>Ga0247810_10000983_pt1 | contig 20633 bp, 11 predicted proteins | sample UWRJL119311C1_FD_179918 | JGI IMG/M metagenome (GOLD analysis project Ga0247810, IMG submission 179918) | Plant litter microbial communities from Arlington Agricultural Research Station in Wisconsin, United States - UWRJ-L119-311C-1 | ecosystem: Environmental > Terrestrial > Plant litter >... | reverse complement strand
AACACCTGAAGTTTACCAGAAGCCATTAGAAAGTCTTCGGCACGGTCTGCCATGTCATGGTCTTTCAGGTCTTCTTCAAATAGTTCGAAGTTTTTAGCTCGGTAAACACCTGTATATTTTTTGATCTCCTTAAAATTAGGGAAAGCACAATATTGGCCCATTTCGTGTGCTACGAATGGCACGGAAAACTGTTCTATCTGTTTCGCATAAGTTGAAATGCTTTCAGGTGTACGTCCCCAATCTAAACCCCTTGCTCCTGCGCGAACCATAAATTCGTTATTTTCGATTACTGGCCAGCTTCCTCCTACGGATGCGCCGGTGTATAATCTACGTGAATCTTTTGCTTTCCAGTAATTGTTAAATTTGGTAAGATATTCTACCTGGCGTCCACGAGGTTCGTTGCCATAGGCCATCATACAAAAGGATGGATAGTTACCATATTTTTTCGCCATGCGATTGGTTTCGTCGTAGATAAACTGATCGATAGGTTTTCCATCACCTATTGAGGAGCCATGGTTAGCCCAGCTTGGACCTTCGGGCTGCAGGTAAAAACCGATTAGATCTGCCGCAATGAAAGCTGCTTCGGGTGGACAAAAAGAATGAAAACGCATGTGGTTTAAGCCGTGTGCTTTTGAAATCTTAAAGATGCGTTCCCATGCGGCCACATCCATTGAAGGATAACCAGTTAGCGGAAACTCGCAGTTATTAACGGTACCACGCAAAAATACGGGTCTGCCATTGATCTGAAAACTTCTGCCTACGGCTTTAAACTCACGCATCCCGAACTGAACTTTTTGTTCATCTTTTTTACCTTCTTTAGTCATTAAAGCTGCTGTTAAACGATATAAAGCTGGATCGAATTCGTCCCAGGTTAAAATCTTATCGCCCATTGGCAAGGTAATTTCCAGGCTACCTGTACCATTTGTGATTTGATAAGCTGCGCTTACTGGTTTAACGTTGATAATATCTTTAGTATTAAAACTTGTTGCTGATAAAGTAACCTTTCCGGTAGTTGACAAATTGCCATTGGCCTTAAGCTGGATCTTAACTTTCGCAAGTTTATTTTTTAAGTCTGGATAGATCTGAATATCTTCAAAATACACTGGTGAGCTAGCCTGAAGAAACATTTTGCCCACTACACCATTCCAATTACCTTGGGTATGATCTGTTAAGCTATGTGAATCTTGTCCAACATTAATCGCTTTGATGCTATTATCGATCTGAAGTGTGATGGTATGTTTGCCACTTGACAGATTAGCAGGCAATTCGAAATTTTGTGCAACTACGAAGGTATATTGGGTACCGATTTCTACATCGTCTATCCATACCCTTGTTTCAGAGTGTGGGTACTCTAATGATAAAACGACACGTTTGCTTTTCCAATCAGCCGGAATAACGACATCTTTCTGGTACCAAGCCACACCTGTATAATGTTTAGCCGGAGTTAACCAAAAAGGGAGTTTGATGTTATTGGGCTGGCGATATTTTGCCAAGTTAGGATTGTAATAGAAGGAGCTATCATAAATACTTCCTGTCCATTTCGTTTTTAGAGTAATATCGTCGCCCTTACCATTTTCGGCCATAGAACCTGGCAGATTGACCAGATCGGGAAGGGTGGTCTTGAACCATTTGTTTTTCAGTCCTTCGTTATTGGCATCTATTTTAAAGCGCCATTTACCTTTTAATGAAATATTTTGTGTCTGTGCAAATGTAGTTGAAAAGCACAGCAGACAAATGCTCATGAGTAGGCATTTGGAGATTACGGATAGTTTTATGTTCATACAATTTAAAAAATAAATGTGCTCACACACTCATTTTATTTGGTTAAAGCTACTATAATAGGATATTGAAAGCAGATGGGCAACCTGTTGTGTCCTGTAATTTGAAAACAGCTCTTTTTAAATGTCATTACGACATTTTATTTAAGTAATTTTTTAATGTAACATTTTTGGGGGAATTGGTTCATTGGTTCATTCGTTCATTGGTCAATAGCTGATGGTCAATGGTCAATGGGTTGGATTCATGGCATAGTTCATGGGTCTGGACATTTAGCATAGTTGTTATGGATTTCTATTATGACTATATTTGGGTTAATCTAAGAAAATCGGCCGATCGGCAAGGATTAAAAATAAAAAGACGTTCATTTTCGTAACCTTATAGCGATATATCTATAGTCTTTCTATACTGTAGCTCCAGTGTTGCTTTAATAGAGCTACAGTCTGTTCATTTGTTTTAATGGAAGATGTTTGATGGAAGATGTATGATGGAAGGTTGGAAGGTTGAAAGGTTGGAAGGTTGAAGGGTTGGAAGGTTGGAAAGTTGGAAGTTTCAACGGCCCTATGTAGATCTAATGTAGACCCAGTGTAGACCCAGTGTAGACCCAGTGTAGACCCAGTGTAGACCCAGTGTAGACCCAGTGTAGACCCAGTGTTCATTTGTTCAATGAACAAATGAACAAATGAACTATTGAGCTAATGAGCTAATGAAAATTATGCGACATATACAATTCCGTGGGTATTTTCCAAAAGTGATGCAATGGCAATCTTCCATCTCAAATCTCATATCTCCTATCTCCTATCTCAAACCTCATCTACCTACTTCAAATAACTCTTAAGCTTATTTGCTTTTAAAGATTTCAATCCTGCGACTACTATTTCGGCGTTTAGTTTGGCACCTTCTTCATTGGTATGGGTGTGATCTTTTTCTGTGAAGAAGTTTTTGATCTGATCTGCTGTTAGTGTGGTGTATTTGTCTTTGATTAGTTGATTTAACGGGATAAAGTCGACCTTTTCTGCTGTAGCGACTTCTTGCGCCCACTTTGCATAGTTATCTGTAGCCAATGTAACTACGTTATCTTTTACAGGATTTCGAGGAATTGGTGAGCATATAATAGGTGTTGCACCTTTGGCTTTGATATCATTTATGAACTTGCGGAGGTACCAGCCATACGTGTAAACCACTTCTTGTTTTTTCTTGATCGGATTGAAGATTTCTTTGCTTTCTGTACCGATTCCTTTGATTGTACCACGAGCACGGGCGGTATCATCTAAAGCGCTTCCATCGTTATGACCGAACTGCATCATTACAAAATCTCCTTTTTTTATTTTCGGCAAGACAGCATCCCATGAGCCATTATTTTGAAATGTTCGGGAACTTGTACCTCCAAGGGCATCATTTTCAACATTAATTTTATCCGAATCGAAGAAATTACCGATGAAACTTCCCCATCCCCATAAGGAGCCATCGCCTTTTCCTTTGCCATTTTTGACTGTAGAGTCTCCGATGAGAAATAGGGTTGGCTTTTCTTTCTGTTTTAGAATAATGCAAGAAGAAAATACGATTAATGTAGTGAGTAGGATTAGGCTTAGGTATGTTTTATTTGATTTCATTTTGGGTTGGGTTGGATTGGGTTGATGGTTCATGGTTAATGGTTCATGGTTCATGGTTTGGATTCAGAGGCTGATGGTCAATAGCTGATGGTCAATAGTCTGGATGGTTAGGGGACGTTCATGTTTGGTGGACTTTCTCTGCTCATTATCTTATGGTCGATGGTCAATAGCTAATGGTTAATAGGCTATGCCAAATGCATCCTTTAGAAGAATCACAGGCATAATGCTGAGCATATTGCCTTGTAACACGTAACTCATAACCCGTAACTTCTATGTTATTTAAGATATTTTTTGAGATCACAGTCGTTTAGTCCTTTGATACCTTCTACTACGGATTCGGCATTGATAGTAGCGCCTTCCAGGTTGGTGTGGGTATGATCACCTGGGAAGAAGGTTTTTACTTTTTCTGGGCCCCATGCATCATATTTATCTGCAGTTATTTTATTGAGGTCGACAAAAAAGGCATTTTCTTCTTTGGCAACGTCTGCTGCCCATTTACCGAAGTCGTTGGTTGCGCGGACTACCTTCCCATTTTTAAACACATTCCTTGGGATCATAGAAACTACAATTGGGATAGCTCCTTTTGACTTGGTTTCGCGGATAAATTTTCTGAGGTACCATCCGTAGGTGTGTACGGTTTCCTTTTTGCCATCTGGCCAGGTTAATTCTTTAGTTTCTTCGCCAATTCCTTTCAGCACGCCTCTTCTACCTGCTTTTGTGGTGTCGGGTGCACTGCCGTCATTGTGGCCAAATTGCATGGTTACAAAATCTCCTGGTTTTAGTGTTTCCAGGACTTTGTCCCATCTCCCTTCGGATAAATAGGTTCGGGTACTACGACCTGCCATTGCGTTATTTTCGACATGGATTTTCGTGGTATCAAAAAGGGCGGCTATTGGTGTACCCCATCCCCAGGTTTCTTTATTGGAGTTGCGAACGGTCGAATCGCCTATAGTGTGTAATGCGGGTTTGCTTTTAGGAACAAAGGCAACTGCAGACACTGCCAATGTTAAACCTATAATTAATTTTAATCCTATATTCTTCATGTTGTTTAGTTTAATTCACTTCTAATTTTATTGATCCACTTTCTAATCCTTCGGCTGATGCCACTACGTTTACAGTTCCCAAAGCTATACCTTTAACATAAGCCATACAAGACCCTCTGTAAGCATGTCTCTGGCTTGCCTTATACATTTCATGACTTGCGACATTTCCATTATCTACAGCGTCTATATAAGCGGCTCCGGTGACTGCAAATTTAATGAGATGATCTGCATTTGGGCATAAGACACCCTTTGCATCATAAATTTTTGCGGTTACAAAAGCTACATCGTCCCAATTGTTGTTGAGTTTAGCTTTATCAGCTGATAAGATGATTTTAGCTGGCGGGCCTGCGGTCACTAATTCTTCAGTTGCTACTTCCTTGCCTTTATTTTTACCAATAACTTTAAGGTTTCCTTTTTCAAATGTTACATCGTATAAACGTGGGGAGTCATCAGCTGGCTTTGTTTTAACGCCTAAGGATTTTCCATTCAAGAAAAGTTCCACTTCATCACAGTTGCTGTAGATGGCCACTTTAGCATCATCATAGGTATCAAAATCGGTAGGTGTCCAATTGTTGATCCATTCTCCTGCGCCTGCATTGTCCTGTTTACGAACGATGTGTACGACTGGTTTTTCGGCCCACCAACTTTGGCGCTGCAGACTTTGTTGTTTCCAGTTACCTACGCGATCAAAAAGTCCTTGGTTATTGGTAATTTCAGGCCAATCTGCTTCTCCGAGATAATCGAAGCCGGTCCATAAAAACTGTCCAGCCATAAAGGGATTATCCCTTAAAGCAAGGTATTGGATGGCTACATGTGTATTTTCTGTACCGATTACTTTTAGGTTGGGCTTTTGATTATGTAGGGCTACCAGTTCATTTTCGCGATAGTTTTGACCTACTACATCCATTATTTCAGCAAAACCATTGGTATAAACTTTAGAGTTCGCGGGGCGAAATAAAGCCATGGTTACTGGTCTTGTAGGGTCAAGTTGGTGTACCAGATCTTGTTGATCTTTATATTTTTTAAATCCTGCAGGACTGTTCAGGTCGTCATGAATTTCATTACCTACGCTATAAATTACGATTGAGGGATGGTTTCTATCTCGCATCACCATGTCTCGTGTATCTCTTTCCCACCATTCTGTAAAAAATCTATTGTATCCCTTTTCACCATTATTTTTTGCGGAGTTCCAGGTGTCAAAGGTTTCATCCATTACTAGAAAGCCCATTTGATCGCACAGGTCCAAAAACTCTGGTGCAACAGGATTATGCGCGGTTCGGATTGCATTTACACCGGCTTCTTTTAGCAATGAAAGTCGTTGTTTCCAAACGGCAAGAGGAACTGCGGCACCAACTGCTCCACCATCATGATGTAAACAGGCACCTTTTAACTTAAAGTTTTTATCATTTAACCAAAAACCTGTGGCCGCTTCAAACCTGAAGGTTCTGATCCCAAAATTATTTAACTGATCGTCAATTACCTTTCCACCTAAGATAATCTTTGTTTGTGTCTGATATAAAACAGGCTGTTCCAAGCTCCATAATGTGGGATTTGTTACTTCCAGTTCTTGGTTAAGGACTACATTTTTCTTAACTGCGATTGTTTGTTTGGTTTGTGTGGTTTTAAGCACTTTACCAGTAGGATCTATTACGGTGGTTTCGACGGTAACTTGTGCAGGTTTTTCTGATTCGTTGATTACGCTGGTCTGCACTTTAACTATTGCTTTTTGTACTGTAGCATTTTCTGTGGTGATGTAAACGCCCCAATTTTCAATGTGCACCGGATCTGTAGCAACTAGGCGAACATGCCTATAGATCCCTGCGCCAGTGTAATACCTAGAAGCAGGCTGAACGGTATTATCAGCTTTTACGGCAATCACATTTGTTTTGCCTTTACCAAAATTCAGGTGTTTAGTTAAGTCATAGTTGAAACTGATGTATCCATAAGGACGTTTACCTAAGTAAAAACCATTGATCCAAACTTCGCTATTGGCCATGATACCATCAAATTCGATTGAGATCTTCTTCTGCGCTAAACTTTCGTCCAAGCTAAATGATTTTCGGTACCATCCAATTCCGGCAGGTAAATAACCACCGCCCCTAGCTGTAGGGTTTGCTTTATCGTAAGCCCCTTCTATGCTCCAATCATGGGGCACATTTAATTTGCGCCATTGGCTGTCGTTAAAATCTGTTTTTTCGGCACCTGCAACTTCTGTTTGGATGAAAGACCAATCTTTGTCGAAATTTGAAATTACGCGAACTTGCTTTTTAGCAGTTTGTGCGAAAAGCAAATTTGAGCACAGCATAAAGGCCAATAAAAGCCTTATTGCTCTGACTTCAAAATTGCTGAGGAGCATTTGTTTTTTGATAAACGTTATCATTTCTTTTGTGTGCATTTAAGGGTTTTCATATAAGGTTGAGCTGGTTTTGCATGTGATCGCCCATGTAAAAGCTGGTATGTGGTGGTTTACTTTTTTGGTTCTACTAAAACAATATTTGGTTTCGGTGCTGGCTTCATTCCAAATCCAAAATAGAAACTGGTATGTGGCGGCTGATTATAGCCTATATTTTGCCATGCGATGCTTAGGCGATATTGTGGGTCATGCATCAGGGTATAAGTTCTATGTGTTGTTGGGATGGTTGTGGTATAGATTCTTAAACTTTGGTTATCATAGGCACGGAGAATAAGTTCTTCACGCCAATCGCCAAAAATATCAGCGCTTAGTGCCGGTGTAGATTTGGTTCCATTATTTGAAACGGTTCCATTTGCTGTAAAAATTCTTCCTCCATTATATTTATCGATATGATTACCATCTAAAAGTTCTCTAGATAGATCTGCATCCCAGTAAATGACGAAGTTGGTAGATCTTGGCTGTTCACCTATCCTGTTTCCTTTCAGATCAAAAAGTCCATTTGAACCCGACCACCACATTTGTGCTCCAGATCTGGTATTGTCGATATTATCGGCCACACCTCTACCTACATCTTCATCTTCAGAGGCGGTAAATAGGATCTTTCCGGTTTTGGCATCAAAAACTGCTACACCAGGTCCTTTGGTACCTTCTTCGATTTCATGTACACCGAAAACTTCCAAGCCTTCACGTTCAGGATCCAAATCGCTAACATGAAGCGCATCACCATGCCTAAGTCCGGTGGTATATAAACCTTTACCATCGTTATCTACACACATTGATCCGTAAATGATTTCATCTTTTCCATCGCCATCTACATCAGCTACGGTTAAACTATGGTTTCCCATTCCAGAATATGGATTTCTACCGTCTTTGGTATCAAATACCCAGCGTGAAGTTAATTTACCATCTCGCCAATCCCAAGCGGCTAAAACTGTTCTGCCATAGTAACCACGGCACATCACTATACTTGGGCGCTGACCATCTAAATAAGCGATACAGGCATTAAATCGATCTACGCGATTGCCTGTAAAGTCATTCTTTCCATTTCCTCCTTTACCGCCCCAGGCACCAATATCACCTCTACCAGGAATATAGGCTGTAGTTGCCAATGCTTCGCCGGTTTTACCACTGAATATGGTAAAGAATTCGGGGCCGTCCAATATTCTTCCATTTTTATCCCGCCAATCTTTATTGGGGTCACCAATTACCTTTCCTTTGCCATCAACTGTTCCATCTGCGGTTTTACAGGCAAATTCGGCTATGCCGTCGCCATCTAAATCATACACCATAAACTGGGTATAATGTGCGCCTTCGCGGATGTTCTTGCCCAGATTGATTTCCCATAAAAAGGTTCCATCTATTTTATAGGCCTGAAAGATTGGTGGATCAGTAAATCCATTTGATGAATTGTCTCGGCTTTTCCCTACCTGATGTACAACGAGATCATATTCACCATCTCCATCTAAATCTCCAACAGCCGCATCATTAGGTGCATAACCTACTGGGGTTCTCAAGGGAATGGTTAGGTATTGCTGATTGGGAGACTTTGCCTGTAGGATAAAAGATTTACTGGCTTCCAATTCGTGTCCATTCAAAATTGGTTTAACGAAATAGCTATTTTCCTGATCAAAGTTTACACCGGTATCAACATAATTTGTGCTACTGGTTATTGGACTGGAATTTAGTTTTAGGGCATTTGCGGTTCCTGTTTTGCGGTACAAATTAAAAGCGATATAATTGGGCTCGGTGCCTAACATGCGCCAGCCTACGTAAACAGAGTCTGCTCCCTGACGGACAGCGATTACGCCACGACCCAATTTTTCCATTTGTCGCTGCGCATATATGGGGTTAAAAATAGATAGGAAGATTATTGTGAAGAGCAAACATTTTAAGAAAGGCGATCTTGTATGGGTCATATTAGCTTATAAAATATAGGTAACTGTTGTGGAGGATTCATCAAAATCCTTCACCTTTCTTAGTAATTAATTTCTCAAATGGGATAACATCAGCTTTTAATGCCCAATCGTTATATAGGGCAATTAACTCGGTAACCTTAGCAGCTTGATCTTTGCTTCGATCTTTCATTTCGACGCGATCAGTTGGCATGTGATATAAATGCCATTGATTATCCGGATAATTTGAAACTAGTTTCCAGTCTCCCTGTCGAACGGCTCTATTGCCTTCATGCTCAAAAAACAATGCCTGATGGCCTTTCCAATTTAAACCTTTAAACAGGGGAACTAGGCTAATTCCAGTTGTTTTCTTGATTTCATTGCCCTTAAAGTTGACAGGATATTTTGCGGCTGCCAATTCTAAACAGGTTGCCATTAAATCTATGATATGTGCTGGTTGAGCAGAAGTTTTTCCGGGTTTTACAATAGTTGGGCCATAGGCGATGAAAGGTGTTGCAGTTCCTCCTTCATATTCCCAATGTTTAAAAAAGCGAAATGGCGTGTTGCTTACATTGGCGCCCTCATAACCGTAGGCTGTAAATGAAGTTGGGTCGCTTGCCAGTTTTTTACTACGTTCGAAGATCTCGGGAAGAAAGCCATTTGGATTGATATTTTCACTACTTGCACCATTATCTGAAAGAAACATGATTACGGTGTTATCCTCTTCAACCAATTCCTTGATCTTTTTACGGATCCTTCCGATCTGTTGGTCCATACAATCGAGCATTGCTGCATAAACTGCCATTTTATCATCCCACCTAAGCTTTTCTTCTTGGGTTAGGCTGTTCCATTCAGGTACATTTTCATCACTTGGTGATAACTTCAGCTGTTTTGGGATGATGCCCAAGTCCTGCATTTTCTTAAAGCGTTGTTCACGGATTTTATCCCATCCCTGCATGTATTTGCCTTTATATTTGGCAATATCTTCTGGTAGGGCATGTAATGGCCAATGTGGTGCCTGATAGGCTAAATACAGGAAAAATGGCTTTTTGGAATTTTTATTCTCCTCGATAAATTTCAATGCATAGTCTGTGTAGGCTTTGGTAGAATAATAATTTTCGCCAGCATTAATCTCTTTATCGTTTAGTACAAGTGTTAGTTTTTGTTTTGCTCGGTAGGGATTGTTGTCAAAATAACTACTTGCGCCATCGATCAATCCAAAGTACTGATCGAAGCCACGTTTTACCGGCCAATTAGCTGGAGCCTGACCTACATGCCACTTTCCAGCCATTAAGGTGGTGTATCCGTATGGTTTTAGGGCTTCGGCAATGGTTACACAGTTTTGGTTAAGGTAACCTTGATAGGCGGCTTCTTTTCTGGTATTCATCATATCACCAACGCCTGCCTGATGCTGATATAACCCTGTTAACAAAGATGCACGTGTTGGGCAACAGCGGGATGCATTATAGAACTGGGTCATTTTTAGGCCTTTTGAAGCCATTTCATCTAGGTTTGGCGTTTTTGTTTCCGATCCAAAACTTCCAATGTCGGAATATCCCATATCATCAGCCAAGATGATGATGATGTTGGGCTTCTTTTTAGCTGTTTGCGCAAAGGCCGTAACATATAGGATGCTCAATAAGAGAGCAATGGAATATTTATACATTTTAGCTAATTATTGTACTTTATAGTTTGTTTTTGTGGCTACTGCTATTCCTTTATCTGTTATTCCTTCGGCCTTAACTACGATTGATGTTTTATTATCTCCATTATAAAAAGATACATTGACTTCGCCGCTTTCATTGGTCTTCAACAGTGGAGCCCAAAAAATGGTTGTTCGCAGATCTCTGATAGCTGTTGGTGTTGTTGAATAATCTGGAGCATAAAATGCTTTTGCCTGATAATAACCGTTGAGATTGATGTTTAAAAGATCAAGGTTTGGTCCGCGGAGTGCGCTATCTTTTAAGTTTAAGCTAATTACAAAAACATCTTTACCCGTATTATCGACTAAGTGTTTCACTACTATTTGATTGATCTGATCCATGGTAAGGCTATAATAATCTAATCTTTCGGTTAAATCCTCTCTCCCATTCACAATAATCCGAGGTCTTATCCGAGCTCCATTCGCAAGAAAAGAAACACCTTCATTACCCGTAGTATCATTATCTGCAAGAGGTTGTGCACCATTTGCATTGGTGAGCAAGTAATGTTCAAGTCCTTTATAACTATAATCTGATGCGCTGATATTAAAAACTTGATCTGCATAACCGAAAGTCCTTAATGTTTGGTCAAACATTTCAACTTTACCTGTTTTGCCTGCAACGACTTTCACCTCATCGAGCTCAATAGCATCACCAGTTTTGTAGGTACGATTGTAGGCCATGCGTTTACTTATTTCTTCAGTCACATCAGAAGGAATAATTAGGGGCATTCCTGTTCTAATGTTAATAGGCAATGGCTTAAACGTTGAATCGATTTGCAACCAGCCGCCTTTTTTGGCATTATCAAATTTAGAAGAAATTTTAACTGGTTGATTTCCGTACCAGTTTAGTCCGTCAAGATAATAGTTTCCGTATTGATCTGTTCTTGTGGTAAAAATCTTGCTATCGATAAAATTGGTTCCGAACAAGGTGATGTTCATGTTAGCCAATGGTTTATCGGCCAGCTTTTCTCTCACGGAGCCTTTAATGGTAATCCCTGGTTCTGGCAAATAACTGATCTTGATAGTGCTATCTGCTATTTTTTTCCATAGATAATCTCTCCAGCCCTGTGTTAGGAGCAATAAATTCAACTGCTTAAAACGTGATGCATTTTTAGGATCGAAATACTGTCCAGGATTTTTGATTTCACCTTTTACTTCAGATTGCAACATGAAATAGGAAACGATATCTATTCCATCATCAGGGATCAAGGCATCAACAGCAGCCAAAGAAAACGAAGTTTTGATAGGTTGACCGAGCGTATTGGTTGCTTTAATCTTAAGGGATACTTTTTCTCTCGAATTATAGACTGCTTTGCTTGGGCTAATACTAAAGTTGATTTTATCGGCAGATTGAATATAGACCAATCTTTCGCAGTTTGGTCTACCTAAATAATCGACTACTGTTACTACTGCTATTCCCTGTGGGAGATCTTTGGTTGGAATAGTTACGGCAGCGCTACTTTTGCTTAGGTTGATGGTTCCGGTGTAAATATTATCTCCAGCGTGTTTGATGATCACGGTTAAGGGTTTATTCTGCAGTTCGTTAAACATAGGCTCATTTGCGGTGATCGCTGCTTTAATGTTTGCTGAATCAACTGTTAAATGCAGAGATAAGCCTTTTTCTAAAATTGCGGGTAATGAAAGTTTAAAAGGTTCATTGCCAAAAGTTCCCTCAACATGGTATTTTTCGCCTGTAACTGGCGTAAATGCGAATAAGCCAATACCAGCATCGGTGCTCTGAAAGGCAGTAATGGTATCGCCCTTGGCAGAGATTACGCTTCCTTTTGCTTCAATTCCATTGCCTAAATTATCTGTTGCTTTAAAGGCTACAATACCGGTTAAACCAGTTACCATGGAGCCTCCTTCCGGAAAGAATGAGATCTTCTTGCTATTTGCAGCTGAAGTGCTTGGGGCAACAGCTTTTCCGCCAACTGTATTGGCTACATAAATCTTTTTTTGGAATACAAAATCATCCCCAAAGTTGCGCATCCAATTGGTATAAGTTCTTAGTTGATACCAACCAGAAGGGACCGAATCTTTCAACTTAAAATCGCCATGACCTAAACCACCATCAATTCTGATCAGTTTTCTTTCTAACATTTGTGCGGTAGGAGAAATGAGCTCGACGTACAGATTATTGCTGGTACTTGTTAGGCTGGTACTTTTTCCATTAACCAAATAAGCAGAAAACCAGATATTTTCTCCTGAGCTATAATAACTTCGATCAGTATGCAGGTAAGATTTTTCAAAGAATAGTTTAACCGTTTTTTTATCAGCGCCAACCAAGGTGCTTTTTTGCTGAGCTATGCCGTATACACACCAAAAGGTGAAGCAGATAAAGAGTATTTTAGTTTTCATTTTTTATCAATTTGAAGCTGTTAATTCATAGGTCTTGCCAGGCATGGTGCTGATGGTATATTGATAAGATTCGGCGAGTCTACTTTGTTTTGCACCTTGTAGTTTGACATTGTTATTGGTAATTAAGTTTAATCTGCCACCATTTTTAGCTAATATTTTTGCTTTTGATAGCTTTCCATTCTCCCAGTAGAGATCAATTACAAATCCACCACGTGCTACCAGTCCTTTTACCTGTCCATTTTTCCAAGCGCTTGGTAATGCTGGCAACAATTGAACCATGCCTAAATGGCTCTGAAGCAACATTTCTGCTACACCAGCGGTCGCACCGAAGTTGCCATCAATCTGAAATGGCGGATGGGTATCAAATAAATTATTAAGGGTAGAGTTTTTTAGCAGTTCTTGGTACATCTTATACGAATGATCACCATCAAGCAATCTGGCCCAAAAGTTGATCTTCCAGGCTTTGCTCCAGCCCGTACCTTCATCACCACGGGTAATTAAGGTCTGTTTTGCTGCATTTGCATAGGTTGGATCAATTAGGGGAGAAATTTCACGACCAGGGTGCAATCCAAATAAGTGTGAAACATGGCGATGCAAAGGATCTTCATCTTCCCAATCTCCGTACCACTCTTGCAAATTGCCTTTTTTACCGATGTGGAGTGGGTAGAGCTTGGCATATTTAGTTTTGATCAGGGCTGCAAAATCTTTATCGACACCCAAAATAAGTGAGGCATCCATTACATTTTTAAACAGGTCCCTGATAATCGAAATATCCATTGTAGAGGCTATGGTAACTACCTCTTTACTTCCATTGGGCAAGAGATAACTATTTTCTGGCGAGGTAGATGGGGCAGTAACCAAGTATCCATCTTTTTCTACCAGCCAATCTAAGCAGAACAGGACTGCTCCTTTCATTAATGGATAGGCGGTTTCTTTTAGGTATTTCTTATCTCCTGTAAATAAATAATGTTCGTATAAATGCTGGGATAACCACGGACTTCCGAGCGACCAATTTGCCCATTTCGGATCACCTGTACCTTCGCCAACAGGATTGGTTTGTGCCCAGATATCAGTGTTATGATGAACTGCCCAGCCTTTGGCGTTATAATAATTTTTGGCTGTTTTTTCACCATTCACAGCAAGATGTTTAATTTGGGTAATTAGCGGCTCGGTAAGTTCAGAAAGATTACATACCTCTGCAGGCCAATAATTCATTTGAAGATTGATATTCGTAGTGAAATTACTTCGCCATGAGGGCCTGATTGACGCATTCCAAATTCCCTGTAAATTTGCGGGTATCCCTCCTGGCCGAGAACAGGAAATCAGCAGATATCTTCCAAACTGAAAGTACAGCTCTTCCAATCCATAATCTGTATTGCCCTTTTTATAATCGCTTAAACGTTCATCTGTAGGTTTGTCTGCCAATGTTTCTTCGGCATTGTTGATCTGGAGTGTTAGGCGGTTAAAATATTGCTGGTAATCTTTAATGTGTGCTTGTTTTAAGCGCTCAAAAGACTTTTTACCTGCAGCATTGATAAAGGCCATTGCTTTGGCATTTTCATCTACACCATTTTTATCAGGATATTGATTATAACCGTTAAAACTTGTAGCACCAGAAATCAGGATGAGAATCTCCGAAGCTGCACTTACATTGAGCAGGCTGTCCATACTTAACTTTCCATCGGTATGGATTACTTTTAACGTGGCTTGATAGCGCATTCCATTGTGGTGCAAACTATCTGTATAAATGATCGGTTTCTGATTGCGGCGTTCATCTGAGTAAATTCTGGCTTTGCCTTTGAGTACCATTTCGTTTTTGCCTACAAAGTTTACGGTATGTGCCAGTTCACCGCCGAGGCCAAAGCTTACCTGCAGGGTATTTTTACTGGCAGTTAAACGCATTACGATAACCTGATCTGGGAATGAAGAAAATATTTCTCGCGTATAGGTTACTCCATCAACGGTGAATTGGGTTTTGGCAATTGCATTTTCGATGTTTAAGCTTCTGCTATAATTACTTACCTCGCCAGTTAATTTTTGCTTTAGGTATAAATCTGCCAAAGGTTGATACATATTGGTATTTGGCCCTTGCATTTTTTTCATCAACTTAACTGCGGGACCATTCTGACCTTCAAAAAGCAATTTCCTGACCTGTGGTAAATAAGTTGGTGCTTGAGGGTTTGGATTTGGATCTGCTGGACCGCCAGTCCATAAGGTTTCTTCATTGAGCTGGATCAATTCGGTATCAGCCCTCCCAAAAATCATGGCACCTAACCTTCCATTCCCAATGGGTAAGGCTTCATCCCAGTTTTTAGCTGGTTTTTTATACCATAAAGTTTTGCTTGATACTGCTATTTTTTGAGCTTGTATCCCGCCGCTTAAGCATAAGAGTAAGGTAAGGAATTGTAAAGACCTTAGATTCATGAGCAGTATATTTGGTTTACGCAATTCAAAGGTTAAAAAGCTTTATAGATTGAATTACAGCACAATTTAGAAAGTAAAATTTTGAGTATCGTCCTGTGGTATCCTGCTTTTTGGGCTTTTACAGGCATTTTTTAAGCTCAAAGCTTAAAGACCAAAGCCTAAAGCTAACCATATTTACAACAAAATACTTTACTAAAAAATCTTTAATTCACCTATAAATGAAATTCAGAAAGACGTTTAAAAAATTTGCAAATAATAATCGTACGAATAACGTTTATTCTCTTAAATAATTTACTTTTACAATTTAGATTCTTCCAAATATTAAACTTTATGAATATAACGTTACCATCCAAAAGTGCTCTATTTAGCTCTTTAGCCTTTATTATCATCACATCAGGCTTAGCTAATCTCGCTTATGGCCAATTGCCGAAAACCATAAAAATTAATGCCAATCATAGTCTTGCGAAAGTACAACCCAACATGTGGGGTGTATTTTTTGAGGATATTAACTTCGGTGCAGATGGAGGAATTTACGCTGAACTGATTAAGAATAGATCATTTGAATTTGCAAAACCTTTGATGGGCTGGAGCATCCAGAGAAAGAAAGCCAACGAGGGCGAAATTCTGGTGGTAAACAGGAAAGAAGAAAATACTGCCAATCCGAGATATCTGCAGATCAACACTACTAATGGGAGTTTTGGCATTACCAATGAGGGATTTAAAGGTATAGGCGTTAAAAAAGGTCTGAGATATGATTTTTCGGTCATGTATCGTCAACAAAACAAAGGTGTAAAATTACGTTTACAGCTTATAGGGGCTAACAATCAGGTTATTGGTGAGGGCACGATGATCCCAGAAAAAACTGGTAATGCATGGAACAAACAAAGTGCAACCTTTTATGCAACTGCAACAGATCCCAAAGCAAAGTTTAGTATCCTATTTGAGGATAAGGGAAAAATAGATCTGGATATGATTTCCCTATTTCCTGAAGATACCTGGAAAAACAGACCACAGGGATTAAGGGCTGATATGGTTCAAATGTTGGCAGACATGAAACCAGGCTTTCTGCGCTTTCCAGGTGGATGTATTGTAGAAGGTATGGATTTGGCCAATAGATACCAATGGAAAAATACGATTGGTCCTATCGAAAACCGTAAAATGGTTATGAACCGTTGGAATGTTGAGTTTGCGCATCGCCCAGCACCAGATTATTATCAAACTTTTGGCTTAGGCTTTTTTGAATATTTCCAACTGTCGGAAGATATAGGTGCCGATGCCCTACCTATTTTAAACTGCGGAATGGCCTGCCAATTCAATACTGGCGAAGTTGCAGCCCTAGATGAATTAGATCCCTATGTACAAGATGCTTTAGACTTAATTGAATTTGCCAACGGCGATATCAATACAAAGTGGGGAAAAATGAGGGCAGATCTAGGACATCCAAAACCATTTAATTTAAAAATGATGGGTATTGGAAATGAGAACTGGGGACCTCAATATTTAGAAAGATTGGCCATTTTCACCAAAGCGATCAAAGCAAAATATCCTGATTTTAAACTCATTAACAGTTCGGGCACAGACCCTGAAGGTGATAGGTTCAATCTGTTGAATACATCATTAAGAGCAAGCAACGCTGACTTTATTGATGAACATTATTATCGCCCAGCTGATTGGTTTTTGAAGAATGCGGGACGTTACGATTCTTATCCAAGAAATAATACCAAGATTTTTGTCGGCGAATATGCAGTACATGCTGATGGTAAAATAATTGGCAGCAATAGAAACAATTGGCAGAGTGCATTAGCTGCAGCTGCCTTAATGACTGGTTTGGAGCGCAATGCAGACGTGGTACAAATGGCATCATATGCTCCCCTATTTGCTCATGTTGATGGTTGGCAATGGGCACCGGATATGATTTGGGTAGACAATTTAAGAAGTTATGGAACACCAGATTATTATGTGCAAAAACTATTTTCGGTTAACAAAGGTACTGATGTAGTTTCCCTTACCGCTGGTGAAAAGCCTTTAACAGGACAGGATGGCCTTTATGCATCTGCGGTTACCGATCAAAAAACAAATGAGCTCATCATTAAAATTGCAAACAATGCCAATGCAACTCAAACTATCAATTTTGAAATAGAAGGAAAAAAGATGAAGGCAAAAGGAAGCATCGATGAACTGGCAAGTACAGATCTAAACCAACTTAATTCCTTTGAAAACCCACAAGCAGTTGGTCCGAAAAGAAATAATATAACGTTAAAAGGTAAAAAGCTAAACTTAGAATTAAAACCTTACTCTTTTAACGTAATCAGAATACCATATAATTAACTGTTACCGATAACTTATCACATTTTTAAAAAATCCAACCAAATTTATATGAAAAAACTAATGCTTTCTGCTGCAATTCTCTGTGCAGCGTTGCTTGCGAGTGCACAGCAAGAAACTTTATTATCAATTAAACCTGCGAATACACAAATCATCAGCAAACATATTTACGGTCATTTTTCGGAACATCTGGGTCGTTGTATCTATGATGGTTTTTGGGTTGATGAGCATTCGACCATCCCAAATAAAGGCAGGATCAGGTTAGATGTTGTGGATGCTTTAAAGAAAATTAAAATTCCGAATTTGAGATGGCCGGGTGGATGTTTTGCTGATGAGTACCATTGGAGAGATGGCATTGGACCAAGAAAAGACCGTCCGAAAATGGTAAATACTAATTGGGGCGGTGTTACAGAAGACAATAGTTTTGGTACGCATGAGTTTTTAGAGCTCTGTGACATGTTGCAAACTGAGCCTTACATTGCCGGTAATGTTGGAAGTGGAACTGTTGAGGAGATGGCAAAATGGGTAGAATATCTAAACTTTGATGGGGTGAGTCCGATGACAGCGATCAGAGCTCAAAATGGAAGAGAAAAACCTTGGAAAGTTTCTTTTTGGGGTGTTGGTAATGAAAGTTGGGGATGTGGTGGTAATATGACCCCTGCCTATTATTCAGATTTGTACAAAAGATATGCGACTTATGCCCGTGATTATGCTGGTGCTCCATTGAAAAGAATTGCCAGTGGCGCCAATTCAGAAGATTATAACTGGACAGAAACCTGCATGAAGAACATTGGAGCGAGAATGTGGGGACTAACACTCCATTATTATACTTTGCCAACCGGAAATTGGAATGCAAAGGGATCGGCTACAAAATTTGATGAGGAGCAATATTTCAATACGATGAAAAATTGCTTACGCATGGAAGAACTGGTGACGAAACATTCGGCAATTATGGACAAATATGACCCTAAAAAGAAAGTGGCACTTGTAGTTGATGAATGGGGAATTTGGACAGACGTAGAACCTGGCACAAATCCTGGATTTTTATACCAACAAAACAGCCTCCGTGATGCACTAATTGCCGGCACAACGTTAAACATATTCAATAACCATTCTGACCGCGTTAAAATGGCCAATCTTGCGCAAACGGTTAACGTACTACAGGCCTTAATTCTGACTGAAAAAGATAAAATGTTATTGACCCCAACCTATCATGTTTTCGATCTGTTTAAAGTGCATATGGATGCTAAATATCTGCCAATTGAGTTTAGCAGTCCAGACTATGCTTTTGGCGATAAAAAGATTCCAGCCTTAAATGTTTCTGCATCGCAGGATGCTAACGGCGCTATCCATATCTCCTTGGTTAATTTAGATCCTAATCATAAAATTTCGTTGAATACCAATCTGGAAGGCCTTAACTGGAAATCAGTTAGCGGTCAGATTTTAACTTCTGCGAAAGTGAACGATTTCAATACTTTTACCGAGCCTAATAAAATCAACATTAAAAAGTTTGATGGTGCTAAAAAAAGTGGAAGTAACTTAAAGTTAGACCTTCCAGCACAGTCGGTAGTCGTATTAGAGTTAAAATAGTACATGAAAAAGAAACTTTATTTCCTTATTATATTCCTGAGTTCGTTTGTTACCGCTTTCGGACAATCTAAAAGGGACGTTTATCTCTTCGCCTATTTTAAGAACAATGGCGTAGATGGTTTACACCTGGCTTATAGCAAAGATGCTTACAATTGGACAGCGCTAAAAAACGACGAATCCTTTTTAACACCAACAGTGAGCAAGGATAAATTGATGCGCGACCCTTGTATTATCCGCGGGGCTGATGGCTTGTTCCACATGGTATGGACTGTGAGCTGGAAAGATAAGGGCATTGGTTATGCAAGCTCAAAAGACCTTATCAATTGGTCGCCCCAACAATTTATACCAGTAATGGCCAAAGAAGAAGGTGCCAGAAATACCTGGGCACCTGAAATTACCTATGATAAGGATACCAAAACATACCTCATTTATTGGGCAACAACTATTAAAGATAGGTTCACTGAAACTGCCTCTGCCGCAGAAGATGGCTACAACCATAGGATCTATTATGTAACCACTAAAGATTTTAAAACCTTCTCTGAAACTAAACTGCTATATGACCCAGGCTTTAATGTGATTGATGCCACTATAGTTAAATCTGACGGTAAATTTATCATGTTTCTAAAAGATGAAACCAGAGAACCCGTTCAAAAAAACCTAAAAATAGCCTATAGTGATTCATTGATTGGCCCATACGGTACAGCAAGTGCGCCTATTACAGGAAATTATTGGGCGGAAGGTCCTACAACACTAAAATATGGCGACAATTGGATAGTTTATTTCGATAAGTACCGAGATCATAAATATGGGGCTATTCTTTCCTCCGACTTAAAAAACTGGACCGATATATCTACGCAGATCAATCTCCCAAAAGGACTGAGGCATGGCACCATCCTAACCGTTAGAAAAAGACACTTGAAAAGGCTATTGAAACAATAAAATTAAGTAGGTTTGGGGTTGATGGTTGATAGCTAACAGTCAATAGCTGATGGTCTGAGTGCTTAAAGTATGATGTTTATATTTGTCAATTATGATATGGTGGTTGATGGATCATGGTTGATAGTTAATGGTCTGGGTGCTGATAGCATGATGTTTATAGATGCTTTCACTGATATCGTCCGCGTTGCTACAAAAGAGCTACTTTGTGGCAACGCAGATGTTAGAAGCTAGCGATTGCATCGCCTATATGTTGCCTAGTTACCATCAGGTTTTACAATGCTACTTTTCGGACTTTCAGGCCAAATCCTCTGATATCGTCCGCATTTGTAACCTACTGTGTACCCACAAGTCAATAATAGTTTCTCAAGTTTGTTTTTGCGAGGAAGACCTGTCCCGATTATTTCCTATCAGGTGGACAGATTTCGCTCAGGCTCGTTTCCGCGAGGAACGAAGCGGTCTCCTTGCTGGTTTGAAGCTGGTTGCGGAAAGGAGATTGCTTCGCGAAAAGCTCGCAAAAACGAACCCCTCAAGCGTCATGATTCCTATTAAAAGATGTGG
>Ga0247810_10000982_pt1 | contig 20639 bp, 16 predicted proteins | sample UWRJL119311C1_FD_179918 | JGI IMG/M metagenome (GOLD analysis project Ga0247810, IMG submission 179918) | Plant litter microbial communities from Arlington Agricultural Research Station in Wisconsin, United States - UWRJ-L119-311C-1 | ecosystem: Environmental > Terrestrial > Plant litter >... | reverse complement strand
TTTATGGGAACAAACTAGCTTTATTAGTCCCAATGCTCTGTTTTTTTAAGGGTTACATTTCAGCAGAATCAATCCCTGTGCTTTGTCTTTTATGGGAACAAACAAGCTTTATTAGTCCCGGTGCTTCCTTTTTTATAAGGGTTGTATTTAGCTTTCTCAATCCCTGTTACAAACTTAAAGAGATACTGCTAAAAAAAGCTTACATAATTTTATGCACTTTTTATATATTTCACATGTAAGTATTTTAGTTATAAAAAAACATAAATATTTTTGCCTAAAATTTTACTTTAAAAATATGTTTTCAGAGGGTAATTTAATAAACAAAAAACGCTAAACTTCTATTAAATATTGGGTTTAATTAATCAGATGAATTAATAAGAGTTTTTATTACAATTAAAATAATGGTTAGATGTATTTCATTCTTCCAAAATCTTCTAAAATAAAATTATATAGTAAATTGGAAATAAAGTTTTTTTTATTGAACCTCTAAAACCATATAATAAACAAAAGAATTGGTTATTTTTGTTTTTGCAAACTTTATTATTTTATTGTGGGATTATATAAAAATCTATTCAAACAAACAGCCATTTACGGATTAGCGACAGTATTACCCCGAATGCTAAGTTTTTTATTGGTCAGGTTATATACTGGTATTTTACCTACTGCTGAATATGGTGAAGTTTCTATTGTTTTATCCTGGATGGTTTTCTTTAATGTAATACTTTCTTACGGAATGGAAACCGCTTTTTTTAGATTTTACAGTGCTGAGGATGATAAAAAAAATGTAATTGCAACAGCAACAATATCAATATTTTGGACTTCGATTGGATTTTTGTTTGTGGCTTTAATTTTTAGAAATACATTGGCAAACTGGGCCGAAGTCGATACGCAATATGTTACCTATTCTGTCTGGATATTAGTACTGGATGCTTTGGTTATAGTGCCATTTTCTAAGCTTAGAGCAAATCAGAGACCAATGGTTTATGCAGCTATTAAAATTGGAAATGTCGTTATAAACCTTTTACTAAATATTTTTTTCTTACTGTATCTGCCTAAACTGGCAATGGATAATCCGAACTCAGTCTGGGATAATTTATATGTTGAAAATTTCGAAATAGCGTATATTTTCATTGCAAATCTTATGGCTAGTCTGGCTACATTTATTGTCCTTTCGCCGAATTATCTTTCATTAGGAAGAAAATTTGATCCTGTACTTTGGAAAAAAATGATGAAATATGGTTTGCCAATTTTGGTAGCAGGAATTGCATTTGCCGTTAATGAACATTTTGATAAAATTTTATTGGGTTATTTATTACCTGAAAATCTGGCAAAGTCAGAAGTAGGTGCCTATTCTGCCTGTTATAAATTAGGATTATTTATGGTTTTGTTTGCGACAGCTTTCAGACTCGGAATCGAACCTTTCTTTTTCAGTCATGCAAAAAATGAAAATGCACCTCAGACCTATGCTGTAATCACGAAATATTTTGTGATTTTAGGATCTCTTATTTTATTAGGGGTGATTGTTTTTGCAGATATTTTAAAATTGCTTCTGTTGGATAATAAATCATATTGGGATGCAATGAAAGTAGTGCCGTTGATTATTTTGGCAAATTTTTTCTTAGGGATTTATAACAATTTATCGGTTTGGTATAAATTGACAGATAAAACAAAAATAGGAGCTTACATTTCTATTGCTGGTGCTATTGTAACACTGTTTTTAAATTATTTATTAATTCCAAAATACAGCTATTATGGTTCCGCAATTGCAACTATTTCAGCTTATGGAAGTATGATGCTGATCTCTTATATTTTAGGAAATAAATATTATCCAATACCTTATGAGATGAATAAAATTGGAGCCTACTTGGGAATTTCAATTGTATTTTCTGCTATTTCATTTTATGGATTCAGGGAAAATTATTTTGTTGGAATTCCGTTATTATTAGCCTTTATGTATTTTGTTTATCATAACGAAAAAGACACTATAAAAGGAATTATGAATAGAAAGTAAATCACTTTTTAAACTTTTAAAATAAAAAATGAAAATTCAAATTATCAATAAATCACAACACGATTTACCCAACTACGAAACAATTGCTTCTGCAGGAATGGATTTGCGTGCTAATTTAACGGAATCTATAACGTTAAAACCATTAGAAAGAACTATCATAAAAACAGGTCTTTTCATAGAATTACCAATTGGTTACGAAGCACAAGTTCGTCCACGAAGCGGTTTAGCTGCAAAAAAAGGAGTAACCGTTTTAAATTCTCCGGGAACTGTTGATGCAGATTATAGGGGAGAAATAGGGGTAATTTTAGTAAATTTATCAAATGAAGAATTTGTAATTGAAAACGGAGAACGAATTGCACAATTAATTATTGCAAAACACGAAAGAGCAGAGTGGACAGAGGTTGAAATACTTACTGAAACCTCAAGAGGTGAAGGCGGGTTTGGTAGCACAGGAGTAAAATAAAATTTAATAATTTAAAGATTGAAAAAATTGAAAGATTTGCTAATCTTTCAATTTTTAATTTTTAACCTTTCAATAAAAATATGAAAATAATTGTTCCAATGGCGGGTCGCGGATCCCGACTTAGACCACATACTTTAACTGTTCCAAAACCATTAATTCCAGTTGCAGGAAAATCAATTGTGCACCGTTTGGTAGAGGATATTGCTAAAATTTTAAAAGAACCAATTGAAGAAGTTGCATTTATATTAGGTGATGAAGCTTTTTTTGGACAGGATTTAGTTGAAAGTTTACAAGAACTGGCAGGAAGTTTAGGAGCAAAAGCATCTATTTACCGTCAGGATTTACCTTTGGGGACAGGACACGCGATAATGTGTGCGAAGGATTCTTTGTCAGGTCCGGCTGTAATTGCGTATGCTGATACCTTAATCAGAGCCGATTTTGAATTAGATCCGGCTGCAGATGCCGTAATTTGGGTAAAACAAGTCGATAAACCGGAAGCATTTGGCGTTGTAAAATTAAACCCAAATAATGAGATTATAGAGTTGGTAGAAAAACCAAAAGAATTTGTAAGTGATTTAGCGGTTATAGGAATCTATTACTTTAAAGAAGTAGGCGATTTGAAAAAAGAACTTCAGGGAGTTTTGGATAATAATATTCAGAATGGTGGAGAATACCAGATCAATGACGGGATTAAAGCCATGATGGCTAACGGAAAAATTTTTAAAACCGGAAGTGTAGACGAATGGATGGATTGCGGAAACAAAGATGTTACTGTTGAAACTAATTCGAGAATGTTAGGATTTTTGCATAATGATGGAGAACATTTAGTAGATTATAACGTAACTTTAGATAATTCAACCATTATTCCGCCTTGTTATATTGGAGAAAATGTAGTGTTGAAAAACACAACTGTTGGTCCAAATGTTTCATTAGGAAAAGGAACACGTGTTGAAAACAGTACTATAAAAAATAGTTTAGTTCAGACCAATTCGCATATAAAAAATGCTGATTTAGATAATGCGATGATAGGAAATCATGTTAGTTATGATGGTAAGTTTACCAGTATCAGCATTGGCGATTATTCTGTTTTAGAATAAAATAGTAATTTAAAATGAAATTATGTAAATAATGAGAAAAGGAGTTTTAGTAATTTTATTTATCATTTTGCTTGGCAATTCAACAATGGTTATGGCTCAGACAGAACCGGAAGATATTGCTATGGCTACCGATGAATATCAGGACTCTTTTTATGAATCATTAAAACAGAAAGGAATTGAAAATTATGACAAAGCAATCATATCCTTAGAAAAATGCATCAAATTAAAACCAAATGATGCTGTTGCTTATTTTGAATTGGGTAAAAATTATTTAAAGCAAAAGGATTATCAAAGCGCTCAAAGGGCATTTGAAAAAGCGACTCAATTAGACCCAAAAAATAAATGGTACTGGTTGGGAATTTACGACGTGAGTTATGAAACCAAAAACTATTCTCTGGCAATTGAAACGATTCAGAAAATTATTCCTTTTGACGAAGAATATAAAGATGATTTGATTTCGTTGTACATGATTACGAATCAATTTGACAAAGCACTTTTGACGATTAATGAAATGAATGATAAGTTCGGAAAATCAGAAGATCGCGAAAGATATAAATTGCAGATTTTATCTCAGGGGAAATATCAAAACGTTGAAATTGATAATTTGATTAATCAGATTAAACAAAATCCGAAAGAAGAATCCAATTATGTAAACCTGATTGTTTTATATTCAAAATCAGGAGAAACGGATAAAGCTGTGGAGATTGCAAAACAATTGGCGAAAGAAGTTCCGACATCAGAATGGGCGCAGGTAAGTTTGTTTAAAGGATATTTAGATCAAAATCAGGCAGACAAAGCGATAAAATCGATGAATACTATTTTATCCAATCCAAAAATCGATTCAAAAATTAAGCACAGAACATTGAATGAATTTTTGATTTATGTGAATAAAAATCCACAATATGCACCTGAATTAGAAAAAGCGATTGGTTATTTTGACAACGATCCAAATGTGGATGTTGCAAAAGAAATCGGGAAATTTTATCATAGTAAAGGTCAATTTGAGAATGCTATTAAATATTATGAGAAAGATCTAAGTGCCAATTCAGATACAGATCGCGAAACTAATTTGCTTTTGCTTGAAGCATATACTCAGGCTAAACAATTTGAGCCAATGACCAAAAGGGCGATGACGATGATTGAGGTTTATCCAAGTCAGCCGCAATTTTATTATTATTCAGGATTAGGAAATAATCAATTGAAGCAATTTAAAAATGCAAAGACCGTTTTAGAAATGGGGCTCGATTATGTAGTAGATGATAAAAAGCTGGAAGCAGATTTTAACATGCAACTTGGAGAAGCTTATAATGGTTTGGGAGACTTTAAGAAAAAAGAGGAATACTTTTTGAAGGCAAATGGGTTATTAAAACAAAAAAAGTAAAGATTACAATCAGATGAAAAAATATATAGCAATACTATTACTGACAATTTCTATGGTTTCCTGTAAATCGAAAGCTGTTGCGGTACAAAATAGTAATACGGAAACAACAGTAGTTGAAGTTGATAATAAAACAGTTGAAAAACACTATGAAAACAAATTAGATTTTTCTACCTTATATATCAAAGCGAGTGCAAAATACGTTGATGAAAAACAAAGTCAGAATGTAACAGCTGAAATTAAAATTGAAAAAGACAAGCAGATTTTAGTAAGCGTTCGTTTTCTTGGAATTACAATGGCAAAGGCTTTAATTACACCAACCGCAGTAAGCTACTACGAAAAAATAAACGGTACTTATTATGAAGGTGATTTTACAAGTTTAAGCAAATGGCTTGGAACTGAACTGGATTATAGTAAAGTTCAGAATCTATTGGTTGGAGAAACTCTGGATGATTTAAGAAAAGGAAAGTACACACAAACAATCGTAGAAAACCTTATTCGTTTAGAAGATGAAAAAGAAACTAAGATAAAAAAGGCTTTCTTTTTGGAACCTGAAAAATATCTGCTGCAAAAAGAACAAATTTCGCAAGCTGCCGAAAATAGAATGTTAGAAATTAAATATTCCGGAAGTAAGGTTTTTAATCAGGGAACGCTTCCAACTAGTATTGAAATTAATGCCATTCAGCCGAAAGGGAAAACGGATATTAATTTAAATTACAACACAATTTCGTTCAACGAAGAACTTTCTTTTCCATATAGTGTTCCAAGTGGCTATAAAAAAATTATAATTAAGTAAATTTGCAAAAAGATATCAGAAAAATGCCAAAATTTCTCCTAAGCCTAATTTTTATATGCGCCACAACTTTTGTGTGGGCACAGGATTCGCAACAAGAAAAACTGGAACAGCGAAAAGCCCAGATTCAGCAGGAAATCAGAGATAACGAAAAGATGCTGCAATCTGTAAAGAAAAAAGAAAAGTCAGCAGTAAATGTTTTTTTGATTCAGCAAAACAAAATTAAACTGAAAGAGAAACTGATAAATACTACAGCTAAGCAGGAAAAGCTATTGAGTAATGACATGTATATTAATCAGTTAAAAGTAAATAAGCTTAAGAGAGAATTGGCTGTCCTGAAAGAAGATTATTCCAAAATGATCCTTAAATCATACAAAAGCCGTTCTGAACAAAGCAGAGCGATGTTTATTTTGTCTTCAGAAAGTTTTTTACAGGCCTATAAAAGAGCACAATATTTAAAACAATATACCAATTTCAGAAAAAATCAAGGTTTAGAAATTCAATCTAAAACGGCGGAGTTAGTGGATTATAATGCTAAATTAAATGGTCAACGACAGGTAAAGAAAAAGATTATTGCAGAAAATCAAAAAGAAAAACAAAGCTTAGAAGTTGAAAAGCAAGAACAGCAAAAGTTAGTTAATTCGATTAAGAAAGATAAAAATAAAATTATTGCTGATACAAGAGCGAAACAGAAGGAATCAAAATCAATTGATGCAAAAATTAAGCAATTGATTCGTGCTGCTATTGCTGAAGCAAATAGAAAAGCGGAAGAAGAAAGACGAAAACGAATAGCAGAAGGAAAAAGTACTGAAAGTAGTGAGCCGGCACCAGCTAAAAGTTATTCATCAGATAGAATTGCTTTAACACCTGAAGGTAAAATATTAGCAGCTGATTTTAAGGCAAACAGAGGAAAACTTCCTTGGCCCGTTGAAAAAGGATTTATTTCATTAGGTTATGGAGATCAGCCACATCCTATTTATCCGTCATTAACAGTTCACAATTCGGGAGTAGAGATTACTACTGAACAAGGAGCAACAGCGCGTGCTGTATTTGAAGGAGTGGTGTCAAAAGTTATTGCATTGTCTCCTGTAAACAGAGCTGTTTTTATTCAGCATGGAGATTATTTCACCGTTTATCAAAACCTAAGTTCAGTATCTGTTGATCAAGGTGATAAAGTAAAAGTAAAACAAAGTATTGGAAAAGTAAGAACCAGTGGAGATACAGGAAAAACAATCATTAAGTTTTTGATTCTTCAAAATACATCAAATAACAATCCCGAAGGATGGCTGCAAAACAGATAAAAAAAGGAGCTTTTAATTAAGCTCCTTTTTTATGACTTTTGTTTTTAAGATTTTACAATTAAAATTTACAGCCTGAATTTGCCATTGTCATTACTGCTGTTGCTGTTGTTGCTGTTGTAATTGATCCATATAATTTAATTGCTCTTGTACTTTTGAGGAAACTTCCTGTAATTTCACATCGTTTATTTCTTCAAATTGTCTGCCGTCTTCGTATCCAATAGAAACACAAACTGAAAGCGTTTGTCTGGCAAGTCCTTTAAAAGTTCCTTTTATGGGAGTGCAATCGGTAAAATTTCTTCCTACAGAAAGACGGACATGATTGTCCATTGTCCAGATATTATTGGTTGGATCCAAACCTAACCAGCCTTGGGTTGGCGTATAAATTTCTACCCACGCATGTGTGGCACCTTCTCCACGAAGTCCACTTTCGTTAGGGCAAATATAGCCGCTCACATATCGGGACGGAATACCTGCTGTACGTAAAAGGTGCAAAAGAATGTGGGCAAAATCCTGACAGACCCCTTTTTTGAGTACTAAAATTTCATCAACTGTAGTTTCAATATTGGTAATTCCTTTCGTATAAGTAAAATGCTCAAAAACATATGCATTGCATTGTTGGGCAATTTCAATTATGGATTTATTTTCTATACCTATTTTTTCTAATATGCTTTCAATTTCCTCTTGTTTTTCGATTTTGTCAATGTAGCAAAGACGTAATAATAAAATACTCTTTTCTTTTTCGGTCTGGATATCTTTCACGGAAGTGGAATCAATTGCCGGAATTTTAAGCGTATGATTTACCCGAACCAGCATTCGGGATTCTATAGTCATTTCAGTATGACTGTCTAAAACATTAAAATTGCCAACACGGTTTCCATAATAATCCTGGGAAATATCAACGTTAGGGGCATGAGTAATTAAAAGTTGATATTGCAATACTTCCTGATTTTCAAAATGATGAGGAAACAAACGGATTTCGTTTATGCTTTCCTTAATGGGATAATTATACTGGTATTTTGTGATGTGAACTATTTTGAAAAGTGCCATATAGTTAGGTGTAAGAAAAGAATAATTTTGAAAAATCGGTTGAAAACTGAATTAACTGGTTTTTGGTATTTCTCAAAACCTCGTCCAATTCCTGATTGGTTAAATGTTGATAATCCGTAAATTCAATATAACTTTTTAAACGGCCAAACTGGTTCATTAATGTCCGGGCTTCGCTTAAATTCGTGTCTTTAAACAAACAATCTAAGTAAGTATTAATGAAATCCAGGGTGTAGATTACAGAGTGGGCAAAATCCATATTAAAAATTACCTGATGGACCACTTTTCGATTGTGAGAAATATTACTGTAACTTTTTAAATATAATTCATATCCGGAAAGGGATAACAATAATCTTCGCCAATACATCAGATCTTCTTCGCCCTCAAGATTGTAATTGATGGGAGCAAAATAAGCTTGTGTCATCGAAATAGTTTGTAGACATCTTTCAATATGTTTGCCAATGCTCGAAAAACACCAGCCTAATCCGCGTGGCATCGTAACCTGGAGAATTCCATTGTAGAGCAATAAATCTTTATTGAGTTTTGTAATGACATTTAAAGCATCTGAGGTTTCCAGTTTTTTAGGCAAGTCAGGGGAATTCATAAAATGATACATCGAATTGATATGTTCCCATAATTCTTTCGTGATTTTATCCTGAGCACCTCTGGCATTTTCACGTGCTTTTACTACTAAATTTTTTACCGAGTTATCATTTTGATTGTCACAAATTATGTATTTCAACACATGAGGTGTGTCATATTGTATGGAGTGAATTTTGGCCTGAGACAAACTTGTATAATATTCTAAGAGTGGTTTGTATCCCTGAGAATCATTAATTTCTTTATCGAAAGATAAAATATAGGAAGTGTTTAAGGTAAGTAACATACCATCTGTTCTTTCCATATATCGGTTAAGCCAAAACATTCCATCAGCAACTCTACTAAGCATATCTTTTATTTTTAGAATGTTTATAATTTATTTGATAATCCAGGTGTCTTTGCTTCCGCCACCCTGAGAAGAATTTACAACCAAAGAACCTTCAGTGAGTGCCACACGTGTTAAACCGCCTGGAACAATCTGAACTCCTTTAGGCCCGCATAAAGCATAAGGCCTTAAATCGACATGGCGCAATTTAAGTTGTCCGTCAATCAAGCACGGAACCGTGCTGAGTTGAATAATCGGCTGTGCAATAAAATTTCGGGGATTGTCAATAATGGCAATTTTAGCTTCATCCATTTCTTCCTGCGTTGCTTTGTTTCCCATAATCATTCCGTAACCGCCACTTTGGTTGGTTTCTTTAACGACCATGGTTTCCATATTGGCAAAAACATGCTCGCGTTCATCTAAATTTTCCATACGATAGGTCGGAACATTTTTCAGAATAGGTTCTTCGTTCATATAATATTTAATCATATCAGGAACATATGCATAAACGGCTTTGTCATCTGCCACTCCGTTTCCTACGGCATTTACCAACGCTACATTTCCTTGGCGATAAGCACTGATTAATCCCGGGACGCCAAGCGCACTATCCGGTTTAAAAACCAAAGGATCCAGATATTCGTCATCGAGACGACGATAAATTACATCAACCTGCTGTAATCCCGAGGTGGTTTTCATGTACACTTTACTATTGTTCACCACCAAATCACGACCTTCAACAAGCGGAATTCCCATTTGGCGTGCGAGATAGGTATGTTCGTAGTAAGCCGAATTATAAACGCCGGGCGTAAGCAAAACAACATTTGGATTTGAGACATTCCTAGGTGATAATGAAATCAATATACTGTGAAAAATCATCGGATAATTGCCTACCATACTCACATGATTTGACGAAAGCATATCCGGAAAAATTCGTTTGGTAATTTCACGGTTTTCCAGCATATAACTCACACCGCTCGGACATCGGAGATTATCTTCCAACACATAAAATTCGCCTTTTGCTCCCCTGATCAAATCGATTCCTGCGATATGCACATGAATGTTATGAGGTACTTTTATACCCTGAACTTCCTGAATATAATGTGGACATGAAGCAATTAATCCTGCCGGAATAATACCATCTTTTATAATGTTCTGATCATTATAGATATCTTCCAAAAATAAATTTAAAGCCAGTAAACGCTGTTTGATTCCTGATTCTACTTCGAGCCAGTCTTCCTGTGTGATGATTCTCGGAATAATATCAAACGGAAATATTCGTTCAATGCCTTTATCATCATCACTGTAAACCGTAAAAGTAATTCCCTGATTCATGAATAAATCTGAGGCTTGTTGTTGTTTATTGGTCAAAGTTTTGTGATTCAATCCTTGTAAAGTTTGAAAAACCTGACGATAAGAATCCCGAACGCCTTTGTTAGAAAACATTTCATCCCAACCATTATGATTTAAACTAGGTGCTAATTTCGCCATACTTGAATTATTAAATAAATACCATTTTAAGTATTTTGGTGAAAATTATTTATTTTTTTAATCCAAAATACAACTTTTTAGACTAATTAATTTTTGTTTTTATATGAATTTTATAATTTATGCCAGATTCGTTTTTTGAGGTTTTAATTTTGAAAATTTTCTTTTTTAAGGCAGTATTTTTTTGAGATTTGATATTCGAAATAAAAGAGTTAATTGATTTTTCAATGATTTAAAGGGAATAGAAGCTTTTACTTTAGAAAAAAAGGAAGATAATTGACTAAAACAGTTTTTAATCGTGTAAAAATCATCTGATTGTTGAATATGAAATTGCAACGATGAATTTAAAAATAGTATTTTTGCATTATGGAAACAAATAGACAGAAAAAAATAGGCGGTGTCATTCAAAAAGATTTGGTAGATATTTTGCAAGGTGAAGTGAGAAAAAACGGAATTAATAATTTAGTAATTTCGGTATCCAAAGTAAGTGTAACTTCAGATTTATCTGTGGCGACAGTGTATTTAAGCATTTTTCCACAAGAGAAAGCAAAAGAAACTTTAGAAGGAATAAAATCGAATACTACTTTAATAAAACACGATTTGTCGCAACGTGTACGTTTGCAATTGCGTCGTGTACCAAATTTGGTGTTTTTTATCGATGACTCTTTAGATTATATCGAAAAAATTGACAACGCTTTGTCAAACAGAGAAAACCCAATTGAAAACCGTGATCTTTTAGAAAAAAGAAGAAAATCATAAATTGAATTTTCCCCTTTACATAGCCAAACGTTATATTTTTAGCAGAAGTAAAAACAATGCTATTACTATTATCAATCGCATTGCCAGCATGGGAATCATTGTTGGTACTATGGCTTTGTTTGTGGTTTTATCCGTTTTTAGCGGATTGAAAGTTTTCAGTCTTTCGTTTACAAATGAAATTGATCCTGATTTAAAAATTACCAGCACTTACGGAAAATCATTTTTGATCTCTCCTGATCAGGAAAATCAACTTAAAAAAATAGAAGGTGTCGCTTCGTACACTAAAATTATAGAGGAACGTGTTTTGTTTTTGTTTAAAGATAAACAGCAGGTTACTTATTTAAAAGGTGTTGATAGTGTGTATCCTGTAGTCAACGATATCAAAAAAAAGCTTTTTAATGGGCAATGGCTAAAACCGGATACGTTTCAGGTCGTTATTGGATACGGAATTGCTCAGGATTTTTCCATGGGAATAATGGATTTCGAAAACCCATTACAAATATTTGCACCAAAGCCCGGAAAAGGGGCTATTGAAAATCCGGAAGAAGCATTCAATAAAACAGATGTATTGCCAGTAGGAATTTATTCGGTAAGTGAAGAATTAGATTCTAAATACGTGTTTGCCGATTTAGGTTTGACTCAGGAATTATTGATGTATAAACCCAATCAGATTTCCGGTATCGAATTCAAATTGAAATCGAATGCCAATGAAGAAACCATTAAATCCGAATTAAAAAAGATTTTCAATAATAAAATTACCTTAAAAAACAGAGCAGAACTTAATGAGTCATTGTATAAAATGCTCAATACCGAAAATATAGTCGTGTATTTAATTTTTACGCTGGTCATAATTGTGGCCCTTTTTAATTTGGTCGGAGCCTTAATTATGATGATTTTAGAAAAGAAAGGAAACTTAAAAACCCTTTTCAATTTAGGAACTGAAATCAGTCATCTTCGAAAAATATTTTTGCTTCAGGGAACTTTACTAAGTGTTTTTGGAGGTATAATTGGACTTGTTTTAGGGATTATTTTAGTAATGCTGCAACAACAATATGAGCTAATTATGATTACGCCAACTTTGGCATATCCTGTTGTTTTTTCTTTCCAAAACGTACTAATCGTAATGGGAACTATTGTTACTCTTGGCTTTGTGGCTTCTTTAATTGCCAGCAGCCGTGTGAGTAAAAAGCTGTTAGATTAGTTTCTTCATCAAAAATATTACTTATATTTACCGCCTTAAAAATTCATAGCATATGATTGTTTCTGCCTAATCCTATTTTTATTTTTTAAATAATTAGGATACTTACGTTTTTATTTTTCAGTTCAGATTACTACATCTGAACCAATTTTATCATTTATCCTAAAATATCATGACAGAAACAACCATACAGAAAAGTTTATTTTCTAAAATTTTTACCACTTTAAAACAAGCCCTCAAAGGCGACGAAACTTTTGATTATACTGCCGGAAGCATTAAAAAAGCCGTTATTCTATTAGCTATTCCGATGGTTTTGGAAATGATGATGGAATCGGTTTTTGCTTTAGTCGATTTATATTTCGTCGGACATTTAGAGCACAGCAGTTTTGCGATTCAAACCGTTGGCTTAACCGAATCGGTACTTACCATTATTTACTCTTTGGCAATCGGAATGAGTATGGCGGCAACAGCCGTGGTGGCAAGACGTATTGGAGAAAAAGATCCAATCGCTGCTGCGAAAGCCGGAATGCAGGCGATTATTATTGCTTTTGCAGTCAATAGTGTAATGAGTATTTTGGGCGTTATTTATGCAAAAGATATTCTGATTTTGATGGGAGCATCTGTTGAAGCTGCTCAACATGGTTTTAGATTTACACAAATTATGATTGGAAGCAGTTTGTGCATTATGCTTTTGTTCTTAATCAACGGAATATTTCGTGGTGCCGGAAATGCAGCCATTGCCATGAAGAGTTTGTGGCTGGCGAATATTTGCAATATTATTTTGTGTCCAATTTTAATTAATGGCCTTGGTCCAATTCCGGCTTTTGGATTAGTTGGCGCGGCCATTGCAACAACTTTAGGAAGAAGTATTGGGGTACTATATCAAGTGTACCATTTGTTTTTTGGAAAAGGCGCTTTGAAAATTATCATCTCATATTTTATTCCAGATTTTCAGCAGATAAAAGCTTTAGTGAAAATTGCAGCTCCCGGGATTTTACAATTCGTAATTGCTTCCTGCAGCTGGATTTTTCTGGCGCAATTGGTTGCTACAACCGGAGGTGATCATGGTTCTGCCGGTTATCAGACAGCACTTCGAATTATGATGTTTTTTATACTTCCTGCCTGGGGATTAAGTAATGCTGCTGCTACTTTGGTGGGGCAGAATTTAGGTGCCAAACAAATTGATCGTGCCGAAAAATCGGTATTTACGACAGCAAGATACAATGTAATTTTTATGACAACGATTACGATTATTTCATTGTGTTTTGGAAAATACATTGTTTCCTTTTTTACAAATGATGAATTGGTTAGAACAGTAGCCGTTGAAGCTTTACAAATTATGAGTATTGGATTTGTTTTCTACGGAATCGGAATGGTTTTGATCAATACGTTCAATGGGGCAGGAGATACCTGGACACCAACCGGAATTAATTTCTTCGGGTTTTGGTTGTTTCAAATTCCACTCGCTTATGTATTGGCGAAACATTTTAATATGGGACCGACAGGAGTTTTTATTGCGATTCCAGTCGCAGAAACTGCCATAACTTTAGCGGGGATTGTACTTTATAAAAGAGGAAAGTGGAAACGCACTCAGGTATAATTAACAGATAAAAGAAAAGAGCTTAAATTTGAAGCTCTTTTTTATGTTTCTAAACAAACTCATATCCTGCATAAACCTGTTCGATTTCTTTCATAACAGCGAATAAATCTTCAGGACCATCAGTGGTAACCAGTTTTTGTTTGTATTCTTTAAAAGAGTGAATTCCCTTAAAATAATTGGTATAATGACGACGCATTTCTACAATTCCCAATCGTTCTCCTTTCCAGTCCATAGACCATTGTAAATGGTTTCTAGCTGCTTCTACACGATCAGCAACAGTTGGGGCAGGCAAGTGTTCTCCTGTGTTAAAGAAATGTTTGATTTCATTAAAAATCCATGGATAGCCTATTGCTGCGCGACCAATCATAATTCCGTCGATACCGTATTCATTTTTATATTTTAATGCTTTTTCCGGACTGTCGATATCGCCATTTCCAAAAATAGGCATTGTAATTCTCGGATTATTTTTTACACGTGCAATGTGCGACCAGTCGGCGTGGCCTTTGTACATTTGGGCACGGGTTCTGGCGTGAATGGTCAAAGCCTGAACACCAATATCCTGTAATCTTTCGGCAACTTCATCGATATTTATGGAGTTGTCATCCCAGCCCAAACGCGTTTTTACGGTAACCGGCAAATCTGTACTTCTGATCACGGCTTTTGTTAAGCGAACCATCAAATCGACATCTTTCAAAACTCCGGCACCGGCACCTTTGCAAACTACCTTTTTAACGGGGCATCCAAAATTAATATCAACCAAATCCGGTTTTACGGTAGAAACAATTTTAGACGAAAGCGCCATTGCTTCTTCATCTCCACCAAAAATCTGAATTCCAACCGGACGTTCGTAATCAAAAATATCCAGCTTCATTCGGCTTTTGATAGCATCACGAATCAACCCTTCCGAAGAAATAAATTCAGAATACATCATGTCAGCACCATGCGTTTTGCATAACCTGCGAAAAGGCGGATCGCTCACGTCTTCCATCGGTGCGAGTAATAAAGGAAATTCGGGTAATTCTATGTTGCCAATCTTGACCATCTTCAATATTTTGTGCAAAATTACAACATTTAGTTTAATTCGCAGCAAAACATTAGTAGTGAGGTTCAAAGCACTCAATTTAAACCATATAAGTTCATATAAAACTTTGGGCAAAGCTAAAATGAACTTATATCACTTATATGGTGAAAAAATAAATTTTTATATGGTATTTCGATAGTCAAAAAAGCGAATTGGTTTTCGGCTCATCGGATTAAAAACTAAAGGATTTAAAGTTTCTTTTGAGGCGAATTCTATCTTTGGAGTGACTCTTAATTTTGCTCTGAAATGATCTTTGATTTCCTGAAGAAATTCTGGTGTTTGGTTTTTGACGGCAATTTTTATCAGAATTTCATCCGTTCCTAAGTCATTTGTAGAAATTTCAATAATATGATTTTCGATATTATCAAAACCACTCAAAACATCGTTCATTGCCGGTGGATAAAGTGTAGTTCCTTTATATTTGATCATTTGTTTTTTACGTCCAATTACCGGGCCAACGCGTAAAGTATTTCTTCCACAAGCGCAAGGTTCGTTATGTAATTGTACAATATCTCCGGTTTTAAAACGAAGTAGCGGCATGGCTTCAATGCCTAAAGTGGTAAAAGTCAATTCGCCGGTTTCGCCATTTTTTACAGGCATATTATTTTCGTCCAAAACTTCGACAATAATTAATTCCGGATGATGATGACCTCCAATTCCGTGTTCGCATTCGGTAAAAGCGGTGCTCATTTCAGTAGAAGCATAAGTTGAAAACAACTTAATATTCCATTTTTCAGTAATTTTTTTAGACAAGATATTCATAGAAAAATCCTGATTCCTCAAAGATTCTCCAATACAAACAGCACCTTTTATGCTTGAATTATTATAGTCGATTCCATGAATTTCAGCATATTCAATCAGTTTCAAAAGAAAGGACGGAACTGTAATTAAATACGAAGGGTTGTATTTTAAAATAGAATCCCATTGCAATTCGGGAATTCCTGCGCCTACGCGAATAACTCCAACTTTTAGTTTTCTTAATCCAAGAAAATAAGCTAAACCGGCCATAAATTTTCGGTCAATTGTAGTCATCAATTGCACCACATCGCCTTCTTTAATTCCGGCGCAGGCAAACGAAATAGCTTCATTATAAGCCAGTCGATCCAAATCAGAATCGGTTAAACCAAAAGTTACCGGATCACCTAAAGTTCCTGAAGTTGAGGCGTAGTCAATAATTTTATGCTGTGGCACACATAAAAAATCATCGTTGTAATTTTGTAAATCTTCTTTAGTCGTAACAGGTAAAAACTGTAGATCTTCCAAAGTTTTAATTCTCGAAAGATCAATATTTTGTCCGGCAAAAAGACGTTTATAAAAAGGAGAATTCTCGTTGATATAATTTAAAAGTTCTGCTAATTTCTGTTCCTGAAAAACTTTAATTGCTTCGAAAGAATCTTTTTCTATTGCTGGAATCATTGTAGTTTTCTTTTGAGTTTTTTTAAATATTTTTCAATTTCTGCTTTTTCAGGAGCGGTAGTAATTTCTTTGGTCAATGCTTTTTCAAAATTAGCCTGAGCCTGTTGAAATTCTTTTTTTTGATAAAAGTACAACCCCGCTTTGTAATACACAACCCAATAATCAGGGTTTAGGGATTGGTAATTCTGAATAAATTCATCAGAAGCAGTCTCTTTATTTTTCAGAAACAAATCAAATTGATGATTTTGAATTTTGAACTTTTTATAATTTTGAAATGCTGGTGTTTCCAGAAATGGATCTTTTGCAATATTCAGATTTTCTTCTTCAAATGAAATTGCCAAATTCGATTTTCTTTCTTTAAAAATGGAATCTAAATCATAACATACAAACTCGCCCAATTGATACGGATTTGCAGAAACCCAGACCAGTTTTTCTTTCGGTTTAAAAATGATTCCGTGATGCGCCAGCAATTGATTCAGGGCTTTTTCATTCCCATAACCTAATGAAATATCTTTTAATCCTTCTTTATTTCGAAGAATTTCAGCAGCAATTTTTGGGCTGATTTTAGGGTTTACAGAAAAAAGTTCCTGCATTCTTTCAAAACGATATTTGGAATGGCTATTGACGATTTGCAATTGATTTCGTTTGTCATTTTTTAAATTATCGCTTTGAAAATGATTCGAACAAATCAATTGATTGCTGTTGGGAACATCATAAACATCCATTTCCCTAGGCGAAACTTCAATCAAAACCGCTTTGTTATCTTGCGCACTTCCCACCATAATAGATTCGGAAACAAAAACTTTTCTTTTTTTTGCAATGGTAATAGCTTCTTCAATATTTTTTGCATGCTGTAAAATCTCCCGGGTCAAAATAGAGATAGGGGTTTTGGCACTTAATGGAATTTTAGATTTCGATGCATTTATCGTTACTGTCAAACCTTCCAGATTCATTCCTGAAACGGCTCCAATCATTCCGGGCCAGGTCACCATCATAAATTTATGACCTTCTTTCGGATTTATAAAGGCCACGATTTTATTTTCCGCGAAAGCGTCATTTACATAAAAATCAAAATTGCGTCCGAGAATTAAATTTCCATCTTCCGATTTTTCTCCCCAGGCTGCAAAAGACGAACAGCCCACCAAAGCTAAATCCTGTAAAGCATGACCAATATCATGAGCGGCATGGAGATACAATCCGCGTTGGTATTGGGGTGCAATATTGTCAAAATCATGTGAAGAATATTGTGAGACACCATAAATCTCTGTCTGATATTCGACAGGCACATTCGAATATAATTTTCTATTGTACCATTTTAGAAAATGCCGAAGTAAATTTTGCTGAAATTTCGACGGAACAAAATCTTTTATTTTAGAGAAAAAAATCTGTTCTTGTTGCTTCAAAAGTGAATCTGACAATGCACCGGTCGTCAGCCCAATTTCTAAAGGATCGCCTTCGGCATATAATTCCCAAAGACCTTGTTTATTTTTTAAAAACGAATTTTTTCCAGAGGCAAAAGTGCTGTCAGAGAGTTTTGTTACGACAGGTTTTGAATTATTATAAGCAGAAATATCCGGCTGATGATTTTTTGATTTAGATGTACCACAGGAAACTAAAATCCCTAAAAAACCGACGAAGAAAAGAAGTATAATTCGGTTTTTCATGATTCATTTATTCAGTTTCTTTATTAATTTTAGTAACCAAATATTCCCTTCCAACAATTTCAGAACAGGTAACAACAGCCCCAATTGTTACACCCAAAACGCCGTGCATGTTGATACTTTGACCAGTCAGATATAAATTATCCAGCTTAGTTTTTGATGGAATCAAAGTTTTCATTGGGTTGTTGGAATCTTTTACATAACCGTACATATTCCCGTTATCGCCTCCAATATAATCACGATACGAAAGTGGAGTAGACGTATGAATCGACTGAATGCAGTTTTTTATTCCGGGGAATTTTATTTCTATTTCGTCTAAAAATTTTGAAGCTTTTCTGGCCTTGAATTCTTCATAACTTTCGCCGCGATCATTTTCTTCAACAGTAGTATTAAACGTTTCCATCCATGGTGCGACATCATCATACTTCATATAGGTAATACACGTCATTCCTTCTGCCCATTTTTCTTGTTTTTTAGAAGCATTCATTGAGACCATAAAAGCTTTTGGCCATGTAGATTCATCATACTCATGAGAGGTCCAGACTTCGCTGCTATTTTTAAAATGATAATGATTGTGATTAATGTATTTAAAAGTTTCAGGCTTAAAAACAATATATAAGCTAAAGGCTGAAATTACGCCTTCAAGACTTTGAATTCTGCTATAAAATGCCTTTCTGAAATTTTCTTCACCAGCAAGTTTCAGTGTGGTTTTGGGTTCAATATTAGAAATGAAATGCAAACCTGAGACTTCAGTTCCGTCTTTCATTTCAGCAGAAACGACCTTATTCTTTTCAACTTTTAGACGCGTAACTTCTTTATATTTATAAAATTCACCGCCATGTTTTTTGAGTTGTTTCAAAAGTTGTTTGGTGATCTGACTACCACCGTTAATGCAGCGCCAGGAACTTTGAATATAAGAGTTTACAGAAAGTGCATGAACATAAAACGGAGATTTATCCGGAATACCGGCGTACAAAAAATTAGAGCCTGACAATACAGCTTTCAGTTTTTCATTTGAGGTAAAACTCTCAATAGTTTCTTTTGCATTTAGCGTCAGAATTTCATTATCGTATTTTCCTTCCCAGTTTAAATTATAGAGAGGAAAACAATCACAAATACTCTTTAATTTTTCACAGTACCTTTCTATATTTTCTTTCTCGTCCGGAAAATAAATACCTAACTGGTCGACAAAATTTTCATAACCCTGCGCATGGGGATATTCATTTTGATCGTCTGCAAAAGAGATGATATCAAAACCATTTACATCTAATTTTTTCAGATTCAATTTATCGATAATCCCCAAATATTTAAAATATTTATAGAGATTTTGTCCTTCACTTAATCCGCCGATATAATGAATTCCGGTATCAAAAATGGTTTTATCACGAACAAAAGTCTGTAGATTTCCGCCGTATTGATTATTTTTTTCGAGCACACAAACGCTGTAGCCTTCCTTTGCCAGAATAATAGCCGAAACTAATCCGCCTAGACCACTGCCTACAATTACCACATCGTATTTCTCCTTCATTCTAATTTTTCTTTAACACGATTAAATTATTTTCTTCTAAAACAGATGAAAAACCAAAGTTAATAAAAGTGTTTTTTAAATGAGGGCTATCAATTAAAATTACTAAAGAAGCAGCTGAACTACTTTTTTCCATTTCATCAATAGGATATTCACCCGAAATTAAAACAGCATCATATAGATTTTCTGAAATGCTTTCAAGATTTTCCAAATATGAAATTTTTCTCTTTTTAAGGAAATAATTGGTTTTGGCAACCTCACGTTTTTCTTCATCAGCAATGTGCGAATGTATTTTTCGCTGTGGTTCCTGCAAGGCCAATAAAACATCAAGTTGTCCATAATCGTTAGCCAAATGTACTATTTTGGCTTTCGCAGAAAGCTGTTTATTAAGATGGAAATAGGTTTGTAAATGATTTTTTAAATCGCTTTTGACACTGTTGATGATTTCAATTTCTTTATAATCGTAACTATGAAGAAGCATTTTTTTGAAATATTCCGGCCCTTCCAATTCCTGACGGGTTTTAGAAAATTCTGCTTTAAAATAGGAACTGAATTGTTTGGTTCTTTCAACGTAATTTTTCCCAAACGAAAGATTGTCTGGCGAAATTCTGCCTAAAATAGAAACTGTAAGGGAGCTGTCATGAATTACGAAGTCACCTTTCGGAATTGCCTCTGAAGCACCATGAATTAAAACCGGCAGAATATCCAAATTGAATTCTTCGGCAAGATAAAATGCACCTTTGTGAAAACGCTTAATCTGATTACTATCAGAACGGGTTCCTTCTGGAAAAATCATCAGCGAATAGCCTTCGTTTACTTTTTGACGCAAATGTTCAACGCCACTTTCAAGACCTTCTGAAACAGGATAGAAACCTGCTTTTCTAACAGTTCCGCCAAAAATT
>Ga0247810_10000981_pt1 | contig 20643 bp, 12 predicted proteins | sample UWRJL119311C1_FD_179918 | JGI IMG/M metagenome (GOLD analysis project Ga0247810, IMG submission 179918) | Plant litter microbial communities from Arlington Agricultural Research Station in Wisconsin, United States - UWRJ-L119-311C-1 | ecosystem: Environmental > Terrestrial > Plant litter >... | reverse complement strand
AATACCACGCCCCAATGCTCTTGCATAATCATATTTAGCCTGATAATTAGCATTGTTCGAAGCAAAACGACCTGCTGCCTGTTTACCATCAGGTGTAGTAATTGTACCGGAATTCCAGTTTGGTCCAAAAATTCTCATCGAGGCAAATGGTAAAAATGATTGTACTCCTCCATTTGGCATAATCATAATTGCTTCTTTATTTGCAGCAATGATTTTGTTTTCAGGTCGGTGTAAATCCCAAACTACATTTCTTGTAATGGCCCAGGTTTGTGGATTTCCTCCCGGATCAAAGGTTCCAAAATTGCTCTGCATTAAAGAATAACCAGACTGATTAATTAAAATATTTGCCTGTGCTTCTGCCTCTGCGAATTTTCCGGAAGCCAAATAACATTTAATCAATAACTGACGGCATGCTCCTTTATTCACTACACCTAAATAAGGCAGTTTAGATTGTTCAGGCACCCATTCTACAGCTTTTTCCATATCTGCCGTAATCATTTCGATGATAGCTTCCTTTTTAGTAGAATAATAACTCTGCTTTGGAACTTCCAAAATTTTAGTAATTAACGGTATGTCTCCAAATTGATATACCAGATTCAGATAACGGTATGCTCTGTGAAAATAGGCCTGACCAATATATTTATTCTTAACTTCCTGAGTTAAACTGGTCACATTATCAATGTATGTCAATATAGTATTCGCATGTTTAATGCCGGTATATGCTTCATCCCAGTAAAATCCAAAGTAAAAATCATCATTTGTTGCTGTTTTATAACTCATGGTAGGTACCATAGTATTAGCAAAATCAGCAATAGTACTGCTATTATCCGTTTTTCCGTACTTTGCCATGTCAGAGAAAACATATTCCGTACCGATAGGCACACTATTTCCGGCAGCATTATAATGAATATAATTATTACGTAATTGTTTATCAGCACTTGCTAAAACGGCCTGCAATCCGGATTCTGTAGTAAATGTAGTTTCAGGTTCGTAAAACGATAGCGGATCCGGCTCCAGAAAATCCTCTGAACAAGAAACCAAAAGAGCAGCCACTACTACTAAAGGTGTAAGTGTTGCCATTCTATTTTTTATATATTTTTTCATTGTTGTAATTATTAAAGTGAAACGTTAAAACCTAAATTAAACATTCGCGTAGCCAGTCCCCCTGTTTCCGGGTCTCCATAATATTTCCATTCGCCGGAAGCAGACCATGTTGCAGCATTTTGAACCGAAGCATAGATTTTGAAATTATTCACATGTAAACGGTTTAAAAGATCTTTAGGAAGCGTATAGGCCAGCGAAATATTATCTAAACGAATAAAACTACGATCGTATAATTTTGCTGTTCCTGCTCCTGCAGGTCCTCTGGCATCAAGACGTGCCCAGTCATTAGTTGGATTATCAATTGTCCAATATGGATTTACAAATGGATTGTAGTTGTTGGTATACAAACTACCATCGTTGTACGTATTCATATAACGTCCATCAAGCGATTTGTGCCCCATGTAGGAATACATATTGATAGCCAGATTCCAATTTTTATAAAATTTAAATTCATTACGAAGCGACCAGTTTATTGGAGGTCCTGTTTGTCCTAAAAATTGTTTGTCTTTTTCATTATAAGTTGGTTTTCCATTCACATCATCAGCGGTGTAACTATTTTCAACTTTTGGATCACCGGGACGCTGTCCGTATTTTGCAGCTTCTTCCCACTCTTCTTTTTGCCAGATTCCAATTACTTTATAATCCCATATCTGAGAAATAGGTTTACCAATAAACCATCCATTGGTTTTATCATCTGCCTCTTTAGTTCCGATAACATTCCCATTGGCATCTTTAACATCTTCCATATTACCATATAAGGCATTAATGGTATTCTTGTTGTATGAAAAAGCAACCATAGTAGTCCATTCAAAATTTGGATTTTTTATGTTTATAGTAGTAAGGCTTATCTCAATTCCTTTATTTTCAACCTCTCCAAGATTGGTTGCAATTGATCCAAATCCTGTGAAATTAGGCAGACGCTGACTCATAATCATATCATTGGTAATCATTCTGTAAACATCGATACTACTTGTAATTCTGTCATTTAAGAAACCCAGGTCAAGGCCAATATTTGTTGCCGTTGTTTTTTCCCATTGCAGATTTGGATTTGCCATACGATCAATTCCTAAATATTTCACATCCACAATATTTCCTGAAGCATCTATATACCCCATTGTTGCTCCGGTTCCTGAACTTAAGTTTGCTAAAGCTAAATAGGGATCAGCAAGCGATCTGTTTCCGTTTTTTCCCCAGGACAAACGTAACTTACCGGTACTCATCTTGTCCCAATTGAACCAGCTTTCCTTATTAAAGTTCCATCCAACTGCTACAGAAGGAAAAGTTCCATACGGAAATGTAGCTCCAAATGCGGAATATCCATCGCGGCGTACAGTTCCTGTTATCATATAACGATTATCATACGAATAGAAAAGTCTCGCCATTAATGCATCGGCCGTTTGATGCGTGTCGTTTGATGTAAACGAACTGTTTGCAAGTGTTGCATTAGCAATATTGTGAAATCCTAATGCGTCTGAAGGCTGAATATTATTGGCATCAACACGATCTGACCATGTTTGAAGTTCTTCAGCTTCCTGAACAAAAGTGGCTATGATATGGTGCTTTTCAGCAAATGTATAATCCCATGCTACTGTATTATTCAGGTTCCATGTAAAATTTTTACCGTTTTCCCTGTCTACTCCTATAGTAGCAGCATTCCATCCTTTATGACCTGATGACTGAAAATAACGATTGTAAAAAAATTGATAACGTGGCGCAACATTAAATGAATACGTAATCCCAAAAGGTAAATTTATCTTAGTATTAAAAATGGTATTCAACACCGTATATCCTCTCTCAAGATCCATAAATTGGCTGTCATAGTAATAATTATATCCTCCAATAGTTGGTCCCATGGGCTGTCTTTCGTATTCGCCGTTTGCATCTTTGAAATTAGAAAACGGGCTATTTCTCAACATGTTTGGATCCCAGTAATTAGTTCCTGTACCCACAGCTATGTCTCCGTCTGTACGATCCTGAAAATTAACGTTTACTCCAAATTCAAGCCAGCTTGTTATTTTTGCATCAACTTTCATATTCGCACGAACTGCCGAATAATCATTCCCCTGAATGGCTCCTTCTGAATTTAAATAACCCAACGACATATAATAATTTACTTTATCGCTTGCTCCGGAAACGCTTAAATTATTGTCATGATTTATTCCTGTTCTAAAAGTACTATCATACCAATTGTGTGTTTTTCCTTCTGTAAAATTTTTCAAGAGCGTAGCGTCAGTAATTCCCAAACGGAGTCCCCATACTTCATTTAAACTCTTTCCTTGTGTTTGTCCGACGGGTTGATACGCCAGCCATTGCGCCTGATTGATACCATACTGATCTAGTTGATTTGGGTTTGTGTAATACCCTGCTTTACCAGCTGCTGTCCCTGTTATCCATGCTTCATAATTTCTGGTTGCTGTATTTTGACCATACGTTTTTGCAGTCTCCCAATCCTGACGATATTTTACATATCCTTCCGGAGAATACACATCTCGATAAGCGCTTTCATTGACAATCGTTGTATTTGTAGTAACATTAATGACAGGCTTACCGGTTTTTCCTCTTTTCGTTGAAATAACAATAACCCCAGCTGCCGCTCTGGAACCATATACAGCTGTTGCCGATGCATCTTTTAAGATATCTATCTGACCAACATCGTCAGGATTAATTTCTGAAAGCTCTCCATAGAATTGCATTCCGTCTAAAATGATAAGCGGTGAATTATGATTAGCACCATCAGGATTATAAACTGAAGTCTGCCCACGAATCTGCAAAGAACCTCCTCCTTTTGCATCAGCTGAATATCCGACTTTCAGACCAGGAACGCCACGCAATAAATCCTGAACAGTCTGTGGATTTTGATTGGCTAAAGCTTCCGGCTTAACCTGAACAATTGCTCCAGTTAAATCCTTTTTCCTCATTTTACCGTATCCCACTACTACCACTTCCTCTAATGATGCAGTATTCTCTTTTAATTGTACAAGAATGTTTGATTTGTTTTTAACGATAATTTCCTGAGTAACATACCCAACAAAGGAAATGACCAGTACGGAATTTTCATCTCCTGCTAAACTAAATTTTCCGTCAAAATCTGTTGTTGTAGCAATTTTAGTTCCTTTTATCAATACAGAAGCACCTGGCAGTGGTAAACCGTTTGAGTCTTTAACCTGTCCGCTTATACTGTTTTGCTGTTCTACTTTTTCCAGCCCTGATTTGCTAAAATTAGCAGCGTACATTTGTACTTGAGCTAAAGAAACCAATACACAGAATAGAGTAAGTTTCTTTTTAAAATCAAATCCGGATACGTAATCAGGAGCTTTGATTTTCCTAATAAAATTTGTCATCTTTGGTTGTAATTTTTGGTTAATTGATTAGTTAAGTTTTGCAAAACATAGAAGCTACAATAAAATTAAGTGTGTTTTTTAAAATTTAAATTTTAAGCACAATATTATCAGGTAGTTAACTATTTTTTGCAATACAAATCTAACGTAACATTTAAGACCAAAAGGGGGTAATTACAACATTATAGAAGGGGTAAATCAGCATTTTTACTATTTAAACGTATTTTTTTGCTTATTTCATAAAAAATATACTTTAAAAATATACTTTGCTTAATTTGATGATGATTTATTAGTTTTAGATTACTTTGTTTATACTTTTATCACAGAGTTTTACAAAGGATTCGTTTTAATACTTTGCGAATCTTGGTGTGACCTTTGTGAATCTCTGCGGTATATATTAAAACTAAAACTGCCAAAAACGAAAAAAGGCTGTCTAAAAATGACAGCCTCTATAAGTATTAAAAAGTTATTCTAATCACTTTACAAAGCGATACATTTCTGATGCTGCCAATAAAAATGCACCTACACCAAAATCAGCTGTAGAATTTTTATCAACCACTTGTCCGGGAATTGCTTTTTCACCAATAGGCTGTACATAGCCAACTGTTCCATCTGCCTGAAGAGCAAATATGCTCAGGTAATTCCAGGATTTTTCTACTACCGGTGAATATGTTTTTTTATCCAAAATTCCATTATTGATTCCCCATAAGAATCCATAGGTAAAAAAGGCAGTACCGCTCGTTTCCGGTCCCGGAGCATGTTCCGGATCCAGGATGCTTCTTGTCCAATATCCTTCTTTTTGCTGTGCATCTGCCAAAGCTTTTGCCATATTTTTAAAGCGGTTTATGTATTCATTTCTGTATTTCGCTGCTTTGGGTAAATCCTGAATAATTTTGGCATAGCCTGCAAAAATCCATCCGTCTCCCCTGGCCCAAAAGTCTTTTTTCCCGTTTGTACTTTTGTGTTTTGGATAAATGTATTTTGCATCACGGAAATATAGTTTTGCCTCATCATCATACATTATGCTATCAGCATAGGAGAGATAAGAATGTAGTTTCTCTAAATACATTTCGTTGCCGGTAACGTTGTACAACTTTGTCATCACTGGCATAACCATATACAATCCATCTACCCACCACCAATAATCATTGGCCTGAGTACTCATTTGATATTCCATAACTTCACGGGCACGGGCAATTTTATGAGGATCATTTTTTCCTGTAAAATTGTATAGATCAATATAAGTCTGAAAACAAATCTGCCAGTCGCCAAACAATACATGTTTGTCGTTTTCGCCATAATTGTATTTCCATTCCGTTTTATCATTTGATTTAGCTCCCATCCATTGATTTTTATCGGCCCAAGCCAAAGAATAATCCAGATATTTTTTGTTTTGGGTTACTTTATAGGCTTCCATATTTCCGGTATGATATGCCGAAACATGCCAAAAAGCATTACCCGGTTCCCGATGCGTATCCTGCCAGTGATTATTTACTTTATCAATAATAGCAATAATGTCTTTCTTAGATTGCTTTATTGCACTTTCTTGTTTTACTGCGGTACTTTTACATCCAATAATTCCTAAAGAAATTGAAGTTATTAGTATTAAAAGTGATTTTTTTACATTCATTGGTTATAAGATTAGATTAGTATTTTTAGAAAAAGGATACAATTTCCTCAGCCTGACATTTTTTTAATTATTTTAAAGCATGATCAATTGGAATTTCCTGCCCAGACCATATTTTCTTTTGTGTCCACGGTTGGTAAGCCTCACTCCAAAAAGGATCGGTTGCCGGTAAACCCAAAACCAAAAATGCTTCTGAACACAAATATAAACTTCCTGTTGAAATATATCCTTCGCCAATATTATTCTGATGACCATACAATCCTATCTGAAGCCAGCCATTTTTATCAAAAGTATCCTTTGCCTTTATTTGGTTATGAATCATGGTGTACAACGCAGATCGAACTTGAGCAGGGCTTACTTCTTTTGGCAGTTCTTTTAAAAGTGCGATTTGGGATAACAATTGAAAAGCTCCAAAACGATATGCCAAAGATCTTCCAATTGGAGGATATGTTCCATCAGGAGAAATTAATCTTTCCTGAACAGCAGCATAACGTCTGGCTCTGTTTAACTCGGTTTCGTAATCAGATTTGTAGTCATTGGTTTTTTCGTTCAGGACTTTTAATATATCTAACTGCATCGGATGAATCACAAAGCTATTATAATAATCCCAATGAAAATCAGGTCCATCGCCATAAGTTCCGTCGCCTAAATACCATTTCTTATGTTCTTCCAAAGCATAATTCAATCGTTTATTATCAGGATCTTTATCAAATTTAATTATTGCTGCTTCTACCATTCCTGCAAAAAGCAGCCAATTGCTATGATACGGTTCAATTTTTCTGGATGATTTTAATGCTTTAATTACGTTTTCTTTTGTAGCTGTATCCAGCGGTTCCCAAAGCTGTTTTGGCGCACGAAGCAAAGCCTGAGCAAAAAAAGCAGCATCAACCAAAGGCTGTCTGTCATTTACAAAATTCATAAAATCAGGACTATTCGGATCAGTTGCATTGTGAATGGATTTCTGTACTAAAGCAATGTATTTTGCACGTAGTTTTCCTTCCGGAGTTTCGTCCGGGCCTAATTCCAGCCATGGAGCCATTCCCGAAAGCAGTCTTCCAAAAGCCTCTAAATAAGTTACATGCTTTCTGTCATCCCAGGCACCCGGCGATTTTTCTATTGGCATCAGCTGTTTTAATTGATTTTTGCTTAATGCATCCAAAACAGGATCTCCAATTTTTACTAAAGAAGAAACAAAAAATTCACGGACTTTTTTAGGTGAATCTTTTTCCAGTTTTTTTGATTGTGATTGTATACCATTTATAGCTGTAAAATAAAGTATCCCTGTTAAAACTGTCTTTCTTAAATAATTATTCATAGTTTTTTCTTTGACTTAATTCTTTTTAATTCTTAAATAAATTATTCCTTTTGAATATGATTGTCATCCTGTGCGGAGTCGAAGGCTCTTTACCGTAAAAGCTTTAAAAAGGTTTTAAAAAGGGCTTCGACTCCGCTCAGCCTGACATTAGTTTTTAAAATCAGGTTGATTTCCAAAAGCTTTCATTCAATATGTATTTATTGTCTTTTACGTTTTGATATTTCTTCCTGAACTCGGAAGGATTTAAATTATAAAATTGCTGAAAATGTTTTCTGAAATATTTAATATCACCAAAACCCGCAATTGAAGCGGCTTCACTTATTTGTAAATCGGTAGTGATTAATAAAGTGGCTACTTTTCTCAATCGTACATTTCGGGTAAATTCAGAAACCGATTTACCCGTAATTTTTTTAATTTTTTTATAAACCAAAGAATAACTCATTCCTAAGTGAAATGCCAGATCATGTACATTAAAATTTTCTGCATCTAAATTGGCATCAATCACATCGACGATTTTATCAATCAGTTTTTTATCCTCGTCTGATAACTTTTGATTTGAAGTTTTTTTAGTAACCGAATTAAGCATATAATTTTGTTCACTATCCCTTCGCGCAAATATTCCGCTGATTCTGGCCAATAAATATTCATTATCAAATGGTTTTGTAATATAATCGTCTGCTCCTACTTCGGCACCTTTTAGCTTTACCTCTTCCAAGTTCCTCCTGTGAGCAATATTACAGGAATATGTTTTAACTCTTCGTCGGTTTTTATATGCTTGCAAAAAGCCACTCCATTCATTTCTCCCATTACCACATCAGAAATAATCAAATCCGGCAGTACTTTTTTGATTATAGCTAAAGCTGCTTCGGCACTTTCGGCCACTGTTACATGATATTTTGGAGCTAATATTCGCTTTAAATAATTTCTTATCTGAGGATTATCGTCTACAACCAAAATACTTTTTGCATCCTTTATTAAATCATCAAGATTATCAGACTCTTCAATTGTTTCCAATACGTTTTCCCGAATGGCTGTATCCTCGAGAGCTTCTTCTAAAAATAAAGTTCTGTTACTTAAATCTTCCCTAATTTCAATGTCTCCAAAATGTTCTTTTCCAAGAGGTAATTTAATTTTAAAAATGGCTCCTCCGTTTTCATTATCGCGACAGTTCACTTCTCCATGATGCTCATTCACAAACTGTTTTACCAGATAAAGACCAATACCAAATCCTTTTCGGTTGTTTTTGATATTATTATTTGACTGGTAAAACAAATTAAATATTTTGTCTTTATCAGCATCCAAAACCCCTTCTCCGTTATCAATAACATTTATAATCACTTGATCCTCTAAAGAACGCAAATTGACCACAACCTTTCCGTTTTCTTTCTCTGTAAACTTTAATGCATTCGAAATCAGATTAAATAAAGCCATTTCTATTTTTTCGCGATCTATATAAACGAGTAGTTTTTCTTCGGAAATACTAAAACTGTAATCTATTTTTTTGATTTTGGCATGATGTACAAAACAACTAAAAACCTCTTTACCGAGTTCTACAATATCGATTTGTCCAATTTTAAGTTTTCCGGTTTCAGTTTCAGTTTTTCTAAAAAGAAGCAACTGATCTACCAAACTCAATAATCTTCTTGAATTGCTGTACACCATCTCTATAGCTCCAGGATCAATTTGCTGGTCAGTACCGTAAATAATATCTTTTAAAGGATTGATAATCATTGTCAAAGGCGACCTGAATTCATGTGAAATATTAGTAAAAAAAGTTAACTTTTTTTCATTCAGCTCCTTTTCCTGCTTTGCCAAATCGTGAGAAAGTTTAACCTCATATTTGAGTTTTTCCTGTTGCTTCTGATATTTATCCACTACATAAATAATAAATGCAATAGCGAAAAAATAAAATATATAAGCTAAAGTGCTTCTGTACCATGGTGGCAATATTATAATAGGCAGAGAAATAGATTTCGTGTTCCAAACGCCCTCCGCATTGGTCGATTTAATTTTAAAAACATAATTACCTTCCGTTATTCTTGAATAATTGGCACTTCTGATGTTATCGACATAATGCCACTGTGAATCCCATCCTTCCAAAAAGTAAGCGTAAGCTATTTTTTCAGGTAAACTGTATTCTAAAGCTGCAAAATCAATGTTCAGCATCGATTCTTCATAGGGTAATTTTAATTGATCAATTCCAAAAGAAGCTAAACCCGATTGATCAAAAACTTTATTATTTACTTTTATAGAGGTTATGATTAACTTTGGAAAGTCATGAATCTGACTGTTTATTTTGGTATCAATAATATTAAAGCCTTTGATTCCTCCAAAAACTATTTCTCCCGTAGAAAGTTTCAGAGCAGCATTATAATTAAACTGATTGCTCTGAAGTCCGTCAGTATCGTGATAGCTTGTGATTTTTCGGCTATTAGCATCATATTCAAATATTCCGTTGTAAGTGCTGCACCAAAAAGCGCCCTGATTATCCTGAATAACATTTAAAACTGAATTATTTGGAAGCTCATTTCTTTGTGTCAGAAAAGTTTTTTTTAAAGTTTGTGGATTTAAAATCATTAATCCTCCACCTTCTGTGCCTACAATCATTTTTGTGTCAGAATGAGAAACGATAGATCGCACCGGATATTTTACATCAATTTCTTTCCGTTTTAATGTTGCCGGATTAAGCTGAATCAATTTTGTAAAGTTTCCTATCCAAAGATTTCCATTCTTATCTTCTGTAATCGAAATGATTCCCCTGATTTTTGCATCCACAAAATCGAATTGATCTTTTGTTTCATTATAACGGTACAACCCTTCTTCATCTGGAGAAGCTGCCCATAACGCATTATTTTTGGTACGAAATAACACCCATATATTCTTTTGGTTTGCTCTGAATTTAGGGCTGTAAAGTGTATATCTTTTGAAATTGTTTGTCTGAGAATTAAAAAAACTAATTCCTCCACCATAGGTTCCAAACCAGGTTCCTTTTTTGTCTTTTACAATGGCCGAAACAAAATTATTAGACAGCGAATTAGGGTTATTTGAATTATATGAATAATTTGTAAACGTATTATTTTTTCGATTCCACAAACTTGCACCTCCTCCATCTGTACCTATCCAAAGATGATCACTGTCCTGTTCTGAAAAAGAGAGAATGAAATCACTGGGTAAAGTGTTTTTTATTTTTTCATTCTTAGAAATAGTTGTAAAAGGACTTTTTCTTTCTTCAATTTTATTGACACCACCTCTTAATGTTCCAATCCAAACCCTGTTTTCATTATCTAAATACAAAGATGAAATAGCGTTACTATTCAGTTTTTCTTCATTCAAACTTTCGCTTAACGAAGAAAAAGTTTCCGAAGTATAATTATATTTTACTATTCCATTTCCATCTGTAGCGATCCAAAGTTCTTTTTTATCGGGATTGCACATCAAATCAGAAACAGGGTACTGAATTTCCTGATTGGTATAAACCCTATACGTTTTATTTAATGCATCGTATTTTAACAAACCTCCTTCGATTCCTACCCAGACATTTGAAAATTTATCATATAATACACAGCGTCCGCCCATAACATCAGAAAACACCACAGAAAGTTTTTTTGAGGATGCATCCATAGTTACAATTCCAACTCCCGAAACAAAACACCATAATTTACCGGATCGGTCAAAATCCATTCCCTGAACATGGTAATCCCACTGCAGTTTTCCTTTTACATAAAGTGGAATCTGAATTATTTTGTCTTGTTTTTCTGCAGAATAAAGCAACCCGCTGCCTGCCGTGGCGATGTACATATTTGATCTGTAATCCCTAATCTCATTGATAACAAAATTTATTGGTTCAGTTTTAGAAGTTTTGGCATTTAGATAATACTTTGTATTAAAATGATTGCTCAGATAATCATAAACACTTATTCCACCTTTCGTGCCAATCCAAATTTCATTTTGAGTTCCGCAAATGCTTACAATCCTGTTGTTAATTAGCGAATTAGTGTCATTAGGTTCATTTCTGAAACTTAGAAAATTATAACCGTCATACCTGCTTATTCCGTCATAAGTACCAAACCACATTAAACCTCGTTTGTCTTTGTAAACAGCGGTAACCGCATTATTCGCAAGTCCGTTTTTGATTCCTATGTATCCAATATTATATTTTTCCTGTTTATACTTTGAAACAGATGTTCCTGCCGCTTGTGGTTTAGCAGTAAAACAAACTAAAAGCATTAAAAAGAACAGTATTCTATTTCTCAAAATATAATTATGTTTGGGTGAAAGGATAAAGTTTTTAATAAAAAATCTAGTACTCAAATCTTCTAAACTGCGTTCAATCTTTAAAATTAGAAAAACCTATGAAAAATATCATAGGTTTTTAAAAAACACAACCACTAACTTACTTAACCAATGAAATTACATACGAATAGGAGTATTTCTTATCCAGTAATCGATAAGGCTCATGAGGCGGTCTTCCCCAGCTGTCATCACCTCCAACACCTCTTTGTTTGTAATCTATGTGCAGGTAAACGGCATCTTTTGAATTTAAATCCAAATCTGTAGGATGGCGCTGTGCCTTATTTTTACCCGGGTCCAAATCTTCTGTTGAAATATTCAGTGCGCTAAAACAAAGAGGCTGCTGCCCTTCAATTTTGAAACCCTGACCGCTATTATTTTTTAAAGTCAGCCAGCGAACATCTGTTTTATAACCGCCTTCCTGAGGACGAATATAACTTCTCGTATACTGATTGATTACCTTATCTGAATATTCTCCGATAAAGGAAGCCGAATTTCTATCCGAATAATTTTCCCAGGGACCTCTTCCGTAATAACTTAAATTATCAAAAGCTCCGTTTAGTTTTGCACGCATTCCAAAACGAGGTAGTTCGGGTAAATCTTTTCCGGTTATATCAATGGCTGCTGTAACTTTTATGGAACCATCATTTTCAATCAAATAGTCTACAGTGTAAGCAACATTAGCTTCTGCTAATTTATAAGTTACTTTTACCAGCAAACCATTAGAAGTGTTTTTATCTAAATTAGCACTTACGACTGTAGCAGTTTTTGTTGCTTCTTTCCACACCGCTAATTTTTTAGGCATATCGTTTCCAAAATCATTATCTGTTGGAGCACGCCAGAAATAAGGTGTTGGGAAATTGGTAAAAATATTATCTCCGTTTTTTAATTTGTATTTCAGTATTTCTCCTTTTTGCAAATCAAATTCTCCTGTAATACTTTCTGTTTCAAAAGAAAGCACATTACTTTTAACAGAATGCTTTAATTTCGAACCCGTTTTTTCAATATTATTATTTTTAAAATAAGAACCTTTTCCTACTGCAAATTGTTCTCTGGCAAATTCATGTCCTTTGGCAACCAAAGGCTCATCAAATTTTGAAACCGCAAAAACATTTAAAAAGTATTCTGAATTCTCATCAATTGAACCTAAATCCAAAGCTACTTTTTTACTTTCATCCGGATTGACATCTAAAGTAAATTCTCCGGATTTTGCTGCTATTCCGTTTTTAATGAGTTCCCATTTAAAAGTATAGTTTGAAAGATTCGTAAAATTAAAATGATTGGTTACTACTAAATCAGTACTATTATTGAATTGAAATTGAATGTTTTGATATACTTTTTTTACTTCTTCTAAAGCTGGTTTTGGAGTTCTGTTCGAAAATACTAGTCCGTCAGCGCAGCCATTTTCGTCATTTTGCAAATTGGCACCTCCTAAATCTCCTCCGTAAGCCCAAAAAGTTTCTCCTTTTTCATTTTTAGTTTTTATTCCCTGATCAATCCAATCCCAGATAAATCCACCCTGCATGCGTTTACTGTTATTGATAATATCCCAGTATTCCTGAAAGTTTCCGCTGCTGTTTCCCATCGCATGAGCGTACTCACACATAATATAAGGACGGCTTTTATTAGAATTTGCATAATCCTTCATGCTCTTGATGCCGGGATACATCGGTGCTACGATATCGGTATTTCTATTTTCTCCTGCCTGCTCAAACTGAACCGGACGGCTTGAATCGGTTTGTTTTAACCAATCGTAAGCATCATAAAAAACAGGGCCGTTTCCACATTCATTTCCTAAAGACCAGATGATAATCGAAGGATGATTTTTGTCTAAGGCAAACATTCTTTTGATACGGTCCAGATGTGCAGGAGCCCATTCAGGCAGATAAGCCGGATGTTTTGCTTTATCAAATCGACCCTGCAGTTCTGCTCCCATTGCATGTGTTTCAATATTTGCTTCATCGACTACATAAAAACCATATTCATCGCATAAATCATAAATATGTTCATCATGCGGATAATGACTCATTCTGATCGCATTAATATTATGTTCCTTCATTAACTGAAGATCTTTCAGGGTTGTTGCTTCAACAGGAACATGGCCTTTTTGATCATCATGTTCGTGAATATTAACCCCTTTTACCATAACAACTTTGCCATTTACCAACAATCTGGCATCTTTAATTTCAACTTTTCTGAAACCTGTTTTTCTGGAAATAATTTCAAGTGTTTTTCCTTTATTGTCCAGCAATGTAACCGTATATTGGTATAAATTTGGTGTTTCAGCATTCCATTGTTTTACATTTTCAACTGTTTTTTCAAAGCTAATTTTTTGCTCTTTGTTGTTTGTTTTTTTACTTTCCGAGAAAACAGTTTTTCCTTCCTTGTCAAACAATTCAACTTTGACAGCCGGATTTTTAATTTTATTGTTTTCGAAATATTTTAAAGTAACATCCAGATTAAAAATCCCGTTTTTGTATTGATCGTCTAATTCGCTTTTTACAAAATAATCCCAAATAGTAGTTTTTGGCATTGCCTGTAAATAAACATCGCGTTCGATACCGCTTAATCTCCAAAAATCCTGATCTTCTAAATAGCTTCCGTCATGCCAGCGGAATACCTGAACGGCAATCAGATTTTCTCCTTTGTTTAAAAAAGAAGTAATATTAAATTCGGCAGGCGTTTTAGATGCTTTCGTCATCCCTACTTCTTTTCCGTTCAGGAATACTTTTGCATAACCTGAAATAGAACCAAAATGAAGTATAATTTCTTTATCTTTCCAGGAATCAGCTACTGTAAAAGTGCGTCTGTAACTCCCAACCGGATTATAATCTCCATTTATAAAAGGAGGATTTTTAGGAAATGGATACGTAATATTCGTATAAATAGGAATGTCATACCCCACCATTTCCCAGTTAGAAGGAACCTGAATGTTTTTCCAATTGGAATCATCCAAATCTGCAGCATAAAAATTCTGAGGTCTCTGTGAAGGATTTTTAACAATATTAAATTTCCAGTCACCATTCAGACTCTGGTACAATTCAGATTTTTGAGGATTATTACCTTTCAGTTCCGTTTCATTACTGAATAAAAGAAAGGAGCTCCTGCCCGCTTCTTTTCCCCTATCTAAAATTTGAGGATTTTCCCATTCATTATTTTGGGCGAAATTATTTTGCAGATTTAAAAACAGCGCTAGTGCTAATACAATTTTTTTCATTTAAATATTTTTACGAAATCGGATTTCAGAATTTACTGTTCACAAATTTAGATAATGCCCTATAAGACAAGAGGGGCATTACAGTAAAATAAAAGGGGTATATCAGTAATATCAGCAAAATACGCACTAAAAGATATAATTATTTTATCTTAGAAGATTTTACTACATCATTTAAATTTTACCAATCCAGCTTTATCAAAGCTACCGCCTGACGTTCCATTTTTAATAGTACAACTGTTTTTGAGTCCGTTATTTTTATTTTTTTTGTGGAGATGCATTTTAGTTTACCTGATTTCTCAAGTGTGTCGATCTGCTGTTGTGTAGGATTTTGTGGTGAGCCCATTTTTTTCCACACTTCATACGAATTACTGTTTTCTTTATCAATTATATAAATATTCAGAGCCACTTTTTTGACAGGAATATTTTCAATAACAACATTGACGGTTTCTGTTGGCCCGGCTTTGTCCACATCATGATAATTCCACACCATTACTGCTGCTGATTTTACATCTTTAGAAGCCAATGCTCCTATATCTGACTGATCACCACGGACGCTTGATTTCAGGACTTCTTCTATCGGATACATTCGATTACTAATTACATTTAAACGTTTACCCGACATCATACCGAACATTCTGAAAACATTTAATACCGGTTTATCAACGCCATTGGTTGCAAGATCACGGAAACCGTAAAACCATGGCTGATCTTCGAACTCAAAAGACCAGGATACAGCACCCAGAAAATTGGCTTTTGTCTGATCTGCCAAAATGTATTTTCGTGCAAAAGATGCCGCAGTGTAACTCGAATACATGGTGCCATTTCGATATGCATTTTCGGGATTGGTAGCCATTCCGCAAGCGGCACAGCCTTCCGGATCCGACTCACCAATGATAATTGGCAGGTCTTTTGTTTCGGTATAGGACATTGTGAGTTTAAAACCGGTTTGGATATCGTTTAATTGTGGAGCCATATCCATTCGAACTGCTCCATCAACCAATTTTGGCCAGCCTTTTGCGTGAAAAAGTATCGCATCCATAGGCGAACCTTTTTGACCTGTAGCATAATTGACACCGCTGATGCAATGTTTTATAAAATCATTTGTCCATTCCTGAGCTCCCTTGCCTCTAGTTCCTGCGATATTGATCCCTCCTATTTTTGCTGTTGGAAGTGCTTTTTTTAGTCCGTCTGCAGCGTAATCGTACATTTTAAAAAATTCTTCACGAGTGCCTTTCCAATAATGTCCGTTTGGTTCGTTCCAAACTTCCCAATACCAGCTTTCTACTTCTTTTTGTCCGTAACGTTCTACCGAATGTTTCACCCATTCATAAACAAGATTTCTCCATTTATCATAATCTTTTGGCGGATAAGCCCATCCGGTAATGATATCTGTGTAAGGATCTCCGGGTTTCCAATAATGTCTGTAGGGTGTTGGATGCGTAGATAAGGCTTCAGGCATAAAGCCTATTTGTGCCAAAGGTTTCATGCCACGCGACACATAGGTATCAAAAATACTGTCAATAATTCTCCAATTATATATCGGATTTCCGTCACTGTCTTCTGTATAAGCATTGGTAGAACCCCATTTTAAGGCAGCAACACCATCGCCTGTTACCAGCATACTATGCGTACGAACATAAACGGGAACAGGACTCAATGCAGCAATTTCGCTAAGAAGTTTTTTGCCGTCTTTCATATAAGTGTAATTGGGTTCGTCATATCCAAACCAAGCCCATACAGGTTTCATGGGTGCAATTTCCTGTTTAAGATCTACTTTAATTTCAGGGTTTTGCGCATAAATTGAAGCTGTAAATGATTGAACCAAAAGTACAGTAAGGCAATACTTTAATAATTTTCGCATGGTTTGGTTGGATTGAGGTTAGTTGTAAAGGGTATATTTTGAAAACTAGTTTTTATTTACCTCTAAGCTTATGATAAGATATTTATACAAGAAAAGAAAATTATAACTACTACTCTATCATTTTCTGCTTCAAGTTTTTTATTATCACTAAGTATAATTGTAAAATAAACACTTATGGAATAAAAGTAAGCAAATAAAAATTATGGACAAACAATTATTGTCCTTTATATATTTTTATAATTACTGAATTGATTGTTTAAAATATCATGTACGAAATAAATACTTTTGATGATTGTAAAAGTTTTCTAATATATTAGCTAAATAAATATTAATAGCTTTATGGAATAAAGCCAACACAAAAAGAGCTTATTGAAGCCATTTTATGACTGGTATAAGTAAGTTACCAGCAAGGCTAAAGATAAAAAGAAAGACAACAGATAATAATGAACTACGATTTTTTCGCAGACAAGGCAGACAAATTAAAAGTTCTTGATTTTATTTTCAAGGACACTGATCTACAAGTTTATGACCTAGGCTCATATTATGGACAAGAGATTTGTCAATACAAAACTGTTGCAGAAATATCATCAAAGTTTGATGTTGAAATAGACGAATTCGGAACGACATTTCAACTCTGGACGCCACGACATGGTGGCGAACCAATTTTTAGAAAAGTTGACCTTGATCCAAAACGTTGTAACGGACATACGTTTCGTTATGCGACTGATGGTTGGGGACTTATTCAATTGTATTTTGGTGGACTAAAAAATAACGAGCTTAGACATTCGCACATCGGACATTCTAGCGAAAAGAGAGCATTAATATGGAAAGACATTAATAAGTCAACTGGCCTTGTTAGTTCTTGGGATTGGAAGGAAATCCAAGTAACTTCGAGAAAATTAAAATATCAAATCCATAACAAACTTGCGACAAGAAAAATCGAAAGTTTTGGAGTTTTGTCGGGAGCAAACCAACTTGAAACACAAGGAATAAAACTGAGATGAAATAACTGCCAACAAATAGCTCAGGTAACAGCTACTACAACGGATTTGGGCAATTGACTTAATGGAAAAATGGTTTTGTATTTGTATGATTTCGCAAATCCAAAAATAGGGCTTAATTTAGTCCCAAACCCGCTGTAGTGCCAAGACGTCAGGCTGTGAAAAAACCTCTTCAAATTTAGAAAGCATTCGGAGGACTACCAAAGATAAATCTCAAATACGGAATTATTAAGAGGATGATTTTAGTTTTTTCACAGACTGACGTTAGCCGTCAGTTTGCCCGACAGAATCCAATAAGAATGTTGATTTTAAACAAAAAATAAATGAATATTTTCAGTAAACTATTTAACAGCAACGAAAGACCAAATTTAAATGTATTGTTCGATAATGAAAATTTCAAAAGGTTTATTTCAAAAGCAGAAGATATCTCAATTGGCTATAGTGAAATAAATATATTCAAATTAGAAGATATTGAAAAAGAACAAATTGGCTATAGCGTAACAGAAAACGGAAAATCATTAGTCGGAAATAAGAATGGAGATTGGAAAAAAAATTGGATTGTAATTGCAACTGATAATATGGATGACCCAATATTTGTCGATATTGAAAATCCAAATTTGCCAGTTTTTATTTCTGAACACGACAGCGGGGAATGGGAAGAAAATTACATAGCAATTTCAATTGAAAAATTTTCATCAATCTTAAACGATTTAAGGAATTTATCAATCAACAGACAAAATCCAATTGAAATAGAGAAAAATTCGATTTCAGAAACTGAATTAGAGTTGTTTTTAACTAAAACTAAAAATGATAATAATTGGATGGATATTGAATATTGGAAAATATTCTTAGAAAATGATTAATAAAAACCGAACGGCTAACAGCTACTACAACGGATTTTGGCAATTGGCTTAATGGGAAGTTGGTTTTGTACGTGGGATGATTTGGCAAATCCGAAAATAGAGCTAAATTTAATCCCAAACCCGCTGTAGTACCAGAAAATTTAGCGATCATTGTAAAGCGACACCTTATAAATATTGACAAGACAAGAAAATGACAACAGAACAATATCCAAAAATCTATTTGTATAGACGGATTGTCCAGGCAAAACTATACATTGACAAATTCTACTTTGAAAAAATTGACCTTGACAACATTTCAGACGAAGCATATTTTTCCAAATTTCATTTTATAAGATTATTCAAATCCATCTACGGAAAAACGCCACATCAATATCTCACAACAGTAAGAATTGAAAAAGCCCGACAACATTTACAACTAAACAAATCTGTCAAGGATGTGTGCTTTTTGGTTGGTTTTGATAGTGTAAGCACATTTAGCGCACTCTTTACCAGATTAGTTGGCAAGACACCTTCTGATTACGCAAACCAATACAAAGAAAGAAAAACGAAAATTGAAATTTCGCCATTAGCTTTTATACCAGGTTGTTATTCGTTTATGCACGGTTGGACAAAGAATAGCAATTTTGAAGATGAAAATAAATAAATCATTGCTGACCTTTACACTTTAACAACCTAAAAGAAAAGCAATGATAACAAAATTGACAGTTACAAACATTCATGTAATAGACCAAAATAGTGCCTATGACTTCTATGTAAACAAATTAGGGTTCAAACTTGTGGACGATATTCCCATGGGACCAGATTCAAGATGGCTGACAGTTTCACCGCCTGAACAACCAGACTTACAGCTTGTATTATTTCCGGTTAAGGTAAGCAAAATGTTTCCAAAAGACATCGCAGAATCATTAATTGACCTTATCAAAAAAGGAATATTTGGTTGTGGTGTATTGACCTGCAATGATATTTTCGCTACATACGAAGAACTGAAAGAAAAAGGAGTAGAATTTATGAAGCCGCCAACAAAAGAATTTTACGGAACAGAAGCATTGTTTAAAGATGATTCGGGCAATTACTTTTCATTACAACCACTAAACAACTTTGACAATGAAAACAATATTTGACAAATCAACCAGAGATGAGTTAGTTCAACGAATTAATTCACTAAAGGAAGACAACAAACCCGTTTGGGGCAAGATGAATGTTTATCAAATGAGCAAACATTGTACAATTTGGAACGAGTGGGTTTTAGGCAAAAATAATTTTGTGTACAAACAAGAATTCCTTGGAAAAATATTTGGCAAAATGGCTTTAAAAAGTAACACAAAAGATGATAAACCAATTGGCAAAGGTATGCCCGCAGGAAAAGCATTTACAGTTAAAGAAACTGTTGGGGAACTCTCTCCTCAAAAATCAAATTGGATAGACCAAATTAAATCTTACGAACACTTTTCAAATGACCATTTCATTCACGACTTCTTTGGTAAAATGACAAAAGAGCAAATTGGTATTTTTGCATTTAAACACAACGACCACCATTTAAGACAATTTAATGCGTAAAGAAAAACAACGACCCACTAACACGGGGTTGGAAAAGTAGGTCTGATGTGGTAAATTGAGCATTTGTACTTGTAATAAACATTTGTGTTTCTTTTTTGAACATTTTTTGCTTCTAAAATCTGCCTTTGCAAAGCCTTAACGTTAGCGGCATTGAAAAAAACGACACAATTAAATTATAATACAACTAAAAATGAAATATATCTTTTTATTGATTCTAATTATTAGCAGTACTATTATGAACGCACAAAATCAAGATCCTTGGGATGTATATATGTCACCTTCAAGTATTCATTCCCTTTTTTCCCAATACACAGGGAGTTTTAAAATGGAAATAACAATGTCAATGGGAGAAGCTAAAGAACCTTCCATCATCACTGTAAGCTCTGAACATGTTATGTTGCTTGGTGGCAGATTTTTAGAAATGAAACAGCATGGAAATATGATGGATATGGACTACCAATCAATAATAA
>Ga0247810_10000980_pt1 | contig 20655 bp, 11 predicted proteins | sample UWRJL119311C1_FD_179918 | JGI IMG/M metagenome (GOLD analysis project Ga0247810, IMG submission 179918) | Plant litter microbial communities from Arlington Agricultural Research Station in Wisconsin, United States - UWRJ-L119-311C-1 | ecosystem: Environmental > Terrestrial > Plant litter >... | reverse complement strand
CGATGAACCTGTCAAAGTACACGGAAAACACGCCTGTGCAAACGATGAACCTGTCAAAGTACACGGGAAACCTGCCTGTGCAAACGATCAACCTGTCAATGCACACGGGAAACCTGCCTGTGCAAACGATCAACCTGTCAAAGTACACGGGAAAAGTGCCTGTGCAAACGATCAACCTGTCAAAGTACACGGGAAAAGTGCCTGTGCAAACGATCAACCTGTCGATGCACAAGAAATTATTTTTACTACATTCGCTCCATCAATAACTACCTCCATGCGATCACCCCTTTCTTCTGCTTTCGTATTCGTTCACTACTGCCTGTTCGTAACGGCGCTCCTGCTTTCCACCAATTTACTGGCCCAGCCTTTCAAGCCGGATGCGCATGGCTACGTTTCGGACCCGAAATTTAAGGCCATGCTGAAAGCAAAAGGGTACCAGCTCTGCGGGGCTTTTGAAGAGAATTCTCTTTCGAACAGGCAGGAGGCTCTGGTCTTTACGGGTAACAAGTGGCGAAACATAGATCTTAACGGAAAGCTTTTGCCTGTACCACTTCCCGAAATGGAAATGGCGGGTGAAGCATACGAGGCCGAATACGGCTACGGAGTTCCATCCCCGCCGGAAATAGCGGAAGCTACTTCCAAACACGGGCTACACCGGTTTGGAGAAAAGGGCCGGTACGGAATTATCCGTCTAACGCCCAAAGAAACGATTGTTCCACCGCTCTACGATGAAGTGAAGATTGTGAGTCCTTACGTGGTTATTGCCCGAAAAGACGGGAAGTCGGTTCTTTATTCCTCGATGGCCGGCCGTACTTTTACTTCTTCCAGCTACGATGACATACAGGAACTGACCTATACTGATTTCCTTGTCGACTGCGACGGTTACCAGGGTATCATCAGTTATGAAGGAAGAGAGGTTGTGCGACCGCAATACGATTACATCAAAAGCTATTACAGCTACTACCTTCTGCAAATAGGACTGCATGGGAAAACGGGAATGATGGACGAAAAAGGAACGGTGATTGTTCCCCCTGTTTACGATTACATTGACTTCAATGAAGAGAACAGCTTTCTAATGGCTGGCAAGAACGGTATATCCGGGAAAGAGATCAGCTTTTACAGCGCCAAGGGAGTGTTCTTGTCAGAACGCACCTATACAAGCTGCCGCTATCTCAGCAGAGGTCTTTACGCAGTTACCACCGAATCTTCCCCTGATGCACTTATCGGATTCTGCAATGGCCAGGGGAAAGAACAGGTGGCCCCGGCTTACAGCTGTGTCTATGATTTTAGCGACAGCAGGGCGGTTGTCGGTGTAAAGACTGCTTCAGGCATTCGCTACGGTTACATTGATACGGATGCCAAGCTCATCATCGAGCCGGTTTACGATTCCGTTTCCAGTTTTTCCAGCACTACGGCTATTGTGAAGCAACATGGTTTGTACGGAACGATCAACTCTGCAGGAACCATCGAATTACCCATCAGCTACCAGCAGCTGAAACTCCTGGGCATGGATTTAAGCAGCGACTTCGGGCATGCTTCCTGGGATTATCTATTCCTGAAGGACGGCAAATGGGGTGTTGCCAACACGCAGACCAAAGAAGTATTGCCTGCCGTATACGATTACATTTCCCGGGAAGGCCATCTTTTCCAGGTTAAAACCGGTAACTTATACGGACTGGCGGACCGGAACCAAAAAATGCTTCTTCCACAACGCTACGAAACGATCAACTACGAAAGACGGGGGATTTACTCTGCCCGGCGCAACGGCGTGACCGTGACCGTTGACCTCTATGGCGGCGAAGTGAAAAGCAATCTGTAGCATGCATTGCCTGAAGCGCTTCTTCCACATCATTTATTTCAACCGTTAAATCCTCCTAAAGAATTTCAGCTTCAATGGTTTGTGCCTTATTTTAGGCATTCACGCAAATACACCAGGTATGAAAGCGAACCTCGAAGCGAAGACATCGATCACTATTCATGCGCCCGTTAAGAAAGTCTGGGACGCTCTTATGTTTGATTTTGGATGATGGATGATGGATGAAAAAATCGATTAAATCTCGTGGTTCTATTCCTTATAAAAATGAAGTAATTAAATTTAAATTGTCGCATGGCTGAACTCAAAAGATCGCTCGGATTAGGCGAATGTATTTTCTACGGTGTTGGCTCTATCCTGGGGGCAGGGATTTATACGCTGATCGGTAAAACGGCTGGCATTGCCGGCAATATGACCTGGCTGGCTTTCCTGATCGCTTCGGTCTGCGCATTGCTAACGGCCTTTTCCTATGCAGAGCTCAGCGCGGCTTTCCCGAAAGCAGGCGGAGAATTCGAATACGCCAAGCAGGCTTTCGGGAAGAAAACGGGCATTACCCTTGGAATGGTCATCACACTGAACGGGATCGTAACCGGGGCAGCTGTTGCCGTAGGCTTTGCCGGTTATTTTAACGATCTCACGAATACCAGTCTCGGATTTGTTCCTTTTGCCATCATAGCCCTGATCTTCCTGATCAATTCGGCCGGAATCAAGCACTCGTCGGTCGTCAATATTATTTTTACGCTGATCGAAGCCGGCGGATTGCTGTTCATTATCTTTAGTGCTGTGCCTGATATTGGGAAAGTCAATTACACGGAGCTTCCACCCGAAGGAATCAATGGCATCCTGACAGCTTCTGCCCTCGCCTTTTTCGCTTATGTAGGCTTTGAAGAGATCGTGAAGCTGGCCGAGGAAACGAGAAATCCCGGGAAGGCCATTCCGAGAGCGCTTTTCATTACCAGCGCGATCGTTATTGTCATTTACACGCTGGTTTCGCTCAGCGCAGTAACGGTGGTCCCTTTCGAAGAGCTCGGACAATCCAAAAGTCCACTGGCCGACGTGGTGAAAGTCCGTTTTGCCGAAACATGTATCGTGATCATTTCGGTAATAGCTTTGTTCTCGACCTCGAATACCATTCTTTCCAATATGCTGGGAAGCTCGCGGATCCTGCTGAATATGTCGAAGGAGACCAAATCGCTGACCTTCTTTTCGAAAGTTGGCAGCAAGCGCAAAACTCCGGTGATGGCCCTGTTGCTGATACTGGTGATTATGTGCTCATTTGCACTCATCGGCTCGATCGAAACGGTAGCACGGATCGCCACTGTGCTTATTTTCATCACGTTTATCGCCGTTAATTTATGTGTGATCGTTCTGCGATTCAGAAAGCCATCCCTCAAAAGACCTTATAAGGTTCCTTTCAGCATAGGAAAGATCCCTGTGATCAGCACGCTTGGCGTTCTCATGACACTGGTATTGCTCGGGTATAATCTTTACAGCTTGTTTACCGGGCAGGAAGGGTGACTTATCTTTTCTTTTGCTCCTAACAGCGGTCGGGACAAGCAATGATCAAAAGAACAAAGATCAAGGCTGTTCATTACACCTGGCTCACGATACTGCTTCGAAAGGGAACTATTCCTTCCCGGTGAGCCATTTTCTACACTCCTGTAATGAAAGGCCGGTTTTGATCTCCTTGTTAACCTGGCTTCGTATGGGATCCCAACTGTCGAAATAATAAGTTCCGAGCCAATTAATCCTGGCAAACGCTGTGACCGTAGAAATCGAGCAGGAATGACCTTCCGTTTTTTTCTCCGAAGAAGATTCCTTTCATATCGGGATTCAGCTGCTTATAAGAAAACCCGATCGTTGTTTTCTTTCCGTTTAAATCCAGGACTCCATCCGAACCATTAAGCCGAGCTACCAAACAATCGGCGTAGACCCTTATAGATTCGTACAGGAAGGGAACCAGCTCTTTTCCTTCTCCGTCAAGCAATCCCATCTTTCCGGACTTCCCGGCAAGCACATAGATCTTTTGCTGTTCTGTTTGCCAGTCGGTTCCGTCAAAAACTTCGGATCCGCCCGTAAATGCAAGATCAAGACTTTCGTAAGCGGGCTCTATTTTTACTTTACCTGTTTCATCGGCCATACCGTAAAACTCACCTGTTTTAAGCTCTATGAAATTGTTGGGGAAACGATCGGAGATCTTGTCGTAGATTGCAGGAAGCACCGTGTTTCCGTGCAGATCAACCAGGCCGTATTTCGCATGATCTCCCCGCTCCAGGGAAACACGAATCACTTTTTTTCCGTCCATCACGCTGGCAGATGTGAAAACAGGTGCTACAACCATTTTACGCGCGAAGAAATCGTAAATCCCTTGTTTGCAAAGCTCCGGACAGCGCTCTTCGTTCACCATGAATAAGCCGTCTCCCAGCTGCCATATATTCGTGTAAACGGGTGGAAGCAGCTCGTGACCTTCAAAATCCACCAGCCCCGACAGACCGTTGTTATTGACGATCGCACCATGTACATTCCATTCCCAGTTAATTCTGTCGTACAATGTCTGGATAAGGATCTTGCCGGAAGAAGCATCCAGGATCCCTTTTTTACCGCCCCTGGTGACTTCGAGAAATGCCGGGTTTTCTTCGCACAAAGCGATGCGGTCGAACTGAGGCGCTACGATCTCTTTTCCTTCTGTAGTCAGTAATCCCCATTTTCCATTCAGCTTCACTTTCAATGGAAGATCCGGGTACCGGGAATCGTAGGTAAGGGCTTCCGCTATGGAATACGTAGGGGGAACAAGCTCTTTCCCGTCGGGCAAACTGTATAAACCGTAACAGCCGCCCGATTGTGCGAGGATAGCGCGGTTGTTGTTAGCAATTACGACCAGGTAATCGTAGGCAGGCTGAAGTACCCAGTTGCCGAGCGGATCTTTTAATCCATACGCAATGACGCTTTGGGCACTATCCGTAATAATAATTGCCTTATACCGTCCGTTCTCGTTTCTGAGGTTATCGAGGTCGTACATCACGATGATCTTTTCCGGAGCGGCGGGCTTTCGCTTTTTTGGTTTGGATTTGGTTTCGGGTTTTTCAATTGTTTTTTCTTCGGCGGGGATAACGGTTCGTGCTTTATCCTGGGGTATCATTTCATAATTCCTGTAATCAGGTGCCTGAACATCATAACTCTGTCCTTCGTAAGCTTCCTGCGCCGGTTCTGCGGCATATTGAAGTTCGGCGGACTCCAGCTCTTTCCCGTTCAGGTCAATGTAGATCCATTCTCCGTTTTTCATTACCGGAGCCGCCATCTTTGTTTCAGCCCCGTTTTCGGTCCAGATGCTCGTGTAGCTAAAACTTCCTGTCAATTCATAGCCGCGTTTTTTGATCAGCTGGTGAAATTTCGGATCGGAAACATAGCCTTTCTGGTCGGGCCTGAATGGCTGCGCAACCGCCTGTGCCGTCGTAAGAAGGAAGAAAACTAAAAAAAAGAGGTGCCGCGGGAAGATGTTGATCGTATGCATCCAGGTTGTTTAAAATGATGACCTAAATTAGCATTAAATGCAATACGATGGAGCAGCGTCTTTTCCTGTAAAAAAGAATCCCCACGCTCACCGGAATGAACGCGGGGAAAAGCTTCTTTATTTCGATTTATTCCGCGTTCTTCGGCTCTACCGCAGGAGGCATGAGCCTGTAAATAACCGGCGTCACTACCCTCGACAAAAGCGTTGAGCTGATCAGTCCGCCGATGATCACGATCGCCAGCGGCGAAATGAGCGGATTGGTAGAGATAGCAATCGGGATCAATCCTCCGATAGCGGTAAGCGAAGTGAGCACGATCGGCAGAAAGCGTACTTCTCCGGCTTCACGAATGGCGTCGTCGAGCGATCTTCCCTCCTGCCGCAGCTGATTGGTAAAATCGACCAGCAAAATAGAGTTCTTCACTTCGATTCCCGCCAGTGCGATCAATCCGATCACAGCAACGAACGAGAGCGAGTTCCCCGAAACCCACAGTGCTATCACGGCCCCGACAATTCCGAGCGGAATAACCGAAAGCACGATGATGGTACTTTTGAAGGTTTTAAACAGCAGGATCAGCACTGCAATGAACAGGAAGACCGTAATGATGATCACCGTGTTGAAACCGCCGAATGATTCGTTGCGCGATTCGTATTCGCCGCCCATCACGTACGAATAGCCCTGCGGCATGTTCAGCTTATCCATCTTTCCGATGACATCCGTTATCACGTTATCGACCAGGAATTCTTTCTGCACGAAGGCACTCACGGAAACCGTCCGGATCTTGTTGTAATGGTTGATGAACAGTGGCGAGCTTTCCAGCTCCAGTTCGGCGATCTGCGAAAGCAGGATGGATTTTCCCTGCTGGTTGTTGACGTAGAGCCGGTTGAAAATATCCAGCGTTGCGCGCTCGCCTTTCGGAGTCGTCAGCACAATGGCACGCTCGTCGTTGTTGACATCGGAGAACGTTCCCAGGTTAATTCCCGCGATTGCCAGCCTGACCGTTCTGTCTATATCGACCGTATTGACCCCGAGAGCGCGTGCTTTTTCCTTGTGAATGATCAGCTTGAAATCCGATTTCAGGTTGTTGACCGGATTGTCTACATACATCGTTCCTGTTGTTCCTTTCAGCAGCTCTTCGACTCTTTTGGCCTGAACCCTGAGACTGTCCAGGTTATCGCCCGACAATCGTACTTCGACAGGAGCTACCACCGGCGGACCCTGCTCGAAATTCTTCACTTCGATCTTCGAGCCCGGGTAACGGTTAAAGATCGTTCGCAGCTTTTCGGTGATTTCCAGCTTTCTGTCGGCAGTCGTATGTTCTTCCAGCTGGACGAAGAACTGGGCAAAATCCGTTCGCTCATTTTCCTGGATCACGTTGTAGTAGATCTGCGGATTTCCTTTTCCGACGTTCGCTGCATAGAATTCGATCTCCGGGATCTTTTTCAGCTCCGATTCCACATAACGGCTCGTTTTATCCGTCACATCGAGGTTTGTTTGCAGCGGAGAGATCACGTTGACCATGAACTGCGGTTTTTCCGACGCCGGGAACAAACTGAAACCGATCACCGGGAATAACATCAGCGATCCCACGAAGATGGCCACTGCAACCGCCAGTGTTACAAACGGGCGTTTCAGCGATTTATCCAGCAGCACGGAATAGCTTCCCGAGATGAGGCGCTGCAATCCGCGAAGGAAAATATTCCCTTTGTGCTCACCGCTGTGCTGTTTCAACAGGCGACTGGAAAGGAACGGAATGATCGTGAGCGAAACCACCATCGAGGCAACAACGCTTGCAATAACCGCCATTGGCAGACTCCGGATAAAATCTCCGGCAGCTTCCGGAAGGAAAACCAGCGGCAGGAAAGCGATCACCAATGTAACCGTACAGCCCACAACCGAGAGGCCGATCTGCTGCGTAGCCATCAAAGTAGCATCCAGTCGCGAATGTCCTTCCCGAAGCCAGCGCTCGATATTTTCCACCACCACTATACTATCGTCTACCAGCAACCCAAGCGCTACCACCAATCCTACAATACTTAGCTGATTGATGTTGTAGCCCATCACGTTGAGCAGCACAAGGCCGATCGCCAGGGAAAGCGGAATGGAGATCATTACCACCAGCGACGCTCTTCCGCCCAAGGGCAGCAGGGTAATTCCTACGAGCAGGATCGCAATAATGAAGTCGATCCCCAAACCTCCGAGGCGTGTGTTCACATTATCTGCCTGGTCGAAATGCTGCACCATGTCGATATTGACGGGCAACGTCTTGTCGAACTCCTCCAGCACTTTTTTGTAGTTGCCCTGTGTTTCGGAAATATTGAAACCGTCTTTCTGGGCGGCAGTAACGAACACACAACGATGGCCATTCAGTCTCGTAATGTGCTTGGATTCCTCAAAATCCATATGAACGTTGGCAATATCCCTGAGCGCTATCGTTTTTCCGTCAGAAGATGCGATGATTGTATTGGCAATCTCGTCGCTAGAAGCATAATTACCACTTGTTTTCACGTTGAAGGATTTCGAGCCTACGACCACGCTTCCTCCGGGAATATTGGCAATCTCGCTTTGAATGGTTCCCATTACGGAATTCAGCGGTAATTGCAGCTGGGCAAGCTTATCCAGCTGAACATCTATGCGAACGACTTCTTCCGGAAGACCGTGAATGGTTACTTTTTTCAGCTCTTTCAGCTTTTCGAGTCGTTCCTGCAGGTCTTCGGCCGCTTTCTTCAGCGACTGCCGGGAAGCATTTTCACTGATCAGGGCTGTCTGGATCACATTCACATCGGAAGGAGTGAGCTTTTTGACTTCTATGCTCAGGATCTCGGCAGGTAGCTGCGGACGCATACTTCCCACTTCACGGATCAGCTCCTGGTATTTCTCATCGACATCGCTGCTGTAATTGTATTCGACTGTGAGAACAGCAACTCCGTCCTTGATCGTTGTTTTGATCCGTTTGATGTTCTCAAGGGCGTAGATCTGTTTTTCAAGCGGCTTCACTACGAGTTCTTCCATATCCGACGGACTGGTTCCGGGGTAAACCACCACCACGGGAAACATCGGCGAATTGGTCACCGGATCTTCGCTTCTCGGCATGGTGAGCAGGGTCGTAATTCCCAGTGCGATGGCCATGATGAACAGTACCAGCGTAAACTGGTAGTTCCTTACGGCATAAGAGGCTATTTTCATGGGATTATTTTTGAGGTGAGGAAATGGTAATTGTCGAAGATTCGCTCAGGTAGGCGCTTCCGGCTACGATAACGAATTTATAATCTTCCAGTCCGGCGGTAATTTCCACTTCATCCTGGTGAAGACCGGCAATGGTAACCGGCACTTTTTTAACCGTTTTGCGATCATTGGTCACGAACACAAATCCTTCGCCAGCGTTGCCATCCAGCAAAGCCGCATAGGGAATATGCCAGTTTGTTCCTTTCGTGGAAGCGTAGATCGTTGCTTTTCCGAAAACTCCCGAAGCCAGCGACGACGGAATGCTTCCCGTGATCTGAAGGTCGATGGTAAATGTTCCGCTGTAAGGATCGATGCTTTCTGCTTTCCGGCTCACTTTTGCGCTGATCTTCTGTCCCGGGAAAACATCGGACTCGATCTCAGCCCTGTCGCCGTTTTTGACAGAGCTCCACTGCGCATCGCTCACTCCTACTCTCAATGTCCAGGATTTCGCTCCTGCGCCATTCGTCTGAAAAACAGGTGTTCCGCTAGCAACCAGCTGACCATGGCTGGCCATTTTTTTCAGAACGAACCCATCGGAAACCGCACGGATCTCGGAATATTTCAGGTTGAAACGAACTGATTCCAGCTGTTGCTGTGCTATTTCGTAAGCCGATTGGGCATTCTGCATTTGCTCAAGCGTTGCATAACCATCTTTCTGGAGATTCTTCGTTCGATCGAGGTCTCTTTTCGCTTTTTCCAACCCGATCTTTGCCTGGTTCATCATTACATTGACCGCCGTCAGATCCAGCGTAGCCAGCACCTGTCCTTTGCGGATATGGTCGCCTTCTTTCACCAGGATCTTCTGAATAATTCCTCCCGATAGAAATGAAAGATAGGTTTCATCGTCTGTTGTAAACTGCCCTGAAACATGGAAAACCTGGTCGGCATTTGTTTGCTGCAGCGCTTTCACCTCTACAGGGATCGTATCCGAAACCGGGATAGCGGCTTTTTTTTCTTCTTTTTTCCCGCATGCTGCCAGGAACAGGACAACTGCAAGAATACTGAGTGAGCTTGTTTTCATAAAAGTTTATTTTGTGTTAAGTTGAAGTGGATAGCTGGCATTGGCGCGTTCGAGCTCGGCCAGTGCAACCAGGTATTGCTGGTATTGAATGGTGACGAAAATCCCGGCTTGTGTAAGCTGTTCAGACGCGTCGAGAAATTCAAGCTGGTTGGTCAGTCCTTCCCTGTTCGATCCGGATACCAGCTCGAAGTAAGCCTGTGCGGTTTCCAGCTGATTCTGAGACGACTGCCAGTTCTGAAGAGCAGTCCGCACTTTCCGGGAAGCCATTTCAACCGCCAGATCGAGCTGCTGTTCGGTATTTGCTAACTGCAGCTCTGCCTTTTCAAGGTTCAGCTCTGTCTGGCGGATCTGCTGCTTGTTTCTCGAGCCGTTATAGATCGGGATCGAGGTGGAAATCCCGACCATGTAGTAGGCGGATTTGCTGCTTACTTCCCAATCCGTTCCCTGCGACCCGAGGTCCAGGAAAGCATTTACTTTCGGAACCCAGAAACGTTCGTTCATCGTGAGCACTGTTTGCTGCACGGTCATAGCCTGCTTCAATACTTTCAACTCTTCACGGCCGGAAGATTCCGAATTCAATGCGGCTTCGGCTTTTCCAGCTTCGGCTATTTCGATCTCAGCGTCGAGGGAACGATTCAGGAGAAAGTTAAAATAGGCCCGGGCGTTGGACAAGTCGTTCTCAGCCGAAGAAATGGTTGCTTCCATTTTCATGACTTCCGATTCCGAACGGAGCAGGCTCGCTTTCAATCCTTTTCCTTCCCGCATCAACGCCTGGTTATAATCCACGTTTTTCTTGAGCAGAGCAAGATTGGATTTGTAGACTTCGATCATTTCTTTGCCTGCCTGGTAATTGAAATAGGCCACTTTGACATCTTTTACCAGCTCACGTGCATAAATGCTGAGCTCCAGCTCGCTTATTAACGCCTGCTGTTCCCTGATCTGCTTATTGGAGCGGATATCGAGGTTCAGCACCGGAACAGCCGTTCGGATGTAAGCATCGTAGTAATTCGTTGGCAGGAAGTTGATCTGTTCGTCGTCGATCTGCGGAAATGCTGTGGATCCGGTTAACTGGTTTAGCGTCGAATAAACCGGATTCATCAATTGTCCCAGGGGAAGCGCAGCATAACGACCACCCTTTGCCGTGGTATAAGTTCCGGAAAAGTTAACGGAAGGCAGGTAGTTGCTTTTAGCTGTCCGGAGCGAGATCAGCGCCTGCTCATAGTTTACAGCATGCTGTTTGAGCACCGCATTCGAATCGAGCGCCTGACGAATGTACTCGTCGAGGGTCGTTTGTCCCGAAGCCTGCAGAGCGTTTAGTGCAAAGCAGAATACGAGAAGTTTCTGAAGTTGTTTTCTAACCATATATTACATCGTTATTTTAGTGAACACTGTTAAGTAATGAGTAAAGAAATCAGGACCTGAAGGCGTCCATCATTTTAAGAAATTCTTCGAAAGCAAGGTCTACGATCTTTTCACGCTTCTCTTCGACCAGCACTTCGCAACGGCCACGATCGTAAAGCGTACACATCCCATGCATCGCAGCCCAAATGAGGAAAGCCCCTGCTTCATTATCTTTGAAAGGCATGGAGCCATTATCCATACATTGCTGTACTGAAAACTTAAGGCCGTCGAAAGCACTTTTACCTTCCTCCCAGCGCTCATCTTTCTCATTCAGGGATTTCATAGGAGATTTCTGAACGAACATTAAGTCGTAATAATCAGCATATTCCGCCGCAAACTGGAGGTAAACACGTCCCATTGCCTTAATCCGCTCGAAAGGATCCTCGACATTGTTCAGTACTTCCATACGGTTATTGAGAATAGAGAATCCTTCATTATGCAAAGCATACAGGATAGCGTCTTTATCCTTGAAATACAGATAGATAGTTGTCGGGCTGTATTCGATCTTCTGGGCAATGCTGCGAATGGAGGTTTGCTCGAAGCCTTTCTCCAGGAACACTTCACGTGCTGCTGTCAGAATGCTTTTCTGCAGATCTTCTTTTTCTCTTTCCTTACGCTCGTTAATGCCCATTACTTTAATTGATGATGCAAATATAGTTAACAGTGTTAAGCAAACAAATTATCTGATGCTTTTTTGCAAATTAATTTCCGGATAGTATCGAAAAAAGCCTGAATTACTTTTGAGCACTACGCTTTCAGCAGGTTCACCAAATGATCGATCTCTTCCAATGTATTGAATGCATGTATGCAGATCCGAAGGCGCTGCCCGTTTTCAGGAACCGTTGGCGGAAGAATTGCTTTTACGGCAATTTTCGCAGACTGCAGCTTTTCTGTCGCTTCCAGGCATGCCTGCAATGTATCGAAAGGAACGATCTGAACCGCAGAGCTCACATCGCTGATGATCGGCAGGGAATCTGCCTGCTGGCGGAAATAACTGATATTCCGCTGCAATTTCTTCCTCGAGGAGTCGTCCTTAGCCGATTCTACCGCTTGTTGCATGTGCGTGTACTGTTCCGGGGAAAGCGCTGTCGTGTAAATGAACGACCGGGCGAAATTGTACAAAAAGGCTACCAGGTCTGTATTCCCGCAGACAACCGCACCGTGCGTTCCGTAAGCTTTGCCGAATGTCATTAACCGAGCAAAACAACGGTTATGGAGTTTCAGCTGCTCCATCAGTCCACGGCCTTCCGTTCCGAAAACACCACCGGAATGGGCTTCGTCGACAATCAGGAGAGCGTTATGCTTTTCGCAGGATTCAACCAGTTCTTGAAGCGGAGCCAGATCTCCATCCATGGAATAGACGGATTCAACAGCAACGAAAACCGCTCCTTCGGACAGCTTCATTTTCTTGTCAAGATCAGCAACATTATTGTGTTTAAAGGAATACGCTTTTGCATGGCTTAAACGAATTCCATCACGCACAGATGCATGAATGAGCTCGTCGTAGATGATCGTATCGCCTTTCTGAGGTACGGAGGAGAACAGGCCAAGATTGGCATCGTAGCCCGAATTGAAGATCAGCGCCGCTTCCGATCCGAAGAAACCGGCCATGAACTGCTCTGCTTTTTCCGCTTCGGCAGAGTTTCCCGAGATGAGCCTGGAGCCTGTACTTCCGCGATGGTTTCCCGAAAACGGAACGCTTTGCGCTATTCCAAGGTAATCATTGGAAAAGAAATCGGTATAGCCTTCAAACAACGAAAGGGAGCGCAAACTCCCTTTTTCTTTTCGTTCGGCTAATTTCGCCAGGTATTTTGGTTCCATCGAAAGGCTTAACCTTCTACTGTTACTTTTCTCGGATTGAACGACGGATCTTTCTTCGCTGCAGCCAGTTTGGCCGCACGATCTGCTTCCTTCGCTTTTCTTGCCTCAATGACAGGATCGGGTTTTGAAACCGGTTTTTCTCCTTCGGTATACGCAGCTTTCGGGATCAGGCCCAGGATCTCGAACATTTCTTTGTCTTCGTTGAATTCCGGGTTCGGAGTTGTGAGCAGCTTATCGCCAGCGAAAATAGAGCCTGCTCCGGCCATGAAGCACAAAGCCTGGCCTTCCATGGTCATTTTCGTCCGGCCGGCAGACAAACGCACAACTGCTTCAGGGAACGCGATCCGGGTTGTTGCCACCATGCGGATCATTTCCCATTGCTCGATCGGCTTCTGGTTCTCCATAGGCGTACCTTCAACGGCAACGAGCGCATTGATCGGAATGGAATTCGGAGGCGTCTCCATTTCCATGTAGCTCGTCAGCAATCCCATTCTGTCTTCGATGGCCTCGCCCATCCCGATAATTCCACCGGAACAAACGGTGATTCCCGCTTTACGGGCATTGTCGATCGTATTCAGACGATCTTCGTACTCACGCGTAGAAATAACGTCGTCGTAGTATTCTTTCGAAGTGTCGAGGTTGTGATTGTAAGCGAATAATCCGGCGTTTTTCAAGCGCACAGCCTGATCCTCGTTCATCATTCCAAGCGTACAGCAAACTTCCATGTCGAGGTCGTTAACAGCCTGCACCATTTCGATCACATTGTCGAAATCGCGGTTGTCGCGTACTTCTCTCCATGCAGCGCCCATACACAAACGGGACGAGCCGTTGGCTTTGGCATTTTTTGCCTGTTCGATCACCGAATCAACGGTCATCAGTTTGTGGGCTTCGACATCGGTATGGTAACGGGCAGCCTGCGGGCAATAGCCGCAATCTTCCGGGCAGCCGCCTGTTTTGATGCTTAAAAGTGAAGACATCTGAACTTCACGCGGATTGTGAAACTGGCGATGAATGGTTGCCGCCTCGAACACCAATTCGAGTAAAGGCTTGTTATACAGAGCGATTAACGCTTCTTTCGTATTGTATGCGGGGTTTACTTTCATTTCGAATCTTATTGAAGCAAAAATAATGATTACCCCGACAATGAGAACGTGATTTGAAATTAAATGTCAACCGGAAGTTGAGGCAACAGGGAATGGAGAATGGAGATGGGATTCGAAGCAGGCTTACTTTGCGGTTCGTTAAGAATTGGAGCGTTTGAACGCCGGAGGCTTCAACGAAATGATGGTTTTTGCAGTTTTGATCTTCCAGTTTGCTCCCCTCACAGAAATACCCGTTTTTAAGCAGTAGTTAAGCAGTGGCTAAGCAGTTGCACAGCAGTTGCTCACCTGAAAGCATTCTGTATATGCTGATTTCAGTGGGATTGCGGCAAGGTTATTTAACATAATATTTGCGGAAATCGGCAATTATGAGGATTTAACTGCAGGGGATGTTAAGCTCATGAAGTCTTAAATCGGATTTGATACGACTGCGGTTACCCTTGTTTCTGCAGTAAACAAACGGCATAAGCTTTCACGGCTTTTCCTTCGCCGAAGGAATCTACTTTCTCATGGGTAGTTGCTTTCAGGGAAACGCGGTCTTCGTCAACTTCGAGCAAACCGGCAAGAATGGCCTGCATCGCAGGAATGTGCGGATTGACTTTCGGCTGCTCAAGTATAACCGTACAATCGATGTTAACGACGGTATAACCTTTGCCTTTGATGAGCTTCATGACTTCCTTCAGCAGAATGGTCGAATCGATTCCTTTAAACTGAGGATCTGTGTCGGAGAAATGGTAACCGATGTCTCGGAGATTCAAAGCTCCCAGCAAACCGTCGCAGATCGCGTGGATGAGCACATCTGCATCCGAATGGCCGACTGCCCCGAAAGACGATGGCAATTCGACTCCACCGACCATAAACCGACGGCCTTCTTCCAGGCGGTGGACATCTATACCGAACCCGATGCGAATATCAAACATTACTCAGGTGCCGTTGTGTTCGGCGTTGCTTTCGCTTTGGATTGCCCGAGCTTGAAACGAAGCGTAAAACGCAGTGTATTGGCAAGCGGACTGTTGCGTTTCAACGAAGCGAGGTAGGAAATATCTACCCCGAAAATGTTGTATTGAAAAGCGATACCGGTTGTGAAGTACTTCCGGTCTCCCTTGTATTTGTTCTCGTAGAAAAAGCCGCCGCGCAGAGCGAATACATTATTGTACCAGTATTCGAGTCCTGTGGCGATGTTGATCTCCGTCAGCTCTTCTTTGAACTTCGATCCTTTCACAATTGCATAAGAGCCATCGCTGTTCTGAATATAATCACCACTCGCATCTTTCTGAATAACTCCCGGAGCATCGTAGAAAGACTGGACGAGTCCGGCAACGATTCCGACGTCATTGCTTCTTCCTGCCGCGATCACGTATTCGTTATCCGAATTCAGGATGATAGTCGGAGGTGTAGGAACGAGTAATTTCTGTACTTCCAGTGAGTAAGTAAGCGTATTGTATTTGTCGATCTTCGCAGTATAGGCAGATCCGACTTTCAGGTTCATAGGAAGGAAATCTCTTCTTGCTGTCTCCGAATAAGCGATCTTGTTTCCGACGTTATTGATCGTAGCACCGAACGCAAACACTCCGTTGTATCCGAACCAGTCGATCTCGTCGTTCCTGAAAGCATAAGAGATATCGGCCATCCCGGCAACTCCGGCTTTCGTATTTGCTCCTGCAACCGGCAATCCACCTGTAAGATTGGAATAAGCGAATTTTCCGTTCACCCCGATACTCGATTTGTCGGATAATTTAAACGCATATCCTGCTGCGATCTCGAATTCGCTTGGCTTATCGTCGCGGAGAACTTCACCGTTATTGTCCGTAAAAGTGATCTCTCCAAGACTGAAATAGCGCAAAGAAGCTGCAATTGCCTGGCGATCGCCCAACCTTTTGTAACCGGAGACATAAGACAGGCTTATATCGTTGGTAAGCTGGCGCAGCCATGGAATATAACTCACGCTGACCTCCGCATCGTCTTCGGCAAAATTGAGCATGGCAGTATTCCAGAAAATAGAGCTTGAATTTGCGCTCAGAGCAGTTCCCGCATCTCCCATGGCACCTCCCCTGGATTCCGGAGTGATGGAAAGGAAAGGCATGGATGTAGTGATTGTATTCAGCTTCGTACCGTCAAGATCATTCTGATTTGCCTGTGCAAAAGCGCCGGATGAAGCGCAAACACTAAGAACTAATAGGAGTTTTTGTTGCATTATATAGAGTTGTCTTATAGCTAAACGACAAAAATACATTTTTCTTGCCTTAACTGTGAATCTTATCTTAAAAGGACGAGTTTTTCGAGCTTATCGGCTTTCCCTCCTTCGGGAAGCTCAACGCTGAGGCGGTAAACATACACACCTTTAGCGAGCTGATCTCCAAAATCATCGGTACCATCCCAGTCTATTCCTTCCGCGCGGAATCCCTGGGTCGGAACGAGCTTATTGATGGTTTTCACGAGTCTTCCGGTTACCGTATAGATCTGGATCTGCGTTTCAAGCGAAGAACAGGATTGATTGTGCTCGTAATAGAACGTTGTGTGCGTTGTAAACGGATTCGGATAGTTCAGCACATGATTCAGTGTAACAGCAGCATCCGCAACAACGACAAATTCCACTCTTGCTGTGGACGAGTTGTTGTTTACGTCCCAGATCTTCACGTCGAGCGTATGATTACCGATCGAGAGCTCACGCAGTGTATAAAGCACTTTCCCCGACTGGTAAGTATCCAGGCTGCCGGTGTAATAATTGTTCAGAACGATGGGATCTGCCGAATTTCCGTCCAGGATAGCAACCAGATCGTGCCCGACACCATTTCCAACGGTATTGATCCCGTTCTCGTCGAAACAATCCACCACCAGCACCGGCGTCTGGCTGGTAATTCCACCGTTTACAAATTCATTGTCATTGAGGTACAGATCGATCTGCGGCCCCTGGTTGTCTGCAACGGCGGTTGTATCAATTCCCCCGACGATCAGCCGGACATCATAACCATCCGCATCGTAGGCAATTTCCTGCGCATAATAACTGATCTTTCCCGGACCGTATGAGAAATTGATGTCTTTCGGCACAATGCAGTCGAATGAGAAATAGCCGTTCACAACAGAAGCTTTCCCTTTGTAGAGGGCATTTGTCTGTGTTTTAAACGGAATAATCGGCGAATTATCATTTCCAAGGGTAACGTTGTTCTTTTCCTTGTCGTAGATCGTTGGTGAAAGCACGCCATTGAAAGCAGTCATGGTGGCTCCGCTGTAATCGACGATATGACCTTTCACATTCATCTTGCTCAAAGCCCTGATCGTGTCCTGGGCAATTGCCGGATCCATGTGATTGATACTGTCGGTAACAATTCTCCATTTCGGCAGTGCGATCTTAAGGGCAGGATCCCCGATCAGTGAAAAGCACCGGCGGTTATTATCTGATCCGGAAGTGTTTTTCGTCAGGCGGAGTATCTCTCCGAAGGCAAGCGCATCGTTGTTGGCATCACGCTCAAAAACGTGCCCGTAAAAACTGGCGATCGTTTGTGAATTGACGCTTACATAAACAGAACGCGTAGTCGTCATCAGTGCAATTGCGCCTCCAAGCGGATTCAGCGAAACCCATTCTCCGGCAGAGACACGTCCCGGATCGTCGAATTTTGTAAACTCGCAGGTTGCCGTAACGAAGAGTGAAAGCTTGTCGATATTCGTCCAGCTCTGGATCTGTGGAATGGTAATGATGCGTTCTTCGGCAGCACCAACTTCGCCGCCGTGACCGATATAATTGACGATCAGGCTACCCCGCTGAACACGGTCTGTAATTGCATTGAAAACATCCGGATAACGCTGACCGCCAGCCGTTGAAGTCTGAGTGTAAGCATCGCAGTAGATCTTGTCGTAGTTCATTTCAGGATGCCCGGCCTGCACAGCTGCTATCAATTGCTCGGCATCGGTGGAAATGAAGCTTCCGCCCTGCTCATCATCGGCAATGATGCTGTAGTTTAACCTCCAGTCACCGAAAGTTACGCCGTTCACACCTGTACAACAATCGTTCGGGCCGCCGGAGAACAGGGAAGAGCCGTTTTTCATGTAGTGCTCGATCTTGTTGACCTGCTCTACGGCATGTTCCGGTTTGGAGATCAGTAACCTCCCGACACCGATATCCATGAGGTCAAAGCTGCTGATCGACTCCGTGTCGTCCAGTAATCCGAAATAATCATCGGTTACCATGGCGTAAATATGGTTTTCCGACTCTACGACTTCATAAGACGGAACGTAATAATTGTTGTTTCCTACCCGGTTTTTAGGATCGTAGGTAGCATCTCCGAAAAGGAGCAGGTGTTTTGGCTGCTGAACAGGATCTCCGTTCGCACGGTCATAGAACATCTTGGCAAAACGACGGATAGCAGTTGCATCCTGAACTCCCGAAGAATATTCGTTGTAGACCTGCTCGGTCGTTACCACGTGGACCGTAAGTCCTGCCTGCTCGTGTAAGCTTGCAAGACGCTGTGCCTGTGCTGTAAATTCCGAAGGTGTAACAATGAGGTAATCTGCCTGTGCGAGCGCGTGAAGATTCTGATTCTGAACTGCTTTTACAAAAACCGGCGACGGTAGATTCGTTCCGTTAAAGGCAATGAATTCGCGAAGGGAATCGGTACCGGTAACGAAAGCATAGCTGCCCCCGCTCAAAGTTCCGACGATCGCTCCCGGGCTTCTCTTATTGGTAACGTCCCATACTTCATGCGACGTCGTCATTCCACTTACCGTAAATTGCGAAGTATTGCCGATTCCCACAGAATTCAGGTCCCGGAACTGGAACTGGCTCCCCATCACTTTAAGCTGTCTTTTCGCTGTGATCTCAATGAGATCGAGGTAGCCTTTAACACCTGCATTCAGGCGGTTAAGCGTTACTGCCAGCGGAATAGAAGCTCCCTGCGCATTGAAGGTAAATGTTCCCGTATTCCGGCCGTAATCACCAAGCCCGGCAAAGGAAAGCGACTGGACCTTCAATACCGTTCCGTTCAGCGCAAAGCTGAAGGTATTTCCTGCACCGGAGGCATTGGAAGCTACTCCATACTGCGCTGTAATCGGCGATTCCAGTACAACATCGGGAACAGAAAAAGTGATGGTCTGCGTCAGATCTCCGTCGAACAGTTCCCCGTACCAGCGTTGTCCGCCTTTTACCAGGTTGTATTTTTCGACCTCATGAATGTCGATGTAATCGTAGGTAGAAACAAAATCGGTAGCTGCGCTTCCCGCCGGGGCAACCGGTGCAATTCTCAAAGGAGCATCTGTGGCATCTATGTGAATGAAATAGCAGTTTACAGAGCTGTAAATATGCTGATTACGCTCAAATCCAGAGGCCGTCAAATAATCCCACCGATTGGGGCCGGCGCCGTAAAACACAATGTAATCCTCCGCATCAAACGTTCCGTCCGCATCACCGACTATCCGGATAGCGTTTTTGGTCAGGTCATCGAAGTAAGGATCGTTGTTAGCTTCCGAAAGCCTTCCGTCTGCATTTCCGTAGATATTGATCGAATTCGGATCGAGGTTTTCAACATTTATTCCGCAACTTGTGAGAAATGCTTTATCGATCTTATAAACACCGTCTTTTTCGACACTGATTTTGTACCAGTCGCCCGCTCCCAAAACTGAACTGAGAACGTAATCTTTTTCAAATTTTGCAGGAAGCTTTCCGTTATAAACTGCATTTATGGTAAAACCCGTTATTCTTTTAACAGATCCGTTTTCCATAAAATAAGGAAAAACCCCTGCCTGCAGGAATGATTCATTTTTCGAGTGGCCCACATTGAGACCGATCTTAATCTCACCAATCGTTAGCAAAGACCGCTGTATCGCCTGGAGATCAGTTGCTGTTGCTGCCTCGCTCGTCACATCAGCGTAGCTCAGCTGGTAGCTTCCGTTCTTTATTTTCTGCTGAAAACTGTAGTAGGGCAAGCCATACGAATCTCCTGCGCCTTCTATAACCGGAACCATAATTGATTCCCCATCCTGTATGATCTGAACAGGGGCATTCCATTTAAGAACAACCGGGTACGACTGGCCGGCAGCTGTCAATGTGCGCATTACAGTTAATAATGCTAAAATAAAATATTTGTTAAAATTGTAACCGGCAAGCGGAGTTTTGTTTTTCATGAGACAAATTTCGTAAAGCATAGCACTGCTCAACCAAACGTAAGCATTCTTTTTTTATTTTTGTGTTTCAGCATTTTTTGTAACCAATGGAAAAAATTTTCGTAACATTGGCTTACTGAATGCTATGAAACCGCATTTAAAATATTCCTAAGCGAATGAAAAATGTCCGAATTTTAGCCATCGCGGCGATGTTATGTTCCTTGAGTACCTATGCCCAGGACCCTACATTTACGCAATTTTATGCTAATCCGCTCTACTTGAACCCTGCGTTTGCCGGGTCCAATGGCTGCCCCCGTTTTGCTCTGAATTACAGGAACGAGTGGCCGAAATTGTCGAGTAATTATGTAACCTACAGTGCGTCTTACGACCAATACTTCAAGAGTGTTTCCGGAGGTATTGGAATTCTGGCTACACATGATCAGCAGGGAAAAGGAACCATCAACACATCGATGCTGGGCCTGATCTACTCCTATCATTTGAAAGTAAACCGAAAGTTCAGTATGATGTTCGGTGCACGCGCTGCCTGGTATCAGAAATTTCTCGACTGGGATAAACTGACTTTCGGCGATATGATTGATCCGCGAAGAGGTTTCATTTACCAGACAGGTGACGTTCCGCGTGGCGGACAAAGAGGTTTCTTCGATGCTTCGG
>Ga0247810_10000978_pt1 | contig 20666 bp, 16 predicted proteins | sample UWRJL119311C1_FD_179918 | JGI IMG/M metagenome (GOLD analysis project Ga0247810, IMG submission 179918) | Plant litter microbial communities from Arlington Agricultural Research Station in Wisconsin, United States - UWRJ-L119-311C-1 | ecosystem: Environmental > Terrestrial > Plant litter >... | reverse complement strand
ATTGATGCAGTTTAAAAAAGCAAAAGATGATGCTGAGAAAAGTTTTTATGCGCTCGAAATGAAAGTGAATGATTTGCAGTTAGAAACTTTAGAATCAAAACTGAATCCGCATTTGTTTAAGAATATTCTAAACTCGATTCAGTCGCATGCCTATCAAACTTATTTTGCTTTAGATAAACTGGCCAATGTTTTAGATTATATTTTATACGAAAGCAAAAAGAAATTTGTTACCGCAAAAGAAGAAATTGATTTTGCCTTGAATTTAATCGAAATCAATAAAATCAAGATCAGTCCGCTTTTTGAGTTGAAGATCAAAACCAACATCAATAAAGAAGATAAATTATACGATCAACCGTTATTGGCACCGTTGATTTCTATTGATTTAATCGAAAATGCCTTTAAACACGCTGATTTGCAAAGTGCCGATGCTTTTATTTCGGTAGTTTTTGAGTTTAGGGATAATGCTTTTTTTATGACGGTTTCGAATAAAATCTCCGATAAAAAAGTACTGAAAAAAGAACGAAGCGGTTTTGGTCATGCGACTTTAGAACACCGACTTCGTATTATTTATAAAAATAACTTCAAACTCGATAAGTTTGTAGAAAACGATGTTTATATAGCTCATCTTAAAATAGATTTACTTGAATACAAAACTGAAATGCTTGCTGCTGGACGATGAGTTACCGGGATTAACATACTTAAAAATGCTTTGCGAACAAATTCACGAAGTCGAAATTGTAAAAACGTATAATAATCCGGAGAAACTTCTTGCCGATATTCCGAATCTCGATTTTGATCTGTTAATATCAGATATCGAAATGCCCGGAATCGACGGTTTGCATCTGGCAGAAATGCTCGACAATAAATTAGTGATTTTTTGTACCGCCTATAAAGATTATGCTGCTGATGCTTTTAATATTGATGCGGTAGATTATATCACAAAACCCGTAAAACTGGAACGTTTGCAAAAAGCGATCTCAAAAGCTTTTGAACGTTTTCATAAACCGGACGCGGCCAAAAAGTTCATTCAGTTAAATACAGACAAAGGAAAAACGTTATTGTATTTTAATCAGATTGTGTACATCAAAACCGCAGTTAGCGATAGTCGCGATAAAACAGTTTTGCTTGTTGATGGAAGTTTTCTGAATCTAAAAAATGTAAAATTTGATACACTGCTGCACGAATTGCCTGATACCGATTTTTGTCGCGTAAACAAAAAAGAAATTGTGGCAGTAAAAGCCATTAAATTTTTTAATCATAACGAAATTGTACTGCATCATTTAGAGAAAAATGATAAAAACAGCACTTTAATATTAAGCGAAACCTATCGTTCTGATTTTCTAAAAAAGGTAAAAATCTAGAGGATTACCAATGTCAGGTTGAGCGAACCTGAAGTCTATTTTGTATGACCGAGCCTTCGACTTAGTTCAGGATGATTGTAGTTTGTTATAATGTTTTTTTTAAGTTTTACCAATGTCAGGCTGAGCGAAGTCGAAGCCCTTTTTACGATAAATACCTTTGATTTTATTCCGACTGACAGTGTAATACTGCCAATTATTATAACTTATTACAAAGTTTTTCCGACTTGTTACATACATTGAAAATTAGGTTTAAAATTGCTTTATCACTTAATTCTCAGTTCTGATATTTGCACCATTAAAATTAAAAAAACGAGTTATGAATAACATAAAAAACTCTTTGTTTTACGTTACTGTAATTGGCGGATTCACTGCCTTGATATATTGGGTAATTTCAAAAGGTGCTGCACTCGAAGTGGGTCGCGGAATCGTACACAAACAAATCGAAAGCAATCATTGGAATGATTTTCTCGATTCGATGATAGACAATTTAAAACATCCGTTGGCTATTTTATTGGCACAAATCGTTACGATTATTTTAGTAGCACGTTTGTTTGGATGGGTTTTTAGAAAAATAGGACAGCCATCTGTAATTGGCGAAATGATTGCAGGTATTGTTTTAGGACCATCATTGGTCGGAATGTATTTTCCTGAATTCTCTGCAGCATTGTTTCCAAAAGAATCTTTAGGGAATTTACAATTTTTAAGTCAGATTGGTTTGATCCTTTTCATGTTTGTTATCGGGATGGAATTAGATCTGAAAGTATTAAAAAACAAAGCACATGATGCTGTAGTTATAAGTCACGCAAGTATTGTTATCCCGTTTGCCCTGGGTCTGTCATTAGCTTATTTTATCTACCATACTTTTGCTCCGGTTGGCGTTGAGTTTGCATCGTTTGGTTTATTTATGGGAATCGCAATGAGTATCACAGCGTTTCCGGTACTCGCCAGAATTGTGCAGGAGCGAGGCATGCAAAAAACAAAACTGGGTACTATTGCCATCACTTGTGCTGCGGCCGATGATATTACAGCCTGGTGTATCTTGGCAGTTGTAATTGCGATCGTAAAAGCAGGCTCGTTTACAAGTGCTTTATATGTAATTGGGTTGGCTATTTTGTATGTAATTGTGATGCTAAAAATAGTTCGTCCGTTTTTAAAACGTGTTGGAGATTTAAATTCAACCCGCGAAAGTTTGAACAAGCCTGTTGTGGCTATTTTCTTTATTACCCTTTTATTCTCTGCTTATGCTTCAGAATTAATAGGAATTCACGCTTTATTTGGTGCTTTCTTAGCGGGAGCAATTATGCCTGAAAATAATAAATTCAGAAATATTTTTATCGAAAAAGTCGAAGACGTTGCCATTATTGTTCTATTGCCATTGTTTTTTGTTTTCACGGGTTTACGTACGCAAATAGGATTATTAAACGATCCGTATTTATGGAAAGTTACAGCTGTAATTATTGCAGTTGCTGTAGCGGGTAAATTTTTAGGAAGTGCTTTTGCTGCAAAATTCGTAGGACAAAGCTGGAAAGACAGTTTGGCCATTGGAGCATTAATGAATACTCGTGGTTTAATGGAGCTTGTAGTTTTAAATATTGGTTATGATCTTGGTGTTTTGTCTACAGAGATTTTTACCATGATGGTTATTATGGCTTTGGTAACAACTTTTATGACTGGCCCGGCACTGGATTTTATAGGTTTTATATTTAAAGATAAAGTGACTGCCGTTCCTCAGGAAATTGGAAATAAAAGCAAATACAAGATTCTACTTTCGTTTGCAACTCCTGAAAGAGGTAAAAAACTATTGAAGCTTGCTAATAGTTTAGTTAAAAAACAAGGCGATAATTCGATTGTAACAGCGATGCATTTATCATTAAGTACCGAGATACATTCGTTTGATGTAAAAGATCATGAACGAAAAATGTTAGTTCCGGTTATTGAAGAGTCAGAACGTTTGAATCAGAATATGGTGAGTGTTTTTAAAGTAACGAATGATATTGATACTGATATTATAGACACCGCTAATCAAGGCGAATATGATTTATTATTAGTGGGTTTAGGACAATCTATTTTTGACGGAACTTTGCTGGGGAAGATTCTTGGTTTTACCACCCGAATCGTAAATCCGGATCGTTTGATCGATAAGTTTACCGGAAAAGAAGGTTTGTTCGAGAATTCTCCTTTTGATGAAAGAACACGTCATATTATTGCAAAAAGTAAAATGCCGGTTGGTATTTTTATCGATAAAGAATTAGAAGAAGTCAATCAGATTTTTATGCCAATTTTCAGTAAAGAAGATTCTTTTCTTATTGAATACGCGAAGAAACTTATCAATAATAACGGATCTCAGATCACGGTTCTGGATGCCAGCGGTGAAGTAAAAAATACCAGAGATATTCAGGAAACAATTCGTTCGATAGAACAAATTGCACCCAATCATATCATGATTATGCATGACAGAACGATCAAAAAAGAGTTTTTAGAAAATCAGAATTTGATGATTATTAGTTTAGACAGCTGGAAAAAACTAATCGAATCTCAAAGTACATGGCTGAATAATACGCCTTCGGTTTTGATTTTGAAACCATAAGAGTTTTTTAAATTTTAATATTTTAAAATTCCAAATTCCAATTTTATAATTGGGGTTTGGGATTTTTTTTGTTGTGGTTTTCTTTGCTGGCGTGAGGAATAGTTAGTGGAAACTTTGTCAAAGTTTTGAACTTTGACAAAGTTGTTTGGTGGTAAAACATTGTCATTGTGATTGTGGGATGGCACGCGGATGACACGGATTCGCTTACGCGAAAACGCGGATTTACACGGATTTTTTTTGTTTCATTATTTTTTCTTGGGAAAACTAATGCCCTAGCCCTGATAGAAGTGAAAATCCTTTTGTGTCCGCCGCAGCGGACACAAAAGATTGAAACGGATAGCAGGAAATAGCTCCTGACTCTTCGACTTCGCTTAGAGTGACAAACATTACTTTAATTGGAATTTGGAATTTTAAAATTTTTGGAATTTAATTTTAATTTATAACCCTAAATCAAGTACATAAGAAATCTTAACGGCAATATTGTCCTCAAATTTCAGCAACTGATTTGGTCCGTAGCGATAAAAACCACCAAGTCCAAAACCTTTGTAAATTTTATTAAGTTCGATTCCGGATTCGAAGAAACCTTTGTCTAAAGTTTTGTAGGTTGGACCAACGTGTTGTTGAGGATTTTCCATATTTCCCCAAGCCATTCTGGTCACTAAAACTAAAGAAGGACGTACTTTTTTAAGGATTCTGATTCGGTCAAAACCATGTTTGATTTGGAAAAAGATGTATTGGCTCGAGAAAAACTCATTAAAATACATGGTTTCAAAACTGTTTCGGCCTGCAAAAGTAATACGTTGAATTACGGTTTCTTTAGTTAAATTATTTGGCATTGTGTTGTACAAATGCGTAAGTGGCACATCGCCTATTGCATAACCTCCTTGCAAAAGCAAGCTTGTTTTTTGACCGTTTAGGTAATTTTTTTCATACTCGGTTTTGAAATCTATTTTACCAAAAGTAAAGTCATTTCCTAAAACGTCGGGTAATGTTTGTGTGTACTGAAAAGTAAATCTAGGGAACCTTTTCTCTGATTCGTTTCGCCCGGTTGGTGTTTGCATAAAATTGCTAAACGGCGCCCAGACAATAGAAACCATTGCGGTGGTCATAACGTAACTCGAATATAATTTCCCGTCGTAATTGAACATATAATCAAATTGAGGCGCGACGTAAGTTCGTGCTAATTCGAAAACAGCTTCGGTTTTTGGGATGATTTTAGACTGAACATTGGCTTTCCATGCGGTATATTGATAGAAAGTACTAATGTTGATTGGGCGAGGATCATAAATTTTAAAAACACGCTTATCAACGGCAAAAACGGTACTTGCAATTTCGCGAACATCATCTGTATAATATCCGTTTACCCAGGTGTTCGTGCTTTTGTCCAGTAAAACTCCGGCTCCTAAACTGTATTTAACTTCGCCATCTTTGGTTCCGTAAGCAGAATATCCTTCGATTCTGAAATTTTTAGAAAAACGATCGTTTGTGATGCCGCCAAGACCAAGTCGGAAACCTTCGTAATTGTTGTAACTAATGATCTTTTTCAGATCAAGATCAATTGGTCCGATAGGGATGTAGCCATTGATGATTTTTCGGCCAAAGCCTAAGCGATTTTCGATTCTTTTTTTGATCGAAAGGCTATCTATCAATTGATATGTTTTTTGCCCTTTCAGGTCCAAACTTTCTTTTCTGTATTCATTCCAGAATGCTTCCGGCTTTTTGTTGGCATCTTCTTTAATTTCGATATAAAGTGACGGATCTTTTATTGGTGTTTTTGTATTGTAATGAATATCGAAATTATTACTTTCAGATAGTAAATAAGTAAAGTCTGAAGCTGATTTTTTTCTTGGCTCAAAATTGTCTTCTACATCTCCGTCAAACTGAATGGTTCCACCCAAAATTTTAATATCGTCATCATTTTTTCCTTTTACGATTTTAAAAGTCGTATTGCTCTGAAACCATACTTTTTCACTTGGGACATATTCGAATTCGTGAATGCCGCTAATGTCGAGAACGCCTTTTATACGCATTACAGCTTTGGCGACAGCAAAATTTTCCTGATCGATATACAATACACCTTCTAATCCTGATGATTTTCTGTTTTGTTTGTTTTTAAAGTAAATCATATAGGTTTCGCGACCTTTTATATTTACCGTATCGAGTAATTTGTAGTTGTAACTTGAAGTTGCGGTATTCGAAATTGGGTTTTCGTATTTGGTTTCGAATAACTCGTATTTATTATCGTAAATCGAAATAGATTGTAAATTGAAAGCAATAACTTCATAGATCGGGTTTTTGAATCCCGCCATTTTGGTTCCCAGAATGGTTTCTTTTAGCTTGTTATTTCCAAACTGATATTGTGAGACTTTTTCGGTTTGAAACAAATGCTGCTTGCTGATTATTTCTTTGAATTTATAATCTGATGAATCGACATTGATGCGTTTTTTATCGAAATCCTTATAAGCGGCTGTAGAATCGATCCTGCCATCGATAGAATCTGGATTGGCTGTTACGATAAGTTTATTGTAGCTTTTGTATTCGAAACTGTTCAGCTTTTTTTGAGGATTGTTTTTGTTTTTATTCGCAATTACTTTTCTTATGATAGTTAAAGCCGGATTTTCATTCGAAATAATAACTTCTTTTAGATCGTCGGTTTTTTGAGAAAGCGAAACAGAATAATATCTTTTTTCTGTAATGGCAACAATTTTGGTTTGAAAACCAATATAAGAAACCGAAAAACTAGTTGCTTTTTCAGAAGGTGTAAAAATAAACTTTCCATCGACATCTGTAATCGTATTGATGTTGTCCGGAGTTGTTATGGTTGCAAAAGGAAGCGGTTTATTGTTAGAGTCCGTTACAATTCCGTTTAGTTGAAATTGCGCCTGAATAGTAAGCGTGAAAAACAAAGTCAATAAACAAAATAGCTTCATAGAGAATATTATAGTTTCAAAACGGACAAAATGGGATTTTGGTATGCAAAAATAACAATAAAAAAAATCCGTTTAGTAGAATTTAACTAAACGGATTTTTATTTTATGATATTGCAATTATACCTTCATGATTTCGGCTTCTTTTGCAGCCAATAATTCATCGATTTTTTTGATATAAGTGTTGGTCAGATTCTGAACTTGTTCTTCAGCAGATTTGCAAATGTCTTCAGAAGTTCCTTCTTTTTCTAATTTTTTAATATCTGTATTCGCATCTTTACGTACATTACGTACACCAATTTTAGCATCTTCAGCTTCTGTTTTTGCTTGTTTTGCTAAATCTCTACGACGTTCTTCTGTCAATGGCGGAACGCTGATAATGATAACATCACCATTGTTCATTGGGTTAAAACCAATATTAGCAACCATGATCGCTTTCTCGATCGTTTGTAACATGTTTTTTTCGAAAGGTTGCAAAGTAATTGTTCTCGCATCGGGAACGCTAATTTTTGCTACTTGCGAAAGTGGTGTTGCTGATCCGTAATAATCTACAAAAACACTTCCTAGCATTGCCGGAGATGCTTTTCCTGCACGAATGTTAAGAAATTCTTTCTCTAAATGCGCAATCGAACCATTCATTGATTCTTCAGTACTATCTAATATAAATTCTATTTCTTCAGTCATTTTTTTTTAAGTTTTCAGTTTTCATTCTCAGTTTTCAGTTAAAGCCTGCATTTGCGACTGTAAACTGTTACTGATGACTATATATTTACTACTGTTCCTATGTTTTCGCCTTCACAGATTTTTAATAAATTTCCAATTTTGTTCATATCAAAAACAACGATTGGTAATTTGTTTTCCTGACTTAATGTAAAAGCTGTTGTGTCCATCACGTTTAATCCTTTTTTAAGGACATCATCAAACGAAATCATATCAAATTTCACCGCTGATGCATTTTTTTCAGGATCAGAATCGTAAACACCATCAACACGGGTTCCTTTTAAGATCACATCAGCATTGATTTCGATACCTCTTAAAACCGCTGCAGTATCAGTTGTAAAATATGGATTTCCGGTTCCGGCTCCAAAAATTACAATTCTTCCTTTTTCAAGGTGACGGTCTGCTCTTCTTTTAATGTATGGTTCTGCAATAGATTCCATTTTTAAAGCAGTTTGCAAACGCGTTTTCATTCCTTTGTCTTCAAGAGCGCCTTGTAATGCCATTCCGTTGATCACGGTAGCCAGCATTCCCATATAATCGCCTTGTACTCTATCCATACCAGCACTTGCACCTGCAACGCCTCTAAAAATATTTCCTCCTCCAATAACAATAGCAATTTCTACTCCTTTACTGTGAATTTGCTTAATTTCTTCAGCATATTCGGCTAATCTTTTTGGGTCAATACCGTATTGTAAATCACCCATCAAGGCTTCGCCGCTCAGTTTTAGAAGAATTCTTTTATATTTCATGTGTTGTTGCGTTAATTTGTGCAAATATAGACATATTCTTATTTTTAAAAATAATGTTTGCAAAATAATTTTAGAGGCAGTCTGTGAATTAAGTTTTTTATTTTTGTAAGAAAAATTATTTAATTTTAAATCGAATGAGGATGAAAGGAGATTATAAGTTTATTAGGGGAATTTTTAAAGAATATAAGTTCTCATACTCAGATTTATTCAATGAGACTAAGAATGTTGAAAATGAAACTACCATTTGGAGTGATTCTTACTTAGAGTTTTATCCTTACCAAAATGCATTGAACCAATTAACAAAACCTAAAATTTATAAAACTGAACCTGAATCTAAGGAGTCGGTTATAGTAAATAAATTAAAAGATGATGAAGTTTATTATTCTTATCGTGCAGAAAATGAAGGTTGGGGAAGTGTTTTTATCATCAATAAAGATCATGCAAAAATTTGTCTGATGTTTTTTAATAATGATGATGATGAAATTGTTTTGGGTCAAGTATACTATATAATATATAAAAGTGAATTTATAATTGATAAAGTTTTATTCTACTCAATGGATGAAGATATCGATGGCGATAAGGAATTTGATGAGCAAACATTTATGATTGATGAATATTTATATAATGAAAATGATACAATTGATTCAATTACTAGAAATGGCTTTTATGAAACAAAGAAAAATGTTTTAGCGGAAAGGAAATTTCGTTTTGAATATTCTGATAATAAGTTTTTTATTTACTCTAAGCAACTTAAAAAGAATAACAGTGATATTGAAGAATTAAGTTATGTTTTAAAAAAAGAGAGTACTAAGCAATAGACTAAAGGATTGATTTTGATTATGTGATAAAAGTCATTCTTTGAGTCTTCTTTAAATTTGTAATTTTATCCAATTCAAAAAGTAAATAAACATGAAAAATATTATCGCTAAAGCATTATTTAAAAGTCATACCTATCCTGAATATCGCAAATTGGTTGCTGATTTATTAGTCGACGGACAATCAACCGGCAGCGAACAATCTGAAAGTTTAACTAATTATAGTAAGCTAAACGATGCCAGAATGAATCGATTAGATAAAACGATAAAATTAACAGATGAAATTGTTTTAAAATTAGAAAACCTGGATCATAGATATATTTGGCTTGTAATTTCTGAAGGCTGGTGCGGTGATGCTGCTCAAATACTTCCTATTATTAATAAAATGGCTTTGGCATCGAATAAAAAAATCGATCTTAGAATTGTACTGCGCGATGAAAATGAGGAATTAATGAACCAATATCTTACAAATGGCGGAAAAGCAATTCCGAAAGTGATTGTAATTTGTAAAGAAGCAGGAATTGTTCGTGCTGATTGGGGACCGCGACCAAAAGCAGCATCTGAATTAATAACGAATTATAAAAAAGAATTTGGTGTACTGGATGAAAAAATAAAAACAGATTTGCAATTATGGTATCTGGCAGATAAAGGGGTTTCGGTTCAGGAAGAACTCATGCAAATTATAGAAGATATCAAATATAATCGTTTGTAATTTTGTTTTGTTAAGATATTAAAAAGGGATTTTTTTTTCTTAATGTATTGAGGTTTAATTTAATAGATCTTAAAAAAATATTAAAATATTTTTTTTGATTTAAAAAAAATGTAACTTAGTAACATCATCCCACTTCTATTATTTACTTTCTGATTTACTCTTTTTATTGGTGTTTATTTAATGTTTAACAATTAAAAAATGCACTATTATGAAAAAGTTATTCGAAAGATTTTATGATTTTATTTCAGGTGTATTGTTTGGAGGAAAAAATGTTTGCAATTATTAACTCCAAAAAACACTTTATGAAATAGAATTACTTTAGGAGTTGGCACATTGCAATTTTTTAATTTGTAATGTGCTTTCTGTTTTATTATAAGTTAAGGCTTTCCTCAAATAAAGTAACATCGATCGCATTTTTTACGTCATAATAACCAATTTTGGTTCTGCGTAAAACGGTTAAATGTGATCCTGAATTCATGGCTTTTCCAAAATCATAAGCTATAGATCGAATATAAGTTCCTTTGCTGCAAACGATTCTAAAATCGATTTCAGGCAAAGCAATTCTGGTAATCTCAAATTCGTGAATAGTCGTTTTCCTGCTGGCGATTTCTATGGTTTCACCAGCACGTGCGTGTTCATATAAACGAACGCCATCCTTTTTTATAGCCGAAAAAATAGGCGGTTTTTGATCGATTTCTCCTAAAAACTGTTTTACGGTTTCATGAATCAAAGCTTCATCGATATGCGATGTTGGAAAGGTTTCGTCGATTTCGGTTTCAAGATCATATGATGGAGTAGTGGCTCCTATATAAAAAGTTCCCGTGTATTCTTTTGCCTGACCCTGCAATTCGGTAATTCTTTTTGTGAATTTTCCGGTGCAAATCAATAATAAGCCTGTTGCCAAAGGATCTAATGTTCCGGCGTGGCCAATTTTGAACTTTTTTGGAAGTCCAACTTTATTGATCAAAAGGTATTTTAATTTATTGACAGCTTGAAACGAACTCCATTTTAAAGGTTTGTCTATCAATAAAACTTGTCCGTTTAAATAATCTTCAGGTGTCATTATATAATGGTAAGAGGATGAATGAAAAAGTGAATCAGTAATAAAACGATTCCGGCGATTATTCTATAATAACCAAAAACTTTAAAACCGTTTTTAGTCAAAAAGCCTATGAAAGTTTTAATGGCCAAAAGTGCCACAATAAAAGCAACCACATTACCAATAACTAATAAGTTAACCTGATCCTGAGATAATTCGAATCCTGCTTTGTAATAATCGTAACATTTTTTTGCTGTTGCACCCAACATCGTTGGTACAGCCAAAAAGAATGAGAATTCAGCAGCTGTTGTTCTTGATAATTTTTGAGACATACCTCCAACAATACTCGCTCCGCTTCGCGAAACTCCGGGAATCATAGCCAAACATTGAAACATTCCGATTTTGAAAGCCTGTAAATAGGTAATTTCTTGTGAAATCTCAGCAGTGTTTGGGTTATTGAACCATTCATCAACTTTCAATAAAATTAGTCCTCCTATTAAAAGTGAAACAGCAACGGTAACCGGATTTTCTAATAAACCATCAATAAAATCACTTAATAATAAACCTAAAACTACAGCCGGAATAAACGCAACCAAAAGTTTAAAATAAAAATCAAGTGTTTGAAAGAAACGTTTGAAATATAAAACTACCACAGAAAGTATAGCACCAAGCTGAATAACAATGGTAAAAAGTTTAGTAAAATCTTCGTGGGCAATTCCGAAAAAAGAAGAGGCAATAATCATGTGGCCAGTTGAAGAAACAGGTAAAAATTCTGTTATTCCTTCAATTATGGCTAGAACAATAGCTTGTAATGTATCCATTGAGAACTTTAGATTTTAGATTTTAGATTTCAGATTTGTCACCCTGAGCGAAGTCGAAGGCGTTCCAATTAGAAATCCAGTAAATCTATTTATTTTGATTTTTTAAAAATAGAATAAACAGCAATTCCAAAACCAATTAAAACAGTTGTTGGAGCTAAACGAATACGTCTAAAATTAAAAACATCTTCATTAAAGATATTAGGATCTTTACTTCCTCCGCCAGACATTAAGATAAAGCCTAATGCAATAACTCCAATTCCAATTAATAGAATTTTGTAGTTAATACCTTCAAAAAGAAATTCCTGTTTTTGTGGCTGTTGTGGTTCTGTATTGTTATTGTTTTTCATCTTGTCATTGCGAGGAACGAAGCAATCTCACCCTCTTTTTATATGATTTTTTTTTGTCAGCCTGAGCGAAGTCGAAGGCTATTTTTTACTGTACACTAAAAACTGTGACTGAATACTTTCTTAGTAAAGATCGTCTGTTCTTAAATTAAGGAAACGCTGAGTTGCAAAATGTGTGCTTACCCATGTTATTAAAACTCCTAGTCCGAAAACGCCTAATAACACCAATCCTATTAGTACTTTATCTTCTAAAATTCCTAAGCCAGGAAAATTGGTTTCTACATAAAATAAAACTCCGATAAGGGCAATTATAGCCAATCCTGCGCCTAACATTCCTAATTTTACACTACGCGTTACAAATGGTTTACGAATAAACGATTTTGTAGCACCTACCATTTGCATGGTTTTAATAATAAATCGATTAGAATGTATTGATAAACGTAACGAACTATTGATTAATAAAACGGCGATTACAGCAAGGAAACCGCTGATAATCAAAATCCACATACTTACTTTTTTGATGTTGTCGTTTACCAGATTGACCAATTGTTTGTCGTAAACAATATCTTCAATCATGGTGTTTTTACGCAATTTACTTTCAATTTGCACGATGCTGTCTCTCTCAACATAATCCGCTTTTAAGTGAATATCGTAGGAGTTTAATAAAGGATTTTCTCCTAAGAAAGTAAGGAAATCTTCTCCAATAATATCAGTATGTTCTTTTGCTGCTTTGTCTTTAGTCACATACACATAAGATCTTGCGAAAGGAGCTCTTTTCAATTCGGTATCGAATGCTTTTATCACACTATCATTGGCTTCATTTTTAAAGAAAACCGTCATTGCAATTTTTTCTTTAAAATCATTCGCCAGTTTTTTAGAATTGATAATGAACAATCCTAGTACTCCCAAAAGGAATAAAACCAGAAATACACTTAGTACAACCGAAAAATAAGAGGAAATTAACCTGCGCTTTTGAAATTTATCAAAGTTAGAACTCATAGTTTGCTTAAATTATGTGGTAAAAATAATAAAGAATTTCTTTATTTGAAGTTAATAACGATCAAAGTTTTGACTTTAGTACCATAAATGTACAATTAGATGTTGAATAAAAAGTTTATTTAACGGCAAAGCTTTGTTTTTTTAATCTCGCAAAGACGCAAAGTCGCAAAGGAATAAAAACCTTTAGTTCTCAAGCTTTGCAACTGTTGGTCTTAAAATTTGATTTAACCGCAAAGCGCGCAAAGTTTTTATAACAGATTGTGTTTAGATTATGTTGACAAAAGCAAAGTTCGCAAAGCTTTGAGAAAAATAGAAACTTAGAAAAATTTACGACAGAGTATACAAAGATTCACACAAAGTTAATTAACATCCAGCTTTGCGGACTTTGTGTTTTTACAAAGCCTTCAAAATTTAAAAAACTTTGCGCACTTTGCGGTTAATGTCAATAGTTAAATTTCCCATTGCAAATTACTTCGTTTCCCAAACCAATGATAAATAATACAATCCGCCAATAGATGGCCCGCCTAAAATAGAATTGTAAGGTTTGTTGAGAATATTGGTTCCTCCAAGTTTAGTGGTAATACCTGCTTTTTTGAAATTATAATTGATTTGCGCGTCCATCGACCAGTAAGCAGGAACGGTTCCGCTGACTAAAAACGAAACATAATCAAAGTTGTTTTGATAACGGCCCGTTGCGCTTGCGCCAAGATTTTTCCAAATATTAGCTGCGATTAATGTTCCGTTGATGTTGAATTCAGGAGTATTAAATCCGTCTTCCAGACCATCTTTGTCGTCTGTTCGGTCGAGTTTGGTATACGTAACATTGGTTAAAGCGGTGAAAGTTTTATCAATGCGATATTTTAAACCTAAACTTCCTCCGTAATTGTAAATTTTACTTTTAGAATTCGTCCACAAACGGTATCTGTTTTGCGTGTTTTTTGCATACAATGCGGTTGGAATCTGGTTAGGATCTGTAGTGTTCGGAATACTGGCTTCGACTTGTGCAATGAAATTTTTATACGAGTTGTAATAGAAATCGGCATCGATAAAAAGATTTTGTTTTAACGCAATTCCCCTAAATCCAAATTCGAAAGAATTAACAAACTCAGGTTGTAAATACGTATAAGGATTTTTCTGAATTGTATTTTTATTCTTTTCAATGGCTTGCGCCTGAGTGATTCCAAGTGTATTAACATCATTATTTACCTGCGATTGAAATTTATCTATCGAAGCTTTGGTATACGAATTCTCAAAAATACCATCCGACATAATACGCAATCCGCCCACACGTTTTACGCCGCCGCTATTTACGTTAGAAAAACCTTCGAAAATACTCGGGAAACGATATCCGTTTTGATAAGAAGCTCTAAAGCTAATTTCGTTTTTGGGAGCATAAACAGCAGTAAGCTGAGGCGTGAATTTTGTATTGAAATAATCGGCCTTGTCCATTCTTATGGTGGCGCCCAAGCTTATTTTTCGATCTAAAAAATCTTTTTTTAATTGTGTAAAAGCACCCGTTTTTTGATAAGTCAAATTTTCAGAAGGATTTACGGGATTAATAAAGTAGTTTCCGTCAGGAACAATAATATAAGTTCTGTAATCGAAACCACTCAATAATTGGGCATCTATTTTTTCGAAGAAAGTTGGGAAAGCTTTGTCCCAATTTAATAAACCTTCGGCATGAACCAAAGTCGATTTTACGCGCAAAGCAGCGCCGTAATCCCAATTGTTGATATTGATTAATTCCTCCTTTTTCTGATTGTAAGCTTCAGTTCCGGGTTCAAAACGGCCTTGGTCAGATGATGTTCTGGCTATTTTATGCGCGTCGGCTACAGCAAATCCATTTGTTATGGCATTTTTATAAGCGACAGAATAATCTGCAAACCATTGATCATCTGATTTATACGCGCGATCCATATTTTCTGCAAGGGAACGCATATTATATGAATTTCCGGTATTCTCGAAAGTGGCATATCCTTTTATCTGAAAAATTAGAGTATGATAATCAACGGAAATTTGGTTTAAAGTATAATTGTCTAATCTAAAACGGTTTGAACGTTGGTAGATTGTATTGATTAATGCGGTTTTGTAAGTCACAGCCAATTCGTTTCCCTTTTTAGGACGGAAATAAAATCCAATGTCCGCTTTATAATTTTTTATTCCATAATCAGAAATATCTGTTTCGCGATAACCTGTTCTGGCAACTACATAGTTTTTACCGTTTAGGTTTAAAGTTTTCCTGTTGGCCGATTCGTTTCCGTAGCCATTTACTTCGTCATAAGCCGGATTATCTGTGCCGTATAAATTGGTTGAAGCGTTGGCGTTTGGGGCCAAATCAGTTCGGTCATCGGCAACCCAATCTGTTCCGCCTGTTGTTGAAGTATTAATTTTAAAGGCAAATTTTTCATTGAATGCTTTTGCAAAACGTAAATTAAACTGCGAATAAATCTTCGGTGAAAACCGGTCAATATTTCCAACATGATTTACGCCGGTCAATTGCTGAATGCTAACGCCCTGATATTCGAAAGGATTTTTGGTCTGAATATTAGCTAAACCATTAATGGCGTTCATTCCGTATAAAGCTGCGGCCGTTCCCGGAATAATTTCTATTTTGTCAATATCGAGATCATTTGCGCCTAATGCATTTGCAATTGGTGCGCCCAAATGTGGTGCCTGATTATCGATTCCGTCAACCAATTGTGCAAAACGAACATTGGTCGAATTCGCAAAACCTCTTGTATTGATGACTTTAAAACCTAAACTTGGTGTGATGATCTGAACGCCTTTTATATTTTCGAGTGCTTCATAAATACTTGGAGATCCCATTGTTTTGGCTTCCGCCGATTTTAACTGCTCGATACTTATAGGAGAACGCATTATTTTTTCGGAACGACGGGAAGCAGTAATAACAATTTCGTTCAACTCTTCTTTTTTGATGCTATCCTGGCTTCTTTTTGAATTTTCTACTTGAGAAAAACAATTAAAGCTGATTAAAAACAGAAAAAGATAAAGTTGAATTTTCATGATTTAGATTATTATTCAGTATGTTTATAAATGAATACCGAAGTGTTTAAAGAATGTTTTTTTTCGCTGTAATTTTTATAAATAAATAATTTAGGATTTTAGAATTTTAGGTTTTGAGTTTCTTTTTGGGCAAAATCTTTAATCCGTTTTTCGATTTCATAAAATACGGTTATTGCTTTTTCTCCGGCAGGAGTTAGTCTTGCGCCGCCGCCGCCTTTTCCTCCAAGAAGTTTTTCTACCAACGGATTTTCTGCCCGCTGATTCATTTCTTCGACCAATTGCCATGCCTGACGATACGCCATTTTCATTTCTTTAGCGGCATTGGTAATAGATCCGGTTTTTCGAATATTTTCTAATAACCAGATTTTTCCAATTCCTAAAAAAGGACCTTCGGCTTCTTCAATCCAAAGTCGTACTTCAATAGTGTATTTTTTATTATTTTCCATTTTTGTACTTTAAAAAACATCTTTAAAAATAGTCTATTTTCAGTAAAATGATTCTTCTAATTCGAAAAGTGTTTAAAAAAGACCAATTTCTGCTCTAAATATCAGAGTGCAAATTTGAGTATTTATGGGTTTTTAAAGAATGATTTTTATCACATTTTTTAATCTAAAAAAATTACTTTGGTACAATCCACAATAAACGTAAATTTGCAAACTTATTATTCAATATACTAAAACTTAGCAACTCAGTTACTCAGTAACTCAGCAATTCAAAGAAATGAAATACAATCCAAACGAAATCGAAGAAAAATGGCAGAAATATTGGGCTGAAAACCAAACTTTTGCTGCATCAAACAATTCTGAAAAACCAAAGCATTATGTGCTGGACATGTTTCCTTACCCTTCTGGGGCAGGATTACACGTAGGACATCCGCTGGGTTATATTGCTTCAGATGTTTATTCTCGTTTCAAAAGACATCAGGGTTTCAATGTTTTGCACCCAATGGGTTATGACAGTTTTGGTTTGCCGGCAGAACAATATGCGATACAAACAGGACAACGTCCGGAAGATACAACGCGCGTAAATATCGACGGTGGAGTAGATAAAGAAGGAAAACAAATTGCAGGATATAGAAAACAATTGGATAAAATTGGTTTTTCGTTTGACTGGAGCCGCGAAGTGCGTACATCAAATCCTGATTATTATAAACATACACAATGGATTTTTATCCAGTTATTTAATTCGTGGTATTGCAGAAAACAAGGAAAAGCATTTGATATTTCAGAGCTTGTAAAAGTTTTTGAAGAAGAAGGAAATGTTTTGGTCGAAGCAGTTTGCGATGATAATGTTGCAATTTTTACAAGAGAAGATTGGAATTCGTATTCCGATGATCAGAAAGAAAAAATCCTTTTGCAATACAGAATGACCTATTTGGCTGAAACCGAAGTAAACTGGTGTCCCGGTTTAGGAACTGTTTTGGCAAATGACGAAATTGTAAACGGAGTTTCAGAACGTGGTGGATATCCGGTTATTCGTAAAAAAATGACACAATGGAGCATGCGAATTTCTGCTTATGCAGAACGTTTGTTGCAAGGTTTAAATGATATCGACTGGAGCGAATCTATAAAAGAATCACAAAGAAACTGGATCGGGAAATCGGTTGGAGCTTTAGTGACTTTTAATGTAAAAGATCATAACGAAGTTATCGAAGTATTTACGACTCGTCCTGATACTATTTTTGGAGTAACTTTTATGACTTTGGCACCAGAACATGATTTGGTAGCTAAAATCACAACTCCGGAACAAAAAGCAGCTGTTGAGGCTTATATCGAAAAAACAGCAAAACGTTCAGAGCGTGAGCGTATGGCCGATGTAAAAACAATTTCTGGAGTATTTACCGGAGCTTATGCAGAACATCCTTTTACAAAAGAGCCAATTCCGGTTTGGATTGGAGATTATGTTTTGGCAGGTTACGGAACTGGTGCTGTAATGGCGGTTCCTTGTGGAGACGAAAGAGACTATGCTTTTGCGAATTTCTTTAAAGGTCAAAACGGAATGCAGGAAATCAAGAATATCTTCGCCAATGTTGATATTTCTGAAGCGGCTTACGGGTCTAAAGACAATGTTGAAATCGCCAATTCTGATTTCTTAAACGGATTAAATTACAAAGCGGCAACTCAAAAAGCAATTGCCGAATTAGAAAAAATAGGACAAGGAAAAGGAAAAACAAATTACCGTTTGCGTGATGCTGTTTTCTCTCGTCAGCGTTATTGGGGAGAACCTTTCCCGGTGTATTATGTAAATGGTTTGCCAAAGATGATCGATGCGCAGCATTTGCCAATTATTTTACCTGAAGTAGAGAAATATTTACCAACCGAAGATGGTTTGCCTCCGTTAGGTAACGCAGCTGTTTGGGCTTGGGATACTCAAAATAATAAAGTTGTCAATACAGATTTGGTAGATCATGCAGCTATTTTTCCATTAGAATTGAACACTATGCCAGGTTGGGCAGGAAGTTCATGGTATTGGATGCGTTATATGGATGCGCATAACGAAACTGAATTTGCAAGCAAGGAAGCTTTGGCTTATTGGGAAAGCGTAGATTTATATATTGGAGGAAGCGAACACGCAACCGGACACTTATTGTATTCTCGTTTCTGGAATAAATTCTTAAAAGACAAAGGTTTTGCGCCAACCGAAGAACCATTCAAAAAACTGATCAATCAGGGAATGATTTTGGGAACGACTGCTTATGTTTACAGATTAGAAGGAACCAATACATTTGTTTCTAAAAACAAAATTGAAGGCCAGAATGTTCAGCCAATTCGTGTTGATGTTCATTTCGTAAATTCTTCTGATGAATTGAATCTTGAAAAGTTCAAAGCATGGAGAGAAGATTTTAATACTGCCGAATTTATTTTGGATGAAAACGGAAAATACATTGTTGGTCGTGAAGTTGAAAAAATGTCGAAATCATATTATAATGTAGTTACTCCGGATGATATTTGTAATGAATATGGTGCTGATACGTTACGTCTATACGAAATGTTTTTAGGGCCATTAGAACAAGCTAAACCTTGGAATACTGCCGGAATTTCGGGAGTTTTTGGTTTCCTTAAAAAATTATGGAGATTATATTTTGATGAAAATAACGGTTTAATCGTAAACAACGACCAACCAACAAAAGATAACTTAAAATCATTACACAAAACCATCAAAAAAGTAGCAGAAGATATCGAGAGTTTCTCTTTTAATACTTCGGTTTCTCAGTTTATGATTTGTGTGAATGAATTGTCGACTCAAAATTGTCATTCGAGAGCAATCTTAGAACCATTAGCGATTTTGGTTTCGCCTTACGCGCCGCATATTGCTGAAGAGTTATGGTCACAATTAGGACATACAACTTCTATTGCAACAGTTGATTTTCCTGTTTTTGAAGCCAAACATTTAGTAGAGACGAATAAAGAATATCCGGTTTCTTTCAACGGTAAAATGCGTTTCACAATCGAATTGCCTTTGGATTTAACCGCGGCACAAATCGAAGAAATCATTATGAAAGATGAAAGGACATTACGTCAGTTAGATGGTAAAACACCAAATAAGGTGATTATTGTTCCGGGGAAAATTATTAACCTTGTGGGGTAAATAAATTCTAAATATTTAAAATTCCAAATTCCAATTTTACGATTGGGGTTTGGGATTTTTTTTTGTACCAGTTTGTCATTCTGAGGAACGAAGAATCGCACAAGTAATTCGACAAAGATTGGCGATTCTCTTTGCGGAGCTTCTATTGTGATCCTTCGTTCCTCAGGAGGACAAGATTGTGGCGCTTCTTTTTGCTTTTTTGTCGCAAATTATACGAGTTAACAAAAATAACATTCGCGAAAATTGTGTAATTCCTGGCGATAATTAAATGCAAAAAAAAAGCCTCGTAATGTACGAAGCTTCTTTTTTCCAAAATTAAAATAAAAATTCTACTCCTAAAATTTATAGAGGGAAAGCATAAGGTACAAGAGTTACCACAATGATTCCGTCATTGTTTGCTTTTGCAGTCGATTCTTTTACTACTTTACCGCCAACATAAATTTTGGCAGTTAGGGTTTGATCTTTAACTCCGCCATAACCACTTGCGCTGGCTGTTATACCATTAACACCTGCATCAACGGTGATTTCTTTTGTCCAAGGTAAGGTGGTAACGTCCTCATTTAATGGATTTCCACCCTTATCAAAATAAATTGTACTAAGTTCTCCTGAAAAATTTCCGGTTAGCTCATATTTTACATCTCTTGAAACAGGTGCTGAGTCATTATTGTCGTCGCTGCTGCAAGATCCTGCTGTAAAAGCAAGAGTGAATACAATCGCTAAAGTTTTTAAAATAGATTTCATAATATAGTTTATTAGTTAACATTCATTTAAAACAAAATTAGACGCTTATGAATGAGATGGCAATACCTGATAAAATGCATTTTGTATTACCTGATATCAGGTAAAAGTGATATGATTTCTTTTTAAACATTTTTTTATTTGATATTTTTGAATAAATACCACGTTATGACGAAAATCTACTTATTTACACTTTTTCTATTTTTATCTGCTGTTTCGCATTCGCAGGTAATTCTTTCTCT
>Ga0247810_10000977_pt1 | contig 20709 bp, 18 predicted proteins | sample UWRJL119311C1_FD_179918 | JGI IMG/M metagenome (GOLD analysis project Ga0247810, IMG submission 179918) | Plant litter microbial communities from Arlington Agricultural Research Station in Wisconsin, United States - UWRJ-L119-311C-1 | ecosystem: Environmental > Terrestrial > Plant litter >... | reverse complement strand
TCGCCGTGCGGGTCGGCTCTCTGACCGAGTCGCCCATTCTCGACGCCTTGGTCGAGGGCACCATCTCACCCTCGGCAGCGGATGCGATCGTCACCGGTCTCGGCACCCCGACTGCCGCCGTCTCCGCCGACGAACTCGCCGCAGCGTCCCTCGAGCTCTGCACCCTCGATCTGGACCCCGACCGGCTCCAACGCCGTGCCCGCGAGGTCCGCGCCGAACTCGACGTGACCTCCACTGCCGACCGCGAAGAAGCCCTGCGCTCAGCGAGGTCGCTGCGGTTCATCCGCCAGACCGACGGCATGTCGAAGCTGATCTGGGTCATGGACCCCGAAACAGCCGCCACGGTCGGCGACGTCTTCGACCGCGCCACCTCACCACGCCTCGGCGGACCCCGCTTCGTCGACCCCGATACGGCCATTCACGCCGCAGCCATCGAAGCCGACCCGCGGACCAACGAGCAACTCGCCTCCGACGTGTTCACCGAACTCCTCCGCCACGGCGCCGCCACCGACTCCACCCAACTCCTCGGCAGCGGTGCACCGCAGATCCGCGTTCTTGTCTCCGCAACAGCCCTGGCCACCGGCATCGGCGCCGCAACGATCGAGGGCCAGACCGAACCGGTTTCCATCGCCACCGTCGAACGTCTCGCCTGCAGCGGTGGCACCACCGAGATCACCTTTGCGAATGGGCAACCCCTCGATGTCGGCCGGGAACACCGCCTCTACACACCCCGACAACGCATCGCGCTAGCCGCGAGGGATGGCGGATGCCGATGGCCCCGATGCGACAGGCCCCCGTCTTGGACCGAAGCCCACCACATCAACCACTGGACCAGAGACACCGGCCGCACCGACGTCGCCGACGGAATCCTGTTGTGCCGACACCACCACCTGCAGTTACACAACCGCGGCTGGAACATCACCCGCAACGGATCCACCTACACGCTCACCCCACCACCGGGAGTGGACCGCGCCCCCGAGTTAATGCCCACCAAAGCCCGCACCCACGTCGCCTGACGCCCATCCAGCGGGTCGAGCCTGTCGAGACCCCCACGCTCAACAGAGCCCGCCCCCAAGGCTGGCCCAGCGGGCCAGCCGGCCAGCCGATCAGCGGGACAGCGGGACAGCGGGACAGCGGGTCAGCGGGTCAGCGGGTCAGCGGGTCAGCGGGTCAGCGGGTCAGCGGGTCGAGCTTGTCGAGACCCCCGCGCACGACACGATCCACCCTCACCGCCGGTCGGGTACCGAAGAAGCCGGCCATGTCGAGACCCTTCTCACACCCGGGGCACCGGCACGCGCACCCTCAGAACCGGTGGTGCTGCACCACCCACGCGTGCATCGTCACCGCGGCAGCAGCCGACGCGTTGATGCTGCGAGTCGAGCCGAACTGCGAGATCTCGACAACGGCCTCGGCCGCCTCGATGGCCTCCGGACTCAGCCCGGGGCCCTCCTGACCGAAGAGGAGGATGCACTTCTCCGGGAACGCGAATGTCTCGATGATCACCGAACCGGGGACGTTGTCGATCGCGATGATCGGCAGCCCCTCGGACGCCGCGAAGGCGACCAGGTCGGCGACCGTCTCGTGGTGGACGACGTGTTGGTAGCGGTCGGTGACCATGGCGCCACGCTTGTTCCAGCGTCGACGGCCGACGATATGGACGGTGTCCGCCGCGAAAGCGTTCGCACTGCGCACGATCGAGCCGATGTTCATGTCGTGCTGCCAGTTCTCGATGGCGACATGGAAGGGGTGCCGGTGCTCGTCGAGGTCGGCGACGATCGCCTCCATCCGCCAGTAGCGGTAGCGGTCGATCACATTGCGGCTGTCGCCGACGGCCAGCAGTTCCGGATCGAACCAGGCGTCCTCCGGCCACTCCCCCGGCCACGGACCGACACCGTGCGTGGTCAGCTCGACCGAGGGCTCCGGCGTGGGATCGGGCTCGGGCGTCTGCTGCACGGTGTTAATCTGACCACATGTGGACCCCCGACGGACCGGACCTGGTCATCGAGGGCGACAACCTCCCCGTGCTGGCGCTGCTGCCGGACGAATCGTTCCAGCTCATCTATATCGACCCGCCCTTCAACACCGGCCGGACGCAGACCCGTCAGGCGTTGACGATGACCCGCGTGAACGAGGGCGGGCGCACCGGGTTCCAGGGGCGCAACTACGAGACGGTCAAAGGCCTCCTCTACTCCTACGACGACCGGTTCGCCGACTACTGGGAGTTCCTCGAGCCGCGCCTCGTCGAGGCGTGGCGGCTCCTGCACGACACCGGCACTCTCTACCTGCACCTCGACTACCGCGAGGTGCATTACGCGAAGGTCGTCCTCGACGCGCTCTTCGGCCGGGAGAGCTTCCTCAACGAGATCGTCTGGGCCTACGACTACGGCGCCCGCGCAACCCGGAAGTGGCCGACGAAGCACGACACGATCCTCGTCTACGTGAAGAACCCAGAGACGTACCACTTCGACAACACGGCGGTCGACCGGGAGCCGTACATGGCCCCCGGGCTCGTGACACCGGAGAAGCGCGAACTCGGCAAGCTGCCGACCGACGTCTGGTGGCACACGATCGTCTCGCCCACCGGCCGGGAGAAGACGGGCTACGCCACCCAGAAACCGGAAGGGATCCTGCGGCGCATCGTGGCGGCCTCGAGCGCCGAAGGCGACTGGGTGCTCGACTTCTTCGCCGGCAGCGGCACCACCGGGGCCGTCGCGACGACCCTCGGCCGCCGCTTCGTCCTCATCGACCAGAATCCCGACGCGATCGAGATCATGCGGCAGCGGCTACCCCGGGAGACTGCTGTCCGCTGAAGGGCTCAGTCCACGACGAGCCGGATCATCGTCCACGATGCCGGCGGCAGAACAGCGCTCAGGACCAGGCCCTCGATCGCGTGGCCGTCACTGTTCCACGGGGCCACTCGGTCGGGAGCGTCAACGGAGTTGGTGGCCTCGCCGTCCGCGTCGTGGAGGACGAGGTGCGACGCCACCGTGAAGCGACCGGCGGGCAACATGGCCTCGAGCCTCACGTCCCCGTCGATACCGCGATTCACCGCAATCACGGTGATCGATCCATCGGCCGGATCGCGTGTGACGACGGCGTCCACGGGATCCACCGCGCCGACCGTGCTGGACATGACCGTGGCGCTCGATCGCACCTCCGTGGACAACACCTCCCCACGAGCGTGGGTCGCGGTGAGCGCGAAGGGGTGGAAGCTGGGCTGTCTCCACGAGACCCCGGCCTCCGTGCGGATGAGCGCCATCACGTTCACGAGCTGCGCGAAACAGGCGATCGCCACGCGGTCGCTGTGCCGAAGGAGCGAGATGAGGAGTCCGCCGATGACGACCGCGTCGTCCACGGAATGGACGTCCTCCGACAGACGCGGCGCGACCTCCCAGTCGTGCTCGGCATCCTGCACACGCACCTCGACGTTCCATTCATCGAAGGAGAGCCGGATCCTGCGGTCACTGCCCCGGGCCTCGGCGACCTCGTCGCAGATGGCTGCCACCGTCTCGATGAACGAGTCCATGCGCTGGCTAGAGGCGAGATGTCCCACCCGATCGTCACCGGTCTTCTCGTAGTACCGGTGCATGGAGATGTAATCGATGTCGTCGAAGGCGTGCTTGAGCACGGTGCGCTCCCACTCACCGAAACTGGGCATGCGGTCGTGCGAGCTGCCGCAGAGCACCACCTCGATGGCGGGGTCGACCATCTTCATGGCACGGGCTGTCTGCGCGGCGATCGACCCGTACTCGTCTGCGCTGCGGTGCCCGATCTGCCAAGGACCGTCCATCTCGTTCCCGAGACACCAGAGCTTGACCCCGTAGGGCTCCTCCCGTCCGTTGGCACGGCGCAGGTCCGAGTAGCGGGTGCCTGACGCGATGTTCGTGTATTCGATCAGCTGTACCGCCTCGGCGACTCCACGGGTGCCGAGGTTCACCGCGAGCATCGGCTCCGCGGCGACCCGGTTCGTCCACTCCATGAATTCGTCGAGCCCGAAAGTGTTGGGTTCGATGGAGTGCCAGGCGAGATCCGGGCGCGGCTGTCGGTCCGCGACCGGCCCGATCCCGTCCTGCCAGTCATAGCCGGAAACGAAGTTGCCGCCGGGGTAGCGGACGACCCCGACTCGGGCCTCCCGGGCCAGCTCCACGACATCCGTGCGAATCCCGAGCGCATCGGCCCGCGGGTCACCCGGCGCGAATATCCCCTCGTAGACGCAGCGCCCCATGTGCTCCACCAGGGTGCCGAAGAGACGGGGCGAGACCGGGGCCACAACGGCCTCGGGATCGATGGTCAGGCGTGCGGTGATCATCGGGCGACCTCATTCTCCTGGAGCAGGGCTTCGCCGAGCAGGGCGGCTCTGATCACCGCAGGAGGGCACTTCGGCTCGCGCCGCTCGGTGAGCAGGCCGTTCATCTCCTGCACGGTGTCCGTCAGCTGCGTGTAGCAGTAGCCGGCGAGTCCGCTCTTCTCGCCGATCTCGGCGACCATGTCGGCCACGAGTCGCGCGAGCCCTTCCGGGGTGAGCACGTCCCCGTAGGCGCTCCAGGCATCGGACGCGTTGTGCGCACTGAGGCCGCCGAACTCGCTCAGCAGGATGGGCAGCCCGCCCGCCGCCGATTCGCTACCCGGGACGACCACCGCCCGCCCACCCGGGCGCACACCCGCGACGGTGGCCATCGCCGCCTCGTGGCTGCCGTAGCGCTCGCGGAGGACCCCAGGATCCTGGGTGTAGTCGTGCACGCCGACGAAATCGCCGGACACGAACTCCCAGCCATCGTTGCCGACGACCAGCCTGCTCGGATCCAGGGCCCGGACCAGGGTCGTGAGCGCTCGGACGGCGTCACGCTGTGCGGCGTCGGTCGTCAGGGCGGGTAGCCCCCAACTCTCGTTGAAGGGCACCCAGCCGATGACACTCGGATGGTTGATGTCCCGTCTCACCAACGCGGTCATGTCGGCAACAGTGCGCGAGAGCGACAGGTCGGAGAACTCGTAGGCGGCAGCAGAATCCGCCAGGACCACGAGACCGAGCCGATCGCAGAGGGCGAGGAATCGGGGGTCGGCGCTGGTCTGGTGCATCCGGATGCCGTTGAACCCCAACTCCTTCACCAATTCCACCTCACGCCGCAGCGCTGCGGCCGACGGCGAGGCCAAGTGGGTGTCCGGCCAGTAACCCTGTTCGAGGACGAGACGCAGGAAATAGGGTCGCCCGTTGAGCAGCACGCACGTGGAATCGTACGAGACCGTGCGCAGACCAAGATACGAATCGACCGTGTCGAGCACGAGCTCATCGTGGACGAGGCGTGCCCGGACATCGATCAGCACCGGAGATTCCGGAGTCCACCACAACGACTCGGGCTCGACCCCGATACCCGGGTGCACGAGGACCGTGCCACCGCGCGCGACATCGCTGATGAACTCCTGCGAGCTGCGGGCCAGCAACCTGCCCTCATGGTGGAATTCGAGCTCGAGACACGTTCCGGACTCCAGTGCCCCCGCGACGCGAGCCTCGAACCGCACGGATGAGAGGTCGTCATCGGGCCGGAGGACGATGCTCTCCAAGCGCACTGCGGGCACCCGTTCGAGCCACACGCTGCGCCAGATTCCCGACGTGCGCCAGTACCAGATGGCATGTGGCTCTGCCTGCCAATCCTGCTTGCCGCGCGGCTGCTCGAGGCTGCGCGCATCCACGGCGCGCACGACGAGCACATTCTCCCCTTCCCGTGCCGCATCGGTGACGTCCACGCTGAATCGGGCCTGGCTGCCCTCGTGGTCACCGAGATGCGTACCGTTCACCCAGACCGATGACTGATAGTCGATCCCCTCGAAGTGCACGAGCACACGCTCGTCCGCACGGGGCTCGACGATGAAGGTCCGTCGATACCAGATCGGGGAGTCGATGTCCTCGCCGATGCCCGACGCAGAGGATTCGGGGGGGAACGGCACTTCGATGATGCGGGAGAAGGGCTCGCTGCGCTCGAACCAACGGTCGCGCAACCCGAGCTGCTGTGTGTCATGAGCGAACTGCCACGGTCCATCAAGGCTGGTGAAGTTGTCGCGGACGAACTGTGGTCGCGGGTGGTCGAGGGGGGATGCGGTGCTCTGCACGGGTGCTCCTAGTTGGCGAGGCCGGTCATCGAGATGCCGTGCACGATTCGACGTTGGAAGATGAGGTAAGCGATGAGGATGGGCAGCGAGACGAGCGTCACGCCGGCCATGATGGCGCCGTAGTCGGTCTGATAGCGCCCGATGAGCGACTGCAGGGCCTGGGTGAGCACCCAGCTCTCCTGACGGGCGAGATAGATCGTGTTGAGGAAGTAGCTGTTCCATAACGAGACGAACGTCAGCAGACCGATGGCCAGGTAGGCCGAGCCCGACAGCGGCACGAAGATGCGGAAGAAGGTACGCCACGGACCGGCACCGTCGATGGCCGCGGCGTCTTCGAGCTCCAGGGGCAGGGCGATGAAGTACTGGCGGAAGAAGAACGTCGCGAACGGAGTTCCGAACAACAACGGGACGACGATCGGGAGGGGCGTGTTCAACCAGCCGAGCTCGCGGAAGATCACATACTGAGGGATCAGCGTCGCGTGCACCGGGACCATCAGCGTCAGCAGCATCGCGATCAGGAGCGCGCCTCGGCCGGGAAAACGGATGCGCGCGAGTGCGAAGCCGGCCATCGAGCTCGACAGCAGGGTGCCGGCCGTCCCCAGGACGGCGATCACCAGAGTGTTGAGGAAGTACCTCCAGAGGTCGGGCAGCGCCTCGAACAGCCGTGCGTAGTGCTCGAAGGTGATCGGATGCGGGATCAGTTGATCGGCCGCGAACATGTTCGCGTCCGTACGCAGGGACATCGACACGGCGAGGAGCGCGGGGAACACGAAGGCGAAGGTGAGCACGATCATGGCCCCGTGATAGAGAGCCGTTCTGGCGCGGACGGTCTTCATCGGGTCCCTTTCCCACGGCGCACGCGGCGAGGCGCTCGTTCCGCCTCGGTATAGACGAAGCGACCGCCGACGACGAACTGGATGGCAGTGACGATGAAGATCAACATCGCCAGCATCCAGGCGATCGCCGCCGCGTAGCCGAGGCCCGAGATGGGCTCGTCGTAGTTGAACATCTGGTTGTACATGTAGAGAACGATCGTCCGTGTGGAGTTCGAGGGTCCGCCGGCGGTGGCCGGCCCGGAGCCGCCGATGCTCGCGCCCGTCATCGCGACGACGGGGTCGAAGAGTTGGAAGGCACCGATCAGCGAGGTGACGCTGAGGAAGAAGATGGTGGGCGAGATGATCGGAATCGTGACGTGGCGGAAGCGCTGCCACCGGTTGGCGCCGTCGATGGTGGCGGCCTCGAGCAACGGGGCCGGCACCCCCTGCAACGCGGAGATGTAGAGCGTCATGCCGTACCCGACGGTCTGCCAGGTGACGACCATCGCGATGGATGACATGGCCGTCGCCGGATCGAGCAACCAATCCGGGCTGGGGATGCCCAGCAGCTCGACACCGACCGTGATCGGCCCGGACTGGCTGTTGAACATCCACCGCCAGACCACGCCCACCGCGATCTGCGAGAGCACGTACGGGAGGAACAACGCAGCGCGGTACAGGCCAACCAGACGGCTCGGCGTGTAGGTCAGGAGAGCCGCGAGCAGGGAGAAGACCAGGAACGAGGAGGTTCCGACGAGGATGAATCGAACGGTGTTCCACAGGACGGCCGGGATGCGGTCGTCGCCCAGCAGGTGCTGCCAGTTCTCAAGCCCGGTGAAGGTCGGTTGCGGGGCCACGAGGTCCCAATGGGTGAACGAGAGGCCGAGCGAGGCGACAAGCGGACCGGCAGTGAACACCAGCAGGCCGATCACCTGTGGTGCGACGAACATCAGCGCGGTGCGCGCTCGTCGACTGCTCAGGCTGTTCCTGCGCCGTCTCGGCGCGGGATTAGCCGCTCTGCTTTCGGCCGGTCTCTGGCTTCTGACGTCGGTCATCGCCCGGCTCTCTCGTTCAGGGTGGACAATCCGATCAGCCCGCGTTCTCGAGGAGCGGATCGACGGTCGATTCGCACAGGCCTGACAGGGCCTCCTCAGCCGACGTGCGATTGAGGAAGATGTCCTCCAGCGCGGGCGCGATACCGTCCTGGCTCGACACGATCCCCCAGACGCCCGCGGGATCGGTGTTGGTGACCGTCAGAGGCCATGCAGCTGGCTCGATTTGCGCCTGAACGAGATCGGCGGGCTCCCCCGGTGCGGTGGCGAAGGCATCGCCCTCGGCGAGGCCCTGGTATGCCGGGATGAGGCCCATCTGCTTGCCCGCTCCCGCGGTGGACATGTAGTGGATGAACTCCCATGCCGCATCCTTGACGTCGGACTGTTCGGCCACCGTCCAGACGTGCGCCTGCCAGAGGCTCGCGTTCCCGGCGGGACCGGCGGGCAGAGCTGCGATGCCGAAGTTGAGCTCCGGGTTCTGTGCCTGCACGGCCGACACCTGCTCATGCGATCCCTGCTGCATGGCGACGGTGCCGTTCACCCATCGGTTGCTGCCCGAGTCCTCCTGTTGCAACTGCGGTGTGATCGCCGAGTGGTCCTCCCACATGACGTCCTGCAGCCACTGGAATCCGGCGATGGTCTCAGCGCTGTCGACGGTGCATTCGTTGCGCTCCTCGCCACCGAGGACCCCTCCACCGAAGGCGGAGAGGACGGGCAGGTATCCCTGAGGAATGGGCAGGGCGGCGAAGTTGAAGTAGCCCCACTGCTGGATGGATTCGGCATCGAACCCGGCCGTCGCGGCATCGACACCCGCCGCGTCCAGGGTCAGCTTGGCCGACCATTCACGCAGATCGTCGTACGTGTACGAACCGTCGGCGGGCGGGTAGGCGAGGCCGGCAGCGTCGAACATGTCCTTGTTGTAGAAGAGCGACTGGACGTTGTAGCCCATCGGGAGACCGTAGAGCTGGCCGTCGGAGGTGGTCAGCGCGTCGATCACAGGAGCCGTGAAGTCGGCCGTGCTCGTGTCGGACTTGTCGAGGTACGGAGTGACGTCGGCGATCAGACCGTCCCCCGCCGCGTCGAAATAGTTCCACGTCCCCATGACGAAGGCATCCGGCAGGGTGTCACCAGCGGCGAGCGTCTTGCAGGTCGCGTAGTCGACACCGCAGTCACCCGTCTCCCACTCGATCGTGATGTCGGGGTGGGCCTCCGCGAATCCGGCGGCGGCGTCCTTGATCGACGTGATGTCCTGGTCGTTGCCCCACAGCATGACTCGGACAGTCTCGGATCCGCCGCCTGCGTCGGCCGTGCATCCGGTGACCATCAGTGCCACGCCGACCAGCGAGGCGACGACGCCGGCCGTCCTTGTGCGTTGCAATCCCATGAAAACTCCTTTGTTCTGGGGTGGGTGCTTGGACACTCAAGCGATTGGGACATTACCACGTAGCATGCTACGTAGCAACTACAGTGAGTGGGAGCGAAGGACTAGACGCTCGACTCCCGGATGACGAGGGAGAAGGGGATCTGGAGATCGCGGACGACGGAGCGATCTCCCCCCGCGTCGCGCTCACGGATGCGGTTGAGCAGAGTCTCCACGCTGGCTCGAGCGATCTCACCCTTGTCCGGTTCGATGGTGCTGAGCGCGGGCACGGAATAGCGCCCCTCCTCCAGGCCGTCGAAGCCGACGATCGCGATGTCGTCCGGCATGCGGAGTCCTTTCTCATGGTTCACCCGCACGGCGCCGAGCGCGAGGAGGTCGGTCGCGCAGAAGACGGCATCTGGGGCGCGATCGCCATCGAGCAACGCCCTCATGGCCGATTCACCATCACGACGGTGATACGAGCCCGTCTGCATGACCAGATCGGGATCGACCGCCAGGCCCGCGCTCTCCAACGCACGCCTGTATCCCGTGAAGCGTAAGGCGGCCATCCGCAGGGACGAGTCGGGGTGGGCGCCGATGAAGGCCACCCGTTGACGTCCTGATTCGATCAGGTGGGCGGTCGCGGCGGCCGCCGCAGCGATGTCGTCGATGCCGATGTGATCGACGACTCCCATGCCGGTGCGTTCACCAATGAGCACCACGGGAGCGCGGAACTCGCGGTTGGCCATGAGCTCCTCGACAGGTCCGACGGCGCTGAGGATGGTGCCCTCGGCGTACTCGGCAGCCGATCCCTCCAGCGCGTCCCTCTCCCGGTCCCTGTCTCCCAAGGTCTGGCGCACCATGACGGCATAACCCTGATCCTCTGCACATTTGATCACGCCGCGCGCCAGCTCGGCGAAGTAAGGGACATCGAGCTCGGGCACCACGAGCTGCAGGACTCCGGATCGGCCGACCCGCAGGCTGCGTGCCGCGAGGCTGGGTGAATAGCCGAGCTCACGGATGGCCGCGTTGACGCGTTCCAGTTTGTCGGCGCTGACCGAGGGGAGGCCGTTGACGACGTTGGAGACCGTGCGCTGCGAGACGCCGGCGCGACGCGCGATATCGGCTTGGGTCACGGGCACGGAATCTGCTCCTCATCGTCGTATCCACCACCACGGTAGCGCGGAGGCGATCCCGTCGCGCCGATACGATGGGGATATGAGCGACCGTCGCGAGATCGAGTGCTGGCTGACCGACATGGACGGCGTGCTCGTCCACGAGAACCACCCGATCGCCGGAGCAGCCGAGCTGCTCGAGCAGTGGCGCAACCAGGGCGCCCCCTACCTCGTGCTCACGAACAACTCGATCTTCACCCCGCGCGACCTCAGCGCCCGCCTCCGGGCATCGGGCCTCGACGTCCCCGAGGATCGCATCTGGACGAGCGCGCTCGCGACCGCCGACTTCCTCGCCAGCCAGGTCCCCGGTGGCAGCGCCTTCGTCATCGGCGAGGCCGGCATCACGACGGCTCTGCACGAGGCGGGGTTCATCATGACGGAGACGAACCCCGACTACGTCGTCGTGGGCGAGACCCGCAACTATTCCTTCGAGGCCATCACGAAGGCGATCCGCCTCATCAATGCCGGCGCCCGTTTCATCGTCACCAACCCGGACGCGACCGGCCCGAGCTCGGAGGGCGTCCTGCCCGCCACCGGCGCCATCGCCGCCCTCATCACGAAGGCGACCGGCAAGGAGCCCTACGTCGTCGGCAAGCCGAACCCGATGATGTTCCGCTCGGCGATGAACAAGATCGGTGCGCACTCCGAGAACACGGCCATGATCGGCGACCGGATGGACACGGATGTCGTCGCGGGCATCGAGGCGGGTCTCCACACGATCCTCGTCCTCACGGGCATCAGCGACCAGTCGGAGATCGACCGCTACCCGTTCCGTCCGACCGAGATCATCAACTCCGTCGCCGACCTGCTCGAGACGGAGCCGGCCGAGACCGAGAACTTCGAGCCGGGGCTCTAGCCGCTACGGCGCGTTGCCGGGGATGCTCGGCACGGGCGCCGCGTCGACGACCGGCACGGGGGCCAGGCTCACCGTGAGCGTCTCCGATCCCGACCGCGTCACGTAGCAGAAGTACGAGCGCTGTCCCGCGTCCCACTGCTCCTCGGTCACCGGGTAGGCGGAGGAGACCTGCACGTCGTTGAGCGCCGAGGCGACGCCGTAGTCGATGCTGGTCGGTGCCGTGCAGAGCAGGTTCATGCGCGCCTGCAGCGCCTCGACGCCGGGGTAGGCGGCGTAGGCCTCATCGCCGAAGATTCCGCGCGACACCAGCTGGGCCGGGTGCGGGGCGGTGCAGTCGACGACGGTGAACTCCTCGGCCCACGGCGAGGTCCACGGGTCGAGGCACTCGGTGCCGAGAAGCTCGTCCCAGGCGTAGGTGCCGGGCGCGAGCGGGCCGACCGCGGGAGCGGCGGCGACCGGGGCGGGGGCGCTGGTCTGCACGGGCTCCGGTTCCGCGGCCGGCAGGATGCCCGGGTTCGCGACGCCGATCGCGAATACGCCGATGAGGGCGAGCGCGGCGACGAGACCGCCGGCCACGAGGAGCAGCGTGCGCTGCGTCTTGCTCAGCGGCTCCCGCTCGAGGCGGGGACGCGTGCTGGCAAGCGCGCTGAAGCCCTCTGCGGGCAGGGCGCCAGCCTCGTACTCCTGGAACTGGTTCTCGCCGAACAGCGAATCGATCGCCGAGTTCTCGCCGGTGGGTGGTCGCAACCCTTCATCGCGGAGGGTCGGCAGGCCGATCTCCTGAGCTCCGAGCACCTCCGTCGGACCGGCGAGCGCCGGGTCGAGGGAGGCCTGGCGGAAGTCGTAGGCCTGAGTGGGCTGCTCCCAGCTGGGGGCGGGTGCCGCGGGCTCCGGAGCACGGAGATCCTCGAAGGAGTACGCCTGCGTCGGCTGCTCCCAACTCGGTGCCGGGGTGGGCGTCAGGCTCGCCGTGGTCGGGGCTGCCGGTGGCGGGGTGGTCGAGAGCGGATTGCCGACAGGCGGCGCGGGTGCCGCGGCCGGGGCGGTAGGGGCAACGAGCGGAGGCGGTGCCAGGTTGGGTGCGGGCGGTGCCAGCGGGAAGGCGGGAGTCGCCGCCGGAAGGAAAGCAGGAGGCGGTGCCTGGTCGGGTGCGGGCGGCACGACGGGCGGCGGCGCAGCCTGCGATCGCGGCGGGTCGGCCGGCGGGGGCGCCGTGTTCAGCGCGGGCCCGGCGGGCGGGGCCACGGGGAAAGCGGGAGTCGGTGCAGCCGGGGGGAAGGCAGGGGGCGGCGCCGTCGACAGAGCCGGGGTGACCGGAGGCGGAGGCGTCGTCGACAAGGACGGAGTAACGGGCGGCGGCGGCGCGGCCGGCTGGAACACGGGCGGCGGCGCGGCGCTCAGGGGCGGCTGGGCGCTGAAAGAGGGGGGCGGGGCAACGGGAGGCGCAGCCGGTTCCGGTGCCTGGGCGCCCGTCGCGTCGTTGACCGCGCCCTCGGCCGTGTCATCGGCGGAGTCGTCCGGTCGCGCGCCGCGTGGACGCCGCCAGTCGTCGAACCCGCCGGTGTCGCTCACTCGAGCCCCAGGTCGCTCAGTCCGATCGCCGAGTAGTAGGGGTAGCCGGCGGCCTCGATGATCTCCTTGGCGCCCGTGTTGCGGTCGACGACCACGGCGACGCCGGCGATGATCGCGCCGACCTTGAGCAGCGCCTCGATCGCCTTGAGCGGCGAACCGCCGGTCGTCGAGGTGTCCTCGAGCACGATGACGCGCTTGCCGTCGAGATCCGGGCCCTCGACCTGGCGGCCGCGACCGTGGTCCTTCGGCTCCTTGCGGACGACGAAGGCGTCGTAGGTCTTGCCGGCGGCGACGCCCTGGTGCATGACGGCGGAGGCGATCGGGTCGGCGCCCATGGTGAGTCCGCCGACGGCGACCACGTCGGGGATGTCCGCGATGAGGTCGACCATGACCTGACCGATCAGCGGGGCGACCCGGTGGTCGAGGCTCACGCGGCGCATATCGACGTAGTACGTCGCCTTCTTGCCACTCGTCAGGGTGAAGTCGCCGTGGAACACGGCATCGGCCTTGATGTACTCGATGAGCTGCTGGCGGGCCGCGGAGATGGGGGCGTCGGTCACGGCTCAACCCTACCGGCGCGCGCTAGCGTGGGGACATGCGCGTAGCGACCTGGAACGTCAACTCCGTCCGCGCCCGCTCGGGCCGCATCGTCGACTGGTTGGTCCGTGAGGACGTGGACGTGCTCGGCATGCAGGAGATCAAGTGCAAGCCGGAGCAGTTCCCGGTCGAGGAGTTCGAGGCAGCCGGCTACGAGGTGGTCGCGCACGGCCTCAACCAGTGGAACGGCGTCGCCTTCGCCTCCCGCCTGCCGATGACGGATGTCGAGACGTCCTTCCCCACCCAGCCCGGCTTCCTCAAGGGTGCCGAAGGCCCCGATCAGCCGCTCGAGGCGCGCGCGCTCGGCGTGACCGTCGAGCGCCTGCGACTCTGGTCGCTCTACGTGCCGAACGGACGCTCGCTCGACGACCCGCACCTGGTCTACAAGCTCGACTGGCTCGCGAAGCTGCGGGCGACGACGCAGGAGTGGGTGGCGGCCAACCCGACGAGCCCGATCGCCCTCATGGGCGACTTCAACATCATCCCCACCGACGAGGACAACGGCGATCCGAACATCGTGGTCGGCCTCTCCACCCACGTCTCCCCGGAGGAGCGCGCCGAGTTCCAGGCCTTCCTTGAGCCCGGACCAAAAGGTGGCGGCCTGCACGACGTCGTCCGCCCGCTCTTGCCCACCGGCTACACCTACTGGGACTACAAGCAGCTGAAGTTCCCCCGCGACGAGGGCATCCGCATCGACTTCATCCTCGGCAACACGCCGTTCGCAGGCCTGGTGCGCGGCGCCTCCATCCACCGCGAGGAGCGCAAGGGCGACGCACCCTCCGACCACGTGCCGGTGCTCGTCGACCTCGAGCTCGCCTCGGAGTCCGACGACGACAACTGGTGGTCGTAGACCGCCGTCCGGTCACCCGCGCGGTCAGTGCGGGGCGAGCAGCAGCGCCACCACGACGAGCGCCGGGATGCACAGCACCGTGGTCACGAGGACGGTGTCGCGCGCGATGATGACGCCGCGGTCGTAACGCTGCGCGTAGTTGAAGACGTTCTGCGCGCTCGGCAGGGTCGCCAGGACGACGATAGCGAACAGCTCAGCCCCTTCCATGCCGAAGGCGAAGCGACCGACCACCCAGGCGATCACCGGCATGACGACCAGCTTGAGGACGGTCGCGAGCGCGACATCGCGACGGCCGGTGCCGGGGGCGAGGATCCGGGACGCTCCGAGCGACATGCCGAAGGACAGCAGGACGACGGGAACCGCGGCCGCTCCGATGAGCGCGAAGGGCTCCATGACGAGGTCGGGCAACTCGACCTCGAACACTGCCAAGAGCGTGCCGAGGAGCGAGGCGATGATGAGCGGGTTCTTCACGACACCGAGCAGCACCGACCCGACCGACACCCGCCCGGTCGTCGACCCGTCGAGGATCGCGAGCGCCACCGGGGCGAAGAAGAGCAACTGCGCGAGGATGACCGGGGCCGAGTACGAGGTGTCGCCGAGCACGTAGGCCGCGACCGGGATGCCGATGTTGTTGGCGTTGACGTACCCCGACCCCAGGGCGCCGACCACGACCTCCGGAAGCGCGCGTCGGAACAGGAGCAACGCTACGAGGGCGAAGAGCACGAAGCAGGCGACGGCCGCGATCGCCGACACCGCGAGTCGCGAGGAGAACAGGATGTGGACGTCCGCCTCCGCCAACACGGTGAAGAGCAGGCACGGCGACAGGACGAAGAACACGAGCCGGCTCATCACGTACTGGGCGTGGGCACCGAGCAGGTCGATGCGTCCGATGATGAAGCCCACCAGGATCACGAAACCGATGATCGCGAAACCGGCGAGTACCCCAAGCATCGTTCCATTGTCCAGCCTCTTCGCACCCGGCCCGTTCCCCGCATACGATCGACAGATGGTCAGGCTCGACAAAGGCGCGGTCATCGACGTCACCGTGGACGCCCTCGCCGGCACCGATGTCGTCTCAGCGATCGTCGACGCCGTGATCGCGTCGATCGACGCCGGCGACCTGCTCCCGGGGGACCCGTTGAGTGACGGCAAGCTCGCCGCGCGCCTCGGCATCAGCCGCACGCCGGTGCGCGAGGCGTTCCAGCGCCTGCGCGAGATCGGCATCATCGAGGCGGAGGCGAGCCGCTTCACCCGCATCGCGATCGTGTCGCCGCAGCGCACCGCCGACGTGCTCGTCGTCTGGCTGGCGCTGTACGACGCCCTCATCGACGAGGTGATCCCCACGGCGCCCGCCGAGTTGGCCGAGGTCATGGCCGAGCACTTCGCGATCTTCCCGGTGGCCATCCGGGAGGGGGACGCGCAGCGCATCGCCGCGGCCAACGTCTCCTTCTTCGATGCCCCGGTGCAGTACTGCCGCAATGTCCCGCTGCACTACTCCCTCAAAGCAGCGATCCAGATGTTGCGCCTGGGTGGAATCCGGATGCGCGGCCCGATCGACTTCGCGATCATCGCCCGGGCCCAGTCCCTGCTGCTCTCCGCCGTCGAGGCGCGCGACACCGCCGGGGCTCACGCCGCCATCGCGCTCCTCCGCTCCCTCCACATCCCCGGCTCGGGTCGTGCCCCCCTTTAAGGGGCGCGACATTATGTTGCGTATCAGACCGATATACCGGTAACCTCGTCACGCATCACATTCCGCCCCCGCGCGGTGAGCCGACCTACCCGACGGCCCATCGACCCGACGCGGGCATGGCGAATCGTCTCAACGCACCACCAGCTCCCCCAGCCGGTGGTGCGTTGCACGTTTAAGGACCCCCACGGACTTTTCCTGTGCTTTGTCTGGCCACACGCAACACTCGTGATGACGGGGACAACCACGCGTCGCCTCGTCCCGCCTAGCCTCGAAGACACACGTCACACGAGGATCGGAGGTCGAACCATGTCCATGCAGTCCATAGTCGGTGAGCCCGAGGTCCTCGAAGACGGAACCGTGCAGGACAGCGCCGCTTGGCACGACCTCAAGGCAGCCATCGCCGAGCTCCAGCCGTTGCAGGCGCAGGACGGCGCCGTCGAGGACGCGGCCGCCGCCCACCCGCTGGTCGCGCGCATCCGAGCCGACATCGCCGCCCTCGCCCCCGCTTTCCCGCACGACGCCGCCTACCTGACGGCTCTCGACGTGGACTTCGGCCGATGGGCGGACGAAGGTTTCGGCGTCCCCGACTTCCTCGACTCGCTCGAGCAGTTCCAGCCGCAGGAGCACCGCGTACACGGGCTTCGGCACCTCGTCGTCTTCCCGATGTACACCCAGAACGGCTCGACCGCCCGGCACGTGGAGGCGGTCCTCGTCGAGGTGATCTGGCCCGAGTTCGTCGCGGACCTCGAGGCCGGCGACTACTCCAACGCGCTGTTCGTGCCCATCCGCTTCCTCGACTTCACCGACGGCTACGACACCAACTCGGCCGTGCTGTTCCCGGAGACGGTCGCGATGCGCTCCATCCCGACCTTCACCTGGGGAGCGATCTTCGCCGATCGCGAGGCGGCGCGGTTCCGCACGGTCATCGCGGCGGCCACGGAGATCACGCGTCTCGACCCGCCCGAGGGCCTCGAGCGCCTCCTCGTCGACCAGCGCCTGGCGGAGGAGACCTTCGTCATGTGGGACCTCATCCACGACCGCACCCACATGCGCGGGGACCTGCCCTTCGACCCCTTCATGATCAAGCAGCGGATGCCGTTCTTCCTGTACTCGCTCGAGGAGCTGCGTTGCGACCTCACCGCCTTCCGCGAGGCGGTGCGGCTGGAGAAGGCGGAGGGGACGGACGAGGTGACCCGCGACAGGGCACGCCTCGTCCAGTACGCGGTGATCTTCGATCGCATCTTCCGCTTCGCGATCACCGGGTCCCGCGTCCGCAACTACGACGGCCTCGGCGGGCAGCTGCTGTTCGCGTGGATGCACCAGCACGGTGTCCTGCACTGGACGGACACGAAGCTCGCCTTCGACTGGGAGAACGTCGCCGACACGGTCATCGCCCTCGGCCACGAGATCGAGGACCTGTACTGGAAGTCGATCGACCGCCCGAAGATCGCCCACTGGCTCGCCGCCTATGAGATGGTCTCGGCCACGCTCACCCCGCACCCCGCGTCCGCCTGGGCGCGGGGGCTCCCGGACGACGTGCTCGCCGGGCCACCGAAGGGCTACACGGACGCCGTGCTGGACGACGAGTTCCCGCTCTCCATGTTCTACGAGGCGCTCTCGAAGAAGATGACGGACGTGATCACCTCGACGAAGGGGATCGTCGCTCCGTCCTGAGACGGAGGTGGTCAGGGCCGCGCGCGGCTAGCGTGGACGGATGCAGTCCACCTGGGAACGCCCGCGCCCCGGCCGCACCGGCTACCTGCGCGACCTCTACGCCGCTCTCGGCATGGCCGTCGGATACGGGTTCGTCGCGGCGCTTTATACGCGCATCGGCTTCTACGAGGAGCCGGCCCCCCTCTGGCTGACGATCGTCTCCGGCGCCCTGTGCACCCTGCCCCTCGCTCTGCGCCGCCGGTACCCGATCACGGTGCTCGTGATCGTCGCCACGGGATTCTTCATCATCGGTCAGTTCCAGGTGCCGGATCTGCTGATCTCGCAGATCGCCCTGTTCATGGCGATCTACACCGTCGGCGCCTGGGGCCGCGACCGCCGGGCCGCGACGATCGCCCGCGTCATCGTCGTGCTCTTCATGGCCGGCTGGGTCTTCGTCAACATCTTCCTCACCGTCAACGACGCGGAGGCGATGCCCTACCTGTCGCGCTCGGGACTCTTCTCCGCGCTCGCGGCCTGGGCGGTCATCCAGGTCATCACGAACATCTTCTACTTCGCCGGCGCCTGGTACTTCGGTAACGCCATGTGGGCCCGTGCCGAGCAGGAGAACCAGTTGCGCAGGCACTCACGCGAACTCGCGGCCGAGCATGAGTTCAGCTCCCACCAGGCGGTCGTGCTCGACCGGGTGCGCATCGCGCGCGAGCTGCACGACGTGGTCGCCCACCACGTCTCCGTCATGGGGGTACAGGCGGGCGCGGCACGGCGCGTGCTCGAGAACAACCCCGCTCAGGCGGCGGAGTCGCTCGGCATCATCGAGGAGAACGCCCGCACCGCCGTGGAGGAGTTGCACCGCCTTCTCGGAACCCTCCGCGAGGACGACGGCGACGCCGCCTCGACGAGTTCGAGCACCCGAGGGGTCGCCCAGCTCGACGAGCTGGTCGCCGACTCGAACCACGCCGGGGTGCCCACCGAGCTGCAGGTCATCGGCGAGCCCCGACCGGTGTCGGCCCTCATCGGCCTGACCGTGTATCGGGTCGCGCAGGAATCGTTGACCAATGTCCGCAAGCACGCCGGACGCGGGGCCAAGGCGGAGGTGCGCCTGCGTTACACCGGCGACGCCGTCGAGCTGGAGGTCGCCGACACCGGGGCCAGGTCCCTCAAGTCCACGGCGCCGGGCGGCCTCGGCCAGCGCGGCATGACGGAGCGGCTGTCCGCCGTCGGCGGGGAAGTCTCCTTCGGTCGACGCAGCACGGGCGGGTACCTCGTCCGCGCGAGCATCCCGGTGGCCCGCGCATGACCCGGGTGCTGCTGGTCGACGACCAGGACCTCGTGCGCGCGGGCCTGCGCATCATCCTCTCCAGCGAGCCGGGCATCGAGGTTGTCGGCGAGGCCTCCGACGGCGCCGAGGCGGAGCGCCTCGCTCGCGAACTCACCCCCGATGTCATCTGCATGGACGTGCAGATGCCCGGGGTGGATGGTCTCGAGGCGACCCGGCATATCGTCGCCGACCCGGCCGTCAGCGCCGGCATCCTCATCCTCACCACCTTCGACCGCGACGACTACCTGTTCGAGGCGCTCGAGGCGGGGGCGAGCGGGTTTCTGCTCAAGACGGCCCGGCCGGAGAAACTCATCGAGGCCGTGCAGGTCGTCGCTCGCGGCGAGGCCCTGCTCGCGCCCGATGTCACGCGCCGGGTCATCGCGCAGTTCTCGCGCCCCACCACCCAGCTGACGGCGGGCGACCTCGATCTCACCGAACGCGAGACCGAGGTGCTCGGGCTCGTCGCGAAGGGGCTGTCCAACGCCGAGATCGCCGGCACGCTGTACGTCGGGGAGGCGACGGTGAAGTCGCACGTCTCCAAGATCCTCATCAAGCTCGGCGTGCGCGACCGCGTGCAGGCGGTCGTCTACGCCTACGACCACGGGCTCGTCTCTCCGTCCTGAGTCAACGCCTCCCCCTGAGGGAGGAGATCCGCAGACCGCCCGGGGGCGGATGTGCGTCGTCCTGCGCCTGCGTAGTTTCGTAGTCATGACAGGACTCGAGCTCAGAGGCATCTCCCGGTCGTATGGCGACCGCCGGGTGCTCAACGACATCAGCTTCCCCGTGACCAGCGGGCGCATCACCGGCTTCGTCGGCGGTAACGGCGCCGGCAAGACGACCACGATGCGCATCATCCTCGGCGTCCTCGCCCCGCACGGCGGCGAGGTGCTGCTCGACGGTGAGACGTTGACGGCCGAGCGTCGCCGTCGCTTCGGCTACATGCCGGAGGAGCGTGGGCTCTACCCGAAGATGAAGCTCAAGGAGCAGCTCGTCTACCTGGGCCGCCTGCACGGCATGTCCTCGTCGCAGGCGACCGCGAGCGCGACGGAGCTCATCGAGCGCCTCGACCTCACGGCCCGCGCCGATTCTCCGGTCGAGGACCTGTCCCTCGGCAACCAGCAGCGCGCGCAGATCGCCGCTGCCCTTGTCCACAACCCGGACGTCCTCGTGCTCGACGAGCCCTTCTCCGGTCTCGACCCGATCGCCGTCGACTCGGTGCTCGGCGTCCTGCAGGATCGCGCGGCCGACGGCATCCCCGTCCTCTTCTCCTCCCACCAGCTCGACATCGTCGAGCGCCTCTGCGACGACCTGGTCGTCATCGCCGGCGGCGAGATCCGCGCCAGCGGCTCCCGCGAGGAGCTCCGTGCTGCCCACACGCTGGCCCGCTACGAACTCGACCTGGCCGGCGACGCCGCGTGGCTGCGCACCGAGGCCGGCGTGACCGTCCTCGACTTCGACGGCGGCCACGCCGTGTTCGACGTCGACTCGGACGCGACGGCCCAGCGGGTGCTCGCCGCCGCTATCGCGAAGGGTGTCGTCCACCGCTTCAGCCCCCAGCAACCCTCGCTCGCCCAGATCTTCAAGGAGGTCGTCCAGTGACCACGTACACCCCGCCCAGCAACCTCGGCGCGACGTGGCTCGTCGCCGA
>Ga0247810_10000975_pt1 | contig 20745 bp, 18 predicted proteins | sample UWRJL119311C1_FD_179918 | JGI IMG/M metagenome (GOLD analysis project Ga0247810, IMG submission 179918) | Plant litter microbial communities from Arlington Agricultural Research Station in Wisconsin, United States - UWRJ-L119-311C-1 | ecosystem: Environmental > Terrestrial > Plant litter >... | reverse complement strand
TACAGAAGCAGAAGGGTTGTTTCTTAAGTAAGTTAAGATAAAGTCAATTCCTTCAGTTGAAACGTTTGTTGGAGTAGATTTGTTGAAATCGAAGTAAGTAGTTACATAACCATCGTTGATTAACGCTTTAACTAATTCACTATTCGTTTTACCATCTTTTCCATTAACAGCACCTTCACCGTAAGTTTTTTCTAAGTAGCTTTCCAATTCATCTGGAACACCATTACCATTTCTGTCAATAGCTCTACCTTTAGTATCTACAGCAACACCTGTAATAGAATTTGGTTCAGTATCTAAATAATCTGGAACACCATCTTTATCAGAGTCATTCATCATTGTTTCTACTTCACCTATTCTTTGTTTAAGGCTTTCGATTTCTTCTTTAGTTCTGTCAGATTCTACGAACCAGTCAGCATGTTTCTCGTTTCTTCCTAAGTATACTGTAAGACCTACAGTACCTGTAAAGATTCCACCTTCGAATCCTCTTGAATTAAGTTTTGTATTACCATCAAAAGAATAGTTTTGACGTACGTTAGTGATAGATGTGAAATCACCAGTTAAAACAATTCTGTTTGACAATTTAACCTGACCTGTAAGACCAATAATGAAGTTACCCATTCTGTCTGTGTAAGGTTGGTTTTCAACTTTAAATTGAGAATAACCTGCACCAGCGTGAGCTAATAAACCGATAGTGTTTGTCCAAGTTTCAAAATTCATTATTCTTCCAAGGTTAGCAACACCTTGTATACTTGCTCTATAGTATTCAGATTCGAATTCTTGAGAATCATCACCTGATTTAAATTTGTAATATCCAACATCACCTTTAATACCAAATTTGTTATTAAACATGTATCTTACTCCTAAATCTGCATTCCATGGATTTGGAGTGTCTGTAGAGAAGCCGTTAGTAAAAGGTCTTTGTGGTTTGTTAACCCCACCGTTAAGTTCAATAGACCATCTGTTATAACCTGAACCTGTGTTTAATGTATCAGCTGTTGCAGTAGTTGCAGTTGTAGTCATTACAGGCTCTGTCTGTGCACTCATGGAGAGGGCTGAGACAAGTGTCAATGTTAGTAATAATTTTCTCATAATCTTAAGTTTTAAATTTTTTACAAACATACGACAATTTGAAAGACGTATGGAATAAATTTAACAATCATTTTAACAAATTCAAAGTTTAAAATAATAATAATTCAAAGAATACTGGATTAAATTGAATATTATTTAAAATATGATGACAAAAAATGTTTTTATCTCTTTCTTTTAGACTTATGATTAAACGATTAATTATCAATATATTATGGAATTTTCATCAAAAAAATTATTTGTTACATTTTAAGTTTTTTATTTTATAAAATTAGCATATGAGAGGTGCTTTTAAAATTATATTTAAGGATAATTGGCTTTTAGTTATATAGCTAAATCGTCCTAAAAAGCGAGTATGGGATTAAAAAAAGAAATATTCGGAGTTAATCTGTGTTAGAATAAGCAGAGGAATCGGAATGCTGGGGTATAGTATATAATGAGCCGCATCAGCGTTTTATAATCGGCATATTCGTGCAGTACCGGTATAGTTAAATATAAATAGCTCTACTGTCAATGCAATATACATTTTATTAGTAGAGCTGGTACTGTCGTTATTGTTGACAGTACCAGCTCTATATAGTGGCTAAAGATGATTATAATTATTCTCCCTTTTCAGCAAGTTTTCTTTCCAGTTCGGCCTGGAATTCCTCCATCACGGGTTTCATTGTGCTTTCTGGTATATCTGCGATACGGATATACATCAGTCCGTCTACGGAATTGTTGAATAACGGATCTACATTAAAAGCGACAACGCGTGCGTTTTGCTTTATGTATTTTTTGATCAGGACCGGAAGGCGCAAGCTGCCTGGTTCAAGTTCGTCAATAATCTTATCAAACTTATTAAGGTCAGATTCTGCCTCATCAAAGATGAAGTCTTTATCCGCGTCTTTAAGTTTTACTTTATATTCCTTTTTTGCGTGTACATATTGTGCAATATAAGGATCGTAATAGTGTGACTTCATGAATTCAATCATCAGTGATTTTGAGAAGTCAGAGAACTGGTTACTTATACTTACTCCACCCAACAGGAAGTTGTGCTCAGGATAACGCAGGGTGGTATGTATGATTCCTTTCCATAACAGGAAAAGGGGCATTGGCTTTTGTTGGTATTCCTTTATAATAAATGCACGTCCCATTTCTATGGACTTATTCATCATATCATATAGTTCGGGTTCAAACCTGAATAACTCATGCAGATAAAACCCTTCAATTCCCCTTTTAGGATAGATATGGGATCCTAATCCCATTCTATAAGCTCCCGCAATCTTTTTGGCTTCCTCATCCCAAAGGAACATATGGTGATAATAATTATCGTATTCATCGATATCTATGGACTGATTGGTTCCTTCGCCTACTTCCCTAAAAGTAATTTCTCTCAGTCTCCCTATTTCATGGAGTATATTAGGAATCTGGTCTGCCTGTGTAAAGAAGACCTCATAATTTTTACTTTGTAAAAGTCTTGCGTCCTGTTTCCTTAGCTTTTCTACCTCGAGGATCATTTTCTCATTACTGGCTGCAGTAACAATCTTTTTGGGACTTTTGCTTATTTTAAGGTTTTGTGGATTCAGTAGCTTGCTTTCCTTTTCATAAGGATTGGCCAGCATATATGTTTTCTTCCTTAGGAACTCAGAATATTCATCTATCGTTAGATGTTCGTTTTGTTCGCTTACGGAAATAGGCTTGCCAATACGCACCTTAATGATCCTGTCTTTTTGTGAAAACAATTCAGAAGGGAGTTTGGCTGTACGCATGGTGTCGTCTATTTGTGACAACAGGTAAAACAATCGGCTGTTTTTTGCATGAAAATAAATCGGAACCACAGGTACCTGTGCTTTTCTGATAACTTTGATAGCACCTTCTTCCCAGGTCTTATCTACTACAAGTTTTCCGTCCTTATATGTTGAAACCTCTCCAGCGGGAAACATCCCTAAAGGTTTACCGTCACTAAGGTGGCGTAGCGTTTCTTTAATCCCGACTACACTGGACTTAGCATCCTTATGGTTTTCAAAAGGATTAACTGGCATAATATAGGGTTTTAGCGGTTCGATCCTATGTAATAGGAAGTTTGCTATAATCTTAAAGTTAGGTTCTCTTTCAAGCATTAGCTTTAGTAAAAGCACACCGTCAATTCCGCCAAGAGGATGGTTTGATATAGTAATATAAGCTCCTCCTTTTGGGAGTCTCTTTAAATCTTCTTCAGGAATTTCGAATTTGATCTGGAGCTGCTCAAGAATAGCATTTAGGAATTCCACATCGTGTAAGTGCTTATTCTTATCATAGATTTCATTTAATCTTGATATCTTTAGAACTTTCATAAGTAACCATCCAAAGAAAGTTCCGAAAACTCCATATTTGGTAGCATTTATTGCTTTTGCAACTTCTTTTGCGGTTACTAAACCCATGTATTGTTTTGTTTTTTGGTGCAAACAAAGATAGAAAAAACTCTTGAAGTAGGTAAACTGTTTTTTTACTATAAACTAAAAATGATTCCGGTCCATTAATGCTCACAGTTTTCGCGTCATTCCTGATTTATTAATAGAATTTAAGTATTTTTGAACATTAAACATTATTTCCCTATGAAAATTATCTCTTATAATGTAAACGGAATTAGGGCAGCAATTACAAAAGGTTTTTTGGAATGGCTGCAACAGGCTAATCCTGATGTGATCTGCCTTCAGGAAATCAAGGCTACACCTGAGCAGATTCCGTTATCAGAATTTGAAGCAGCGGGCTATCCTTATCACTATTGGTATCCGGCACAAAAGAAAGGTTATAGCGGTGTTGCTGTATTGTCAAAAATCAAACCTAACAATGTTGTTTATGGTACTGGTATTGCGCATATGGACTTTGAGGGAAGAAACCTTCGGCTGGATTTTGATGATGTTTCGGTGATGAGCCTTTACCTGCCTTCGGGCACTAATATATTAAGACTGGATCATAAGTTCATGTTTATGGATGATTTCCATAACTATATAGACGAACTTAAAAAGGAAATCCCGAATCTTGTCATTTGCGGCGATTATAATATCTGCCATGAAATGATTGATATTCATGATCCGGTCAGAAACAAAAATGTGTCTGGTTTTCTACCAGCGGAGAGATCCTGGCTGGATATATTCATCAAAAGCGGGTTTATTGACAGTTTCCGCCATTTTAATAAAGACCCGCATAATTATACCTGGTGGAGTTACAGGGCTGGAGCGAGAGGCAATAATAAGGGTTGGCGTATTGATTATATATTAGTCAGCAGGGCTATTGAGAACAGATTAAAAAGAGCGGTAATTCTAGCAGACGCCAAACACTCTGATCACTGTCCTGTTTTGGCAGAGCTGGAATAATTAAAAAATTTAAATTACAAAAAATGATAAAAAAAGTCTCCCTAGCCTTACTTGTATTGGCATTATCAACATCTTGTGTTTCTAAAAAAGTCTACAACGACCTTGAAAACAAATTTGCTGACTTAAAAAAAGAAAACCGCAAGGTTTCAGATGAAAATGAAGAGTTGTTGAAAGCGAAGAACAAGCTTGAAATTGACCAGGCTTCATTACAGAAAGAATATGACAAAATAAAATCGGAACGTGATAAGTTACAGGCTGATTATGCCGCTGCGTCTAATAATTTGAAGACTTTACAATCTTCATATGGTGCATTGGAGAAAAACAGTGATGACGCATTGCAGTCCAATCTTAATAAAAACAGGGAATTGCTGGCTAAATTAGAAGCTAAGGAAAAAGCCCTTGCTGTAGAGCAGGATAGGCTTAATAAGCTTATGGCGGAGTTCCAGGAGCGTTCACAGCGAGTAGCTGAACTTGAGGGAATGATGGCTTCAAAGGAAGCGGGTATGAAAAAGCTCAAAGAAACATTATCTAAGGCTTTGAATGCATTTGAAGGTAAAGGACTGACCATTGAGCAAAAGAATGGAAAGGTTTATGTGTCTATGGAAAATAAGCTTTTATTCCAGACTGGTAGCTGGGCTGTTGGTGCAGAAGGTAAAAAAGCGGTTGTAGAAGTAGGAAAAGTGTTGGCACAAAATCCAGACATTTCTGTGTTGATCGAAGGGCATACCGATAATGACAAATTTACAGGAGCTATGGGACAGATAGAAAACAATTGGGATTTATCTACCAAACGTGCTACGGCTATAGTAAATATATTTGCTGAAAACAAAGCGATCAACAAACAAAACCTTACCGCTGCTGGTAGAGGTGAATTTGCTCCGATTGCGGGTAATGACACTGCGGAAGGAAAAGCTAAGAATAGAAGGATTGAGATTATACTTACTCCTAAGTTGGATGAGATTTCTAAGATGCTGAATGAATTATAGGCTAAAGCTATAAATATTAAAAGGGGTGTCTATCGACACCCCTTTTTCTTTATGACAAAATCTCTGATCAAACAGAATAACAGTAGATTAATATAGATTATTCTGAATCCTCCGCTACTAACCCTTCTACATATTATATAACCAGCTCGCTGGATTTACATACGTAGTATTTTGGGAAAGCATAAACTTCAGTATGGTTTTTCCGGTATCTCCATTGGTTCTTATCCTTCCAATATTCTCTTTTCTACTTACTTTATCCCCTTTGCTGACTGAGACGCTGCTTAAGTTTTGGTAAACTGTAAAATAATCACCGTGTTGAATCACTACAGCCTTATTAACTGGCGAAATCACATAAACGGTAAATACAGTTCCTTCAAAGACAGCTCTTGCATTAGCACCTTCGTCTGTTTCAATTTCCACACCACTGTTATGTACAATAATTTCTTTTTGGATAGGGTGATGTTGATCTCCATAAGGCAAACTGACCTTTCCGCGTTCAACAGGCCAAGGCAGGCTGCCCTTATTGGCCTTGAAATTATCTGCAAGTACCTTTGCCTGTGGTGTCAATACAATCTTGGTTGCTGTCTCGGTTTTCTTTGTTGCAGCAGCAGTGGTTGTTTTAGGATTGGCCTTTTTATTGGCTTCTGCAGTTTTTCTGTTGGCCTCTGCAATCGCTGCACGGATCAGGTTATCGATTTTCCTATCTATGGCTTTTGATTCCTTTTGTCTTTTATTGATTTCAGCAACTATCTTCTTCTTGTCTTTTTTAAGAGAATTAACCAATTGTTCCTGTTCCTTTTTTTCCTGCTGCAATACTATCCTTTCCTTCTCCTGTTCTTTGAGTAGCTTTTGCTTTTCCGTTTTTTGGACTTCAAGTTTATTGTTATAACTGAATAACTGATCTGATTTGGTTTTGATCTCGTCTCCCTGAGCCTTTCTATAGCTTGTATATTGTTTCATATACTGGGCTCTTTTGTAGGCTTGCAGAAAATTTTCTGAGGATAATAAAAACATAGCTCGGCTTTGTTCAGAGCGGCTCTTATACGATTTTACAATCATCTTTGCATAGTCGACTTTAAGATCATCTAGCTCGCGGTTGAGTTTGTTGATCTGAAGCTGATTCAGGTACATATCGTTTTTCAACAGTTTAGCCTGTTTCTCGGTAGTATTAATTAGTTTTTCCCTAAGTTTTATTTTCTCGGTTTGCTGGATGATAATAGTGGTAACTGATTTCTGTTTTTGGTCAGTGCTTTGAAGCAGACGCTCCTGTTCCTTGATTTCCTTTTGGATTTGGGCTTTTCGCTGTTCTAATTTTTCCTGGTCCTGCTGGCTCCACATTTGTGAAGACAGGAACAATAGGATAAACGTTAGTATAATTTTTGGCATGGTGAAAACTGTTTCTGCAAATCTAGTTAATAAAAATTCTTTCATACCCATCAGGGGTGCTGTAAGGGAAAGTCATTTCTTCGTTGAAATTTACAGTATTATATTCAATATTGATACTGGTCTTATTTTCCTTGTCGAAAGCTTCAATTGCTATTTCGGAAGGTAGTACCATTTCAGGATATTCCTTGTAGTTCGGATAACTTACATCTAATCGTCTGTCTTTTGCTTTTTGTGTAATTTCCTGTTCTTTCAGCAGGAACTTTGAAGCTTCAAAGTAAAACTCTTTTTCTGTTGTTTTATTCGAAACATCACTAAGCTTGTACAAGTCATTTTCAATTGTTGTTTTATACTTCCCTTTTTGCAGGTTGTCCATAGCCTGTCCAATCAGCAAATTCTGCAATTTGTTAAAGTCAAGGTCAGTACCCAGCCATTTACTCAGAGAAGAATAGTCTCCTTCGAAGAATTTACCGTTTAATTTTTCGTAGTACTTTACTTCAGTTGGCGTTATCAGACCTTTGGCCATAGTAATGCCGAGAACCCTGATACTGATCAGGATTTTTTGGTCTTTTTGGATTCTTATCTCAGCGTTTACATTCTGAGACATTTTTGGGTTTTTATAACTGATGTTTGCCTTAATATAAAGCGTTTTGAAGTCTCTTTTAGAGTTATAATGGCTCTCAATGATTTTATCCGATGAGAGTGTAGCTGTTGCATTGCTTTCAGAGACTACTGCCTGTTTTGATTTGCATGCAACCATAAACACCAGTACCACTAATCCTATATACTTCTTCATATTATTTATTTTGTTTTAATAATTTGTCTGCCTTTAAAAAAAACGCTTCTTTCTTTTTTACATCTCCGAGACCGTTATACGCTTCACCCAGCTGTATGTTAAAGTTGATTTCAAGATCTTTATTATCTACCAGATAATCGATACCGGTTTCCAATATATCTTTGGCTTTCTTAAAGTTTTTAAGCTGGTTGTACGCCAACCCTGTATAATAATATAATTCGGGCTGAAGCGGAAATAACTCTACCAATGCCTCTGCTTTTTTAGCCAGAACATCAAACTGTTGTTTTTCAGTATAGGCCTGGAGTAAAAGCATATTGGTTTCGAGGTCATTGGGATTACTGTTCAGATCCATTTCATAATAACGGATGGCTTTATCCCATTCTTTCTTATTCTGATAGAATTTACCAATTTCCTTTGCCGCCTTTACATCTTTATCATTGCTTACATAGCCAATTGCTTTTTCAAGATCGGAATCATATTTAGGGTTATTCTTAGTAAAAATCAGGAATTCATTGATAATCCTTTGCTTGATCTTATTATCCACTTTAGTACTTTGAAGTACCCTATTCATAGAGACTACTGCCTTGTCACCATCGTTATTATTGAGATGGAATTTGAAAAGGCTTACCTGTGCCCAGTCTGAAGCGGGAATTTCTTTCTCAAGCTGTTTTGCTATTTCAAGTGCCTTTTCTTCCTGATTACTGTTGGAATACAAATAAATCAGAGCGATATAATTGTTTTCGTCCTTCGGGTTTTTGCTTATTTGTGCTATCAGGTTGTCTTTTTCGGTGCCCTGAAACTTTACATCTGTCAGGATTTGGGATTTAAACATATCCCTTTTATCTGATCTACCGACTTCATCGTTCAATTCATTTATCATTGCCAGGGCTTTGTCATACTGCTGGGTATACATATAAAGTGAAGTCAGGTCTTCCTTGAAACTTGGATCAAAAGCGATTAACTTTTGTACCAAAATGATCGATTGCTGATAATCTTTCGTTTCGTAAGACACATCGTACATTCCATTTAGAAACCATTTATTGGAAGGATCAATTTTCGAGGCTTTCTCAAAAGCCGCATAGGCATTTTTATAATCCTTTTCATGTAGGTAATTAATCCCCAATTCATTTAGTACAGCAGCATTGTCAGGCTGTAAGTCAATACACTTCTGAAGAGCTTCGATAGCTTTGTCGTAATTTTCAATACCTTTTTGTTTTAATGCTTCATAGAATGCATTCTGGAAATCATCGTTTACCATAGCAATATCTTCCGGTTCTGCCTGTGCGAACAGGTATACAGGTTGACAAAGCAACGTTAGCACTACAATTATTAAAGCAGGTATTTTCATAAAAATTTTATTCTAATACGGAATAATCTCCAATGCTTATACTAGTAAAATTCCCATCAAAAGTGGCATGGCTTCCAATCATGGCATTATCAAGATTTGCATTTCTGATTGTAGAATAGTTTTGAATCAGACTATTTTTGATAACTGTATTTTCCAGGATGGAATTATTTCCAATAGATACATTAGGACCTACAGTAGCATTTTTTAAAATTACATTATCGCCTATAAAGCAAGGCCTGATTATAATAGAATTTTCTAGTATTACAGAACTTGAAACCATGTTTTCACCATCTTCATTCAGGAAGCCCAACAATCTTGAATTGGTTTCTACAGTTACATTTTTATTTCCGCAGTCCATCCACTCGTCTACTTTTCCAGGAACAAATTTCATGCCTTTTACCTTCATATTCTCCAACGCATCTGTCAATTGGTACTCGCCTCCTTTTACAACATCATTATCAAGTAAATATTGTAATTCTGCACGTAAAGTTTCTCCTGATTTAAAATAATAGATTCCTATGATTGCCAAATCTGAAATGAATTCTTTTGGCTTTTCTACGAAGTCAACAATTTGGTTATTTTCATTAAGCTGCACTACGCCAAACGCACTTGGGTCTTCTACCTGTTTTACCCAGATCACACTGTCAGCAGTAGTGTCTAAAGTGAAGTCGGCACGGAAAAGGGTATCAGCATAGGCTACAACTATAGGCCCGGTCATGGAATCTTTAGCACATAAAATGGCATGTGCAGTACCCAGAGCTTCATTCTGATAATAGATAGTTCCTTTGGAACCGAGTTTTTCTGCGATTGCTATTAAGTCTTTTTCTACCTGTGTACCGAAATCCTTATGGATTATAAAAGCAATTTCTTCTATATCCTGATTAATAACCCCGGCTATATCTTCAACCAGTCGGTGGACTATTGGTTTACCCGCAATTGGTATTAATGGTTTTGGTACTGTCAGTGTATGTGGTCTTAATCTTGAGCCACGCCCTGCCATTGGAACTATTATTTTCATGTATTGTAAATTGTATATTTTAAACGTAACCTGTTTTTGTATTGTAGTTATTTTACTCCAGTACTGCCAAAACCACCTTCACCCCTTGAGGTTTCTGATAAATGTGCTACTTGTATCCATTCTGCACGTTCGTGTTTTGCTATTATAAGCTGGGCAATTCTCTCACCATTTTCAATTACAAACTCTTCGTTTGATAAATTTACTAAAATCACACCAATTTCCCCACGATAATCTGCATCTATTGTTCCCGGAGAATTTAGAACGGTAACCCCTCTTTTTGCAGCCAGTCCGCTTCTTGGCCGTACTTGTGCTTCATACCCTATAGGCAATTCTATAAAGAGGCCAGTTTTTACTATGGCTCTTTCCAGTGGCTTTAATGTGATTATTTCGGTTAAATTGGCCCTAAGGTCCATTCCTGCCGAAGCTATTGTTTCATAATTAGGCAATTCATGTGCCGATTTGTTGATAATATTTATTGTCATGGTAATGGATTGTTGGATAGCCGCTAGTTTTGTAATTTGGGATTTATCCTTAATTATTTTTGCGTTTGATAATCCGGTTAAGGGTTTCTTTTTCGTTATAATATATAAAATAAACGAATACTAATATCAATGGTATACCAATGTAGTAATTTTCCCTGTATCTATAGAAGGAAACACAGGATAATACTATTGACAGGACCAGGTAACCGCCTATTTTTTTTATATCGTATGGAATAGGATAATATTTATTTCCCAGAAGGTATGATATCAGCATCATCGTACCATAAGCCGCTAGTGTGGCTATTGCAGAACCATAATAACTCATAGTCGGAATTAAGAGATAATTAAGCACGAGGGTAACCATTGCCCCAACTATAGAAATATAAGCGCCAATATACGTTTTGTCTATTAGTTTGTACCATACTGATAGATTGGTATAGATACCCAGAAAAAAATTGGCCAAAATAATGAGCGGTACAATTTTCATTGCTTCCCAATAGGAAGGATTTGGAATCATAAACTGTTTAAACAGGTCTGCAAATACGATAACAACAACCAAAATTAAGGATCCAAAAATTACAAAGTATTTCGTAACCATTGCATAGGTTTGTGGAGCATTTGGATTTGACGCATGGCTAAAGAAAAAAGGTTCAATTCCCAGTGTATATGCTGTTCTGTAAAGAACCATAAATAAACCCAGTTTATAGCAGGCCGAGTAAACCCCGGTTTGAGCCTCGGCTATATCAGGGGGCAGTAAGTATCCGAGCAGGATTTTATCGAACTGGTCGTTGATCGCAAATGCTATTCCCGCAACTAATATTGGAAGTCCATAGCGCAGCATTTTTTTCCAAAGTGCATAATCGAAATGCCATTTAAGATGGAAATAACTTGGAGAAAGGACTAAGAATGTCAGCAGGCTCGCTATGATATTCGAAATAAAAATATATCCTACCTGGAAATTCTCGAAATATATCGAGCTTGGAAATCCATTAGGGTCAGATTTGGCGAGTTTTGGAAGTACTATAATAAAGAACAGGTTCAGCAATAGATTGACCACTACATTGCCAATTTTAATTGTAGCATACATCATTGGCCTGCCTGTTGCCCTAAGTTTTGAGAACGGTACGATAACAAGTGCGTCCAGCGTGATGATCCAGATGCTATAGGTAATGTATTGTATATCGACATTGGTATAGGTTGCCAGCGTGTTTCGAAACAATAATGCGGTTACTAAAAAGCCCAGTGTAGTCCAGAAAATGGAAACTGTTGTGGTTTCAATTACTGTTTTCTTATCTGATCCATTATTATAAAATCTAAAAAAAGCCGTTTCCATCCCATAGGAAAGGATTACATTAAAGAAGATAATCCATGCGAAAATGATAGAGCTTTTACCATATTCTGCCTCAGGCATGTAGTGGACATATAGTGGAACGAGAATAAAACCAAACATTCTTGGCAGTACCGTTGCCAATCCATAGATAGCTGTTTGCTTGAAAAGATTTTTATATAAACTCAATGGTCTTAATGTATGATTATTTTGATCGACAAAAATAAGTAAATCTTTTTTGTGAAATGTAAAATGGAAGCTGTAAAAAATATATCTCTCAACTGGAAGCATCTTGAAAAGCAAAAAAGCCTGAAGTTACCTTCAGGCTTTTTTGGCTTTTATAAATAACAATCCTATTATTATCCGTTCAATGCTTCCGCTCCACCAACAATCTCAAGAATCTCATTAGTAATTGCAGCCTGACGGGCTTTATTATAAGTAAGTTTCAATTGATTTCTAAGATCGGTTGCATTGTCTGTTGCTTTGTGCATAGCAGTCATACGTGCACCGTGTTCAGAAGCAAATGAGTCCCTGATCGCTTTATATAATTGTGTTTTTAAAGACTTAGGAATTAAAGTCAATACGATCTCTTCTTTAGAAGGTTCGTAGATATAATCACCAGCCGTTAGCGGAGTTTCTGAAACTATAGGCGCTAATGGCAGGAACTGCTCGGCTTGAATAATCTGTGTAGCTGCATTTTTAAACTGGTTGTATACCAAAACAATTTTGTCATACTTGCCGTCAATAAACAACTGCATTAATTCTTCTGCAATCAGCGATACATTTTCAAATGATAAATTATCAAAAATAGTATTGTGATTAGAAACAACAGTATTCGTTTTGCCGATAATGTCGTTTCCTTTTTTACCGATAGTAATAAAGTCAACCTTCTTTCCAAGGTATTCATTTTCCGTAAGGCGTCTTGTTTCCTTTACTACATTTGAATTGAATGCTCCACTTAGACCTCTGTTTGAAGTTATGGCTACGACCAAAACATTTTGCACTTCCCTTTGGGTTGTAAACTCACCTCCTGCATCACCTTCAAGTGTAGCAGAAAGATTTTGTAATAATTCCGTCAGTTTTTCGGCATAAGGGCGCATAGCTGTGATTGCATCCTGTGCTTTCTTTAGCTTTGCAGCAGAAACCATTTTCATCGCAGATGTAATCTGCATCGTTGATGAAATGGAAGTAATTCTATTACGGATTTCCTTTAAATTTGCCATTTTGTGAATTGTATATTGTAAGTTGTATACTGTAAATTGCGACTATGAAGTACAATTTACAGTATACATTATACATTTTTAATTATATTTTGCTGAAATTTCTTTCGCTACTTTCTCGATAACATCAGTGATTTTGTCATCAAGTTTTCCTGCTTTCAATGCATCAAGAGTATCTCTGTGCTGATTGTTTAGGAATTCAAGGAAGTCTTTTTCAAATTCTTTTACCTTGTTTACAGGAACATTTCTCAATAGGTTTTTAGAACCTGCATAGATAATGGCAACCTGGTCTTCTACAGTAAAAGGATCATTAAGTCCTTGTTTAAGGATTTCTACATTTCTTCTTCCTTTTTCAATTACGTTTAGTGTAACTGCGTCAAGATCTGAACCGAATTTTGCAAACGCTTCCAATTCACGGAATTGCGCCTGGTCTAATTTTAAGGTACCTGCTACTTTTTTCATCGATTTAATCTGAGCGTTACCACCAACACGGGATACAGAGATACCTACGTTGATTGCTGGACGAACCCCAGAGTTAAACAAGTCAGACTCCAAGAATATCTGTCCGTCAGTAATCGAGATTACGTTAGTTGGGATATAAGCAGAAACGTCACCAGCCTGAGTTTCGATAATTGGAAGAGCAGTAAGAGAACCGCCACCTTTTACGATTGGCCTTAATGAATCCGGAAGATCGTTCATGTTTTTAGCAATCTCATCATTGGCAATTACTTTAGCAGCTCTTTCCAATAAACGGGAGTGAAGGTAGAAAACGTCACCAGGATATGCCTCACGGCCTGGAGGTCTTCTTAAAAGAAGAGATACTTCACGGTAGGCAACAGCCTGTTTGGATAAGTCATCATAGACGATTAACGCAGGACGACCTGTATCACGGAAGTACTCACCGATGGCAGCACCTGCGAAAGGAGCATAAACCTGCATCGGAGCAGGGTCAGAAGCATTTGCTGCAACGATAACCGTATAGGCCATTGCACCTTTTTCTTCTAGTGTTTTTGCAATAAGAGCTACAGTTGAGGCTTTTTGCCCAATTGCAACATATATACAGAATACAGGTTTACCCGCATCATAGAATTCTTTTTGGTTTAGGATAGTATCCAGACATACTGTTGATTTACCAGTCTGACGGTCACCAATCACAAGCTCACGTTGTCCGCGACCTACAGGAATCATAGCATCTACTGCTTTAATACCTGTTTGTAAAGGTTCGGTAACTGGCTGACGGAAGATAACTCCCGGTGCTTTTCTTTCAAGAGGCATTTCGTATAAGTCGCCACCGATTGGTCCTTTTCCATCTATAGGGAAACCAAGAGTGTTTACTACACGTCCTACCATTTGCTCACCTACTTTAAGCGAAGCGATACGTTGCGTTCTTTTAGCAGTCGACCCTTCTTTGATACCTGTTGATGGTCCTAAAAGAACGACACCTACATTATCAGCCTCAAGGTTCAAAACAATCCCTTCAAGACCATTGTCAAACTGAACTAACTCACCGTACTGTGCATTTGATAAGCCATAGATACGGGCAATACCATCTCCAACCTGGAGTACTGTTCCAACTTCTTCAAGCGTAGCACCAGATTCAAAACCTTCTACTTGCTTTTTTAATATTGCTGAAATTTCAGCAGGTTTAATTTCCGCCATAATTATATAAATAACTAGTTACTTAATTCTCTTTTTAATACTTGCAAACTGTTGGCAATGGAAGCATTGTATTGCTTGTCGCCTATCCTTATAATAAAACCTCCAATGATATCCGTGTCTACCACGTTTTGGATCGTTATTGTCTTATTCGAAAATTCTTTTATTTTAGCCATTACTTTAGCTTCAAGTTCCGGAGTTAACGGAATAGCTGTAGTAACAATAGCTGTCTCAATACCATTCTTTTCGTCTAATAAACCTTTGTATTCGCTTGCTATAGCAGCAAGGATTCCAAATCTTTTATTTTCGAATAACAAATGAAACAGACCCTTGGTCACGCCATTTATATCGGCAAAAACCTCAAGTAAAGCGCTTTCTTTTATGTCAGCTGTCAAAGTTGGATTCTGGATGAATGTATTCAATTCCAAATTCGAATCAATAGTAGATGCAATCAAAGCCATATCGCTTCCAACTGCCTCAGCAACACCTTTCGAATCTGCCAGATCAAGGATTGCTTTTGCGTAACGTATTGCTGCTCTAGTTCCTGCCATGATTAGTTTAATTTAACGTCACCCAACATTTTCTCAACTAATTTAGTCTGAGCATCAGTGTTCGATAATTCGTCTTTTAATAATTTTTCAGCAATTTCCAATGATAGCGAAGAAACCTGAGCTTTTAATTCAGCCATAGCTGCATTTTTTTCAGTCTGTATAGCAGTTTTAGCCTGCTCTAACAATCTTGCGCCTTCCGCCTGAGCATCAGCTTTAGAGTCTGCTATCATCTTTTCACGGATTTCACGAGCTTCTTTTAACAAGGTGTCACGTTCCAGACGTGCTTCCTGTAAAATACGTTCGTTATCCGCTTGTAAGGTAAGCATTTCCTTTCTTGCATTTTCAGCAGACAATAATGCACTTCTGATACCTTCTTCCCTATCGTTAACCGCGTTAAGAATTGGTTTCCATGCAAATGCTTTTAACAAGAAGATTAACCCAACAAAGATTAAGACTTGCCAAAAGAACAATCCAAATTCAAAATTATTTATTAACTTTTCCATATTATCTGTATATAAAAATATTTAATTTTAATGATAAAACAACAGTTATAACCAACCGTTATAACTGTTGTTTTTGGGCTTTAATTAAGCGAATAATGCAGCAAAACCGATACCTTCAATAAGTGCAGCAGCGATAAGCATAGCTGTTTGGATTTTACCAGCAGCTTCTGGCTGACGAGCAATAGCGTCCATTGCTGAACCACCAATTTTACCAATACCTAAACCTGCTCCGATTACAATTAATCCTGATCCAATAATTTCTGGAATTTGCATAATATATATATTAAAAATTAAACATTCAATTTGTTAGTGTGCTTCTTCATGGTGATGCTCCTGTACAGCTGAACCAAAGTACAGTGCGGATAACATTGTAAAGATATAAGCCTGTAAAAATGCAACCAGTATTTCAAGCATAGAAAGCAAGAAAGACAATCCAAATGAAAGACTACTTCCTATCCAGCTTTTAAAAACAAACATAAGGCCTATGATGCTCATCAAAACGATGTGACCAGCAAAAATGTTGGCATACAAACGAATCATCAATGAAAATGGTTTGATAAACACACCCAATAATTCAATTGGAGCAAGTACAATTCTCATCAACTTTGGCACACCCGGCATCCAGAATATGTGTCCCCAATAATGTTTATTACCGGTAAGATTCGTTATTAAGAACGTGATAATTGCCAATGAAAATGTAATTGTAAAGTTCCCTGTTACGTTAATCCCCAAAGGGGTAAGACCGAAAAGGTTTAAGAAAAGGATAAAGAAAAACAAGGTTAACAAATAACTCATGTATCTTTTATAATGTTTTTCTCCTATGTTTGGAATAGCGATCTCGTCACGAATATAAATTACTAATGGTTCGAAGATTCTTCCAACACCTTTAGCGATACCACCGTTTTTAGCATACGATTTTGCAAGGCTTGTAAACAATAAGAACATTACAAGTGCAGCAATAAAAATGGACAAAACGCTTTTAGTAATTGAGAAGTCGATTGGACGAACATTTTCAGGAAAACCATTCTTACCTTCAGTAATGGTACCCGCAGCATCCGTTCTGTAAATCTTGCCATCGTGGTGGTTCAATTTATAGAAATTACCATCAGACTCCGCTACTGCTTCACCATGATTTAATTTTGCAGATGAAAAAACATGTAATCCATTATCCCATAAAATTACAGGTAATGAAAAACCGTAATGCGTTCCTGCTTCTTCATCAGAAAAAAGGGTAAAATCATGAGCGTCCAATACGTGATGATTGATAAAAGCCTTAATTTTAGACTTAACATCTGTTGGTTCAGCATGCGCTCCTTCATGGGTAGCTTCCGCTGATCCATGAACCGCTTCTGTTGATACTGCTGTCGAATCATTTACAGTGTTCGCAGAACTAATTAGGGGCATAAATGCCAATAAAGCTGCGGCTATAAAGTGGAGAGGTTTTTTGGAAATCACCATATCTATTTTTAACTTAAATTTTAAGGTTTCTAAAATTTGGTGCAAAGGTACATTTTTTATTAATATTCCAATGTCTTATATTGTATTTTCTGCTGATATTCTAGATTTTGTATGTCTTTACTGTTTATTGTTCAAAATTCTTATGCTAAGAATAGTTTCTATTGTTAAAAATAGAATAAACATCACAAAAAAGTTTATATTCTCTAGCGTTTTATGGTTAGTTGAGCGTGCAAATAGCGGAATGAGTAATAGACAGCATATCATTATCTTAATTCCTGTCAACCATATAAATCCCATACCCACCTGCTCTTTGTTTTTTATATTGACAAATAAAAGTATAAGAATTATGAGCAGTGAACAGCCTGAAAAGAATAAATACAGGGTTTCAAGAGAATAATAAAATTTTGAGGTATCGATTTCGATACCATAAAAAAGTGTTTTGTGAAGGAGGTATAAAACCATGCTAGCCGCCAATAAATTAAGAACCGGTTTATAGTATTGTATTCCCATTAATTATTGTGATTTGTTTATTTCATTTACCTGCCTGTACACATTATACATCGCAAGAAATACTCCTACCATAATAAGGATTTTATTGTAATATAATTTTGGATTGGGATAGTTTTCATCCAGCCATGCTCCTAGGTAGGCAAACAAAAAGATAATGACTCCCATTTGTATAGGGATATTTATCAATGCAAGCCATTTGTTATATGGTTTTTTATTGGGCTCTTTGTCCATCATTAGGCTGCTGGTTTTTGGTGTTGGGCTTCATTATACAGGATGCGCTGAAGTCGGCACCCGGTTCTACAGATAATTTTCCGCATATTACCTCCCCGTGTATGCTAGCCTTTGATTTGACATTTAAGATTTCTGTTACGTGTATCTTACCATCAAAAACACCTTCTATGTCGGCATTTTTACAGATAATATCACCCGTAACGATCCCGGCAGGACCGATCACGATTTTACCTTTGGATGCAAAATTACCCTTAAGTTCTCCATCCAGCCTAAAATCAGCCTGTGAAACAATATCTCCTGTAATTAGGGTTCCTTCCACTATTCTATTTGTTTTGCCTAATAGATCGGTATATGATTTTGGGGTCTTCTCAAACATACTTATGGTCTTTTTGGTGCCGGAGGTACACTGCTGGCTCTTTTCGGAGCATTGTTATTTTCCGTCTTCGGGTCCACAGTAGCATCAGGAACGGGAGTTCCGGGAACTTGATTGGTTGGCGTAACAGGCATTGATTGGCCTCTGGCAGGCATTTTCTTTTGATTTCCTTTTTCAGACGTTGTAGCTGGCGTAACCGGAACTGGCATTGGCAATGGCACTTCCGGAAGAGGTTCGCTTACAGGAGTCACTAGATATTCAGCAAGATTTTTCTTAATCTGCACTATGCTATAATTTTCATTTGAGATAATATTGGCCTCTTCTGTAATTTTATAATCTTTATAATCCCTTAATATGCTTAGTATATCTTTTGCTCTCTGTTCAGATCCTATACCGTGAATAACAATGAAATTCTCAGTCATTGTATATACATCTACAGAAGCCTTTAATTTATCCGCAGTCCTTTCAGATGTAAACTTTTTAACTTTATCCAATATTTTTTTTGTTGCAGGACTATCAACATTGCTCACTTTAAAAATGATTTTCCAACTATCTGGTTTTACCTGATAAAACTTTAATCTTTCCAATACTGGTATATCTGTGGAAAGTAATAGTTCAGCATTTTTACCTTCCTTACTGTTAGGATAATTCAGTGCCACAAAGTTTAGTGCCGCTTTATATTCTGCTAATCCTTTCAATTTACCAATAGTAGAGGCTTTTAACAACTCCATTTTTGGGATTATATCCTCACCGGTAAATTGGTTTATTGCAAGATCCAATTCTTCAAGTACCCTTATATACTGACCGTTTTCATAAATCTTAAATATAGTATTATAAGCCGCGTCAGGTGACTGGTTAACTGAATTCTCAGGATCATTTGGATTTTTTAAAATTTGTGCATAGCGGGAGTCCGGGTAAAGAGAGATAATCTTATTTTTCATTGCTTCTGCCTTGCTCTTATCTGTCTCTTCATAGATCTTAAATAAGTTATACATAGCAGGAAGTACGAGCCTTTCCTCTGGTTTGTTTTTTAGCAGTTGCTCCAGTTTGGCAATAGCGAGCTGGTTCTCTTTAAACTTTTCTTTATAAATGACTCCAAGCTGGTAGTAGGCAAAGTTTCGTTCCTTGGCAAGGCTGTCTAAAACCTTCTGTGATTGTGGCAATTGTTTTAAATAAAATTCCGGAGTATATTGTTCTTGTACTGCATCTGCTTTTTTAACTGCTAAGCTATCACTGTCTGTTGCTGTTCCTGCCTCTTCACTCTGAACATCATTGGATTTTGCAAGAGATGATAACCTCCAGTTGTTCTTTAGCGTCCTGCCGCCCCATTTCTTTTTAAATTCAAGCTTTCCAAAAGCAACTGTAGAAGGATTGTAAAAATAGAAAGTTCCATTACTGTTACCGGCCGAAGTTCCTGGAGGTGCAGTAATTTTAGTGGATTGTGCGACCATATCTTCTCCCGCTGAAAATCGGCTTCTGGTAGCCCCAGCATCTTCAATGACACCATTGTCAACTACACCAGACTGCCTTGCAAGCATTTCTTCTTTCTGCTTTTGGATTTTAGCTTTTGCTAAATCCGCTTTTTTAAGTTTTTCTATATAATCTGTATAAAAACCCCTTCTATCTGTTTCGGAAAGGGACATTACATTTAATATACTGTCATTTTTCTGTGCAATACCTTCGTATTTGATAACATCATCCAGATTTTCTCTTTTCTTTTTGATATACCTGTGCTCACGTGTTCTCACATCCAGACGTACTAAAGTACTATCGTAATATTGTCCCGCTGTCTGGTACTTTGCATTGTCAAAATGAATATCTGCCAGGTTCCTATAATTTGTGGCCATCAGGTACTGGTCCTCAGATTTAGTCTTTAGCGATTTATTATAATATTTTATGGCTTCTTCATCCTTATTTCTCTTATCATAAAATAAAGCGACTTGCTGATTGAGTACATCAAGAAATGGTCTGTTTTCACGGTCCTCTAATAGATCATTGAATTTTTCCATGAAGGCAAGCGTATCCCCTGTTTTAAAATTAAATTGGGCAGCCTGTCTTGCATGGGCCTGGATAACATATCTCCTTGGCGATTTCCTCTTCATGTCTATGATAGATTGGAACATAACAAAGGCACTATCACTTTTTCCTGATTGTTCGTATAGCTGGCCAAGTATAAAACGATAACGGGCTTTTTCTTCATCCGACTTTGTAAATTCAGTAGCGACCCTTAATCTTACTGCAGCACTGTCTATCTGCTCAAGATTCATAAAAGCCTGGGCCAATGTTGCATTTGCATCGGCAAATATCTGGTCTTTGAATTTTATTTCTGTAAGCAATCTTCTAAGGTTCTTTACTGCCAATGCGTCATTTTCCATACGCATATTGGTTTTTTCTCTCCAGATTTTTGCTTCATAGATTTTGTCACTTTCCGGATACTTATAAAGGATGTAGTTAAATGCTTCTAAAGCCGGTACAAAAC
>Ga0247810_10000973_pt1 | contig 20777 bp, 16 predicted proteins | sample UWRJL119311C1_FD_179918 | JGI IMG/M metagenome (GOLD analysis project Ga0247810, IMG submission 179918) | Plant litter microbial communities from Arlington Agricultural Research Station in Wisconsin, United States - UWRJ-L119-311C-1 | ecosystem: Environmental > Terrestrial > Plant litter >... | reverse complement strand
CTGGGAACGAACGAAAAAGTAGGTTCTTCCTCAAAAAAAACTGCTGGGTCAGTAGAAGAGCAATTATGTGTAAGCCAAGATACAACAGTCCTACCAAAAAAGCCAAGAGGGAGACCTCGGAAAGATAAAGGGTTGGTTTCCCCTGCTAAGCCTAAATCCACTACAAAATTGTCTACCCAGGGAGCAAAAGTCATCGAAAGTCTCGACTTCGATAGTGATGTACCACTATCGCAAATACATACGCCTACGCAATTGCAGAGCAAAACTAGGATGCCAATGGAAGACATATCTGATTCAGATTTAGATTTAACTCCATCGCGGTGCGCAAAGTCCCATGTTCGATCACCAGTAGTGCCGTTAACTCTACGCCACTCATCACCCACCATCGTCGAGGATGTTGTACTACCTTATGATGCGATTACTAAAGCCATAATGACTGGACAATCCGCCAAGGACCCCAACAATCCGAGTTGGCATGAGAAGATACTTCTATATGACCCTATTGTTCTCGAAGATCTGACTGTATGGTTGAATACAGGTGGTTTGGAGACGGTTGGCTGGGATGGAGAAGTAGAGCCGAAAGAGGTGAAGAAGTGGTGCGAGAGCCAGAGCATATGTTGCTTGTGGAGAGAAAGTTTAAGGAATGGTACGAGGAATAGGTATTAAACATGTATTATATTATTTGAATAACGTAGAGGGTATGATTATCATGAATTGATGACTTTTAAATCAGATGGCTGCTGACATTAGCTGGTGATTGAATTACGTCTGAACACCACATCTTTGATTCCTCGCTAAAGTTTAAGACAGCAGGTCTGTCGTATAGCCTAGAGAATGAGAATTTAGTTTACTCTCGCCATCTTTAGATTTTTAGACGCATAAGATCAGAAATTAGATAACTTGTATATCATACTCACGACCACTACAAGGAATGCGTCAAGTCAAGATACTTTAATCAACATACGGAGGTTGAATGCATCACATAATTTATTAACATGAGAGCATGTTTGAGGTATAACTTTTATGATTTTCGCTTTTTCAAGAGGTTATAGAGCTGAAAAAAGTCCCTTGCTTATGCTGCTTTCCTTCCTATACCTTCCTTGTATCTCTCTAAACACCGGTCTCGTGCTTGCTTGTGTTCTACTATCCGCTTAGGATATCCGGTTTTAGAGATCTCCTTCACATTTCCCCTGGCGTAGGGCTCATGTATCGCTTTGCCTTCCACATTCTTGAGCTCAGGAATCCACTTCTTGATGTAATGGCCTTCACTATCGAACTTCTCGCTCTGCAGCAAGGGGTTAAAGATTCTGAAGTAGGGTTGGGGGTCAACTCCAGTGCTAGCAGACCAACCCCATCCTCCATTATTCGAGGCCATATCTCCATCAACTAGGTGCTCCATAAAGTAGCGCTCGCCCATTCGCCAGTCGATCAATAGATGTTTTGCAAGAAATGAAGCAGTTATCATACGGCAACGATTGTGCATCCACCCACAGTGATTCAGCTGTCTCATCGCCGCGTCAACGATTGGATAGCCTGTTCTACCTTCACACCAGGCTTTGAAAATCTCCTGGTCATATTCCCACTCAATATTTGCATACTCGACTTTAAAAGGCTTGTTCATACACACGTATGGCCAGTGAGCCATCACGTGTTTATAGAAGTCTCTCCATGCAATTTCGCTAATCCATGTCTGAATCCCCTGAATACCACCATCTAACTTTTTGGTACTGTTGTGATTCCTCGCAATTACAACGGCACTTCTGGTGCTGAGAGTCCCACTTGCGAAGTGTACACTGAGAGATGAGGTGCCTACATCTCCAGGAATATTTCGATTGACATCGTACTTTCCAATGCGTTCATTGGCAAATTTGACTAGACGCTCATGAGCTTCGTGCTCACCGGCAGGCCACAGTGATCGAAACCTGGCCTTCTCTTCTTTTGTTAAAGACTTGTTAGATGGTGCCTCTGGTATCGTGCTATCGAATAAATGTGCAAACATTTTCCGTGCTGATGGGGGATTCTTGGCGGGCTGATCGAAAAGATCTAGTAGTCCCGTATGGCTGTGCACATGCGCAACCCAATTTCGATACCAGGGTGTATATACAGCATATTGATTGCCCGTTCCAGTAGAAAGCTCTCCAGGTTTAACAATGCATGTATCTGGGAGAACATCCATCGCAATTCCCTTCTCCAAGCAAGATCGGACCATGGTGGCTTCCCTCCTGAGCTCATCAACTTCATACTCTTCATTTGCGAATAGGTGGTTGGCGCCCCATTCTTGCAAAAGTCCTAGTATTCGTTCTGGTATCGCCTTCCTCTTCTTGACCGTTTCCACGTAAAGGGGGATATCCAGCTTTGCCAAATCCTCCTTCAAAATTGACAGTGTTCTCAGAACAAAGTCAACTCGAACTGGCGCGGTCAAATGGGCCTCAAAATCCTGCGGGCTGACGATATATATCGCGATCAAGGGAACATTCTTCTCTTTCGCCTTCTCACTTGCGAGATGCAAAGCATGGTTATCCCGCGTTCGCAAATCACATTTGAACCAGTGTACCACCGCATCTTTGACCTCAATTCCTTCACGTTCTGCTTCGGTATCCGACAGGGTCTCCTTTAATAATTCGATTGGCCTTGGGAGTTCATCCCCTTTGTATGCAAGCGCTCTTTGATTGTTCATCTCCGGAGGATAGTAGGTGCGCAAGACAATCCCATTATCCTCTGACTCCTGGGCCTTGGGATGAGGTGCGCGAAGGGGATCATTGATCATTTTGGTCTTCTTGTTGGAGCCATTCTGGGCAGGTTCGGGCGAAAAAGACGCCTTTCTTTTGCCATTGGTTACTGCTTTACTGGCGGGCATTTTGAAGGCTCTCGAGATTGTGAGCTTGCTAATTGTTATGTTTGATGTGTGCTTGACTGTTGCTCGTGTGAGGCACAACTTTCTTGACAGTGAGAAAGAGGATTGGAATAGAATCATGTATTTGAATGATGTTGATGGGGAAAGCACACGTATGGATGGGTACGTGCGCAGAGAGTGTATGTAGCTGCAGCAAAAACGCGTTCCATTTCGGGGTTCTATGACATCAACACCCCCAGTTCACGGTATAGTTGTACGCCAAGCCAGATCGTGCCAGATTAGCGAGATCAGCTCCACCGCCTACCAGATCCCTGGGTTTATACCCGCCAGGCCGCCAGCTCACTAGTGCATGTATCCCGTAGTCTTCTTGTCAAACTAGCTGAGATAATTTCAACCGCTATAAGGTGTAGATAGATTTTTAATATAGAAGAGCCCAGGCCTGGTGTCGGTTTTGTCATCAACTGCTAAGGAGATGCTTGCTTGTTTGTACCAAATGTAGATTAATTTAGCTGCTTTCTTTTCCCTTGAAACTTCAATAGATAGATGGGACTCGATCAAATTGAAGTCAGTTAAATACATGGTATAACTGATCGGGATCTAAATATATGTAGGGCCAAATACATGTTGTTGTTTAGATTAGGTCCAAATTCCATAGTCTGGAGTCATGACTTTTTCTATAGAAATGCAAACAACTCCAGACTTTTAATATTCGGCCCCTGTCATATCCATTCTGACCTCCTTACCACATTTCCAAGCCTTATATCCACCCCCCATGACCATTCTCTCGAGCTTTTGTTCAAGTGTCTGTCTGCCATCTAACACTCCTTTGCCTGGGATGCCACAAGACGTACCCCAATTCCAATGTACGAAGAAATTTTTGAGTCCTCTGAGAGTAGCAACAGGTTGAATAAAGACAGTGTATGTATCCCACACGCGTTGTTCATAGAAAGAGTCTGGCTCCACTCGTAAGTTCCAGGATGAACCATAGAAGTTTTCTGTCAACCGGATTTCAAGGTTCAGGATCGTTGGAGATGCTTCTTTCAAAAGTAAACTAATCGTATCCATCCAGTACATCCAGCCGACTTGGCTAGGATGCAACATATCGAGTTCAGAAGGCTCGAACTCCAATTTTAAAGAGGTGATAAAAGCTAAGGAACCTTTGGGAAACAGTTTTAGGCCTGGAATAATTGTCGACGTGCCATCCCCTGGCGCTGGGTTTTCATACGAGAGAGTAGGCTGCACCATTTTTACGACGAACTCATTCCTCCCATAGAACACTTCCATAGCGGCCTCCCGAAAGTCGCGGCTAACAAGGAAGAGAGCGGAGGGGAAGCCTAAGCTTGCGCAATAATCACCACAATGTAAATTGAATGCTGAGTGACCTCTGCAACAGAAACATTTCAGGAGACTGCCATCAATAAATCTATTATTAATGGGCTTTCCATTACTAGGACATGATCGAGGGCATCGCATACGGTCCTGGGTGCAGCAAATTTCTTGATTGCTCACCAAACTTGATTGTTGTAGAATAATTAATTGAAGTTCTTTAGGTAGATCCAAAAACCGGATTGACGGTAGACTAACTGGAGGCGAACGCCCAGTGAGACATAATGCCGTATCTTCTGCTACACCCTGAAGCTCTATGTTATATTCACTGGCTAAGCGGAGTCCACAATCTTGCAACATTGGAACTGCGAGCAACGGTCTAACGATTAGGTCAACTGTTTGGCGGTTTTCGCAATCGCACATCACATATAGCGAGAGTTGGCCTGGCCGGATGGTTCTCGCCCATCGATGACAGATGCGCTTCCATAGGGAGATTATGGTTTGATGCGAAACAGAATCATAAGTCAAGGGGATGTCATGGCTTGCCGGATTGGTGCAGGGAAACTGGCTATTCCCGCACCGGCGACTCGGAGCGCCGCAGCATAGATCACGGCACGAAGCAAGGTTGATTCGGACAACGAGGAAGTTAATGATGGCTAAGGTCGAGTCTCTGAACCTCTCCAATGCTTTCAGTTTACGCGGAGCCCAATACGATATTGTAAAGTAATTTCCGCCGTAAAATAATCGATTCAGCTCCTCGCTAACTGCGTGACAGACAGCGAACAGACTCAGTGGTAGTGAAGACAAATTTGCATCGCCGCGATGGTCGTGACTCTCCCGAAGCCTGGTAATGTACTGCTTCTTGCGTGTTGCCCAGTAATTTATGTCAATCATCTGCCCAGACAGCAGGCCGGTTTCATGATAGATCTGGCGCCGGATGCCAAAGGGGAGGTCGAGCAAGAGGCATTTTCCCGAGGGGGGAGACTTCTTCTTCTTCGACGTAGTGGGACGAAAGAAGAGAGTGATCCTTTGTTGGCTCATGAGGTGGTGCCTGTGAACCTTGGTGTCGGGTACGGGATAATGTGCCCAAGCCTTTGTATGATGGCTGTCTTATGCATTTTATTCAATGCACATTATGATGGATGGAAATAAGAGGCCCGTGTTGGTTTGTCAAGAACTTCCAAGGAGGCACTCGCTTATTTGTATAGTTTGTTTCGACCCCCTGGAACTTGACACCAGACCCCTTAGTTTGAACCCATCTAACCTCACGATGCTCACTTTCCTCCCAGGATAACAGCTCCGAAACTTCGTCTCGATGTTCAATTGGTGGGATCATTCTTTGATTAACGCCTAGTGGTAGTGTATTTGGTAATATTCCGTTGAGACTTGTTTATAAGTTTAAACATACTGCACTTTTGGAAATTGTCACTTCATCTTTATTTAATTCTTCTACCCTATTAATTCATTCATTTTTCGCAGCTGTGCTGTCCGACTTTCGTTTGCAAATCCTCTTTTCAAGTTAACAAAAACCAAACAAAAAACTCGCTTAAGCTTCAATATGCGTTTCTCGACCATCACTCTGTTCCTATCCTTAGCTGCCACAACCCTCGCCGCGCCAGTAGAAAGACGTGCCCTCAAGACACAAACCTACAACCAGTTTCAAGTGTCAGACGGTGTCGCTGGCAATGCTTTAGCTGAAGTTGACGCCAAGTTCCCAGTATGCAGTTAACCTCTCAGGCAGTTCGGTCAGTCGCTTATTGTCACACAGGTCGATCGCAATAACCTTGCAAACGTTTCTGCTGCTGACCTTGCAATCATCTCAAAGGCCGCACAAGTTGCAGAGAAAGCTGAGTAAGCTTTCAAATGTAATGAAAATTCTGTGACTTGATGTGCTAAAAGTTGGCCAGGGTTGCAACAGGTGGTTTCAACGATGCAATAGCAGCTGCTGGCGGAAAAGATACCGCAGCTGGTGCCTTGTTGCAGCTTGGGAAGACCAAGAATAAGGTTTTAAAGCTTGAGACTGATGTACTGAGACTAATGATCAAGGGTGCACAAGGAGGTGATGCCAGCTCTTTGGCTGCGCAGCAGAAGAAGCTGGCTACGAATGTAGCATTAGATGTGAAGTCAAAGGGAAAGGCTAGCAAGGCCATTAACTTTGCTGGTTAAGACATGAGTTGTTGAAGGGGTTGCTAGGTGGAGATTCTTAGCTGAATTACAAAACCTATCAAGGCCAACATTCCTCCAAAACAACGAGACTGCTTTATAATCTTGACCAAACCAATTTGTGACTATGACACCATAGAACTAGTAGTTTTGCCGCGCTAGGTCTATTGAGTTCGGAATTGAGTATTACCTAGAAATAACAATATCGAATTTGTTTAACTAATCATATAAATGATTAAGTTACACGTGTCTAGTCATTGTGACAAGCTGGGAGAAGCCATCTTGTATGATTTGAAGTAAGACAGCTGGCTAGTCTTGACCCTCAAGCAATAAATATTTCTCTCCATCATGATGAATTAAATTTCGTTATCTCAGCACATTATGGCTTCCAAGTATATTTTGACTTAAGGGTCACATTAACGATCTTGCCAGCAATAGAAATCCTTTCTATCTATCTCCCTCTCACTTCACTAGTGAATCCAGTATATATGTAGCATCGTTGATTTTCTTTTTCACGGGAATTTGACGAATATATATCAACTTAGTTTTGTCTTTCATACAGTAGTCATAACACTGGCATTTTTATACCAGGTAAGAAGCGGGTTTTCTCCATTTTTGGTCTCCGTTTCTTCTACATAAGCCCATCTTTGCAAGAAATCTTCATGTGATAACACCCTCGTTAGCTTGCCTGTGAGCGCACGGTACATGAGTTCCATGACCTGGAAATTGGTTGGAAATAGGATATCGAAGTATCCTTGATGTACCTGTGGTATGTTAGTGATATTCGCGAATATAGGCAACGAGACTTACGAAGGGGGTAGAAACGGGAACAGTCCTTCGCTTGTACCTCGTCTGTACTACTGGCGCATTCACACCTTTGATCGTGTCTGGTAGGTCGTGGAAGTCACTTGTTAAAAGCCTATGAGCCGGAAAATATTTCCCCAAAATGTCGAAAAACTGCATTAGTCTTGTGGGGATGTATTCTGGATCGCTTAAATTTCCTGTAGACATGAGGCCGCTTTTGAGTCTCCTTATGAGCTTATTTTGAAGAAGAGGGTATGGGTAATTTCCATCCGTGGCCGCGTGCCTCACACGGAGAAACCTTGCGGCTACTGGATCTATCTGGGGAAGATAAAACTCATAGAACTCGCCGTACGTATCTATCAACACGGTCCCTTGCAGTGGCTCTTCTGTTACGGGATCATATCGAATAGAGTCATGGGCGAAATTATCAAAAACTTCCATTGCTAGGAAATAGCAGGGAGACGGGACTAATTGGTCCCATTCGAATATCGACTTATTGATGATTTCTACCTTTGAGCTGTGGCCTCTTGAGTCGGCACTTCGAAGCAGCTGATGAGCTTGTAACTTCGCCAGACTTGAGGAAATCTCGATGATTTTGAACTTCGTACGCTCATAAACCAAAGGCTCAGCATCTCGAATGTAGTCCAGGATATTCAACATGAGTGTACCATTTCCCGCGCCCATTTCATAAATTGTAAGGTCGTGGTAGGGGTATTGAGATAGCTTGTAGTTGGCTACCAGATACCGTGCCATGGCTTCTCCATAGTATGGCCGAAACAACTCAGTTGGTGTGTGCCATAACTGACGTGTTTCGTTTGGTTCCTCGATGTCCAGCTTGTCTTCGAACTCTGTATAACGTTGCCCCAGTAATTTATGGAACTCATTCTCGTTTTCCAAATTGTTGAAATCAAACGACTCCCCAGGAGTAAAGATAACAACTTGTTTCGAGAAGTAACCATATGACGGGTTATACAAAGAGTCTATACTCCATTAACATAACTCCATGTCCATCCTATAGTTTGGACCTACCTTCGATGAAATCCCTGGTGAGCATCTTCACTTTCCTAGGACGCTCCCTCCTTCCCCTCAACTGATCTGCCGTAACCATTGGGTATTTGTTATATTCCTCCAACATATCCTGAGAGAAGATATCCGACCTCTGCTGCCAATGGCTCTCATTGCGAGTGGTGGTTTCATCATTGGTTTTTCTCGCCCTAGCAGCATAACATCTAAGTTGGATGTGGCGTATGGAGCGTGTACGAAACTGCAGAGAAGAATGCGACGATAAAGTATGACAAGGCCTATGGGTGAATAGCTGTCTAAACAACCGCGATATTATTGGGGAGTCCATAAGAAGTGGTTCATACAATTTGCGATTGATGGTTGACTGCACGACAACCCGCATTTTGGGAAGGTCCAAGCTCCCTCGCGTCTCCAACGTTGGAGAGGTGTGAGCAACCTAAATCTTCACCTCTTCACCAATTTGTTCGCAATACTATCAAAATGTACGACAAAGAACCTGTACGATAGCACTATGTCTCTAAGCAATCACCCAAAAGCTTATGGCACAGCTGCTGTTGCTGCAGCTTTCGTCACTGGGGTTCTCTTGACGCTTGGCTTCAAAGACTTTTATCCAGACCTCGAACGCAGGTATCAGCGATCAAAAGGCGCCCTCAGAACGTCTGCAGATTCCCGACCTTCAAGTACCTACCTGCCCATCGTAAAACTCGAAGACCACACGAAGAGGCAGTCAATTGTTGGAGCTCCTGCCCCTTCAATTCCAGAAGGAATAGAGGGATGCATAGGGAACACGCCTTTGTTCAAGATAAAAAGCTTATCAGAAGCTACAGGCTGCACAATCCTTGCGAAGGCTGAATTCCTTAATGGAGCTGGAGGCAGCCCAAAGGATAGAGTGGCCTTAAATCTGATCAGAGTGGCTGAAGAAAAGGGACTGTTAACACCCGGGCAAGGAGACACTATCTATGAAGGCACTGTGGGCTCAACTGGTATATCGTTGGCTACCCTGGCAAGAGCTAAGGGATATAAGGCTTATATATGTATGCCAAATGATCAAAGTACAGAGAAATCTGACCTACTTCATCATCTAGGAGCCACTGTAGAAAGGGTGATGCCAGCACCAATTACATCTAGAGAACACTTTGTCAATCTAGCCAATAGACGAGCAAAGGAACATACTGCATCTACAAAGGATGATAGTAAAGGCTTCTTTGCTGATCAATTTGAGTCGGAAGCTAACTACCAAGCACATATGCAAAGTACGGGACCGGAAATATTTCAACAAACAGGCGGGCAGGTAAGTTTAGGACGCTATACTGATATGAATTTCAATGACTGGTTTCGTTAGATTGATGCATTCGTAGCTGGTGCTGGAACAGGGGGCACCATATCAGGAGTTGCCATATACCTGAAAGAACAAATGGGAATGGCCGGACTTCGTGTAGTTCTCGCAGATCCCGAAGGTAGTGGTTTGTATAATAAGATTAAGCATGGTGTTATGTTTTCCAATACAGAGCGAGAAGGCACACGGCGTCGTCAACAAGTTGATACAATCGTGGAAGGGATCGGAATCAACCGCCTGACAGAGAACTTCGAAAGTGGACGAGAGTTGATCGACGATGCTGTCAAAGTCACTGATCTACAAGCACTGAAGATGGCTCGATGGCTTGTCGAAAAGGACGGAATATTTGTAGGAAGCAGTAGTGCTGTAAACTGTTGTGCAGCTGTCGTCGCAGCACTGAAAATGCCTAAAGAAAGCCGAGTTGTTACTATTTTATGTGACGCCGGGACAAGGCATTTGAGTAAGTTTTGGAAGAAAGTTGGTGAACTTGGCCTGGAAGAGGAGCATACGGAGACTGATCTGCTTTCTATGTTGGACATCACAGCCACCCGTTGATACGTCTCTATAACTGTATCCATGAAGCATAATCATAATAAATTCTGAATAGTGAGATTGAAGCGTTATGCAGGTCATTTATTTGAACGTATTCAGAATTGACGGGAAAATCCGCTATATTAAGAGAAGAATAACTTTGGAGCATGAAAAATTACGTAAACAAGCATTACTGAGGAATATGGTATGCATGACCATTCGAGCTCGCTCCCCCAGCTTAGATAGTAAACTCAGTCTTGGAATGCAATATTAGGTAGGTAGTTTCTGAAAGATCATGAGAACGCAATAAGGCCGATTACCGCATATAATGGCCAGTCGGTTGAACACAAAAAGGGAGCTTGACGAGAATATTATCTACAGAATCAATGCTTTCTACCATCTTCATTCACAGAATACGGAGTGTGATGCAGCGCATTCACTTTCATTAACGCCCCTTGCCCACCAAATCTCCCATATACCTCCTTCAAAATAATTCTACCCTGTCTGCATGCTGTTGGAAAAAGAAAAGCCCCTGTTCCCACTCCCATACCGTAGTAGCGAAAAGGAGGGATCGTCTGAGAGAGAAGAGTTGTGTACGAGTCTCCAATGACGGTATATTTGTATCCAGTGTCTACTCACGTGCATCAAGATATGCGTGTCCGGATTTGGATTTTCAGGGAATTCAAACTTTCAAACCCCGGCAGATGTCCCAGGAGCTGCTTGATTGCGGGCTCTTTCGTTCGCACGGACTGGTTCGAAGAATGGGTGAGCCATAGCTTCTTTTGCAGTGAGACGCTCCTGTCTAGTGTTAGATGTGCATGGCATAAAAATAAGGGTACATACCTGGTGATCATATCGAAGTAGTTTATCCAAAAAGTCAATAGCCTCGTTCGTAACAAATCTTTGATTTTCGGAGTTGACAAAGCTGTGCCAATTCTTCTTTGGGAACCTTCCCAGAATATCGTCGTATTGAGCGTCAAGTTCAATCTCGTACTTGTCAAGGTAATCAAACAAATCTTCTGTGCCAAGGACTTTAGCAATTTTGACCAATTGATCCGAGTTGCTGTTTCCGTGAAAGAAAGGCTCTTTTCGGAATATCATAGATGCAAACATGGCACCCAAAGACCACATATCGAGCGAGTAGTCGTATTCTTGGAAGTCCACAAGAAGTTCAGGACCTTTGAAGTACTACAGGAGGTCAGCAAGCAACCAAAATGTTTACCTCAACCCATGACTCTACGCGAGACGAGATCGAAGTCAAGGATGGGGCGCCTGGCCGTAGAAGAGGTAGGGCTGAATACTCACTCTTGAAGCAACTCGCACATTGTATTCGGTGCCTTGATGGTAGAACTCTGCTAAACCCCAATCAATGAGACGCAGCTACACTTTGTAAGCTCGAGCTGATATTCAGTAAGAAGGGGAAATCGTACCATCCGATTCTCATGATCGATCATGACATTATGCGGCTTAACATCGCGGTGCATTATCCCTTTGCTGTGGCAGTAGTCTAGAGCCTAAATTATATATGAGTAAATGTGAATGAACAGTATTAGAGTTAATCCTTCCACCTCAACCGCTGTTAACTCATTAAGGAAGAGGGATTTGACACATTTTATCGCCCCCGTGAGTCCATAAAATCAATATACAAACATAAAGAAGAGTTCATAACGACTTTGAAAATACTCACTTTCAACAACTCGTGAATGTAGTACCGCACATCGTAATCAACAAACTTCGGGTAAAGACTTCGGAAATCGGTATTGTTGACATATTCGAAGACGAGGGAAGGGGTTTTGCTCTGCAAATTGTGTCAGTACGTGTCCTAATATCACTTCATAACCCAGTTCTTGAGTGACTGGTATACATATTGTTTCTCAAGACACTATTCCATGCTACAGTATCAAGCACGGGGCTTGCGGCATCATAGTCTGCTATGGATTGAAGGGAAAACAACCAGGGTGTAGCTACCTGACTATCTCGTACTACATCCAGAAGATCGATTATGTTTGGCCCTCCTGACAGATTTTGCAGGATCTTAATCTCTCTCTTGATCTTCTTCTTCTTAACAGGTTTCAGCACCTTAATCACACACTTATTATAGTTGACGATGTTGATGCCTTCGAAGACCTCAGAGTATTTCCCTCGTCCTAGATACAACATCGGTTAGCTTCAAGTTTAGGCAAAGTTTACACATTAAGTTGAAAGAAGGCCGGCACTATCACTCACCGATTTTGCGAACGACCTCATAGTTCTCCAGTACGCCCCAGGTGATATTGACGCTATCATAGTCCCAGTACGACCGTGGCAGCTGCTGGTTAACATCTGCGTAAACGCGCGCCATATTGAAATGCACTCGCCGTGGCAGGCGTAGCGCAAACCTAGGCGTGAGGTGGTGGTGGTGGAAAGAAGCGGACCAAAAATGGAACGGACAGAGTGCGGAAATATAATTTAATCCTATGGGATACAATGGAGAAGACCACTAGGAGAGAGTACGGCCTATCGGTATGCTGTACCTGTAGTTCTGTACCTAATACAATGTTGTGGAATTGATCATGAATTCGGAAATGGGGCTGGGAAGCAGAGCAGAAAGACCAAGGACCCCTCCCCCTCGCTTGGCCGATTCTCTTTTGACTGCCATACCAGCCCCACTAATATTTCTGTGATAATCTCGCGAGCTAGCATTGAGGCTCCGGAGCTTCAGATATGTCCACTCAACTTAACATTTTTTTCGACTGCCGACTCCACACATTTCTGGACTCGACATACCACGACATTCCAACCTTTGAGGTCTGAGCGAAACACCAGCAACCTCCGTTGGGAGAGACTGTCATAAGAGGATTGCTGCGACACAATACCAGCGTGGTCATTAGACCTTACAAGCTACAAAGATGCTTTATGATCTGAATGTCGCATGGTCACCATCTAAGGATTCGCTCGAGCTCCAGCGGACAGTTTCTTTCTTGTCATCACTAGGATATGATACGATCGCCCTAAATCACAATATAAGCAGCGTGCCATCGCAGATAACTAATCCGATACCCTCTCCTCTCCCATTCACCATCCCACCGAAAACGACCATCCTTCGTCGATGCACGTTCGCAATCGAAGATCCTTCCCAAAACTACCGACTGCCAAACATTGCTGCAGCTTATGACATTCTCGCACTGCGTCCCACTTCGCAAAAGGGCTATGAGGCTGCCTGCCTCTCCCTCTCGGAGCAGTCAATCATATCACTTGACCTCACACAACGCTTTCCTTTTCACTTTCGCCCGAAGCAGCTTATGACCGCTATAAACCGCGGGTGCAAGATTGAGCTTTGCTATTCACAGGCTGTGATGGGAGACTCAACCAAAAGAAGACACTTTATTAGCAATGCCATGGCAATAATGCGTGCTACAAAAGGACGAGGTCTTCTTATAAGCAGCGAAGCCGACGGTGTGTTGGGAATCCGAGCGCCAGCGGATGTGGTCAACTTGTTTTCTGTTTGGGGACTGGGCCGTGAGAGGGGCATGGAAGCTATAAGCATCAATGCTAGAGGAGTCGTGGTTAACGAAGGGCTGAAGCGAACTTCATATAGAGGAGTGGTGGATGTCATATATGGAGGGACACGGCTCTTACCCGATACAGAGGCTATTACAGAAGCTAAAAATAGCAAAAGGAAAGTGGTTGAAGTTGTGGGAGATGCTACACCACCACTCAGCAAAAGGGCCCTGAAAAGGGCGAAGCATGCAGCCAAAGAGGTAGAAAAAGACAGCGGAGCTCAATTGATAGCGAACAACAGAGAACTTGCGAATCTTGAAGCTCAGCATTCCCTGGCATCGCCAATCGAAGATGTCACAAATCCAGTTGTGTCTAATTCAATTACAGCAAATGCTAATGATTGAAAAAATATCATGTCTTTTGTAATTGAAATGGAAGGGTATTTACATCTAAAGCCTGATCTGTAGGATCACCAACCCCTAATGGTATTATTATGCGAGCACCCCATCCATTAAACACCGACAGCAACACACCTACTTTATTTGCCACAAATTCCTACTCTCCTTCCTTTATATTGGAGTCGGCTTAGCTAAACTTCCTAAAATCAAGGCGCTTGTCAAGGAGAGGGTTTGGACATCGATTGGTGCTATCAATGGTAAAATTGTGTCCGTTGGTTGCGGTCCAGCTGGAATTGTAAGCTTAAGGCTGAAAGCTTGTGTTGCAGGAAGGGGACTTGGTAGAACTGCGTTTTCGGCAGTGAATGTGGAGGTAGATGATGTAGTCTCTGATGGTCCTAAACTCGAAGTCTGGACAGAGCTTACAGACTCTGAAGTTGGAGACGAGACCACAGGAGATGGTAATGTAGAGGAGGCCGCAGAGGCTGTTGAAGACAATTGGTCGGGTGATGCCGAAGATGAAGCTGAAATGGCCACAGTGGAGGTGTCGACACTCGAGGGTGCAACTGCCGGTGGAGGGCTAGAAGTGTCAACTAGAAGGCCGGAAGTAATAGATGAAGCCTGAGAGATGATGCTGGTCGCAAGAGTCGTAGCGGGCTGCGCTGGTGGCTGTGGCATCGCTGCTACAGTCGGGAATGAACCTGTCGAGCAAAGACACATGCAATTGCAGGCACCATTTTCCATAAGTGTTCCTGTACCTGATGCTACTTGCCCTGCACCACCGACTACTAAACTACTTGAAACCTGAACTGTTGTCGCTGCCGGACTCTTCTCGGTCGCTGGGCCAGCGGGCGGTGCCACTGCTGATAGTTGTAAGTTATGGTACTTAGGAGGCTAGATCAATCAAAGCAAAGGAGTGACGAGCTATCTACTTACAAGGCACATTTGGCGCATTTGTGATCGCAGGTGCAGATATCCCAACTTCGGTTTGCCCAACAACGGGAGATGTTGAGGCCGTGACTGTATGTGTTACTTGAACAGTTAATGTTGTGGCTGCATGCGTTTGGACGATCGTCTGAGTAACAGGTGCCACAGCAGGTGCCGGCACAGTAATTGTCAGGTGCTCAATCATTGTTGAAGTTATATGCTGCGATACAACAGCACACGTTCCGTTTTGCGCAACAGGCTTAACTTCCTCGACTACAGTCATCTGGACAGTTTTTGTATTTTCCTGCGCGCCATCTCCCTTCTGTATACTCGTTTGTACGGTCTTTGTTTCTCCTGGCAAGGTGGTGCTGACAGTTACGGTCTGGTTGGTCTGGATTGTACTAATTTGTTTCTTGCCCGCTCCCTTCTTCGACCCTTTATTATGACCCTTTGCCTCTACTGCGCGATGCCGTGCTACTATATCTCCTCTGCTTAGTCCAAGTTCAGCCACTACATGTGGTAAGCCTCTTCTGTCGGGCGCATTGCCCTGGATATGATCTCCTGCCTGAAGAAGTCAGTATTTCAGTCGCAACCCACAAAGTAGTCTTTTGCTCTTTTACCTGCACCAGATTCATAACCCCAGCAAGCACCAGTATCGATATTCTCCAAATATGCCTCATTTCGAAAGCATATATTATACAATAGGCAATCCAGTAGCCTGATAAAAAGTCCCTACAGACCAGCCGTGGTAACGAAAGAATGTAAAGAATTGAAACTAGCTGTAAAGATCGTAGTGATAGATTGAACACCAGTGGAGAAGGAAAGTACTAAAGTGGGACCACAGTATCAGATCATACAAGATGATCTGAGGGCATTGCGAGTCTGATCTAAAAGAAGGAATGGAGCACAGCAAGAGGGCGACGCAAGCTCTGTAGCGGAATTCAGAGAGCAATACCGATAATGGGAAGGCAAAACAGAAGTAAAGGGAACGAAATGAGAGAACCGTTACCCAGGCATGGCAGAGGATCGCCTAGATGGCAGTTAGTTGCGAGTTCCGCGGTTCGTGCGCCAGATCCATTCGTCAACCAGCGGAAACTCCTGTTCTGGTTCGATTGCCTCGCGGCTTAGGGCTCGAAACAGTCTCATCTGAAGTCGGATGAGGTGGTATCAGAGTCTTGGTACACGCGGAAATAGTAGATTTTGGGGGTTTGAGACCAGGAGGGTTTCAGGAGAGTTTAAAAAGAGCTTAGCGACAGCACTCAGGGGTTGCTGCCAAGAATGCAGTATGGGATGTAGAACTGGAAATTTGGAGCTTGAGGCTCTAATCAAGGATAGATTTCCATAGAATTGAAAAGGATATCGATTCAGTTGAACTCGCCTCCCAGTGTTGTATAGCCACGTCGACGAGTTAATTCAAAATTTCCAATGATGTTGTTTGTTCATAGCAGCTATATGCCTAGGAGTAAACGCATAGTGGGTCATGAAGGCTCGAACACGTCTGTGACAAGCTCGGAAATTTGATACTCACTTACCAAGCTCATCGGTGTCGTAATGCTCATTCCCATTTGGGCTTATCTTGACTACTGAAATCTACACGTTGATGAACAGTACGTCCATCATGTGACTGATCACGTGGAAAAGACCCTCAGTGGTGAAGTTGGATGAATGGCTTGCACGATAAATGGAGGAAACCCCCTCAGGCTCATCTGCTAAGAATGATACGATTCAGATATTACGAAATTGCAATGCTCTTATTTCATCCTCACTGTCTGGCTGATGTTGACATAATACCCAAAACAGTTAACATAAATGTACAAGGTTTACAAAAAGCTTAATCTCGTATGATGACGATCTCACGCCGAAACGTCCTATGGTTCTTCACTGAAAAGTAAGCGAGTGCGAAAAGATGCGCAATGAAGACCTGATGGCTACATGAAGAAATCATAAATGCACACTATTGATCCCGGCGTGACGCTTGATCTCAGATATCAAATACTGCCCCAGGTTCCTTTTACATCACAACTCTTTTTCGTCTATCAACTGTATCGAGCAAGCAGCCATCAACTGGAGATATTTCCAGCCTTCAAAATCTGTATTCATCCTTTGCAACACCCAATATAATGACGGTCCACGTGCTAGATGATTACTATCTAGCGATTACACTCCTAGTAACAATTGGCTATCAGTTGTTCTTCTTCGCGATCGCCTTTTCTCTCAAATTTGACAAACTCACAGGTATGAACATCTCTATCTTGATGCCCTACTACTCTTCTCACAAAAACAGATTTTGCTGGAGGAACCAATTTCGTTGTCCTAGCTATCATTACTTTAGCATTCAGCGGAACCCATCATGCTCGGCAAATCGTCAACTCGATTTTCATTATGCTATGGGGGGCTCGTCTCTCCGGCTTCCTTCTATTCCGTATCATCAAGACCGGAAAGGATGACCGTTTTGACGATAAACGTGATCATTTTTTCAAGTTCCTAGGATTCTGGGTTTTTCAAAGTAAGTCATGTTCCTGTTGTGCCTTTTTCGGCCTCTGGATCTACATCGCAAAGCTGCACTTTTGGTGACTTGAGAACTTTGGCTAATATTTGTCAGTGATCTGGGTTTGGCTCGTCTCCTTACCTGTTACCATTCTCAATTCCCCTGCCGTCTTGAAGTTCCCACAGCCTGCCTTCGGAACCGGATGCGACATTGCTGGAGTCATCTTTTTCACGATTGGCTTTATCATGGAAAGTGTCAGTGATATTCAAAAGTATCGTTTCCGGAGTGGAAACCAAGACAAGTCCGCCATCTGTGATAAGGGCTTCTTTTCATGGACGAGGCATCCCAATTACTTTGGGGAAATCCTCATCCAATTTTGTAAGTCCTTAATGCCAAATTACCAGGATCCATCTGACCAGATTTCAGCGATTTTCATGATCGGAGTTGCCCCAGCTGCCAATCATTATGTTCGTGGAGGAGCATACAACGCTCTGTATATCTCGATCCTTGGACCTATCTTCTTGACCGTGCTTCTCATGTTCGTTTCAGGATTGACACTTCAGGAGCGACCAGGCGCAAAGAAGCGCTATGAGAAAGGACAACATTGGGAAGAGTATGCTCGATACCTAAACCGTACCAGCATTTTGATTCCTTTCCCACCCCAGATTTACGAAAAACTCCCGACGATTCTTAAACGAACCGTCTTCTTAGAATTTCCGATATATGTCTTCGATCCAGCGAAACACTCTGACGGTAATGAAGGTGGACAAGGTGCCGAGAGATCTAACAATCGCCAAAGTGGCGATCAATTGGTACAAAATTAGCATATCAACATTTTCTAGTTTTCCAATAGTATTTTCTGAGAGAAGGAGTAGGGGTGCGACTAATAGTATAGCTAAAATCTAATTAATGATAATAACAACAGTCTTCACATAGTTGTAGGCAAACTCTAGCTTTGGTGAGAACTTTGACATTGTTCCAAAACTACATGTATACACCATGGAATGGTAGAATCTTCAGCAAGTTTTCCACGGACGAAATACGTACAAGTTGGATCGACCGAGCAGGCGACTTTATCAATACCATATTTATTGGTCGACGGGATGCACTAGAGATGGATACACTCACAAATCACATTGTTTATGATACGAGTTTGTTGAGAATTTTGCAATTCTAATCCAAGAAAACATGCAGGTCTTGGTAGAGTAGATCTTGGTAGAGTAATTAAAATGTCTTGTATCTTTATTTGTGCTCAAAATTCTCTGGAGACGGGCACGTATCTACAGTGTATCATCTAATCGTAATTTCGTAAGGTCGTTCCCATGCCACAGCCCTCTTCAGGCCGTCTATCTTCCGTACGTGCGTCACTCTAATTCCCAAAACACCCGAATGCTGTGCTATTGTTGGTGGCTGCCCTCCGGCGAGCTCCTTTGCTATGAACTTCTGCCGTTCCAGAATCCGCCTTCTATGGCGACATCTCCTTTACAAACCCCATACGGGCAACAGGCCGATGGGTCAAGCTTGCCATTGAGTATGGCATCTTTTGTAGCCTGAACATATTGTTAGTCGTTAATCTCACTGGTGCCCAGGACGAAACCTTACCTCTGTGCAAGTAACTGGCAACGAAGAGACGAAAGTGGAAGTGCTGAGGATGGTAGCTACTAGAGCAAACAGTATCGAAGAGAAGTGCATTTTGAGTGTTTAGATGTGTTGTAAGGATGAAGTAATGGACTGGCCGTCGGTACGAGAGATATCAATTAATTGAACCAGACGACAATTCAAACCCAAGCGAGAGGATATATATATATATATATATATTTGAAGATGTAACAAAAAAGGAATAGTATGCGTTTGACGAAAGCCTCTCCCACATGGGGCTCCTCAGGGACTTATAAACTCACTCCAGCACATCATTCAGCCATTCGGGCTTTTCATGCGGGCCTGGCAAAGACAGCCTCCGCACATATTCAGTGCTGTCACGCAGGTGTATTGTTCCCTAGTATCCAATAACCGTGAATGCCGAACTCTAAATACGAGTTCGTCAGTCTCGCGTGGAGCTGACAGAATCCACTGTCCCACTGAGGCTGGAGCCAATTGTGAAGGAACATGGCCAACGCCACACCCAGCATGACGGTGACGGATTAAAATAGAATGCCATGTGGCTGTGCGCAAAGTCAACCTTCCTATAGATATGGCGTGGCTAACTGAGTTTCCCAGCAAACGTCGATGAAAATACTATACTACATCTTGAAACTAGTCGAGTTGAGCGGGGAAAGGTAACGATATCGCACCAGTATTTCAAAGACGCTAACCCCCTCCTCGTCTTGATGCTTGATGGCAAATTCGTATGCATCTTCGTGATCACTTCTGATGAGTAATGAACCGGTTCGTATGCATGATTAATGTACCGTCTTGCTAGTACCATATCCTATTATAAGTAAGTACTTCACCTATGGCAATGCTGGCATAAGCTACACCGTAGCTACCATGTGAATTGTTCCATCATGTATACGATATTTGCCATTGTTGTCGTTCCCACCCTAAGAGGACAGAGGAAGATAATATAAAACGAAGAGGCGGTGACGCACCTGACAATACCAAACCAAAATCGACTTCTTTATTCTATAACAAGATAACAAACGTATCTGACCACGGGTCCCAACCCGTGTTGTGGCATACGGCAATACGAAGCATTTATCAACCTTATTCTTCTCCACTTTTCCACCACCACGATGCTCGATCACCTCAGACGTGCCGACACGCCACGTCCCATAATTCAGCATCATATGAGAAATAGCTGTATTACTGAAGCTTATCTCCTTTTCTACTAAATTTCAACTACAACGCCGAAACACCATCCCTGTTAATAATTCCCCAAAAGTGACAGCAACATGTGGTTATCTTTCGGGTCCTAAATAATGTGAAGTACGTGAAAGTACTATAATCTGAAGCGAGAAGCTACTTTTACGGCAAAGTGCTCTAGTACCTTGCAATTGTGATTCTCATTTTTCTCCTTAGAGTTTATGAAAGATGGCTCCCCAATATACAGCGTGGATATGGTCGCGTTAGATTTCTGATATCTCGAATTCGAAAATGATTTAGACTGATTCAAATTGTTGTGAATAATGACTACTAACTTTCGTCTTTGATAAAATGCGTGTAACACTAAGCTAGATTCGCGAGTGCAGACTGATGATACAACTCGGCTTGGGAGTGATTGGATTCTTAACGGGAAGCATCCAATCACAACGACGATTCTAGAACGAATTCACCTCTATACTATATAAATGGCTGTGAGGATTCGTTAGACTATGAACGAAGCTGAAAATAAAATTAGTCTGATACAAATAACGTAAAAATGCAAGTATCCAAAAGTGCATCTTTGGGAGGGCTAATAGACACTCCAAGCAGAGTATATGACGACACTAATTCCATATACTCTCGGTGGAC
>Ga0247810_10000972_pt1 | contig 20782 bp, 10 predicted proteins | sample UWRJL119311C1_FD_179918 | JGI IMG/M metagenome (GOLD analysis project Ga0247810, IMG submission 179918) | Plant litter microbial communities from Arlington Agricultural Research Station in Wisconsin, United States - UWRJ-L119-311C-1 | ecosystem: Environmental > Terrestrial > Plant litter >... | reverse complement strand
GTAGCTTTGTATCAGTTTAATATTGTATTGGGAATTCTAATTGCTTTTATATCCAATTACTTTTTAAAAGATATTGGCGAAAATGCCTGGCGTTGGATGGTAGGAGTTCAGGCTTTTCCATCGCTTATCTATATTCTTTTCATACTTACAATCCCGGAAAGCCCAAGATGGTTATTGTCTAAAAACCGTGATGAAGAAGCCCGTAAAGTTTTGTTTAAAATTGATCCTACGGCTGATCTTAAAGACATCATGGACGATTCAAGAGAAAATGGTGTTACCAAACACGAGAATATTTTCATGAAAAAATACCGTTTCCCGTTGATTTTGGCTTTTTTAATTGCGTTTTTCAATCAGTTTTCAGGAATCAATGCCTTTTTATATTACGCGCCAAGAATTTTTGAAGAAGCAGGTTTAGGACAAAATACAGCTTTACTGAGCAGTATTGGGATCGGAATAACCAACCTTATATTTACCTTAATCGGAGTAGCATTAATTGACAAATTAGGAAGAAAGTTGTTAATGTACATTGGTTCTGTTGGATATATTATTTCTCTAGGCTTAGTCTCTGCTTCCTTTTATTACAATTGGGGAGGATTATCAGTACCTACTTTTCTTTTCTTATTTATTGCATCGCACGCCATTGGCCAGGGAGCCGTAATCTGGGTGTTTATCTCAGAAATTTTCCCTAATCACATTCGTGCTTCAGGACAAGCTTTCGGGAGTTCGGTACACTGGGTTTTAGCGGCGATTATTCCGTCTTTAATTCCAATGTTGTTTTCAGAAATTGGACCCGAAGTCGTATTCTTAATTTTTGCATTGATGATGGTCCTGCAATTACTGTTTGTAATATTTATAATGCCGGAAACTAAAGGGATCTCTTTAGAAGTTTTAAGTGAAAATTTAACCAAAAAAAATATCAAAAAACATGACATCAAAGAAACATCTACCGCTGGCATTATATAGTGCTGTATTATTATCGATAGGAGCTTGTAAACCATATACGGCTGTTGCACAAACAACTGCAGTTTCAACTTCGGTTGCCACAGAAGAAAAAATGTACCGCCCTAATTTTCACTTTACACCAAAAAATGGCTGGATGAATGATCCTAACGGAATGTTCTATGCTGATGGAGTTTATCATTTGTATTATCAGCATTATCCTGAAAAAAGTGTTTGGGGACCAATGCACTGGGGGCATGCGATAAGTAAAGATTTAATTAAATGGGAAGAGCAGCCAATTGCGCTTTATCCGGACAAAGACAAATATATTTTTTCAGGAAGTGCTGTTGTAGATACACATAATACTTCAGGTTTAGGAACTGGTAAAAAGGCTCCAATTGTAGCGATTTATACGCTGCATGATATGACAAAAGAAAAAGAAGGCAAGATTGATGTTGAACAACAGGATATTGCGTTTTCGAACGACAATGGTTTTACATGGCAGAAATTTGAGGAAGGAAATCCTGTCATTAAAAATCCCGGAATTCGTGATTTTCGTGATCCAAAGGTAAACTGGGATGACACCCATAAACAATGGATTATGTCCTTAGCGGCACAAGATCGTACTCAGTTTTATGCCTCTAAAGATCTTAAAAACTGGAAATATTTATCTGAGTTTGGAAAAAATATTGGTGCTCACGGAGGTGTTTGGGAATGCCCGGATTTCTTCGAAATAAAAGTAAAAGGAACTAATGAAACCAAATGGGTTTTGATTCAGAATTTGAATCCCGGCGGAGCAAACGGAGGTTCAGGAACACAATACTTTATTGGCGATTTCGACGGAACAACTTTTACACTTGAATCTAATTTTGCTAAAAAAATAGATACAGAAAAAGCAGCATGGCTGGATTACGGAAAAGACAATTATGCTGGCGTAACCTGGAATAATGTTCCTGCTGCAGACGGTCGACGATTGTTTATTGGCTGGATGTCAAACTGGGATTATGCTCAGCAAGTTCCAACACAATCCTGGAGAAGTGCCACGACCATTGCGCGTGAACTGCAGGTTATTAAAAAAGGAAACAATTATGCTTTGATTAATAATCCGGTAAAAGAAATCAATAAATATATTGGTAAAACGATCAAAGTAAAAAGCCTGAAAGGAAAAGAAAAATTAGCGATTGTTGAAACAGGAAAAATTGATTTAACTAAAGCAATGCTTCATTTTAATATCAAAAATCTGAAACAGGATACTTACACTTTTACACTTTCAAATGCAAATGGAGAAGCCGTGACTTTCGGGATCAATAATACAGAGCACTATTTATTTTTGGATCGTTCGAAATCAGGAAAAATTGATTTCTCAGAAAAATTTGCTTCAACAATTACCAAAGCAGCTTTAGACGAAAGTCAAAAAGAAGGTGTTTTTAAAATCATATTAGATAAAACCTCTATTGAGATATTTTACAATAATGGAGAAAAAGTAATTACCGAAATCTTTTTTCCAAACCAGCCTTACACTTCTCTTTCTGTTTCTTCAAACAGTGGGGTTGAGCTAAGCAATGTAGAAATTAACCAATTAAATATAAACTAACCTTAAAACCAAAAACCACTAACTATGAAAACTAAACTCATTTATTTTCTATTATTCTTTTTTCCCATGCTGGTAATGACAGCACAGGAAACAGGAATAAAAGGAACGGTAATTTCGTCAGACGACGGAATGCCGCTTCCGGGAGCAACAGTAATTGTTTCGGGAACGAATACCAGTACAGTAACAGATTTTGACGGGAATTTCTCTTTTCAGAATGTAGCTTCAGATGCAAAGATTGTTGTTTCTTTTATCGGATACAGCCCGCAATCGATTGAAGTAAAAGGGCAAAAAACATTCACGATCACTTTAAAAGTAGATAATAATCAGTTGAATGAAGTTGTTGTAACAGGATATTCCAAACAAAAGAAAACAGACATTACGGGAGCAGTTGCCGTTGTAAACATGAAGGAAGTCATGAAACAACCGGAACCAAACCCAATAAAAGCGCTGCAAGGAAGAGTGGCTGGGGTAAAAGTTACGTCTGATGGTTCGCCAAGTGGAGGAAATACCAAAGTTGTGATTCGTGGAGTTGGAACTTTAAACAACACAGATCCTCTTTATGTAATCGACGGAATGCCAACCAAATCCGGAATGCACGAATTGAACCCAAATGATATTGAAACAATTCAGGTTTTAAAAGATGCTTCTTCGGCCAGTATTTACGGTTCAAGAGCTTCAAATGGAGTTATTATCATCACGACCAAAAAAGGGAAAGAGGGTAAAATGAGAATCAATTTTAGTACTTATACTTCTTTGTCGGATTATTCCAGAAAGCAGGAAGTGCTGAATGCCAATCAGTTTGGACAGGCTTTATGGCAAGCCAATATCAACGACGGTTTAAACCCGAACAATAATAATTTACGTTATCAGTTTGATTGGTCTGTAAACAATAACAAACCACAATTAAACAAAGTTTTAGTTCCGGAGTATTTAGATACCAATCAAACCCTGAAAGCTTCAAATACCGATTGGTACGATGCTATCTCGCAAACCGGAATTGCAAATTCGTATGACTTATCGGTTTCAAACGCATCAGACAAAGGGAATTATGTTTTCTCTTTGGGGTATTATGGAAATGAAGGTGTTGTAAAAACGACAGATTTCCAGAGAATTTCTGCCAGAATGAACGGTTCGTATAAATATTTCGACGGGAAACTGGTTATTGGCGAAAATTTCTCGATGACCCGTACAAACGAAGTTACAGATCCCGGAGTTCTTGATCCTGCACTTCGCGCCTTACCAATAATTCCAGTACATACTGTAGACGGAAAAGGCTGGGGAGGACCAGTTGGAGGAATGAACGACAGACAAAATCCGGTTCGTCTTTTAGAATACAACAAAGACAATAAATACGATTATTTACGTCTTTTTGGTAATATGTATGCTGATCTGGAAATTATTAAAAACTTACATATCAAGAGTAGTTTTGGTATTGATTACGGATCGTATAAAAAACGTACGCTGCAAAGAAGTTATCAGTCCGGTTATTTGCAAAACGATCAGACATCGGTTACTATTGATCAGTCATTGAGCGACAAATGGACCTGGACCAATACGGCTATTTATAGTTTGAACTTCGGAAAAAGCAATCTGAATTTGATGGCAGGAACAGAGATGTACAAAGATGTTTATGATACGACAACTTTGCGTAAAAACGACTTCCTGATCGAAACGCCTGATTATATGTATCCTGATGCAGGAACCGGAGAATCGTTTACTAGCGGAACTTCGACAACGTATTCATTATTATCTTTCTTCGGAAAAGTAGATTATGAGTTCGATAATCGTTATTTACTTTCCGGTACTATTCGTCGTGACGGATCGTCTCGTTTTGGTAAAAATAACCAGTACGGAACCTTTCCGGCAGTTTCGGCAGGATGGAGAATTAGTAATGAAGATTTCATTAAAAATAATGCACCCGTTTTCTCTGATTTAAAATTAAGAGCAGGATGGGGACAAACCGGAAATCAGGAAATTAGTAATACTGCTGTTTACAGTTTGTATTTGGCCAGTTATGCAGGCGGAAGCCCAACCTGGGCAACTTCTTACGGTACAGCTTATGATATTGCAGGAAACGGAAACGGTTTACTTCCGTCAGGTTTCATAGCAACTCAATCCGGAAATGATGATTTAAAATGGGAAACCACTACACAAACCAACATCGGTTTAGACTTTGGATTATTCAAACAAAAATTAAGCGGTTCTGTAGATTATTACATCAAAAAAACAGATGATATTTTGGTTTTACCGCCTTATTTAGGAGTAATTGGCGAAGGTGGAAATCGTTGGGTAAACGGTGCTTCAATGCAAAACGAAGGTTGGGAAGTTACTTTAGGCTATCATGACGAAACCTCATTTGGACTAAAATATGATATCTCGGCAAACGTTTCGGCCAATAAAAACAAGATTACAAAATTGCCGGATGAAGTACGAAATAACTATGGTGGAGACGGATTGAACGATAATATTTTAGGTCGTCCAATTAATTCAATGTACGGTTATGTTACTGACGGATTGTTTAAAAGTCAGGACGAAGTAGACAACTCGGCCACTCAGGAAGGAAAAGGCCTTGGAAGAATTCGCTACAAAGATTTAAACGGAGATGGAGTAATTACAGATAAAGACCGTACGTGGATAGGAAATCCAAATCCGGGTTTGACTTATGGATTTAATTTAGGATTAGGGTATAAAAACTGGGATTTCACCACTTTCTGGGAAGGAGCAAGTGATGTTGATGTCATTAATAATACCAAATACCAAACTGATTTCTGGAGTGTAGATGATGTAGGTTCTAATAAAGGAACGCGTTTGCTAAATGCTTGGTCTTTAGATAATCCAAATTCTACTATTCCGGCATTGACCACTGTAGACAGAAATGCAGAATCAAGATTTTCGACTTATTATGTAGAAAACGGAAACTATCTTAAACTGCGTGTTTTACAGGTAGGATACAGTTTGCCAAAAGATTTATTGAAAAAAATGAATTTCGATAGCTTTAGATTGTACATCAGCGGTCAAAATTTATTGATCATTGATGCCAAAAGTTTTACTGGTGTAGATCCTGAAAATGCAGGATTTGGATATCCGCAGCCAACGACTTTTACGGCTGGTCTTAATTTTACTTTATAATAAAAGCTTAAATCAAAAAAAATGAAAAAATTACTATATATAACCGGCTTTTTAGTACTTGGAATGTTGGGTTCCTGCTCAGATTTTCTGGAAAATGATCCTCGTGGCGTACTTTCAGAAGAAGATATTGTGACACCGCAATCGGTAGAAGGATTTATGAATGCAGCTTATGCACAATTAGGCAACGACCATTATGATTCGCCTTACAGTTTATGGCCTTTTGGAAATGTGCGTTCTGATGATGCCTACAAAGGCGGAAGCGGAACAAATGATATTCAGGATTTTCACTTTTTCGAAGTATCCAATAATATCCGACCTGATTTTGCCGAATTAGACAATTTCTGGTACATCAGTTATGTGGGGGTTTCCAGAGCGAATAAAGCCTTGAAAGCATTAGAACAAATTTCAGAAGCAGATTATCCGTTGAAAAAAACACGTATTGCTGAAATGCGTTTCTTAAGAGGACATTTTTACTTTATGTTGAAAATTATGTTCAGAAGTGTTCCTTACATCACAGAAGATATTCCGGTTGAAAATTACAAAACGATCTCAAACAAAGTGCTTTCAAACGAAGAACTTTGGAACAAAATTGCCGAAGATTTTCAGGCTGCAGCCGATGCTCTGCCGGAAACCCAGCCACAAGTGGGTCGTGCAACTCAAAAAGCAGCTTATGCTTATTTAGCCAAAACACGTTTGTATCAGGCGTATACACAAGACGAAACGTATAAAGTTACTGGAATCAATCAGCAGCATTTGCAGGAAGTAATTGCAGCGACAGATAAAGTAATTGGGAAAGCAAGTTTAGAGCCTGATTTTGCCAACAACTTTTTGCCGGGAACTTTTGAAAACGGGACAGAATCTATTTTTTCTATTCAGTTTTCAGACAATGACGGAACCTTATACGGAAGATTAAATTTTTCAGATGTACTTTCTACGCCTCAGGGTTTAGGATGCTGCGATTTTCATAAACCAAGTCAGAACTTAGTAAATGCTTTTAAAACAGGAACTAATGGTTTGCCGGAATTTGATACTTATAACGATCAGGATTTTGATTATAAAAACAGAGATGCCAATACGGTTGATCCAAGATTGTATCATACTGTTGCGATGCCGGGTTTACCATATAAATACGATCCTGAATTTTTGTACGTAGAAGCTTGGGTGAGATCTCCGGGAACGTACGGTTATTTTGCTTCATTAAAAGAAAACGTAGCGCCAAACTGTAGTTGCGTAGTCAATATTGATCCGTTTTACGGAAACTCAAAAAACAGAATCCAGATTCGTTACGCCGATGTGATATTGATGCGTGCCGAAGCCCTGATTGAATTAGGAAGACAATCAGAAGCTTTGCCATTAATCAATCAAATCAGAGAGCGTGCGGCGCAAAGTACAGGAAGACTTCCGTATGCAAAAAACTTTAAAATCAACACTTATGTAGACGGAAGCAATTGCAACTGGACACAGGATTTTGCTCGTAAAGCCTTGCGTTGGGAACGTCGTTTAGAACTGGCGATGGAAGGAAATCGTTTCTTTGATTTGGTTCGTTGGGGCGTTACAGATGAAGTAATGAATGCATTTTACAGCGAAGAAAAAACAAAACGTACCTATTATCAGGATGCCTTTTTTGATGCTCATAAAGAAGAGTATTGCCCAATTCCGTTAAAGCAAATTAATTTCAGTCAGGGATTGTACAAACAAAATTTAGGTTATTAATCTATTTTAAGAAATCAATATGAGAAAACTTATCAATACATACTGGGTCAAAGTGGCTGCAGTATTGGCTATCGTTTTTGTATTTACAGCCTGTGAAAATAGTTTTGAAAACGGAGGTTTTGATGTCAATTCGCCATCGAATGTTACCTCTTTTAAAATAAACGGAGTTGCGGGAACCATCGACCAGAAAACCGGAGCCATCAATATAACGATGCCTTACGGATCTGATATTACGGCTGTAAAACCAGAAGTTGTTTTGGCAGAAGGAGCAACATCAAATCTGGATCTAAGTGCACCAATAAACTTTGCAAATCCTGTAAAGTTCAGAGTGGTAAACGGTAATTTGTACAAAGATTATACGGTGACAACGGTAGTTTCAAGTCCAATTAAGAGTTTTACTATTAATGGAGTTGCGGCAACAATAAACGATGTAAGCAAAACCATTACGATGACATTGCCCGCAGATACAAATCTGACAGCACTTCAGCCTGTAATCGTATTAACAGAAGGGGTTTCTATTTCGCCGGTTTCAGGAACTACGATTGATTTTAGTAATTCGGTAACTTTTGTAGTAACTTCAAATGGTAAAAGTGTCAATTATACAGCCAATGTGGGAGTTCCGGTAGCAGGTTTGGTAGTAGCCTTTTTAGGGACGGCAGCAACAAGATCCGGAATCACTAATATGGATGAAGTTACAGCATCAAACTGGTTGTTCGATAATTTCCCGGGCGCAAGATATATTTCATTCGAAAGTGTTTTAAACGGAGCTGATTTAAGTGATGTTAACGTGATCTGGTGGCATTTTGATTCGGCTGCAAATTTACCTTCAGTGGCTTATAATCCTGCGGTAACAACAGCGCTCAAAAATTTCAGAACTAATGGAGGAAACTTACTTTTAACCTCTTTTGCCTCGCAATATGTAGATGCTTTAGGAATTGTTCCTTCAGGAAAAGGGCCTAATAATGTTTTTGGAGATTTTCCTCCAAACGGAAATGTAGATGGTAATTCATGGGGAATGTCATTTGTAGGTCATGAGAATCATCCAATATTTCAGGGATTAACCACTTTTGAAGCCGGAAAAGCCAATTTGGTACAAGGCGGAACTTTCAGGTTAAATCATACCGCATGGTGGTTTTTACCGGAATGGGGAGGTTATGGAAACGGTGAAGGCTGGAGAAACCAAACCGGAGGGACCAATTTGGCCAGTGAAGCCTGGGACAATAATCTTGACGGAAGAGTGACCATTGCAGAGTTCCCAAATACAGCAACAAATAAAAATGTAATTGTGATCTCGATGGGAGCTTATGATTGGTATAATGAAGCTAATAGTTCCGGAGTACCAAGTCAGTCTAATGAGTTTATTACAAATATTAAGCTTTTGACACAAAACAGCATCAATTATCTGGCTGAGAAATAATTTATTTTCAATTCAAAAAAATGAAATACAGAAACATTATAACCATAGTTTCCATCTTCTTTTCGCTTGCCTCATGCAGTCAGGACGATAATTATACCGGAGGCTCGATTTCAGGAGGTAATACCGAAATAGCAAGTATCTTTCCTGTCCCGCCTTCGCAGTGGATGGGTGCCAGTGATCCTTACTACAGTGCGGGTTATACAGGAGATATCATGCCATTTTTCGATAACGGAAAATTTCATATTTACTTCCTTCACGACGCTCAGAATAAACCTGCCGGAAAAGGATTTCATGATATTCATGAATACTTGAGTACAGATTTAGCCCATTTTACTTACGAAGGGCAAATGATTCCATATGGAAAAACTACTGATCCTGATTTTGCCATTGGCACAGGATCAGTTGTAAAAGTCGGTAATATTTATTACTTTTATTATACAGGCCACAATGAAACGCCAGCTTTTGTGCAGTCAAACGCCAGAGAAAGTGTTTTATGCGCCACAAGTTCTGATTTAAAAAACTGGACAAAAGTGCCTTCGTTTAAAATTACTGCACCAGCCGGATATTACAATTATGATTTTAGAGATCCGCATGTGTTTTACAACGATGAGCTTAAAAAGTATTCGATGTTGGTAAGCACACAAACAGAACCAGGAAGAAAAGCAGTTTTGTTACATTTTACAAGTGCTGATCCGGTTTCTGGAAAGTGGGATGTTCAAACGCCAATTTACACTACGACTCCTCAGGAAAATTATCTGATGATGGAATGTGCCGATATCTTCAAAATGGGAAGTTACTGGTATTTGATTTTTTCTGAAAATTGGAGTGCTAATAAAGGAACACATTACAAAATGTCAACTTCTATCAACGGGCCATGGACAACGCCGGAAATTGACAGGATCGATGGAGAATATTTTTATGCCGGAAAAACAGCTTCTGACGGAAACAAAAGATATGTTTTTGGATGGAATGCTAGAAAAACGCCTGAAAATGATTTAGGAAATAAAGATTGGGCCGGAAATATGGTAATTCATGAGCTAACGCAAAATGCAGATGGAACCTTAGCAACCCAGTCACCACAAAAGGTAAAAGATTTATTTTCTAAAAAAGTAACGCCCGAAGTAGAGACAACTTTAGGAGATGTAACAACAACATCAGGAACTTATACCTTGTCAGGGGCAACAAATAAAGCTTTAGTAACGTTTAAAACTATAGGTAAAAAAGCAAAACTAAAAGCTGATCTTACTTTATCTGGTTCAAATGGTACTTCAGGATTTGTTTTTCATACCAATGAAACTGGAAGTTATTATAAAATTATACTGGATATCGCGAAAGGCAAAATAATAGGATATAATTCAGCATCGCAGGAAGCAACCGCAATACCGTTTAAGCTGCAAGCAAATACAAAATACGAAGTTGAAATAATTGTTGAAGGGAGTGTAGTGGTATTTTACATCAACGGAAAAGTGGCTTTAACGAATCGAATTTACGGAAGAGACAAAAATAAATGGGGATTAATTGCTGAAGGACAAAATAGTACGATTTCTAACCTTCAGATTACGCAACCGGAATAACATTAATATAAAATAGTTTTAGAATGAATAACGGAAAAAACCTTAAAGCTGTAGCCTACGGAGAAGTACTTTGGGATGTTTTTGATAACGAAAAAAAGATTGGCGGAGCGCCTCTTAATGTTGCTTTACGCATGAAAACATTAGGTTGCGATGTAGCCATGATTAGCTGTGTAGGAAAAGATGCTGACGGAGAAGCAATTATCAATCAGGTCAAAAGTCTGGGACTTGAAACGAATGCGATCATGCAGTCAGAAAATTTTCCAACCGGATTGGTGAATGTAACGTTAAACGAACGTGGTTCTGCAACTTATGAAATTGCCTATCCATCGGCCTGGGATAAAATTGTACTCAACGATTTTGCAAAAAAAGTAGTGGCAGATGCTGATGTGCTAATTTACGGCAGTTTGGTTTGCAGAGACGAAGTTTCAAGAAAATCTCTGGAAGAATTGTTACAGACAAAAGTATATAAGGTTTTTGATGTGAATTTAAGAAAGCCACATTACTCGTATGAGATTTTGGAGCAATTAATGCATTCGGCTAATTTTATAAAGTTTAATGACGAAGAATTATTAGAAATTGCCGAAGCCATGCATTCGCCTTTTACCGGTTTAGAAGAGAATATGCATTTTATGGCAGAAAAAACCAATGTTACGGCAATGTGCGTAACAAAAGGTAAACACGGTGCATTGCTAATGTGGGAAGGTAAATTGTATGATAATAGCGGATACCCTGTTGAGGTGTCAGATACAGTAGGAGCGGGCGATTCATTTTTGGCAGCATTAACTACTTCGCTGCTTACCGGAAAAGAACCTCAGGCAGCTATAGATTTTGCGTGCGCCATTGGCGCTTTGGTGGCCGCATCTCCGGGAGCAAATCCAGAAATTTCACATTCTAAAATTGAAAATTTAATGACTAAAGTTTCATAATATTTAGTCTTTTAATTGTTTTTTGAAGAACATTAAAGTAAAAGCCACTCCCAAAAGGAGTGGTTTTTTTGTTGAAGAAATCCAAAAAATAATTTTATTCCTGCTCTACTAAGTTTCCTGCTTCGATAGCATTTTTTTGCGCCATAGTCTCTTTATGTTTTCCTCCCCAATTGCTAAGTTGTCTCCAAATAGGCACTAATTTTTCACTGATTTCGGTAAGCTCATATTCTACTCTGGGCGGAACTTCGGCATAAACAGTACGTTTTACCATTCCATCACGTTCCAGTTCGCGCAATTGCAAAGTAAGCATGCGCTCTGTAATGTTGCATATTTGGTTTCTTAATTCTCCAAATCTAAGTTTTCCGTTTTCAAGCTTGCAAAGAATAAGTAGTTTCCAGCGACCGCCTATAAGGCATACAGCGTAGGTAAGATCGCAGGTCGCAAAATAATTTCTATTTTCTGAATTGGTAGATGTTTCCTTTCTTTTCGCCATTACTTACTTTTTTGTTAGTACCCTACAATGGGACGTGTATAGTGCAAAAATAAGGCACTAACAGTAATTTTGGAATTTTAATTCAAAATTTTTATAAACATGTTTACATACTCATTGGTACTTATTATGGCAATAGCACTCACCGGAATACCCAGTCAGGGACAAACCATCAAAAATGCCATTTATTCATCTCTAAACCCTGAAAGTAATGAAACTAAATAAAAAAATTGCCTACGTTGGATGTTTGGGAATGATTGGGATCATAACAACAGAATTTGGAATAATTGGCATCTTGCCACAAATTGCCGTTTATTACGAAATTACAATCGATAAAGCAGCTTATTTATTAAGTGCTTTTGCATTGGTTATTGCGTTTACGGGACCTTTTATGACCTTGCTGCTTTCGGGTTTTGACAGAAAAAAGATTATGCTTGTGACTATTTTTATCTTTTTCTTTTCTACAATTGTTTCAGCGTTTTCTCCGCCTTTTTGGCTTCTGATGATCGTTCGAATGTTGCCTGCATTTTTACAACCGGTTTATATTGCTACAGCAATTGCAGCTGCCGTAGCATCAGGAAAAAAAAGTCAGGAGAATCAATTAATGGGAATCGTTCTGGGCGGAATTGCATTGGCAATGGTTACAACCGTGCCATTTGCAACCTATCTGGCTAGTATTTTTAGCTGGCAGGTTTCGTTTTATATTCAGACAATTGTTAGTGCTTTAGCATTAGTGGCTATTTTTAAAACAATGCCGTCCGGGGACATACCGGAGAAAAAATCATACGGAAGTCAGATTAGAATTTTAAAAGACAGCCCCTTTATATTAAGTACTGCAATGAACTTTTTTATGATCGCATCCTGGTTTTCTACCTACAGTTATTTTGCCGATTATTTAGTAAAAACAAGAAAATTAGATATGGCAACTATAAGTTATATGTTACTTCTATTTGGTGTTGTGGGCATTTTTTCTAATTGGCTTGCCGGAAAAATGCTGACTAAAAGCATCACAAATACAATTGCTTTTTTTCTTTCCGGAACTATCATTATTCCTGTAATATTGGTCTATTCAGGAGATAACATCTGGACAACTGTAATTGTCATTATCATATGGGGATTTTTTTATGCGCCCTGTTTTTTAAATGCTTCGGCCTATATGATTTCAGCAGCACCAAATTCTTTAGAGTTTGCCAATAGTCTGGCAACTTCTTTTGGAAATCTGGGCGTATTTCTGGGTACGGCCGCCGGAGGATGGATTATTTCTCATAGCGCAATTAATAATATTCCGTGGGCAGGAATGGTCTTTGGAATTTTAGCTTTATTGATGGTGGTCTGGAGAAGTGTTTTAGAAAAGAAAAATAAAAAAGTGATACTAATTGATACTATAAATTAATAAAAAGAAATGCTTTCAGGTAAATTTTCCTGAAGGCATTTTTTGTTATTTGGCACATATCAATAAGGCAATCAGAATTGAAATTTGACAAATCTCTTAATTAAAAATTAATCATTTAAAATAAGTAAGAAAAATTATCGCTTTGTGTTTTTATTTAACGTATTAGTGCGATTATTATCATTCAATGATTTTTGTCATATTTTGTGTTAATTGTGTGTCGTAAATGTATTTATTTGTTAACTTTCTGATGTTTATAAATTTTTAATGTGTTTATTGTCAATTGTTTAAGTGTGATTTTTTGTAAACTTTTTTAATCTGATTTTTTTTAGAGTTTATTTGGTTCTAAATTTACCACTCGTAAAAAACGTCAAAAATATCATAATCATGGATGAATTATTAGCTGCAAAAAAGGAAACGATTATTTACACTCAGGATGAAGCAATTCAGGCTTCTTTAGAATATTTTAAAGGAGATAGTCTTGCGGCAACAGTTTGGGTGAGCAAGTATGCTCTTAAAGATTCTCAGGGTAATATTTTCGAAAAATCGCCCAATGATATGCACCATCGTATTGCGTCAGAAATTGCGCGAATCGAAAGTCGCTATGCAAATCCGCTTAGCGAAAAAGAAGTTTTTGATCTCATTAAAGATTTTAAATATCTCGTACCTCAGGGAAGCCCGATGACCGGAATCGGGAATCCGTTTCAGGTAGCATCATTGTCGAATTGTTTTGTAATTGGTAATGATAACTCGGACTCGTATGGCGGAATCATGAAAACCGATCAGGAACAAGTTCAGTTAATGAAACGAAGAGGAGGAGTAGGACATGATTTGTCGCATGTTCGCCCAAAAGGTTCTCCGGTGAAAAATTCGGCTTTAACCTCTACAGGATTGGTTCCTTTTATGGAGCGTTATTCTAATTCTACCCGAGAAGTGGCTCAGGATGGCCGTCGAGGTGCTTTGATGCTTTCGGTTTCTGTAAATCATCCCGATGCTGCCGATTTTATCGATGCCAAAATGGAACAGGGAAAAGTAACCGGTGCCAATGTATCAGTAAGAATTGATGATATTTTTATGAAAGCAGTAAAAGACGATGCTTTATACGAACAGAAATATCCTATTTTTAGCGAGAAACCATTGTACTCTAAAGTAATTAAAGCAAAAGAACTTTGGAACAAAATCATTCACAATGCATGGAAATCGGCTGAGCCTGGAATTTTATTCTGGGATACCATTATCAACGAATCTTTGCCGGATTGTTATGCTGATTTAGGATACAAAACCTTATCTACGAATCCGTGTGGCGAAATCCCGCTTTGTGCTTATGATTCCTGTCGTTTGCTGGCAATAAACCTGTTTTCGTATGTCATTCAGCCTTTCACGAAAGTGGCCTCTTTTGATTTTGAACTTTTCAAAAAACATGTAGCCGCCGCTCAAAGAATAATGGATGATATTATTGATCTGGAGCTGGAAAAAATTGATGCTATTTTAGAAAAAATCAATCAGGATCCGGAAAGTGATGAAGTGAAAATGGTAGAGAAAAACCTTTGGTTAAACATCAAACATAAAGCCAATGAAGGCCGTCGTACCGGAATTGGAATCACTGCCGAAGGAGACATGCTGGCAGCATTAGGTTTACGTTACGGAAGCGAGGAAGGTATTTTATTTGCCGAAAAAATTCATGAAACGCTTGCATTAGAAGCCTATCGCGGATCAGTAAATCTGGCGAAAGAACGCGGAATGTTTGCTATTTATGATGCTAAAAGAGAGAAGAACAATCCGTTTTTACTTCGATTAAAAAAAGCCGATACTGAGTTGTACAATCAAATGCAAAAATATGGCCGTCGTAATATCGCATTATTGACGATCGCACCAACCGGAACGACAAGTTTAATGACGCAAACCACATCTGGTATTGAGCCTGTTTTTCTTCCGGTTTATAAAAGAAGAAGAAAAGTAAACCCAAATGATAAAGATGCAAGAGTTGATTTTGTAGATGAATTAGGAGATAGTTGGGAAGAATATGTGGTGTTTCATCACCGATTCAAAGAATGGATGCTGATCAACGGATATGATACTTCTAAAAACTACAGTCAGGAAGAAATTGATGTATTGGTCGAAAAATCGCCTTATTACAAAGCCACCAGTAATGATATCGACTGGCTGAACAAAGTAAAAATGCAGGGGAAAATTCAGAAATGGGTCGATCACTCGATTTCAGTAACCATAAATGTACCTAATGAAACACCAGAGGAAATGGTGAATAAATTGTACATGGAAGCCTGGGAAGCCGGATGTAAAGGTGTTACCGTGTATCGTGATGGTTCACGTTCAGGAGTTTTAATTTCGAACACAGAAAAGAAAGAAGAACCTACTGAAACGCAATCGAATACTTTTACAACCAAACGTCCGCAAATATTAGAAGCTGATGTAGTGCGTTTTCAAAACAGTAAAGACAAATGGATCGCTTTTATCGGATTATTAGATGGCAAACCTTATGAGATTTTTACTGGTTTGGTAGATGATGAAGATGGTATTTTGATTCCGCGTTGGGTTTCTGAAGGCTTGATTATCAAAAATAAAAACGAAGACGGAAATACACGTTACGACTTTCAATATAAAAATACAAGAGGTTATAAAACCACGATCGAAGGACTTTCGCATAAGTTTAATCCGGAATATTGGAATTATGCCAAACTAATCTCAAGTACCCTAAGACACGGAATGCCTATTGATAAAGTAGTAGATTTAATTAGCAGTTTACAACTAGACAGCGAATCTATAAATACCTGGAAAAATGGCGTATCACGTGCCCTGAAACGTTATATCGTAGACGGCACAGAAGTACGCGGACAAAAATGCAGCAATTGCAACTCAGATAATCTTATTTATCAGGAAGGTTGTCTTACTTGCAGTGATTGTGGTTCGTCTAAATGCGGCTAATTTTCTTTACCACGAAGGCGCTAAGACGCTAAGTTTTTTATAAAGTTTTTTCCACAAAGGCGCTAAGACGCAAAGTTTTTTATAAAGTTTTGCCACCAAGACGCTAAGACGCAAAGTTTTTTTATAAAGTTCTTGCCACGAAGGCACTAAGACGCAAAGTTTTTTTATAAAGTTTTGCCACAAAGTCGCTAAGACGCAAAGTTTTTTTCAATCTATAAATGATTGAAAGCTTGGTGACTTTGTGTCTTCGTGGCATTTTTTATTTTACCCAAAGCAATAGAGAATCTTAGTGTCTTAGTAGCATTCTTTTCTTAAGCGCTAACCAATTAAAAATCTTAGTGTCTTTGTGACTTCGTGGCATTAACTTTTTTTCACGTAGGGATTATTTTATTAAAAAGTAAGATCAAGGTAAAATCCTATAAACACTGGGATGAAAGTGATTTTTATAACTATATTTTTATGATATATATAGAAATTTAGCTTATAATTGTACTATTTACACAAAATCAAAAAAATACCTTTTATTTTGAAGTATTTAGTTTTACTTTTTATACTGCTATTGGGGTTTTCTCCATTGAGTTATGCACAGGACAATCCTGTAAAATTTCTTGATATTTCTGATGGATTGTCTAACAATTCCGTGACCACTATTTTTCAGGATAGCGATGGTTATATGTGGTTCGGAACTTACGATGGACTCAATCGTTATGACGGCTATAATTTTAAAGTTTTCCGTAACCGAATCAACGATAAAAAATCATTGTTGTTCAATACGATTTATAACATCGAGGGAGATTCCAAAAAAAATATTTGGGTCGGCGGTTCCAATGGTATTTGTATTTACAACAAAACCACAGCCACATTTCATAATGTACAATATTCTGTATCGGGTAAAAAACCTGAAATTTTAAAAGACATTATTCACCAGATGCGTTCTCTTTCAGATAATTTGGTTTTAGTAGCTTCTCAAAACTTAGGTTTAATTGCTTTCGAAAACGGCTCTTTTGTTGGGAAACACATTGCTTTAAATGTTCCCGGAAACAGAATCACCGTCAATAATTATGACGCGATTGCGATTCAGGATGATAAAAAAAATAACCGTTGCTGGGTGTATATCAGGAATGTTGGGGTTTGCAGTTACAGCTATTCTTCTAAAAATTTAAAGGTCGTTTTTCCGCTTTCAATAGAAGTCAAAGCAATGAAACTGGCTGCCGACGGAAATTTATTATTAGGAACTGATGAAGGTTTGTTTCTCTTTAATACCAAATCAGGTGTGCTGTCAGAGAATTACTTTTCGACCAAAAGCAGCGTTACCGATCTTCTTTTAGATAAAAAAAATGAAATTTGGATTACCACAGACGGTTCCGGAATTTATAAAGTCATTGGTAACAGTAAAAAAGCTATTCCGGCAAATGCGATAAAAGAAAATCAGGTTGCCAAAAGTAATTCGGTTTGGAGTTTATACGAAGATAAATCAGGCAACAAATGGTTTGGTTCTTTGCGCGGCGGAATCAGTATGCTCAGCAATACGCCTAAATATTTTAAAAGCATCAAATACAACTCAAAAGATCTTGTCGAGAATTTTATTTTGTCTTTTTGTGAAGATGAAAAAAACAATGTATGGGTTGGTACAGATGGTGCAGGTTTAAAATATTGGGATCGAAAAAACAATACGTATACCAATTACAGCAACAAACTTTCGAGCAAATTTATTACAGGGATTGTACGAGACAATAACAACGAAATCTGGCTTTCTACTTGGGCGGGAGGTGTAAATAAAATTAACCCAAAAACCAATTCGGTTACACCATATTCCTGTTACAATCCTTACACGAAACAAATCGAAAAGAATATTTGGTTTGTTTACAAAGATTCAAAAGCCAATATCTGGGCAAGTGGTACAAACGAAGGCGCTTTGTATTTTTTAGACAGGGTAAAAAACAGCTTCACACTTTTTGATCCGTCGGTTACAAATTTGCAATGCATGACCGAAACCAGCGACGGAAAATTGTGGGCAGGAAATTATAGTTCTTTATTTTCTATCGAAAAAGCAACCCGAAAAATCAATAAAATTACGATAGGAAATCCCGTAAGATGCATTCACGAAGACAAGGATAAAAACCTCTGGCTGGGAACTCAGGAAGGTGGTTTGTTGTTGTTTGACCGAAAAACAAATACTTTTAAAAGATTGACCACAGATGATGGTTTGCCTTCGAACACGGTTTTAAGATTACTCGAAGATAAAGAAGGCAATCTCTGGATGAGTACCTACAACGGCATTTGCAGATACGATAAAAAGAGAAAAACATTCCGTAATTTTTCTGTCAATGATGGTTTGCAAAGCAATCAGTTTAGTTTTAATGCCGGCCTTAAATTGTCTACAGGAGAATTTTTGTTTGGAGGAATAAACGGTTTCAATGCCTTTTTTCCGGAAGCCATAAAAGGATTCAATCAAAAAAACAACTTACTGCTGTCTGATTTTTATGTCAACAATTTACCTATCGAAGAAAGCAAAAACGACTTAGAGTGGGAGAATGGTAAAATCGAACAAGTAAGCCTGCCTTACGATCAAACCACTTTATCTCTCGAGTTTGTAGCTTTGGATTATAATAATGCCGACAAAATAAATTACGCCTATTATTTAGAAGGCTGGGACGAACAATGGAATTATGTGGGTCAAGCCCGAAAAGCCAATTATGCGAGATTAACCGAGGGGAAATATATTTTTAAAGTAAAAACAACCAATTTTAAAGGAGGCTGGAACAAAGAAGTAAGCTTGATTACGATTGAAGTTTTGCCACCTTGGTACAGAGCCTGGTGGGCATATGCATTGTATTTACTGGCGGGTATTGGTGCTATTTTTGCCTATTTGGAATACAATAAAAACAAAGAAAAACTCAAGTATAAAGTCAAAATTGCTGAACTGGAAAGCAAAAAAGAAAAAGAAATTGCCGAGAAACAATCCTCGATGTTTACCTATATTTCGCATGAGTTTAGAACGCCGCTTTCGCTGATTATAAATCCGTTGAAAAAAGCAGTGCAGAAAGAAAGTGTACAAAACGGTTCTTCGGGAAGTGATTTGGCGATTGCGCACAGAAACGCCAGACGACTTTTGAGTCTGGTCGATCAGTTGTTGCTTTTCAGGAAAGCAGAGAATGATGCAGATTCACTCAGATTATCTCCTATAAACGTGAATAATCTTTGTAATGAAGTGTACCAATGTTTTGTCAATCAGGCAAAAGATAAAAGTATTCGATACAATTTTGGTATTCCGGATCATGAAATTGTGATCATTGGCGATTATGAAAAAATCGAAATTTCGCTATTCAATTTAATGTCAAATGCCTTTAAATACACCCCAATTGGCGGAGAAATCAATCTTAAACTTACAGAAAACGATCAGGAAGTTTTCTTAGAAATTTCGGATAGCGGAGACGGAATCGAAGCCAAAGATATTGAAGTGATTTTCGAAAAATTCAAACAAATAAAATCGAAAGTATCTATTGGAACCGGTTTCGGAATCGGACTTTATATCGTAAAACATTTTGTCGACAAACACAAAGGAACCGTAAGTTGTACAAGTGAAATTGGAAAAGGAAGTACTTTTAAACTCACATTCCTAAAAGGAGACAGCCATTTTGATAATGTCGAAATTACAAATGAAATCCCAAAAAGAAGCCAGTTATTTGATGAACTTATTATAGATGATGGTCAGGAGAATCAGACCGCGTATCCTTCAGTTTCAGAAAGTGACTTTCAGAAAATCATGCTTACCGATAAGCGTACGGTTTTGATTATTGATGATAATGTCGAAATAAGAGCTTATCTGATCAAATTATTTTCTGAATCCTATATTGTTTACAGCGCCGAAAATGGGGAAGAAGGTCTAAAACTAACCAAAAAACACATGCCTGATCTGGTGATTAGTGATATCACGATGGAAGAAATGGATGGTTTGGAATTGTGCCGAAAAATAAAAGAAAATGACGCATTGTCTCATATTCCGGTTATTTTGCTAACAGCATCAAAAAATCCCGAAACGCATCTGCAGGGAATCAACGATGGAGCCGATGATTATATCACCAAACCTTTTGATGATGATATTCTGGTGGCGCGTGTAGAATCGTTACTAAGAAACCGCAGCAATTTGCGCACCTATTTCTTAGATAGTATCACGCTCAAAGAAAACACCCAAAAAGTGCCGCAGGAATATCAGGAAATCCTGAAAAAGTGTATCGATATTGTCGAAGCCAATATTCATAAAAGAGATTTTACAATAAAAAACTTTGCCCTCGAAATGGGAATGAGCCATAGAACATTGTACACGAAAATTAAAATCATTTCCGGCCAGACTTTAAATGCATTTATCCGTTCGGTTCGAATTCGAAGAGCGGCTATGCTAATGCTTACCGAGGATATCAATATTACCCAGGCAAGTGCCGAAGTAGGTTTTGAAGATCCTAAATATTTCAGACAGCAATTTGTAAAACTCTTCGGGATGACACCTTCAGAATACATCAAAAAGTACAAGAGTTCTTTCAACTCAGATCTTAATGTTATTAAATAATTCTAAAACATTTTTCACGTTCAAACCTGTCATTTCGATTTCATGATCAGCCAAAATCTTTTTTTTCAGGAGCTAATCCCGCTATCCGTTTCAATCTTTT
>Ga0247810_10000971_pt1 | contig 20787 bp, 22 predicted proteins | sample UWRJL119311C1_FD_179918 | JGI IMG/M metagenome (GOLD analysis project Ga0247810, IMG submission 179918) | Plant litter microbial communities from Arlington Agricultural Research Station in Wisconsin, United States - UWRJ-L119-311C-1 | ecosystem: Environmental > Terrestrial > Plant litter >... | reverse complement strand
GCCTCTAGCTGTTTGCAGCTTATGGAACAGAGTATTTTCGGCTAAACGAAAATAGGAATTAAAAACGATAATTCCACTAAAGTTGCAAATAGCTAGAGACGTATGTTGTGCGAGGTTGTGACACGCAAAGTGAGCAAGTTCTGAAAATCGCCAACAGTTCGGTTATGCGGTTTCAATGTTATTTTCTGCTTTCAGATTTCGATTTTCCAGGTTCCAATTTTTCGGCTTTAGTTTATCAAATCCAGCTTTCAAGTTTCTGCTTTTCAGATTCCAAATTTTCAAGTTTCGGTTTGCCAAAAAACAATTTTTAAGTTTCTGCTTTTTAGATTCCAATTTTCCGCTTTCTAATATTTAGTTTTCCAATTTCGGCTGTCAATTAGTTTCAGTTTTTCGGTTTCCAATTTGGGAGCAATCACGCACAACGTTCTGGCGCTACACGAGGTTTGGGATTAAAGATGCGAGGTTTTTCGGTTAAATACAAATTTTACAAGTACAAAACCATCTTTAAATTCAACCTAATGCACAAATCTCGTGTAACGGCTGTTATGCACAGTGCTTTTTACCTTTCGGTTACTCAAAGTCATAGACAGTCGTTTCAATTTCGTGCGCAATTAAATTGTTGTTTACTATTGCTTCGATTTCCGTCCATTGTCCACCTGCAAGTCCACAACCAATTCTTGGCATATGAACACTTGCATTTTGTCGTTTTGCAAATTGAGCAACTCTTTCTAAGCACTCTGAAACGAAAGTGTAACGAATTGGCGGAATTCCTTCTTTGTCAGGTCTTATGTCTCTTTGAGCTATCATATTTGCAACCCAAATATTCTCTGTTGCTTTAACGAATTGAACATTTCCTAATTCAAATTTCTTTTCGTTTGAGTATTTATCCCTGCTTTCAAGGTGTTCAAATTGTACTGTGTCAGATTGTTCTAATTCTTTGTTTTTATACCAATTTCTATATTCAGCTTCGGGCTGTTTCCATCTTTTAGAAATTGCCATTACAAAACCTTTTCCCCAACCACCAACATCATTGCAGATATGAACAATAATTTTTGTTCCGTTGTCATTTGGGTTTGTTGCGTCTCCTTTTGTGAATTTTATTGGTGTCAATTCTATTTGTTTAAAGTTGTAGTTTAATGATTTTGTGTCAATGGACAAACTGAAGCCGTTATAAGCAGAATCGTTTTTGTCTGATGATGGAATAATTCTTTCTTCCACTTTGTCAGCGTTAATTGGGTAACAATAATAACCTAATGGTTTGTCTTGATTAGGTTTGCTAATAATTACTCTTTCACCTTTCAATATTTTTGCTTTGTCACCACCTGTATATGGTGCCATAAAATGTGTCAAGTAAGTAATTTGAACGTCTTGAACAGCTTCAAATACTTCCCCTCCTTTCGGATAAAAAAGACCTGTCGGCATAAGTGCTTTTGAAAGTTTTCTTGCATTTTCCATAGCTTTTCCACTGACTGTTTTTCCTTTTTTTACTTCGTCAAAAAGTTCGTCAACGGTTTTAAAACCCAAAAATCGATATGTTAAAGCCTTAATGTTCATTGTCGAGTATTCGTTTTTTCTTAGCATTGTGCATAACGTTCTCGCGCCTCTAGCTGTTTGCAACTTATGAAAACGAGTCTTTTCGGCTAAACGAAAATAGGAATTAAAAACGATAATTCCACTAAACTTGCAAATAGTTAGAGACGTGTGTTGTGCGAGGTTGCGACACGTAAAGTGAGCAAGTTCTGAAAATCGCCAACAGTTCGGTTATGCGGTTTCAATTATTTTCTGCTTTTAGATTTCTCTTTTCACGGTTACGATTTTTCGATTTTAGTTTGTCAAAATCCAACTTTCAAATTTCTGCTTTTCAGATTTTAAATTTTCAAGTTTCGGTTTATCGAAATCCAATTTTCAAGTTTCTGCTCTTTAGATTCCAATTTTCCGCTTCCAATTAGTTTTCGGCTTTTTGATTTCCAATTTGGGAGCAATCACGCACAACGTTCTCGCGCTACAAGCAGTTTGGGACTAAATTAAGCCCATTCTTCGGATTTGCCAAATCTTCCAAATACAAACCAAATTTTCCATTAAGCCAAATCCCCAAATTGCTTGTAGCGTGTGTTATAGCCAGTGCTTTTATACGTAATTATTTAGTTGCACTTCTTATTACGAATTTTGAAAAAGTATTAAATAATCTAATAAAAGTCACGAATGAAATTATCGTTAAATACCAAATACTTGATTTTAGAAATATTGTGAATGAAATTGGATATTTTTTTAGAGTAAATAATGTTTCTGTTGATACTAAATCAAATTTGTAAACTAAAATTAATCCAATTGTTGCAATAAAAATGAGTGTTGAAATTTGGAATTGGTCAATTAGAATATGAAGTAAGGTTTTAGAATTGTTTGTACTGTCTTCTATTTTGTAAAGTTCTTTAGAAAAAGAACTTGTTCCAATAATAGAAAGGGCAGTAATGGTAAAACCTATAGTTATTGACAAGAAAGTTGAAATAGTGTCAAAGGCTATTGAGTTATCAAAATTCCAAACTGTTGAAAACAGAAAAAGAACAGATAACGTAAATAATAAAAATAATATGGTTTTAAATATCTTCATTTCTTATTTTAGAAATTAACTTGGAAAATACGTCATCAGGTAAAAACATTTCGTTTTCATCAACGGGGGTTTTAAATTCGATTTTACGAGAAAAACCGTCTGCATTGAAAAGCATTCCTAAATTTTTTTCATCACGTCCCGAGATTACAACGCCGTTAAAGTTAACTCTATTATCGAAAATACTCTTTATTTTCTTTAATAAACTGTTGCCAATAATTTTGTCTTGATAATGGAAGTGTAACTGAGCAGAAGTTGCTTCAAAGCCATTAATTTCTTCAGCAAGTTTTTCGGTCAGAACATTTGATTGACTTAAAAGATTAGGGACAGCAGAAAGTCTTATGTCATCTAATTTTTTTAGGGTTTGTATAAATTTTTCTTCGTCATAAATGTCCTTTGAAACAAGTTTTGTTTTTTTATCGAATTTAGTTCTAAAAAAATCTATTAAGGAATTTCTTTTTCTTGAGTTACTAAGCCAAAGAAATCCTGTATTAAAGTCAATTAAGCCAAATGTTTCTTTAGGTTCAGCTTGGTTTGGTTGTCTTGGATTTGGTAAGGTTGTCTTTGTTTCAACGTCAAATACATTAGGATTCCTTGGCATAGCAGAACCGTCACCAAAAGTTATTTTAAGATAATTTTCAGTATAAAAATATTTGTAAATATGTACACGTTTGTTGTCGGTAATAGTGTATGTGTCTTCTGGGATTTGTTTTTTAAAGTCATCAATGTTTATCGCATTGTCATTCACCGACAGGAAAGTTCCGCTAAATACAATATTTTTCGTGTTATTTTCCATTACTGTAGTTTTCTGTGTTTTGCGGTTTTTTTTACCATTGGTTATAACGTTCTGGCGCTAAACGAAGTTTGGGATTAAAGATGTGTTGTGGCATCAAAAAAAATGGCAGTATCTTCTACAATCTCATAGTTGTCAATTTCTTTATTATATCTGAAAGAGAGAGGTTTTTGATTTTTTAAAACAATGTTATCAGAGCTTTTTGCATCCTCACTAAAAATTACAAATACTCGAGCTCCAACAAGAATATTGTGAACATAAATTTGATCTCGATCGTTTTCGTCTTGAACAATTTCGTAATTTTGAATTTGAACTTGTTCAACTGTATCAACAATTCTGTGTTGTCTGTTTTTAAATCCATTTTTGAGGATTTTATTGACAACTTCTTTTAAATCTTTAGAAATTTTTTCTTGTTCTTTTTCTCTCATAATATCTTTGAATATTCATTAAATTTCCCGTCTCTGTGTGCGCATTGGCTATAACGTTCTTGCGCCTCTAGCTGTTTGCAACTTATGAAAACGAGTATTTTCGGCTAAACGAAAATAGGAATTAAAAACGATAATTCCACTAAAGTTGCAAATAGCTAGAGACGTATGTTGTGCGAGGTTGCGACACGTAAAGTGAGCAAGTTCTGAAAATCGACAACAGTTCGGTTATGCGGTTTCAATGTTATTTTCTGCTTTCAGATTTCGATTTTCCAGGTTCCAATTTTTCGGCTTTAGTTTATCAAAATCCAGCTTTCAAGTTCTGATTTTCAGATTCCAAATTTTTAAGTTTCGGTTCGTCAAAATCCAGCTTTCAAGTTTCAATTTTTCAAATTCCAAATTTTCAATTTTCGGTTTGTCAAAATCTAATTTTCCACTTCCTTATTTCAGATTCCAATATTCCGCCTTCCAAGTTTCGGTTTTTCGATTTCGGCTGTCAATTAGTTTTCGATTTTCCGCTTTCCAATTTGGGAGCAATCACGCACAACGTTCTCGCGCTACAAGCAGTTTGGGATTAAGGAAGCGTAATCTTTCGGATTTACCAAATCTTCCAAATACAAACCAATTTTTCAATTAAGCCAAATACCCAAATTGCTTGTAGCGTGTGTTAGCGGTAGTTATTTTTTGTACCATTTAATTACTGAATTCATTTTTTTTGAAAAATTTTCATTATTTAATTCTTCAAATTCAAAATTAGTTCGAATTAATAATTTGTTTTCTATAAAAGATGGAAACACTAAAAAATCAAATTCTCCAATCTCTTTTTCCTCGTTTATTTTAAAAATGAAAACAGGTATATTTAGCATATTTGCTTCCCTATAAACTTTCAATTGTTCTATTTGCTTTTTTATCCTTTGAGTAAATGCTTGGTTAGTTTTTACCTCTACAGCAAACTTAACGTCTGGATTGTCTTTCAAAGTAATAAATAAGTCCAATAATGGAGTAGGATAATTGCCAATGTTTATTTTGAAGTCTGTCTTCAAGAGAAAAACTTTTGCAATTTCTTCACCTCGCCATTCTTTAAAATTCTTTTTACTGTCCATTATAGTGAATGTTTATATTTTGATTTATATGAATTCAGTTTAGTTCCTAACCAAAATGCTTTGACATCATCAAAAAGTTTTGTTCTATTTGGTGTGTCTAACTCAAACTTTGTTGAAAGACTTGAAATTCCTTTTTGCCTTTTTGTATTTATGGGAATAAGATAAACTTTTTCAGTTATGACGTCCACACCTGCAAGAAATGTTGGGCAATAATATAAATTTAGTTTGTGCAGTTTTTTTTTAGGTACAGTTACTTTAAGATTTCCACTTTTATTCAATCCTTGTTTTGTAGATTTTATTTGAACAACAAAATAAAAATTTTCGTTTGGTCCAATCAATTCTACATAAAAATCTGAGGTAGGCCATTTTTCACCTAAATGTCTTGCTCGAAAAGTATAGTCACGTGAAATAACAACACTGAATATGTTTTCTCCTAAATCTCCGATGTCGTTTTGTGTTGGCATAGGTGTTCTTTATAATTACCGCTAACGTTCCTGCGCCTCTAGCTGTTTGCAGCTTATGGAACAGAGTATTTTCGGCTAAACGAAAATAGGAATTAAAAACGATAATTCCACTAAAGTTGCAAATAGCTAGAGACGTATGTTATGGTGTGTAGCGACACGATTGTTAAGCACGAAAGATCTTACCATTCCAATTATCGATTCCAATTTCGGCAAGCTTTTCCGCCTTCCGATTTTCCGTTCCAAATAGTTTCCGCTTTGAACTTCAGTTAATGCTCAAAAAAGCGATAAAAAATTCCGCTTTCGGTTGTCCAAAAAGCGGTTCACGTTTGCTTGTCCGCAACAATTAAGCTTCGAATTTAAGTTAAGATTTCGGTCAGCTTGATTTCTGTTTCATTTTGTTTTCAGAGCTAAAACGCTAGATTAAAATCAGCTGATTCCCGTCGGCGGAGCTATACACCATAACGTTCTGTCGCTTGGCGAGGTTGGGGAATAAAGAAGCGAGATTTTTCGGTTAAACACAAATTTTCCAAATACAAAACAATCTTTAAATTCAGCCTAGAACCCCAATCTCGCCAAACGGCTGTTACCTGCTGTTTTTTTTATATATTCCAATTTCCTTTAATATATTCTATTTTCCATTTTCCATTCTTCTTTTCTAAATAAATTGAATTTCCATAGCTATTTTCATTATCCGAATAATAATCAAATTCTAAATAAGCTTTAGTATTATCTTCTGAAAATATAGGAATAGAAAACTGGATGAATTTTTCGGTTATTTTTAAATTCCCGGTTGATTCTACAGTTTTAAAACCTTGAGTTATACTTTTTGGGATTTTAAGTTCTTTAAGAGTTTCATTTTGATTGAGAATATTTAGAGAATCCTTTATTAAGAAAAATGAGTTGTTGATTGGTTTGGATTTATAGACTTTTTCAATGCAAACTTCGCCTTGATTTGTAAAAGATTTTTCAGGAAGTTTTACAACTGTTAGTTTATTATTAGCTTTCGTATCCTCAAAACATTTAGCGTTAATTATATTTTTCTTTAAGTTTAAGCATATTGGAAGTTTATTACCATTCCCTAAATCTCGAACCATTTCTAAACCTTTTTCTTCGATTAAAGTTTGAATAATATTAATAGATTCTTTTTGACGAATAAGTTCTTGACTTTTTTCACTATTGCAACTGGCCAGAAAAAGAATAATAAGTAATAAAATATTTTTCATTTTTTAGTCATTAAATAATTTTAATCATCTGTAATTAAGCATTTGCTGGGTTTCTAAGGCAAAATAGCAGGTAACGTCCCCGCGCTACAAGCAGTTTGGGATTAAATCAGCATAATCTTTCGGAATTGCCAAATCTTCCAAATACAAACCAATTTATCCATTAAGCCAAATACCCAAATTGCTTGTAGCGTGTGTTACCAGCAGTTTTTTTTATTCAATTCTGTTGTATTCAACTCGAATATTATATTTATTTCGAGTTATAATTTCATATTCTAAAGTCAATTCTAATCCATTGTTTAAGAACCATCTGTCATTTTTTCCGCTTGTCATGCTATTTTCATTTCGAATTACAGAACTATATGATGTCTTCTTTGCAAACTCATTGAGTTTAGTCTTTAGTTCTTCATATTTGACCTGTGAATATTTCTTATCACTAATGATGTAATCTAAAAAGAAAACTAATAATTCTTGATGTTGTTCTTCGCCTTCTGTAGTTTTACTTCCGCTTGATAATTGAAATTGAATGGAATCTAGTTTAGAATCAACATACTCTAATTTATTATGATATCCATTAAAAGTCTTTATTTCAACCCCTTTTTTAGTTAATAATCCCTTGTTCTTAACTTTTGTTATAAAACTAGAATTTGAGCAAAAGTTATATATTGAATCTCTTGAGCTATGTAATGGAATATCAAAGAATATTTTATTTAAGTCGTTTTTTTGAGCAAGACAGTTATAGGATATTAATAAATATAAGACTATAATTTTTTTCATAATATTTTATTCAATTTCAGCGGATTTTTGTCAAAATTGCTGGTAACGTCCTGGCGCTACACGAGGTTTGGGATTAAAGATGCGAGGTTTTTCGGTTAAACACAAATTTTCCAAGTACAAAACCATCTTTAAATTCAGCCAAATACCCAAATCTCGTGTAACGGCTGTTATAGGCTGTACTTTTTTAGGTCATCCAAATTCCATATACAGCGATTACTGTCCAACTTCCATAAACTTTTTTAAGAAAATAACTATGTCCACTCGCGCTGTGTGTAAATGTCGAGTAAATAACAGAAACAATGCAATTTTCGTAATTATTGTCAAAAACAGGTTCACTTATAGAGATTATTTTTTGTCTTTTCTTTGTTTTTATAAATATTTCTTCAGCTTCTTTTTTAGTCAAACATTTTTTGTTTTTTATAAGATCAGAACTGTAATTCAATTCTTTTATCAATTCTGAATTCCAAATTCCATCATTGTTTTTTGCGACGTTTGCTTCAATTTCATTTAATATTTTTTCAGGAACTTCAAGACCAGTTTCTTCTTTAAACTCTTTTAGGTCAAAAAAAGTTTTATATTTTTCACATTGAACATATATTCCGAATGTACCCTTTCCAATTTGCTCTTCAATGATTTTTTTAAAAACGTCAGATTCTGAATTGTTTTGTGAAAAACTCAAAGTTGAAATAGTTAAGAAAAGTAAACAGTAAATTTTCATATTTTTCTTTTTACGATTTTTGGTAGTATAGCCTATAACGTTCTCGCGCTACAAGCAGTTTGGGACTAAATTAAGCCTATTTTCGGATTTGCCAAATCTTTCAAATACAAACCAACTTTTCCATTAAGCCAAATGCCCAAATTGCTTGTAGCGTGTGTTGGCAGTAGGCTTGTTATTTAGTTTTTTTTCTTAATTCGGCTATTTCATTTTCTAAATCGGATTTAGCTCTTAATTTCCAGTTAGATTGAACTTTCATATTTTGAGATTTCGTTTGATTTGAGGGTGGTGGATTTGGTATTTTTGTTGCCGAAATATTACTTTCAGGATTTTTAAAACTTCGAGTTATTCCGCAAGCTCTTATTTGAATTAGATTGTCTGATTTACGATTGGCATAAATCAGCCACTTTCCACTTTTATCAATTATAGGTCCGCACGATTGATTATAAATTCCTCTATAAACTTTTCCGTTTAAAACACCTTTAAAGGATTCAATAACTTTAATTTCAAACGTGTGTTTTTTAGAATCAATTTTCAAAATTTCTCCAATAAAAATATATTTTGATTCCGTAAATTCTCTTTTTTGAATATCTTTTAGATTTTTAGAAATTTTGCAATCGCAAGCTAATGATTTACTTGAAATCAAGAAAGTCCAAAATAATATTGTTAAAATTTTTATTCTCATTTTTTTCGGTAAGCTTACTGCCAACGTTCCGGCGCTTGGCGAGGTTGGGGATTAAAGATGCGAGATTTTTCGGTTAAACACAAATTTTCCAAATACAAAACCAACTTTCCATTAAGCCTAAAACCCAATCTAGCCAAACGGCTGTTAGCGGTTCGGGCTTTTTTTACGTTTCAGTTGTCGATAAATTCAGTTTTATGCTTTCTAATAAAATCTACTTGTAATTGTTGTAAATTTTCTGTTTCGTAAAGTTTATAAAATTCATCGTCAAACTTATTTAATGGATTGTCTTCATAAGATTTACTAAAACCTTCTATTGTTCCATCCTGATGTTGTGTGATTTTTGGATTTTCTTTTTCAAAAGTTTCATTAGCTCGTTTAGTTAATTCGGAATATTTATTTGCTTCAACTAATTTTAAAGCATCTGGCAAATATTTATAAAACTGCCCACTTGAATTAAAGTAAAACTGATTATAACCACCATTATTAACGTCTGATTATTCGGAAATTAAAACAACTTCTCCGTTTTCATACTTGTGAGGATAGTCGTATGGTATTGTATATGAAATTGTGTACTTTATCAGTAAATCATTGCCCAACATAAACAAATCACCGTCACCTTCAATCGTATCGTCTTCACTCTTTTCAGGAATATTTAATTTTTCAATTAAGGATTCTTTTAAAAAAGAATAAGCCATGTTTTCATCCATAGGTTTTGAGTTTTTGTAAAAACAAATTTCTCGGCTACTTCCAATCCAATTAGGCCCAATATCACTACGAACTTTCCATTTAACTGAAAGAGTATTTAAAATAGCCTCATTCTTTAGTTCATCTTTAATATTCATTGTGTTCTTTGTTAAAATTGGCTACAATGTTTCTGATACGACAGCGAGTTTGGGAGTAAATTAAGCCTTATTTTAGGATTTGCCAAATCTAATTACAAAACCAACTTTCCATTAAGCCAATTGCCCTAATTCGTTGTAGTAGCTGTTGGTGACAGTTATTTTTCGTTCTGCTTTTTTTACGGTTTACAATGAATTCTTTCTGTTACTTTAAATATTTTTTCAGTTTCAGAAGGTTTTGAATAATCATAATGGTAAAGTTTCTCAACAATGCAATTACATTTGTCATTTGCCAACGCAACGCTGATAATTTTTGATTCGCCTGACCAATTTGAATATTTAATATTCTTAATTGAAAAACCTTTCGATTTTAGTTTTTCTACAATTTCGATTCTTTTATTTTGGTCTTCTTTATATGATACCAAACTGTCATAAATATCATCAAATACTATTGGTTCATATTCACAAATAGGCTTGTCAAAATCAAATTTCTTGTAACTTGTTTTTTTGAAATCATCTTCATTAATAATACCGAACTCGTAATTGAAGTTTTTATCTTTACCTTGAAAAGAACTTGTAATTTTAAAAGTTTCTACGTCTGCTCCGTATAGAATTTGATTGTTATTAATTATATGTTTTTTTGTTTTTCCCCAATCATCGTCAATAGGAACAAAATCACTTATATCGTCAATAATTACAGCTTCTCCTCCGTGAATTAAAAAATTATCAGCCTTTGACCAAGGATATTAATCAATTTTATTTTGTCTGGATTAACACCTTTAATTACACAATCGTTTAAGTTGTTATAAAAACCAAAAAAATAAGCGGAGTCTTTGTCACGGAAAATATAGTTTCCAATAAACTTAAAAGTGTTAGGGTCAATATTTTTTATAAGTTCTCCGTCTATAAACAAGTGATTTTTGTCCTTGCCAAACTCAAAGTTGCAATCGCAGTCAAATGTTAATTCTTGAAAAGTTTTTGCATCTGCTTGTTCAATTAAACTTTTTCCTTGTCCACTTCCCTCATTCCAATATTCGTAATATACTTTGCCATTTTCAACTTTGTAACCGCGACTGCAACTTGTCAAAGCTGAAATTGTTAAAACTATAAAAATTACTTTTTTGATCGTCATTTTAGGTATGTCTGTCATAATTGCCACCATCGTTCTGGCGCTTGGCGAGGTTGGGGAATAAAGATGCGAGATTTTTCGGTTAAATACAAATTTCCCAAATCCATTGTAGTGGCTATTAGCGGATGTTTTTTATTACCATTCTCTCCATAAGTCAGCAATTCCTTCACCTTGGGCATAATCTTTTGGTTTTAAACCTGACGCAAGAGTTATTTGATCAATAAGTTCACATAAATCTTCTCTTTCACCTGTTTCGATAATTCCTTCATCTTTCTCATTCAATTTATTTAGTGACTTAATCGCTATTTCAAAAGATTTTTCCTTGTCATTTTTGTTTCCATTTTCACCTAATGTTATAAGTTTGAATATTAAATTGTCAAATATTCCTTTTGCTTCATTGCAATTTTCTTCTGTATATTGTTCCATTTTATACTCAAAAAAATTCTCTCTCCATTTTGCGAATGGATATAATTCTTTGGTTTTTTTTAGTTTTTCAGAGTAAGTTAAACTATCATTCAGAGAATGTTCAAATTCACTTCTTGGTTGAGTTTTTTCTGTTAAATTATTTTCAACTTCAGGATTGTTGTTTGTTTTAGTATACAAATAAGCTATACCGCCAATTATTAAAGTTCCAATAATTAAATAAGTCATTTTTTTCATTTATAGTTTCGTGTCGTTTCTTCAAAATATCCACCAACTTGTATATATATGTCTGACTACATCAGACTTCTCTATCCTAAATTGAGTCGATATATCCGATAATTGTCAGTGTTTATTTGTTTTCAAAAATAGGATTTTTATTTCATAAACCATCAAACTGACTTTTTATAGATTGAATACTTTTTACATTAAATTGATTATAAGTAAATGATTTTTTGTTGCTTATATGAATTGAGAGGAATGCGACTCTAACTAATCATGATATTAAATTCAAATAGCAAAATTAGATATCAATTCAAATCTTTAAATCTTCCAATAAAAGGTTCGAATTCTATACCGTCAAGGTCACAAAACAAAAAAACACTCAAAGCGAGTGTTTTTTTGTTTTGTATTAAATTAGTTTTTGAATATAATCTTAGTTAGATAAATTTTTACCAGGAAAATATCATTTTATTTAAAAAACTGTAGTCTATATTCTTTAGGGGTGATTCCTGTAATTTTCTTAAAAAGTTGCGTAAAATGTGAAGCTGTGTGAAAATTAAGCTGATAAGCAATTTCAGCAATATCTTTACTGGATTGAAGAAGCGCCTTGCTATAATTGATATCCATTTCGTTAATCCACTGTTTTGGTGATTTTTGAGTTACATTTTTCACACATTTATTAAGGTAATTTTCTGTAACAGACAGTTTATCGGCATAAAATGTTACTCTTTTTTCATCTCTGTGATATTTGAACAAAATATCCCGGAACTGAAGAGACAAATCCATAGGACGAGTAGCTGATTTATGATGACTATCAGAATCGGTACTTAATATTTTAACCAAAATAAGATGAAGCATTGTAATGATGATCTCGTTTAAATTCAATTCATTAAGCCATAACTCCTGCTCCATAATGGTAAGCAGTTGTTTAATCGTTCCGTAAGTAAGGTTATCCAAATTTAAGAAAGGAGGCATAAAAAAAATGCTGGTTTTATGTTTGGGTAATTCCTGTTCAGATACAATATTGTTCTCATAGGCTAAGAAAAAACCTTCGGCATCATCAGATAATTCTATGGTTGCTGTAATTGTTCCTTGTTTGATAAAAATAACACCTCCTTTTTCTACATTATATTCTTTATTCTCCAGATACTGTTTAATATGTCCGTTGGTAATAAACAGAACAAAATTAAAAGTGGTACGGTACGGAACTACAGGCATAAGAATACCTTTTAGATAATCTTCAAGCCTGTAAAGCTGTATATCTGCATTATTAGAAAGTATTTTTTCTGTAATGTTAGGAAGGAAAAGTTTTTTATACTGAAAATTAGAAAGTGTTTCCATATTAATTATCCTATTAAAGATCGTGCAAATTTAATAATGAATATCATTTAAAATTTATAAAATATTCCCATTTTTATCCCAAAAGGATTTCCCGGAGTATAAGTAATATCAGTAATTGGTGCCGCTTCATTTTTCAATTGAGTTTCTGTAGCAAATTGAGCTTCATTCCATTTTACATCGAATAAGTTATTGATTTGAAAATTAGCCCCCCATTTTGCACGGTTGTAGGAAAGTATCAAATCATTTACAAGGTAAGGTTTTGTTTTGAGACTATTATCCTCAACAGCAGGCCTTTCACCTAGATAGCGATACTGTAATCCTATAGAAAAGCCTTTCGTGAAATCCCAATTTAAAGATCCGGTACTCGTAATTATTGGTGCTAACGGAATATAATCTTCTCCTTTTGGTTCCTCCATTAATCGGGCATGAGAATAATTAACATCAGCATTTAAATACAGATTTGGTAATGGCTGGTAGCGAATACCTAAATCAAAACCATAACGTTTTGATTTACCCGAAGGTTCCACAACAGCATCATCACCTACATAAACAAATTCCTGTTGTAGAAATAAATACCATACTGTTGGTGTAATAATCAATGATTTTAAAGGATGAAGTCTTGTTCCGAAATCAGCTCCTAGAGAATATGGTAACGTGTTACGTCCGTTTTGAGGAATTACAACTCTCATATCATTAGAATGAAATCCCATACCAGTTTTTAATAACCACACAACTTTGTCACTTGAAGCATAAGACAAATTAAGCTTAGGACTTAGTCTGGTTGCTTCTGATGATTGTCCCGATGGCAATTGCTCCTGATCCAGTAAATCATGCATGTTGAAAATAAAATGATCCAGTCTTAGCGCCGGAGCAATAGTCCATTTTCCGGTTTTCCATATCAATTCTGAGTAAGCGTGCAAATTGGTTTCTACGCCGGTAACATCCATCTTTTTATCCAACAATAAATCTCTGTGATAAACATGATTCAGCTGCAAAGTTTGAATATCGTCATTTCGGAATCCAATTCCGGATATCAATTCAAAAGAACTATTAGAAAAGATGAAATTTTTGACATGTTTAAATTCACCGCCATAAATATTTCTGCCATCTTTTTGTTGAATTTCATCTCCGTGAATGGGATCACTTAGGAAAAATGTAAAATCAGAATACAGATTAAAATTATACTTAGAGTACCAGGCCATCGCTTCAATATGCTCTGATGGAGAAATAATATGTTTAAAATTCATCTGGACATTGCTGCGAGAAGTGCTTCCTCCTTCGGTAGGATCAATGCTTCCCCAACGATCAATAATTCCTTCATTTATGGCGCGTTCCGGATTTTGTCCTGAAGCATTCCAGGAAGAATTAAACGTAGAAAATTGGATATTGAAGTAATCATTATCTGTTATCCACTGGTTGTATTTTCCAAAGATATTAACCCTGTTGAAATTTTGTTTTACATCAAAAGGCCCATCGGTGTAATTGTATTCTGTTGCTAAATAGAAATTTTTCTTATTGTCAGGATCGTTTATGATATTAAACATTCCCAGAATTCTTTTTGTATTAAAAGAACCTCCTTCAAGTTTAATCATACTGTTTTTTAAAGCTCCATAAGTTTTAAAATCTACATAACCCGCAGTATTAAAATCTCCTCTGTCAGCATAATAGGCTCCTTTTCCAAAATCGATATTATTAATGGTTTCAGGAATCACAAAATGTAAATCTGAGTATCCCTGACCGTGAGCATGTGATACAATATTTACAGGCATTCCGTCTACATTCACACTAACATCCGTTCCGTGATCTGCATCAAAACCTCTTAGAAAAATTTGTTCTGCCTTTCCACCGCCGGCGTGTTGGGCAATAAACAAACCAGGAACTTTGCGTAACAAGTCCTGAGCTGAGTTTACCGGAAATTTATTAAGATCAACCTTTGTGATATCTGAAAGAAATGAAGTGTGATTGATAATTATTTCGGAAATCTCAATAGGTTTACGCTGAAGAAAAATGACTTTGTTTTCATACTCAGTAGTGCTATTAACAGCCAATTTCTGCTGATCATATCCCTGATGACTAATTACAAGTGTATCCGGAAAGGATTGAAAGTGCAATTTGAATGAACCATCTGGTTCTGAATGGGTATGTGTGTTTCCGTGATTGTATTCTATCAAGACATTTCCTATTGGAAATTTGCTGTCTGTATCTTTAAGGAAAGTTTGCATTTCACTTTCTTTCTTCTGTGCTACAGATGCTGTACCAATCACTAAGAGAAGGAAGACTATTGTATTTTGAATTTTTGTCATTTTGTTTTTTAAAATAATCTACAAAATCTGCTTGCAAAAGCTTCAAGCAGATTTTGTAGATCTTTATGTTTAATGTGACTCAAAAGTCTATTATCAGTAAAAGCTAGAATCCAACCATCATGCCTATAGCAATACGATTAACGGTAGAAGTTTGTGTATTGGTATTGATGATCTGTTTCGCGCCGGCATCATATTCTAAACCTATTAAGAAGTTTTTGGTGATATCATACATAGCATTGATAGAAGCAGAAGGTAAAGCAATTCGCGTATTCGAATTCGTATTATTGTTAACAAAATCTGCCGTTGAATTATCATTTATAACTTTACTGTTTACAAGCGAAACAGGAGTTGCATTATACGTCATGGTGGTATAACCCAGAACTAAATTAGAATGCAGTCTTTTCTTTTCTCCGAAGAAATATTCTACGTCTGCAGAACCTCCATAGATAGGCACTGTTTTAAAATTGCCATTTTGGTCATAAATGGCATCATACATATTTCCTGCACCTCCATTACCAAACAAGGCACCAGATAAAGTATAAGAGCCTCCTATACCAGAACCAGCAACAGCCTGAGCCATAAAATAACTCTTTTCATTAAGCATGGTTTTATAATTGGCATTAACACCCCATCCCATTGTCATAGCATTATCATTTGTGTCTTTTTCATAACGAAGCGTACGACCCATAAAGGCTAAACGCAAGTAACCTGTCTGGTCATGCAGTTTTTTGGTAAATGCTACAATTGGGTCTACAGAAAACTGACCGGGAGTAACTCCACCAGCGATCTTAAGATATTCAGAAGAACTTTCGATACCACCTTCAAATTTCCACGATTTGTCGGCACCAAAATCATTGTAATATTTAACCTGTAGATGACGTGCCCATGTACCACTATTAGGTCCTTCCCAGTCCAGCGTATTGTACCAACTTGGAACACCGTTACCAAAGAAAGTCCAGTCCTGACCTATGTGCCAGTGATTGTAATCTACGTAAGCAACCCTCAATTGTAAGTTGCCGCCTGCGCCGGGAGCGCCCCACCATTGTGCTTCGACATAGGCAACTAACGGACCTTTTGAGAATCCATTATAGGTAGTTTTCCATGCCAACTGTGTTTGGTACATATTAAAACCTGCATTTTTTTGATCGATTTTATTGTAAGGATCGGCTGAATTTAGGTTGAGTGACTGAGAATTCATGTCATTACCTCCTAAATTTAAGTAACCATTTAATTTTAAACGAGGAGAAAACTCCATTTCATAAAGCGATTTTCCATCATCTGTTTTTTGTTGAGATGGAAAATTAATTTGTGCTTGTGCTGTATAACAACCAATAACAACCAAGAATAAAAATGCGAACTTACTATTTTTCATAATTGCTTTATTTTAAGTATAAGGTAATTTTGATTTCTGAATTCAATAAAAAACAACCGTACTTGCCCGATGCTAAATACTTTTTTTAGTTTTTAGGAATAAAAAAGCTAAAGAAATAAAGCAGAAGGGTAAGGGGAGAATAGGATTATTCCCCTTTAATAAATTATTTTGAGTTGAATGTTATCAAAATGAGAGGATATACTCATCTAATGATAACTGTTATATTTTTAGAGGTGTTCCTTCTGCATTTGATACCACTACATCAATTTGGATTAAGGCATCGTTTTGTAATGCTGATACACCAACTGTTCTTCGTGCAGGAATACCGCCTGGGAAAAATGTTGTATAAACCTCATCTACAAGGTCGCTATCTGTGATGTTTTTAAGGAAAATATTAACCTTAACCACATCTTCCATACCATGTGAGATACTTTCTAAAATTGCTTTGATGTTTTTTAAGCATTGTTCTGCCTGCTCTTTTACACCTCCGGCTACCATTTTACCCGTTTTTGGATCGATTGGTAATTGAGCTGAAAGGTGATTATAATGAGAGAATGCTACGGTTTGTGTAGACAAGGAATTCTTTGGTGCATTTTCGGTATTGTTTGCTTTTATGACAATTCCATGTCTGTCTTCGATAGCTTGAGGAGGTGTTCCGTCTCCGTGTGACACTACTGCTTCAATTTGAACCAAAGCATGCATAGATAAATCCGAAACGGCCACGATTGTTCTTGCAGGAACATAAGCTACAGCTCTGGCAATAGCAGAGTCAGGAAAAAATGTTGCATAAACCTCATCTACAGCTTCAATGTCTGACAGGTTTTTAAGAAAGATATTAATCTTAACAATATCATCAAAAGGAACATCAATACTGTTTAAAATTGCTTTGATATTTTTTAAACATTGTTGAGTTTGTTCTTTTACACCTCCTGTTATCAATCTGCCCGTTTTTGGGTCGATTGGTAATTGAGCCGAAAGATTATTATAATGAGAGAATGATACTGTTTGCGCAGACAAACCACATATAGGTGCATTTGCTGTGTTATTGATAAGTTTTATCAGATTACCTGCCTGTGGTGCATTAGGAATTGTACCCTCGCCATTCGAAACAAGCGCTTCAATTTGTACTAAAGCATCCAAAGGTAAAGCAGCAACTGCAACTGTAGTTCGTGTGGGAACATAAGTAGGGAAGAATATTTTGTAAACTTGGTCTACAGTTTCAATATCCTTAATGTTTTTAACGAATACAGTAATTCTAACGACATCATTCATAACATGATCGATGCTCTCTAAAATTGCCTTGATATTTTTAAAACACTGCTCAGTCTGTTCTTTTATACCACCAGCTACTATTTTACCAGATTTTGGGTCGATTGGTAATTGAGCTGAAAGATTATTATAATGTGAAAACGCTACAGTTTGTGAATATGGTCCGATACTTTTTGGTGCATTTTCGGTATTTCTAGCTACTAATGAGTTTATTTTATTTGATGCCATTTTGTTTATTTTAATAATTGGAGTAAGTTTTAGCTGATGCAATTCTGCTGTCAAAGCAAGAAATGCATGATTATTTTGAATTTAATAATGTTGTAAAGAGGATGATTTTAGTTTTGTTTTTTAGTAATAAAAAAACTCTTAATAAGTAATGTAAGACATGTTCCTACCACAAACGGAAAAGTCAGTACTCCGCCTACCTCAGTCAGGATGTTATGATCAATCAGGAAGTCATCAATAGCAACTGTAATCAGGACTGCGATTAATACCCACAATCCGTCTGTTTTTTTGAAACCTGAAAAAACAATCGCCGAAAGTACCGCGTTAAAACCGAATAGTCCCATATGAATACCTTCGATTGATTCGCCATACATATACGACAAATAAGCTCCCAATAAAGATCCTACAAGGCCGTATAAAGCTGCCGCTGGGGAACTGATAAAAATTGCGATAAAGAAAATGACTCCCGATAATAATCCTCCTTGAAAAATGACTTCGCCAAAGCCATTTATGGGTGTTATAAATTCGCTATAGGCAACATTTTCCGGTTTTGCGCTAATCATTTCCGAAGGTGGGATATCTGTAAAATGATGTAATACAAAAACGGATAACCAAATTATAACAATGAATGGAAATGTAAACGCCGGAATTTTTTTGCTAATAAAAAAATGCTGGATAATACTTGCCAGTGCACCTCCTAAAACAATAAGAATCCAGATTAATATTGTAGCCTGAAAGAAAAAAGACAAAGCTACTCCCACCAAAGCTGCACTAAAACCATATAATCCGGCATTAATTTCGGATTTGTCATAACCCAGTTTCATAGCTGTAAATGTTCCAGCACTTGTAGACAGCAAAATAGCAACACCTCCCTGCCAGCTTCCTATAAAAATACCAATAAGAAATAAGAGTCCTGTCCATCTGTTTTCCTGAAGCATAATTTGCCCCATTCCCTTTAATACATTGTCGATAAAGGGAATTTTTGTGAAAAATTTATCCATTTTGAATTGTTTTTTGTTTTGAATTTACCATCCTAAAAAGACCATTCCAATACCGCATATAGTGACTACAGCGCCACTTACAGCACTCATATAGCGTTCTAGTTTGTCGGTCTTGAAAAAAGTTGAATATCCGTATCGTCCAAGTAAAACCATACCCAGCATCGTTGCGACAGTTGTAAGTGCAAATGGTACTACTAATGCAACAATTTCGGTCACGGAACGATTTAATCCCGAATAAAAAAGAAGTGGTGTAAGTGGTTCACTTGGTCCCATGACAAAAATCATGAACAACACAAAGGGAGTTACTTTTATCCGGCTTTGAGGCATAACGACTTCTCCGTGATTATGTTCATACACATAAACATCATCTCCTAATACATCAAAATGCTTGTGAGGTTTGTTTTTTATGGTCTGAATTACTCCATATAGGAGATAAATCACACCAAAAAGGAGCAATGCCCAACCCGAAATGTTACCTCTGATTTCCTGAAACCATGAGAATTTATTAAGCTGCCATCCCATAAAAACCCCAATAGTTCCTAAAACCAAAGAACTCAGAACGTGGCCAAAACCACAGGCAATTGTGAGCAGAATTGTTTTGCTTTTGCTCCATTGTTTAGATTTCGACAAAACAATAAATGGCAAATAATGATCCGGTCCTGATGCGGTGTGTATAAAACTTATAGATACAGCACTCAGTATTAGTGCCCAAATAGTAGTATTCATAACTTATTTTTTATTCTAATTCCCAAAGGATTTCCTGAACCTTAAGGAAAAAATTATACATTACTTCACCACCATGTCCCAGTGTTCGAATAACGAATCCGTTATCTTCCATTGCCGAAATGCCGATTTCCATCTCACTTTGAGATTCAATAATAGAATAGATAGTTTCGACTAAGAGATTTTTATCCGTATTTTCTTTTGTGCTATAAAAGATAAGAGTTCCCTGATGCGTAAATTCTTCCAGATTTCCTATACCGTTTATCGGGATCAGATCGGGTTGAATAAGCACATTGTCCTTAACAACCAATTTATTTTTATGATAAATCTCTGTAAGATTCTGAAAACGTCTCAATTTAAAAAGCTCTCCATAATGCTTTCTTCCACAGGTGATTATTTCACTAATTATCACTTGGCTATTTGTACCAATACGGATTTCGGCTTTACTTTTGAAATCAGAATTTTCATGAGGAACCACCGGATGCGGGACATAGGCAAAAGAAGTATCGTCCTCCATTGAGATATTAAGCTGCTGCACGGCGTCATTTTTCATATTAAATAATCTTTGATATGATTGTGACTGCAATTGCAATGCTGCACCTTTTTCTAAATCAATATCCAATTGGTAACGGTCACCGCATAAAATTCCTGGTGAGGTACTCATTACAATTTGATAAAGCTTATTATCGGTTTTGCGTTGTCCTACAGATACTACACGAAAAGGAGGAGACACATAGAGGTCTTTTACATAGGAACTTCCTTGTTTATAACCGGCTATAATATGTAGGCGACTGTTCATTATCTTACTAGATTCGGTTCTTCACAATCTTCCAGTAAAGCATATTTTTTGATCCAGCCTATAATTTCCGACACACCAACATCTGTTTTAAGATTTGAAAATATAAAAGGAGCTCCTTTTCTCATTCTTCTTGCGTCATTTTCCATCACTTCAAGACTTGCACCTACATAAGGAGCTAAATCGATTTTATTGATCACCAGTAAATCTGATCTTGTGATACCTGGACCTCCTTTTCTTGGAATTTTTTCACCTTCGGCAACATCAATTATAAAAATGGTCACATCGGCAAGATCCGGGCTAAAAGTTGCTGATAGATTATCTCCGCCACTTTCGATAAAAATCAGTTCAATATCTGAA
>Ga0247810_10000970_pt1 | contig 20844 bp, 16 predicted proteins | sample UWRJL119311C1_FD_179918 | JGI IMG/M metagenome (GOLD analysis project Ga0247810, IMG submission 179918) | Plant litter microbial communities from Arlington Agricultural Research Station in Wisconsin, United States - UWRJ-L119-311C-1 | ecosystem: Environmental > Terrestrial > Plant litter >... | reverse complement strand
CGAAACCGACGCGCAGCTTGCGCTGCAGCATGGACGTCGAGCCGAACTGGGTCGACACGACCAGCTCCGCAGCCGCGAGCAGCAGCTCGAGGTCATCGCCGATGTCGGAGTCGATCTGCTTCTTCTCCGCGACCGCCGTGACGTCCTCGCGGTACTCGGGGCGGGCCTGCGCGATGACGTGCTTGACGACCTGCGCGATCTCCTCCTCCTGCACCCACGCACCCTGCACGCGGATCGCCTTCGAGGCGCCCATGGGCAGGAAGAGGGCGTCACCCTGGCCGATGAGCTTGTCGGCACCCGGCTGGTCGAGGATGACGCGGGAGTCGGTCATGCTCGATACGGCGAAGGCCAGACGGGACGGCACGTTGGCCTTGATGAGGCCCGTCACGACATCGACGGACGGGCGCTGGGTCGCCAGCACCAGGTGGATGCCGGAGGCACGCGCGAGCTGGGTGATGCGCACGATCGAGTCCTCGACGTCGCGCGGGGCCACCATCATGAGGTCGGCGAGCTCGTCGACCACCACGAGGAGGTAGGGGTAGGGCGAGAGCTTCCGCTCGCTCCCGACGGGCAGCACGATCTCGTTGTTGATGACGGCGCGGTTGAAGTCGTCGATGTGACGGAAGCCGAACGACGCGAGGTCGTCGTACCGCATGTCCATCTCCTTCACGACCCAGGAGAGCGCCTCGGCGGCCTTCTTGGGGTTCGTGATGATCGGCGTGATGAGGTGCGGCACGCCGGCATAGATAGAGAGCTCGACGCGCTTCGGGTCGATGAGGACCATGCGCACCTCGGCCGGCTTCGCCCGCATGAGCACCGAGGTGATCATGGAGTTGACGAAGCTCGACTTGCCGGAGCCGGTGGAGCCTGCCACGAGGAGGTGGGGCATCTTGGCGAGGTTCGCGACGACGAAGCCACCCTCGACGTCCTTACCGAGGCCGATGGTCATCGGGTGGCTGCTCTTCGTGCTGGCGCCGGAGCGGAGCACGTCGCCGAGGGAGACGATCTCGCGGTCCTTGTTGGGGATCTCGACGCCGATGGCGCTCTTGCCGGGGATGGGCGACAGGATCGTGACCTCGTTGGAGGCGACGGCGTAGCTGATGTTCTTGGCCAGGGCGGTGACGCGCTCCACCTTGACGCCCGGGCCGAGCTCGAGCTCGTAGCGGGTGACGGAGGGCCCACGGCTGAAGCCGGTGACCTTGGCGTCCACACCGAACTGGGTGAGCACCTCGGTGATCGCGGCGACGACGTCATCCGTGTCGGCGCTGCGCGCCTTCGGCGGGGTGCCGGGGGTGAGCATCGCGGGAGCCGGGAGACGGTAGGGCGCGCTCGCGCGAGCCGCGGGCGGAGTAGCGGAGGCCGGTGCTTCCGGCTCCTCGAACTCGCCGGCCTTGCCCTTCTCGCTGGCTGTCGTCGAGAAGCCGGGAAGGACCTCCACCGGTCCGTCCTCGCGTAGGCCCGTGGAACCGTGCGGGGCGACCTCACCCGTGAACCGCTTGACGGCGTCCTCGGCCTTGAGAAGATCTTCGAGGAGTTCGATGCCGAAGTCGTCGCTCTGGTTGAGGCCGCTCGACGGCGTCTCCTCCACGACGGGGTCGATCACATCGGTCACGTTGTCGCGGGCGACGGGAGTGTCGAATGCCTGGTCGCCCTCGCGGGCCTTGTTGCGGCGCCACCACGGGATCGACGCGGCGTCCTCCTCGGTCTGGCCGTCGAGGCCGAGGTCACGCAGGGAGCCGAAGTCGTCCGTGAGGTCACCGGACCCGCCGACCGGGCGGTCCTTGGCGGTCTTCTCCTTCGGCTCGGGCAGCGTGTCCCCGAACAGGTAGGCGTAGAGCTCGCGCAGGCGCGTGCCGACCTTGTTGGGCGGCGTCTTCGTGATGATGAGCAGGGAGAAGCCCAGCAGGAGAGCGATGAGCGGCACCGCCAGCCAGGCGGTCCCGATGAAGATGAGCGGGTTGGCGACGAGCCAACCGAGGATGCCGCCACCCTGGGCGAGGACGTCCACGCCGTCGCCCGGCTGCGGCTGCCCGCCGAAGGTATGGCAGAGCCCGGCGACGGAGGCGAGCAGGATGACGAGCCCGATCCCCGTGCGGGTGTTGTCGTGCACGGTCGCCGGGTGCCGGAACATCCACCCTGCGAGCAGCAGCATGATGACGGGCAGCGCGAAGGCGACGCGGCCGAAGAGGAGGCCGAAGGTCCACGATTCGATGGCGACGGCGATCTCGTTGCCGACGAGGAACCACTCGATGGCCGCACCGGCGGCCGCGAGGACGAAGAGCAGGAAGGGGACGCCGTCGCGGCGCTCCTCCTTCGCGAGCGTCTCCTTGCCGAAGACCCGGAAGGCCCCGCCCACCACGTGCGCCATACCCATCCAGGCGGCGCTGAGGAGACCGGGCTCCTGCGGGGCGGGGGTCTTGCTGATGGGAAGCTTCTTGGTCGCGGCCGTGCGATTGGCCGTCGATCGTGAGCGCGTCGTCGTGCTGCGTGAACGCGACGTTCCCCTGGTGCTCGTAGCCATGCGATCACGGTACCCGCGACCACCGCGAACGCCCGGTTAGGACACACTTTCGAGTGTGATCCCGACCGGGCGTCGAGGGTGGGGCAGGTCAGTCGCGGTCGATCTCCACGACCTGGAAGTCCGCGGTGATCTCGAGGTCCCAGTCGCTACCGTCGTCGAAGGTCACCTCGACGTCGTAGAGGTGGTCGCTCTCGTCGTCCTCACGGTCGATGTCGGTGACACGTCCGCCGCCGGTCGCGGCGAGCGCGGCGGCTTCGACCTTGGTGCGCTCCTCGTCCGTCAGGCGGTTGCCGTCGTCGTCCGTGTAGGAGCCGGTCGGGCTGCTGCTCGGCGTGGACGACGGGACGTCCGAGGACGGTCCGGAGTTCGGGGTGCCGGGATTCGTGTCCTGAACGGCCGACACGCGGTCGTCGTCGTCGAACAGCTCGGTCGCGGCGAACGTGATGCCGGCTCCGACGAGAACGAGGGCGACTGCCGCTCCGACACCGCCGATGATCATTGTGCGCTTCTGCATGATTTCCTCCTTGTAGCGTGACCCCAGTCTCAAACGGGGCCGCTGAAGCAGGACTGAAGCGACCTGAAGACCCTTTCAGGAGGAGATCAGGAGGCGGCGGGCAGGTCGACGACGAACCGAGCGCCACCCAGCCGCGAGGTCTCCACGCGCGCCGAGCCACCGTGCAGGGCGACGAGCTCGCGGACGATGGCGAGCCCGAGACCGCTGCCGCCGGTGTCGCGGGCGCGGGAGTCGTCCAACCGGACGAACCTCTCGAACACGCGCTCGCGTTCCGCCTCCGGCACGCCGGCTCCGTCGTCGTCCACCGTCAGCCGGATGCGATGGCCCACCTCGGCGAGGCCGAAGGCGATCCGGGTCGCTGCATGGCGGGCGGCGTTGTCGGCGAGGTTGCGCACCACCTGGCCGAGCAGGTCCGCCTGTCCGAGGACACGGCCGGCCCCGACGTCACCCGTCGAGATGGTGAGCTCCGTCGATGCGCGCAGGCGTGAGGCCTCCACGAGCAGGAGGTCGTCGAGGTCGACCTCCTGGGCTTCTCGTTCCAGCGTGCCCTCGTCGGCGTGCGCGAGGACGAGCATCCCCCTGACGATGCCCTCCAGTCGTCCGCCCTCGTCCCGGATGGCCGCGGCAAGCTCGTCTGCCCCCAACCGATCCGGGTACGAGGTCGCCACCTCGGCGTACTGCCGCAGCGACGCCAGCGGGGACTTCAACTCGTGCGAGGCATCGGAGACGAAACGGCGCTGTCGACGCTGGGCCGACTCGATCGGCTGGAGGGCCGCATCCGTCACGAACCAGATCATCGCCGCGAGCACGAGCGCCAACAACGGGACGCCGATTGCCACGAGGGGCCAGAGGGCCGCGAACGACTGGTTCGCGTCCTCCCGGTCGAGACCGACGACCACCACGAGCGACAGCTCCCCGATGTCCGCCTGCACCGCCGCGACGACGAAGGTGTCCTCGCCGTCGAGCGTCACCAGGATCGTCCGGTCGGAGGCGGCCGTCGCGAGCGCGAGGATCTCGTCGGCCGGCTCGTTGGCGTCGATGACCTCGCCGCTCGCGTCGACGACCTGCAGGAGGCGGTCGTCGTCGTCCCGCTCCTCGTCGGCGAGCCGGGCGACCCCGTTGGCCTCGATGCGCTCGGCGATCGTCGTGGCCTGCGCGAACGCGTTCGACTCGAGGCCCTCGTCGAGGGTGTGGTGGAACAGGACGAGGATCCCGAGCGCCCCGGCGGCGAGCACCAGGGTGACCACTCCGGTCGCCGCGGCCGTCAGCCGGAGCCGCAGGGAGACGCGGCCGTCAGCCACGATCACCGACCAGCCGATAGCCGAAGCCGCGCACCGTCTCGATCGTCTCCTTGTCGAAGGGGCGGTCGAGCTTGTTGCGGAGGTGGCGGATGTAGACCTCGACGATGTTCGCGTCGCCCTCGAAGTCCGCGTCCCAGACGCTGTCGATGATCTCGCGCTTCGTGACCACGTCGCCCTTGCGGCGCAGAAGGAACTCGAGTACCGCGTACTCCCGCGCGGTCAGGTCGACGGGCTTCTGCGCCCGGGTGACCCGCCGCGTCGCCGGGTCGAGGACGATGTCGTCGACGGTGAGCAGGGCAGGTCGCTCGGCGGCTCCGCGTCGCATGAGGGCACGAAGCCGAGCGAGCAGCACCGAGAAGGCGAAGGGCTTGGTGAGGTAGTCATCCGCTCCCGTGTCCAGGGCCTCGACCTCGTCCCACTCGCCATCCTTCGCGGTCAGCATGAGGATGGGGGTCCAGTCCTCCTGCTCCCGCAGGCGCTGGCAGACGCGGTAACCGCTCATCCCCGGCAGCATGATGTCGAGCAGGATCGCGGAGTAGTCGTTCTCCTGCGCCATCCACAGGCCGTCGGTGCCGGTGTGGGCGACGTCGACGGCGAACCCTTCCGCCTCGAGACCGAGCCTCAGCCCATCGGCGAGGCGCACCTCGTCCTCGACAACCAGTACGCGCATCCGGTCATCATCCCGCAATCACACTGAAGCGGGGCTGAAGTCAGAAGCGGCTCGCGACGACGACACCCGACGGCGACGCCGCCCGCAGCATGGTCGTGGAGTCGCCGACGCGCCCCACCGGGACGAAGTCGAAGCGCTCGTAGAGGCGTCGCGCGTCGTTGCCGTCCTCGACGCTCAGGCTGAGCGCCGCGGGGGCCGCGTCGACGGCCGCCTGCATGAGGAGCGTGCCGACCCCCTCGCCGCGGAAGCCGTCCAGCACACCGATGCTCAGTTCGGGGGTCTGCTCGTCGACGAAACCGTAGCCGGGGGCGTCCGCCGTGAAGAACCGCAACCAGACGGCACCGACGGGCTCGCCGTCCGTCTCGACGATGAACCCGACATCGTCGTCGCGCTTCCAGTCGCCGATGTACTTCTCCATCGAGGGGTCCGAGCGCCAGGACTCTGTGCCGCGCACCCGCTCGGGGTGCCAGTCGGCCGCGACGACGAACATGTCCTCGAGGAAGGCGGCGTCCGTCTCGTCAGCGCCGCGGAGGCGGAACCGGGGCCAGCTCACGCGTTGTTGCAGACGCCGATGGTGTTGTCGGTGCCGGCCTTGGCGAAGGCGGCCGTGTCGATGGACACGGCGCTCAGGTAGACCACGGTGCCGACGACGTCGTCCTCCCAGTAGCCGGCCATGTCCCCCTTGGCCACCTCGAAGAGCAGCTTGCCCGCGGTGCCCGTGAAGACGTAGACCTCGGACACGTCTGATGAGTTGAGGACCTCGTCCGGTCCGCCCGGGTAGGTGCCGAGCACCGCGTCCAGGCTCGAGCCGATGCCCAACCCGTCCTCGGTGATGATCCCCGACGTGTTGACGTCGATGCGGGTGATGAGGTCGTCGGTGACCTGGATGGCGAAGGGGGCGCGCGGGCCGTCACCCTCGTCGACCTCGGGGTAGTTCGCGGTCCAGAGCCCGGGGTACGTCGTTCCGGTTCCCACGCACGCGTCATCGTCGTAGGAGGCGAGAGCCGCCGCCGGGTCCTCCGTCGGCGGAGCAGCGCCGAACTGCAGATCGCCCAGTCCCTCGGTGGTGAGGACGAGCTCGGTGAGTCGAGGACGCTGCGCGGTCGGCGGAGCGGCCGTCTCCGTGGGCTCCGCGGTGGGGGTGGCGGACGGGGCCGCCTCCTCCTTCTCCGGTGCGCAGGCCGCGAGACTCGCCGCGACCCCCAGGGCCAGGACCAACGCCAACGCTCGCTTCGGGCTCACCAGTGTCATGCAGTCAGCATGCCACCGGCGAACCCGGGTGTACGTCCACCTTTCGACGGACATCACCTCACGCTTTGGTAACGAGGTTTAGGAGCAGGGCCCATACCAGTCGGTGGGTCCGATTCGAGTCTGTTCGATCGGAATCGAGAGCGCGAACACCCCGATCTGGAGGACGGAGCCGTTTTCAATGAAGAATCCAAGTCGACCGGCAGATCCCGTCACCGAGTACTGCGCCCAGCCGTCCGACGGGGCGATGACCGTCTCCATCTGCGGGTAAGCGGCCCAGAGTTCCGCTTCCGACGACCCGACAGTAATGCCTCGATCCGTATGGGGACCTCCTGGCCCGCCCACGACCATCGTCGTCACCGCTCCGGACCTCGTGAAGTCGCTCGTCTGGTCCAGAGTGAGCGACGGAATCTGGCCGTCCGCGACGACCTCTCGCCACGCACCGCTGAAGGGCGCGCACGCCCCCTCGTCCCACTGCACGAGGGCAGGACCGTCGTAGGCTTCCGGAACGGGCTGCCCGATCGTGATGTACCCGTACCCCTCGGTGGAGATCATCGCGGTAGTGACCTCAGGCTCCGGGATGGGACTGGGTATGGGCGCAACCGGTGAGGGCGTGACGGCCGGCCGGGGCGCGCTCACCTCGTCAACCTGGTCGACCGCGCACCCGGCGAGGGCCAAGACGACCAGACTGAGGGTCACAAGTCCCCATCGCGTTCTCATAGCTCCATCTTGTCGCTCTGACGGGCGATCGCGTCATCCGCGAGGATGAGGCATCGTCACGCTTCGGTAACGACCGCCCTCAGGGCGACTACGCCTCGATGACGACCGGCACGATCATCGGCTTGCGACGGTGCTGGGTGTTGACCCAGCGCCCGACCGCACGGCGGATGACCTGCTGGAAGGCGTGCGTGTCGCGGGTGCCGTTGGCAGCCGCCTCCTCGAGCGCCTTGCGGACCGCCGGGAGCACGGAGTCGAAGACCGACTCGTCTTCCGCGAAGCCTCGCGCCTGGATCTCCGGACCGACGATGACCTTGCCGGTCTGGGCGTCGACGGCGCAGAAGATGGAGATGAACCCTTCCTCCGCGAGGATGCGACGGTCCTTGAGGTCGGCGTCCGTGATCTCGCCGACGCTGGAACCGTCGACGTAGACGAAGCCGAGGTCGAGCTGGCCGGCGACACGCACCGAGCCGTTCTCGAGGTCGAAGACGGTGCCATCCTCGCCGATGAAGGTGTTGACCTCGGGGATGCCGGTCTGGATCGCGAGGTTCGCGTTCGCCACGAGGTGGCGGTACTCGCCGTGGACGGGCAGCACGTTGCGCGGACGCAGGATGTTGTAGCAGTAGATGAGCTCGCCGGCGGCGGCGTGACCGGAGACGTGCACCTTGGCGTTCGCCTTGTGGACCACGTTCGCGCCGAGCTTGGTGAGGCCGTTGATGACCCGGTAGACCGAGTTCTCGTTGCCCGGGATGAGGCTCGAGGCAAGGATCACGGTGTCGCCCTGGCCGACCGAGATGGTCGGGTGCTCGACGTTGGCCAGGCGGGAGAGAACGGCCATGGGCTCGCCCTGGCTTCCCGTGCTCATGTAGACGACCTGGTTGTCGGGCAGGTTGACCGCCTGCTTGGCGTCGATGACGACGCCGTCCGGCACCTGCAGATAGCCGAGGTCCTTGGCGATGCCCATGTTGCGCACCATCGAGCGGCCGAGGAAGACGACCTTGCGACGGTTGGCGACGGCCGCGTCGATGACCTGCTGGACGCGATGGACGTGGCTGGAGAAGCTCGCGACGATGACGCGGCGCTTCGCCTTCGCGATGACCGCCTCGAGGACCGGGCCGATGTCGCGCTCGTTGGGCGTGAATCCGGGGACATCCGCATTCGTGGAGTCGGGAAGGAACAGGTCGACGCCCTCCTCACCGAGGCGCGCGAAGGCGCGGAGGTCGGTGATGCGGTCGTCGAGGGGAAGCTGGTCCATCTTGAAGTCGCCCGTGTGCAGGACGAGGCCGGCCTTGGTGCGGATGGCGACGGCGAGGGCGTCGGGGATGGAGTGGTTGACGGCGATGAACTCGAGCTCGAACGGGCCGAGCTGCTCGACCTGGTCCTCCTCCACGGTGAGCGTGTAGGGGGTGATGCGGTGCTCCTTGAGCTTCGCCTCGATGAGGGCGAGCGTCAGGGTCGACCCGATGAGCGGGATGTCCTGGCGCAGCTTGAGGAGATACGGCACCGCGCCGATGTGGTCCTCGTGACCGTGCGTGAGGACCACGCCGACGATGTCGTCGAGGCGCTCACGGATGGGGGTGAAGTCGGGGAGGATCAGGTCGACGCCCGGCTGGTGCTCCTCCGGGAAGAGCACGCCGCAGTCGACGACGAGGATCTTGCCGTCGATCTCGTAGACGGTCATGTTGCGACCGATCTCGCCGAGACCGCCGATGGGGATGACGCGGAGGACGCCCGGCTTGAGGGCTGCGGGGTCCTTGATGGTGATGGGCATTGGTTCCTATCGTGTGGTGCCCGCGACCTTCGGCAGCGCGCCACCGGCGGCTGCGTTACGGTCGGGGCGGAAGTTCGCGAGATCCACGTTCGGGATCTCGCCGACGAGAGCGAACTCGTCCTCGATGATGGCGGCCTCATGGTCCTCGGGGCCGACAAGGGGCAGGCGCACGCGCGGGCTGCCGATACGGCCGAGGCCGTGGAGGATGTACTTGGCCGCGACCGTGCCGGGCACGTGGGTCATGACGGCGCGGACGAGCGGCTCGAGCTGCTGGTGCGCGGCCGTCGCGGCGGTGAGGTCACCCGCGTTGACGGCGTCGACGATCACCCGGTACGGCTGCGGGGCGATGTTCGCCGTCACGCCGATGAGTCCGCTCGCGCCGATGCTGAGGTGCGGGAGCACGTTCGCGTCGTCGCCGGAGAAGTAGAGCAGGTCGGTCTGATTGAGCACGCGGCTCACCTCGCTGAAGTCGCCCTTCGCATCCTTGATGGCGCGGATGTTGGGGTGCTTCGCGGCGCGCAGGATCGTCTCGTATTTGATCGGGATGCCGGTGCGGCCGGGGATGTCGTAGAGGATGACCGGCAGGTCGGTCGCGTCCGCGATCATGCGGAAGTGCGTAAGCACGCCTGCCTGGGTCGGCTTGTTGTAGTACGGCGTGACGATCATGACGCCGTCCGCGCCGGCCTTCTCGCTGGCCTTGTAGAGCTCGATGGCGTGAGCCGTCTCGTTCGAGCCGCCGCCCGTGATGATCTTGGCGCGACCGTTGGAGACCGACTTCGCGACCTCGACGAGGCGCAGCTTCTCGGGGTCGGTCAGCGTCGACGTCTCGCCGGTGGTGCCGGTGACGACGATGCCGTCGGCTCCCCCGCTGATGACGTCGTCGATGTGCTTCTCGACGCCGGGCCAGTCGACCTCACCGTCGGCGGTGAACGGGGTCACCAGTGCGACGAGAACCTGTCCGAAGGGATTGGTGGGCGTAGACACCCCTACAGGCTACCGGTCGCGGGGGCTCGGGTCTCTCGCGAGTCATCGGGAGGGAGCGAGCTCCTGCAGGGTCCGCAGCTTCGTCTCCAGGTCCGGGCCCTGCGGGACGAGCATGACCTCGTCCGCCCCGGTCGCCGCGGCGAGGGCGTCGAGCCGCGACCGGACATGGGCGAGGTCGCCGACGGCCTGGTGCGCCTGACGCTCCGCGACCCAGGCGCGTTCCCCCTCCGTCCACGGGTGCGCCTCGGCGTCCGCCAGGGTCGGGATCCGGTCCGGGCGGGCGCCCGTGCGCAGACGCAGCATCATGAGGGCGTTCGGGAGCGCGAGGCGGGCGGCCTCCTCCGCGTCGGGTGCGACGAGGGCGTTGACGGCGACCATGGAGTACGGCTCGTCGAGGACGAGGCCCGGCTTGAAGGAGGCGCGGTACTCATCGAAGGCCGCCGGGGTGGTGTCCCCACCGGCGAAGTGGTGTGCGAAGGCGAAGGGGAGCCCGAGCACGCCGGCCAGGTGGGCACTGAAGGTGCTCGACCCGAGCAGCCACATGGCGGGCGCGTCCCCCGCACCGGGTGTCGCCACGATGTCACGGGCGATGCCGTTGTCGAGCGGCTCGATGATGCCGAACCAGGCGAGTAGCTCCACGACCTGGTTCGGGAAGTCGTCCACGCTCTCCGCGCCGACCTTCCGGCGCAGCACGGAGGCGGTCAGCTGGTCGGTGCCCGGGGCCCGACCCAGGCCGAGGTCGATCCGGTCGCCGTGCAGGGCGACGAGGGTGCCGAACTGCTCCGCGATGACGAGGGAGGAGTGGTTGGGCAGCATGACGCCGCCCGAACCGACCCGGATGCGCTCCGTGGCAGCGGCGATCGCGGCGATGAGCACGGCGGGCGCCGAGCTGGCGATGGCCGGCATGCCGTGGTGTTCCGCCACCCAGAAGCGCTCATAGCCGAGCCGGTCCGCCGCCTGCGCCGATTCGATGGTCTCGGCCAGCGCTCGCGCATGGCTGGAACCCTGGTAGACGGAGGCGAGGTCGAGCACGGAATACTTCACCCCTGGTGCAACCCGATCAGCTGTTGGTCGATTCCCGCTGTCGGCGCCAACCCAGCCACAGCATGACGACCGCGCCCGCCACGAGTCCCCAGAATGCGGAGCCGATACCGAAGGGCGCGATGCCGGAGGCCACGACCAGGAAGGTGAGGATGGCCGTCATGCGGTGCGCCGGGTCCTCGAGCGCTCCGACCATGCTCGCGATGAGGGCCCCCAGCACCGCGAGGCCGGCGACGGCCGTGACGAGGATCGGCTCCGCGGCGCTCACGAGCGCCACCGCGACGCCGGCGGCGAGGCCGAGAGGGATATAGAGGATGCCGTTGGTGAGGGTCGAGATCCAGCGCCGCTGCGGATCCGGGTGCGACTCGGGCCCCGACATGATCGCCGCGGTGATCGCGCCCAGGTTGATCGCGTGCCCGCCGAACAGCGCGGCCGCCGCGCTTCCCGCTCCTGTCGCGGTGAGGGCGAACCGCGGCGACGGCGGGTAGCCGTAGGTGCTCAGCACGGTGAACCCGGGGACGTTCTGGCCCGCCATGGTGACGAGGAAGAGCGGGAGGCCGACGCTGAGGATCGTGAAGGGGTCGAAGGTGGGGGCGACGAACACCAGCGCGGGGGCGATCGACGCCTCCCCCAGCCAGCCGGTGCCCGCGTCCACGAAGACGGCGACGATCGCCACCACCATGGCCGCCGGGACCGCCCAGCGCGGTGCGAGGCGGAAGAGGATGAGCCAGACCAGCACGATCGGGCCGGCGAGCAGCGGAAGCTCGGCGACGGCGTTGATGGGGGCGAAACAGATCGGCAGCAGGACGCCGGCGAGCATGGCGCTCGCCAGCGGCTTGGGGATGCTCGTGATCGCGCGGCCCAGCGCCGGCCACAGGCCGCAGAGGATGACCAGGGCCGCGCTGACCAGGAAGGCGCCGACCGCATTCGAGAAGGAGACGTGGTTCTGCGATGCCGCGAGCAGCACGGCCGCGCCCGGCGTCGACCAGGCGATCGCCATCGGGATCCGCAACCAGAGCGCGCCCACGATGTTGACGAGCGCGACCGCCAGGCAGAGCGCCAGGAGACCCGATGCGGCCTCCGCATCACTCGCACCGACGGCCACGAAACCCGCGATCACCAGGGCGAAGGAGGAGGCGAAGCCGGAGATCGCGGCGACGAAGCCGGCGGTGATCGGTTGCAGCATCCCGCCAGCCTATGGCCGCCCGTCCGCCCCGCCGGTCACCGGACGAAGACCTCCCGCAGCCGATCCCATGCCTCGGCGCGCGCGTACACGGGCAACTCGTCGATCGGCACCGGGCGACTCACGACGTGTCCGCCCTCGAGCGTCTCCCCCGTGAAGACGTCGACCCAGGACCCGGCCGGCAGGTACACGTCCCAGGCCGTCGCCTCCGGCTCGAGCACGGGCGCCACCAGGAGGTCGCGCCCGAGCATCCACTGGAGGGGGTGCGCCCAGACGGTCTCGTCGTCAGCGAAGTCGAAGAACAGCGGTCGCATGAGGGGCTCGCCCGCCGCGATCGCCGCCGTGGTCTCGGTCGCCAGGTAGGGCACGAGGCGCTCGCGCAGCTCCACCCAGTCCCGCGTCACGGCGACGACGTCGTCCTGGCCGGTGCGCTCGGCGATGTTCCACGGCGTGCGGTCCCGTGAGGGCGAGCGGTGGTGGTTGAACTCGGAGTGGTACTGCATGATCGGCACGAAGGTCGCGGCGGCGATCGAGCGCAGGTAGAGCTCCGCCGTCGGGACGTCGCCGGAGAAGCCCGCGAGGTCCCAGCCCCAGTAGAGGATGCCGCTCGCGCTCGCCGAGAGCCCGGCGAACATCGACCAGCGGAACGCCTCCCAGGTCGAGTTCTCATCGCCCGCCCAGAACGCGCCGTGGGCCTGGCTGCCGGTGAAGCCGGCCCGGCTGAAGGTGACGGGCGCCTTGCCGGCGCTCCGCAACAGGTCGCCGTAGGCCTTCGCGTAGTGGACGGGGAAGAGTCCGTTCACCTCGTCGCCGTGCCGGCCGTCGAGGTAGCGCAGGTCGCGACCCCAGGCGTGCTCGCCGCCGTCCGTCTTGAAGCCGTCGATGCCGATCTCCTCAACGAGGTAGCGGCGACGCTCGGTCCACCAGGCAGCGGCACGCTCGTCGGTGAGGTCGGGCATCAGGCCGAGGGGGAACCACCAGCCGCGGTTGCGATAGGGACGCAGTGAGCCGTCCGGCGCCACTTCTCGCACAAGCACGCCCTCGCGCACCGCGGTGGCAGCGTCGATCGCGGCCTGACCGGTCGGGTGCGGGCGGGTCTTGATGAGCGGGATCTGCCAGAGGTGCAGGCGGATGTCGCGGTCGTGCAGCTCGTCCGTCATGCCCTTGGGGTCCGGCCACGGGCCGTCTTCCGGGAAGGTGAAGTCGGCCAGGCGGTGCGGGCCCTCGGCGGGCGTGTATTCGGCGCCCCGCCAGGCGGTGAAGGTCGACTCGTCGCTCCAGGCCTCGATGACGAGGTTGCCGACCGGGATGCCGTGCTCACGATGCGCGTCCATCTGGCGCATGACCTCGGCCTGCGTGTTCCACTCGTTGCCACTCGCCCAGAGGCGGAACACCCAGTCGGGCAACTCCTCCGGACGACCGACCTCGGCCAGGAAGGCGTCCAGGACGCGCGCGGGGGTCCCGTCGTAGAAGGCGACCTCGATCGCCTCCCCCTCGGCCTCCACCCAGAGCAGGTCGCCCTCGCGGGAGTCGAACCACACCCGGCGACTCGTGCGGACGTGGACGCCCCAGCCGGACCCGCCCACCACGTGCGCGAAGGGCATCGGCATGTAGGTCTTCCGCTCGGCGCCCTGGCTCTTGTACTGCTCGAAGACGACCGAGTCGAGTTCGGTGCCGCGATGGTCGAGCGTGTCGAAACGCTCGCCGAAACCGGCGAGGTGCTCCCCCGCCGCAAGCCGAATCGCGAACCGCACCCGCAGGACACTCTCGCCGTCGTCGAGCACCGAGAGCGAGCCGGGGACGATGCGGGTCGCGCCATCCGCCACGACCTCCGTCGTACCGGGGCGCCAGGCCGCGACGCGCACGTCGAACCACCGGGTGTTCTCGGAGCCGGTCGTGAACCGGTAGCGGTGGGAGCTGTGCGGCTCGAGGTCGCCGAGCGTCACCGCCCAGCCGCCCTCGCTGCGGGCGAGGCGGGCCTGGGCGGATGCGAGGTGGCCGCCGTCCTGCACCTGGCCGCGCGAGCGACGGGTCACCCGCTCGAGCGGGATCCGCGCGTCGTCCCACTCGAGGGTGACCGCGTCCACGGCGCCCGAGGTACGCACACCGAGCGTCAGCGGCTCACCGGCGACCGGGTCGACCGGCGAGCGCTGCTCGGTGTCGACGGAGTAGGGGTGGCCGGAGCCGAAAGGACGGTGGCGGATCATGCGGAGGCTCCGGGGGTCGGGACGAGCACGTCGAGTTCGACGGCGAGGCGGACGAGCATGGCGTGCGACCACAGGAGCGGCGTCGCCGCGGTTCCCCAGCGGTCGATCCACTCCTGCTGCATGGACGGGTCGAGGAGATGGCGGTCGACCTGCTCGGGAAGGTCGCCCGCGTCGGTCGCGGTCGACGCCGCCCACTCGAGCAACTCGCGGGCGCGCTCGCGGTTGCCGAGGCGCGCGTGGGCGAGGCCGAGGAAGCAGCTGAGCAGGGGCCACTGGCCGCCGCCGAAGAAGGTGTCGGCACGGAAACGGTGGGTACCGCCGTCGACGGTGAGGTCGCGCTCGAGGGCCTCCACGGTGGCGGCCGCGACGGACCCGTCCACCACGCCGAGGGGTGCGACGAGGGCAGCGAGACTTCCATCGACCTCTAGGGAACCGAGCCATTTGGTCAGGTGCCCGTCCCGCGTGCCCTGGCGGGCCATGGTGTCGAGGATCGCGAGATGGGCGTCGGAGGCGGCGGTCTCCCGCTCGTCGCCGAGCACGCCCGCGCGGAGGACGGCAGCGAGACCGCCGGCGATGCAGCCGAGGGTGGACACATGAACGTGCTCATCGTGCTCCTCCCACCAGTCGAAACAGGGGCGGCTCCAGGACGAGATCAGATAGTCGACGCTCAGCTCGATCGCAGGACGCCAGCGGGACAGGTCGAGCCCGTGACGCTGCGCGTGATCGACGACCGCCCAGAGCCAGGTGCCGTAACCGTCGAGTTGGAAGTCCCACCACTCGTCGTCGCCCTCCTGGCCGTCGAAGGTGAAGCGGGTGGCGAGCAGCGCGTTATCCGGCAGTGGGGTCCCCGCTGATGCCGCGGCCACGACGGCCTCGACCTGGTCACGCCGGTCGACGAGGATGCGGGAGCACCAGTCGAAGAAGGCACTCGCCGAGTCGACGGCACCCGCCGAGGAGACGCCGTCGGCGATGAACGCGCCGTCACGGAACCAGGAGTACCCGCGGTAGGCGGAGAAGGTCGGGCTCGCCGGGTAGGCGCCGCCGGGCTCCTGGAGGGAGACGATGAGCTCGACGCTCTCAGCGGCCAGCCGGGCGATATCGCGCGTGGACATGCGGTGGGACTCCTGGTGGTGGAAGGGTAGGGGGTCGGGTGCCCCGCGGCGCTTCATTCGCCGCGGGACACCCTTCACTGTGTGACGAAGAGGTCAGCCGCCGATGACGGCGTTGATCCGCTCCTCGGCGGAGGCGAGTGCCTCCTCGACCGTCTTGCGCCCGGCCTGCGCCTCGACGAGCTCCTCGCCGAGGATGTCCTGCATCTCGGTCTGGCCGTTCGCGACGACCGGCGGCAACGCGATCGCGTCGAGCGAGTCGAACACCGCCTGGCGGTTGGCCGGCGCGCCCTTGTCGAGGTAGACCGCGAGGGCGGCCTCATCGGAGATGGGCGGCAGCTCCCAGCCCGCGTCGAGACGGGTCTGCACCGTCACGTCGGAGCTGGAGAGGAACTCGGCCCACTTCGTGGCGGCCTCGATGTTCTCCGATGCAGCCGAGACACCCAGAGCGTTCGAGAAGACGGCGCTCGCCTGGTTCGTGTTGCCCGGTTCGACCGCGATGTCCCACGTGAAGGGGACGTCGGCGAAGGCGCCGAACACCCAGATGCCCGAGTGGAGCATCGCGAGCTTGCCCTCCTTGAACAGGTTGGTGTCGAAGTCGGCCGTGCCCTGCCCCTGCTCGATCGTCGGCATCGTGGTGCCGCTCTTGCCGACGAGCCACTCGGCGGCCTCGATGCCCTCGGGGCTGTTGAAGGCGACGGCGGTGCCGTCCTCGTTGAGGAACTCGCCGCCGTTCTGCGCGAGCACCTTGTAGTACTCGTAGAAGCTCACCGGCTGGTGGTCTCCCCAGACACCGGCACCGGCATCCGTCAGCTTCTCGGCGGCGGCCTTCTCGTCCTCCCAGGTCCAGTCGGCGGTCGGGTACTCGAGACCGGCGGCGTCGAACAGGTCGGCATTGAAGTAGAGCACGACGTCGCTGAACGAGCTCGGCAGCGCGTAGCTGGTGCCGTCCGTCGAGTAGGCCTCGATGAGGCTCTCGCGGTAGGCGCCCGGGTTGGCGACCTCGAGCGGCGCGAGGACGCCGTTCGCCTGGTACTGCGCGTAGTTGGCGTACTCGATGTCGAACACGTCGCTGACGGTTCCGGCGGCGAGGTCGGTCTGCAGCGCGGTGCCGTAGTCGCCGTAGGGAAGAGTCGTGACATCGACCGTGATGTCGGGGTTCTCGTCCTCGAAGGCGTCGACGATCTTCTGCAGGTTCTCCTCGTTGCCGCCGTTGGAGATGAAGTTCGTGTAGGTGATGGTGACGGTGCCGTCTGCGTCGCCCGAAGGCGCGCACCCGGTCATCGCGAGGGCGGCGACGCCGGCGATGCCGACGGCTGTGAACAGCGTGCGGTTCATGTGAGTGCTATCTCCTTTGATACTCGGATGGGTGGTGCTGTGAGCTCACGGGGTCACTTGATCCCTGAGCCTGCGACGCCCTGGATGACGTACTTCTGGGCGAAGATGTAGAGCGCCAGCATGGGCAGGACGCTGATGACGGAACCGGCCATGACGATGTCCCACTGCGTCGTGTACTGGCCCTGCAGGCCGGCGAGCGCGATCGGCAGCGTCTGCAGCTCCGGCTTGCGGAGGACGACGAGGGGCCAGAGGAAGCTGTTCCAGCTCCCCATGAACGCGAACACGGTGAGCGTCGCGAGGGCAGGCTTGATGTTCGGCAGGATGATCGTGCCGAAGATCCGGAAATGACCAGCGCCGTCGAGCGTCGCTGCCTCGTCGAGCTCCCGCGGGACCTGGTTGATCGCCTGCCGCAGCAGGAAGATGCCGAAGGCGCTCGCGAAGGTCGGCAGGAGTGCACCGAGGTAGGTGTTGAGCAGCCCGAAGGCCTTCAGCTCGGCGAACAGCGGGACGATGAGCACCTGCAGCGGGATCATCATCGTCGCCAGATACACCGCGAAGACTGCCGTGCGACCCCGGAACGGCAGGCGGCTGAACGCGTAGGCCGCCGTCGCGCTCGTGAACAGCTGCACCACCGTCGTGATCACGGCGAGCAGCAGGCTGTTGCCGATGATGCGGAGGAAGGGACGCTCGGCGAACAGCTGGCCGTAGGCCGCAAGCGACGGGTCGTCCGGCCACAGCTTGGGGCGGGAGTCGAGGCCTGTCCCCGGGCTGATCGACGTGACGATCGTCCAGAAGAAGGGGAAGAACATCGCGAGGGCGCCGAGCACCATGACGACGTGCAGAACGATGAAGCCGGTGGACGGCCGCTTGCGGGCGCGCTCAGCCATAGTTGACCCACCTCCTCTGCCCACGGACCTGGATGAGAGTGATCGCGAGGATCACGATGAACAGCAGCCAGGACAGCGCCGAGGCCTCCCCCGCCTTGCCGTAGCGGAAGGTGAGGTCGTAGATCTGCTGCACGACGACCGTGCTCGACCCGGCCGGGCCACCGCCCGTCATCGCGTAGACCTGGTCGAAGACCTGGAAGCCGTTGATGAGGGAGATGACGAGCACGAAGAAGGTGCTCGGGCTCAGGAGCGGCAGGGTGACGCTGAACAGGCGCCGCCACCAGCCGGCGCCGTCGAGCTTCGCCGCCTCGTAGTAGTCCGTGTTGATCGCCTGCAGGCCGGCGAGCAGGATGATCATCACGAAACCGAGGTCCTTCCACGCCGAGGCGAGGATGATGCTCGGCATCGCCCAGAAGGGGTCCGTCCACCAGCCGGGGCCGTCGATACCGAACCAGCCGAGCGCCGTGTTGACGACACCGTTCGACGGGCTGAGCAGCCAGCGCCAGACGAGGGCGACGACGATCCAGCTCGTCACCACGGGCAGGAAGTAGATCCCGCGCAGGAACGCCCGGCCCTTCAGCGCCGTGTTGAGCGCCAGTGCCAGCGCGAGGCCGCCGACGTAGACGAGCGGCAGGTAGCCGACGATGTAGAAGATCGTGTGCAGGAAGACATCAGCCGTGCGCGGATCGGTGAGCAGCTTCGCGTAGTTGTCGAGCCCGACGAAGGTGGGCGGGGCGATGAGGTTCCACTTCGTCATGCTGACGAACGCCGCCGCGACCATCGGGCCGAGCACGAACAGCAGCAGCGGGATGGCGCTCGGGAGTAGGAAGGCGAGGACGGTGAACGCGTAGCCCGCCTTCCGGCGTCGGCTGCCTGCGATCGCGGCGGGCGCGGTCATGTCGGGACCGGGCCGGATCGGTCGACGAGCCGCTCGCGTACGAGGCGCCCCTGCTCGCCGGCGAGGCCCTCCGAGTCGAAGGGGGTGGCGAGCACGATGGCTGCGGCGCCCTGCGCCCAGCTCTCGTCCTGCCAGGTCTCCACCGCGACGCCGACACCGCGACGGCTCGGCAGGAGGGAGGAACGCAGTGCCGGCTCGAAACCGAAGCTCCAGTGCTTCCAGGCCGCGGTGCCCTCACCGAGCACGATGACGAACTCGGGGTCGAGCGTGTGGACGATGCCGGCGAGGGCCCGACCGAGGAGGTGACCGGCTTCGCTGAACAGCGCCGTCGCCTCCGGGACCTCCGCGTCGGCGGCCGCACGGAGTGCACTCATGCCGGCGGTCGCGCCGATGATGCCGCGCTCCCGGGCCGTGGCGACCAGGCCTCGCTCCCCGATGAACGACTCGAGGCAGCCGACGTTGCCGCAGGAGCAGACCGGGCCGTCCTCGGCGACGGGGATGTGCCCGACCTCGCCCGCTCCCCCGGCGAAGCCTCGGAGGACCACGCCGTCGATGACGATGCCCAGCCCGACACCGGTGCCGATGGTGAGGACGAGGAAGTTCTCGTACTGACGGCCGAGACCGTAGAGGCGCTCGGCGACGGCGAGGGCGTTGACGTTGTTCTCGACGAGGACGGGCAGGGCCAGCTCGCGACGGAGGGTCGAGCCGATCGGCACCTGCGACCAGCCGAGCATGGCCGAGTCGACGACGCCGTTGCCCTGGCGGTCGACCGAGCCGGGGACGCCCACACCGATGCCGAGGATCGGCTCGTCGGCTCCTCCGGCGATGAACCGGCGCAGGAGCCCGGTGAGATCGGCGAGCATCGTGGCAGAGGACGCGTCGAAGGGCTCGTTCGCGCTGCGGCGGACGGCGCCGTCGATGCCGACGTCGACGAAGGCGACGTGGTCGGCGACGACCTTCGCCCCGATGACGCGGCCGGCCGAGCTCGCGAGTCCGAGCATGCGGGCGGGGCGGCCGCCCTGCGAGCTGGCGTGCTCGAGCTCGACGAGCAGGCCCTCCGCGAGGAGGTCCTTGGTGAGGCTGGTCATGAGGGCCGGCGAGACATCGAGAACGCGGGCGAGATCGGCGCGGGAAGCCGGGCCCTGCGAACCGAGGTGCGCCAGGATCGCCGAACGGTTCACGTCGGTGCGGGCAGTGGATCGGTTCGCCATCGAAGGTCCTCGGGTCTATCGCCTGACTACTTTGTTCAGGACTAAATAAACCGTACAACTATGTCGGCGGACCTGTCAAACGTCCTCGCGAAAAGCAGGAAGCCCGCCCCTCGAGAGGGACGGGCTTCCTGGAAGAAAAGAGCTACGCGGACTTCTCCGCTGCAGCGCGGACGGCCTTGCGCGGCACGATCGTCGGCGCCGCGTTGTTGACGACGGCCTCACGGGTCACGACGACGCTCGCGATGGACTCGTCGCTCGGGACGTCGAACATGATCGGGCCGAGCACCTCCTCCATGATCGCGCGGAGGCCGCGGGCACCCGTCTGGCGCAGGACCGCGAGATCGGCGATCGCCTCGAGCGCGTCCTCCTCGAAGCTCAGCTCGACGTTGTCGAACTCGAACATGCGCTGGTACTGCTTCACGAGCGCGTTGCGCGGCTGCGTGAGGATGTCCATGAGGGCCGACTGGTCGAGCGGGGTGACCGTCGCCACGACGGGGAGACGACCGATGAACTCGGGGATGAGCCCGAACTTGTGGAGGTCCTCCGGAAGGACCTCGTTGAAGAGGGTCTTCTCGTCGAGCTTCGAGTGCAGCGGTGCGCCGAAGCCGATGCCCTTCTTGCCGGCACGCGAGGAGATGATCTCCTCGAGGCCCGCGAAGGCCCCGGCGACGATGAAGAGCACGTTCGTGGTGTCGACCTGGATGAACTCCTGGTGCGGGTGCTTGCGGCCGCCCTGCGGAGGAACAGAGGCGACCGTGCCCTCGAGGATCTTCAGCAGCGCCTGCTGCACGCCCTCGCCGGAGACGTCACGGGTGATCGACGGGTTCTCGGCCTTACGGGCGATCTTGTCGATCTCGTCGATGTAGATGATGCCGGTCTCGGCGCGCTTCACGTCGTAGTCCGCCGCCTGGATGAGCTTGAGGAGGATGTTCTCCACGTCCTCACCGACGTAGCCGGCCTCGGTCAGGGCGGTGGCGTCCGCGACGGCGAAGGGGACGTTGAGGCGCTTGGCCAACGTCTGGGCGAGATACGTCTTGCCACACCCGGTCGGGCCGATGAGCAGGATGTTGCTCTTCGCGATCTCGACCTCGTCGATGACCGACTCGACCGACGCGATCGTGTTGCGGGCGCGGACGCGCTTGTAGTGGTTGTAGACGGCCACTGAGAGCGCCTTCTTGGCCGGCTCCTGGCCGATGACGTACTCCTCGAGGAAGGAGTAGATCTCGCGCGGCTTCGGCAGGTCG
>Ga0247810_10000969_pt1 | contig 20862 bp, 24 predicted proteins | sample UWRJL119311C1_FD_179918 | JGI IMG/M metagenome (GOLD analysis project Ga0247810, IMG submission 179918) | Plant litter microbial communities from Arlington Agricultural Research Station in Wisconsin, United States - UWRJ-L119-311C-1 | ecosystem: Environmental > Terrestrial > Plant litter >... | reverse complement strand
GTTACCATTTTTAAAGGAAATGCTTTGAGAACCACTTTTTCAGAGAAAAACAATGAAATTAACGTAGCATTAAACGGAAAATCTGTTTATTTGAAAAAAATAAAATAATTCATTTTTATATGGAAAAAAAAAGCATTCACCACGGTGAATGCTTTTTTGGTTTATATTTGAAACAAATTAAAAAACTAAGACAATTCCCAATGAAAAAAATCATCCTTTTGTTGCTATTCATTTCTTTTTCAGCACATTCACAAACAAATCGATTTACAGGAACCTGGAGCACTGAAAATTGCAAGGATTGCAGCAAGGAATATGTTTTGACTTTAAATATAGCGCAATCAAACAGTAAAATATTCGGAACTGCAGAAATTACGAGTGCTCATGAAAAATTCGTTACCGGCATTATGGAAGTGACCGGATATGTTTACGTACTTGGCGAAAAAGCTCAAATCAGCATGAAATCTAAAAATGGTTCGGTAAGCGCAGTACTTTATGCAAATGAAGGCGTAATACAATTTACTAAACGAGGCGGTTCTGATTTAGTTCCCAAAGAAACGATTCTCACGAAACTTTACGATTAAAAATTAAAATCAATTAATAAAGTAACAAATATCAAACACTTTGATTTTGTCGCTAAATAAGGTAGCTGTTCGCTATATCGATTTGTGCCAATAATGGAAAACATTTCTTTCTATTCTATTCAAAAAGTGTTAAAAAAAGAATCCGCAGGGTTTAGAAAGCCACTACCAGCACAAAATTTGTAAATTCTTGATTTTATAAAATGAAGCAAAAATTATATTCTCTAACCTATTTTAAAAAATAAAATGTAGATTAAATTTATAATACCTACAAGTAAAGCAATTGTAGCAATGATAGGAGTTGCTATTTGATTAAAAAATTGGATTTTTCTACTTTTTTTGTTTCCTAAAAATTCATCTTCGAATCCTTGTGTTCTGATTTTTATTAAACCTTTTGTATTGATAATAGTCCGATTATTTACTTTATCCAAAGCTACTAATCCTTCATTATTTAAAAAAATCAAAGCATTCATAACGTCATCCTCATTCTTTTTTTGTTGTATAATCTTAGTCGCAATATCTTTATCTTTTGCAGAATAAACTATAATAGTTAATTCTTCTAAACTATATGTAGAATAGTAACTTTCAGATAATATATTTAAAATTTTATCGAAGAATTGAAAAGGATTTTCATTCATAAATCTATTGTTTTAAAATGTTATTTTATAAAGCTCCAAATCTAATTAATTAAATTCTTTTTAAAATACGGTTTTCCGTAAGATCATTATGTTTAAATAATTTATATTAGCACATAACCTAAAAAAAACATGAAACCAATTTTACAAACCGTTGCAAAACTTATAATTGACACTTTAGCAGAACAAGCTGTAGTAGTTGAAAAGCCAGTAAATAATGCTTTAGAAGTCTTAACTCAAGTTAATGAATTTTACAATTCCGCTTGGGATAAATTAATATTTATTATACTAGGAGCATTTACTATATTAGGTGTTTTTGTTCCTTTTGTTATTCAACATTTTCAGAATAAATCCTTAAAAGCTAGCGAAAAAGAACTTGAAAGTAAACTTAATTTAAAGATTGCTGATCTAAAAAAGGCCTTGGAAGAAAATTTAGATAAAAAGCTTGAAGAAAATATAGCTGAATATATAAATGATTTCGAAAATAAAATTGAAAAAATTAAAGAAAGCGCGAGTGGATCGGCATTTCACACACAGGCTAATACCAATAATGACAAAAAATGGTATAAAGCAGCTACTAGAGACTATGTACATGCATCTGTTAGTTACACTACAGCTGAAGATTACATAAATTTAAAAGCAACGTTAACAGGAATTTTAGATTGCATGGATAATCTTAAGAAAGAAGATATAAATTATTTAGAAAATGTAGAATCTATAAACATAACAGAAACTTTAGACGACATTGAAAATAAAACCACTGGAGGCGCTTTTACAAGAGATATTAGAGCGATTAAAGCAAAAATTCTGAAAATAATGAATACTAAAGAAGAATCTATAGAAGAACCAAAAGAAGAATAAAATAATTATTGTTTATTTATAAAAAAAATGATAAAGTTTTGAAATATTTGATTTGTAGATATTTAATTCATTCCATAATTTTTAGTGTAAATATTAAGGTAGACATATGAAAGTGATTAAATAAACAGTTTTTTGCATTCCTTTATCTATCTGATAATATTTATTTGAACTATAATTTATAGTATGATTTGCAGTATGTCCAAGAAGATGTTAACAACTTTATTAACAGCATTTTTAACCCCTATTTTGAAGAAATCTAAAGGTATAAAAAAAAATTGGACATAAAAAAACCCCGTTTTATTGGGGTTCATTTATTAAGCTTTTCTTTGTTTTATTCCTCTAAAACTTCACTTGGAGATAATAAATTTAAATCTTTTGCTACAGAAGTAATATCTCTGTAAAAATCAACACTTGCGCTTCCTTGTGCATAACAGTATACATTAAATGTATTATTTGTAAGCTCTACTATTTTAATATGACCAATTAATAAATCTTTAGCTTTAATTGGATTAATCGTTTTTCCAATTACTTTATCAGAATAGTATTTAAAAATTTCGACTGCTTGATTATAGTTATACATATAATTATGGGTTTAAATGTTATCCTTTTAGTTCGTTAATTAATTTTCCATCAATAAAATATTGAAGAACCCTTGTTTTATCATGTACTTTATACAAAGTCCGAACTACAGAACCTGCAAAAAGACGAATATCTCCGTAAATCATAGTACCATCTTTTAATTTATAAAAATAATCTAACGCCGTATTTGACTTACCAATTGACACCCTGTAAGCATCGCAATCTTTAGGAGTTTGATAAAGAAAATCTGTAGTTAAGATTTCCTGAACTTTTAAATTATTGACAATATTATTTGTAACCTGCTTGCTGACAAGTATATCAGGATAAAACTGATTTACTTTTTTAATAAAATCGTATTGGTCAAAAGAAACAACTTCTGTTTTCTCTATATATAATTTCATCTCAGCATCTTGAGAATAAACAGCAGAAGTAAATATTATAATAAGTAATAAAGTAATTTTTTTCATGTGGTTTTGTTTGTGAGTTTATAATTACTAAAGATTTCCAAATATAGTGCCAATAATTTTAATTTCACTTTGTCAATTGCTATAAAAGAATAAATAATTATACCTTAAAAAAAATATTTTTCTTACATTCGTTTAATAACCTTAAAAATGAAAAAATGAAATTTATTTTTGTAGAAAATGACAAAACAAAAAAAAAGACTGTTATATTCCTAGATCATATTACTAGTGTATCTGACTTAGGAGGACAATGCGAGATTACTTTAACCGGAGGAAACATTATAACTACAGTTGAAGATTGGTCGGTTCTTTCGAAAGAACTTAATAGTGAAATAAAAAGAAAATAAAAAAATAAGCCTTTGTAAATTAATACAAAGGCTTATCTATTATATAATCATTACAATATTGTCGAGAAATATAATTACCAGTTTTTCTATTGTAAATATTAATGTAGTGATAATCAAATCCGACATTTTTACACCAGTTATGCAGGTAAAATATTGATTTACAAAACTCCACTTTAATGGGTCTTATACTTTTATCTTTATTAAAGATCGTACAGCTGTAAGGTGTCGGAGTATTATTAGCCATTAAACATAGACATTGGAAACAGTTAACTCAACTAATGCATCAGGAGATTTTAAAGTAACACTATGATTATCTCCTTTATAATGTTGAATGATATTATTGTAAAACAATTCAACTTCATTTCCAAAATCGTTAACTCTAAATTTTCGATGAACAACTGCAAATTCTTTAGTTTTTAAATTAAAGAACATTTCAAATTGTGTAAAATCAGAGAATACATAAGCACCGCCTGATAAATCTACTGGCTTAATGAAAAAATTGAAAAAAGGAAATGATTTTCCTGATTCAATCCTTGAAGCAGTATTTAAAGTAGTATAATTATTAGGAATTAAATTTGATATAACTGTGTTATCCAATAAATCATAACTACCATCTAAATAGATTCTTATTGTAACTTTTGCAAGTATACTTGCGTTCTCATATCTTGAACTTAAAGAACCTCCTATAAAAGATTTCAAAACCAATTTAGGACGATCGTAAATAATTAAATCAGGCTTAACAGCTGAATTTGGCATAGACATTACATCAACCTGATGACGAACTACACTCTTTACATCTACTTCGTGACGAGGAACAGCACCATAAATCATTGCATTAACAAAAGGTACATCAACGCCTACATTAGTTAACTCAAATCTAACTTTTTTGTTGGCTTCAAAGAAATGATTTAAAGGAATGACATTTAAGTCTGACATCTCCAAATCATTTATAATCGAAGTCATAAACAAGTTGTCAATACCTATAAATTCTACACGATCTATTCTTTTATTATCAATGAAGACACCAACAATAAAAAACTGAACGTCAATACCCTCTACTAAATAATGACTACCATAATTTATATCATTTTGTTCGTCATAATAATAATCAACATAAACTAAAGGCTTAACTTTTAAAGAATAAGTTTCATCTATATATTGAATGTAATGTCTTGTATTCATAATTAATTAAATAATGGAACTTTCCTCAAGTCCGAAGTTGATAAATATTTTTTTAAATCAGCTTTCAAATCACGTCTTGTAATAACATAATAACAACCGATTACTAAAGGAACAGTAGTAGCTTGTTTTACTTTCAATAACTCGCTAATCGTTTCCTTTTCATTTTCGAAATTGGAAAACGGTTCAGTTATCCAAGTGTACCAAGGTGCATCTTTTGTCTGCTTATTTGTTCCTAACCATACCGCCAAAGATTCTGCTATATCATGAACTTCCTTACGAGGTGTAATTTTGTTCAATTCAATTTCTTTTGTCAATGGATTAGAAACTGCAATTCTTAAATCTTTTTCTGCATTTTCCAACTCTTTTTCTTCTGCATCCTGCGTGAACTTATCGTACCATTTTTTCAATAGTGGATAAATCACAATTATGCCCGCAATAAGAAGCCAGTATTTTTGCAGAAAATCAAAGAGCCAAACAGTATTGGCTTGGCTCTTTGTTCTATTGATTATTCCTCTTTGAGCCATAATTATTTTTTCTTAAATAATTTATAAGCTAAGAATCCCGCTAAAGCAACTAAGACAACATTTGCGATAGTTTTATTGTTTGCGTAAAAAAGTTTGATTTTATCTAACATCTTGTTTAAATTTTTGAATTAATAATTTTTATCTTTTTGGGCGTTTGTTTAGACTGTAACGCTGTAAACAGTATAAAAAAAAAGCAGTACTGGAATAATCAAATAATTGAATTTGAATTTCTTTTTAGCCGTTACGGTAACGGTTGCAAGGTTGTAATCTCCCATAATGTCAATAGCATCCTGAATGTCTGAATCGTAGATTAAATTATGATCGGGTGAGCATTCATGCTTAATTATTGCCCTTGCAATGACTAAGTAAAACTTTGCATCTACAATTTTGATTGTTTGGTCAGGGTCTAAGCCTACAGCTTTTGAAATAACCTCAATGTACTTTTGCGTATCATTTTCAAATGGCGGGGCATATTCAGTTATAAGCTTTCTTACCGTATTCTTTCCTTTATCAATGTCATTTGTCAAATCTCGCAACATGGCACGAATACCAAATTTCACTTCTGTAAACTGTTCAAAATGTTTATCGGTATTTTGAGCATTTGGAATTTTACCCTGCCAAGCAATATTTGTCAAAACCAAGTTACCCGGATTATTATTTCGAATACCTCGAGTTAATTCTTTTCTGCCTAAATAATTACTCATTTTCTTCAGTAATTAAAGGTTTAGAAGGTGTTTGCGGTTCATCTTTTCCGAAATCAAGTTTGCCTAATTCGTCAGAAACTACCTGAATACCTTTTAAAATAGCAGTTACAACCGCACCATATTTAACGATAATACCAATTATCGAAACAATTCCTTTCAAATTTTTCATTACTTATTTTGTTTTAATTGTTTTCTTTTTTCTAAATACTCTTTGAGTAAATCCACCCCCTCATGGAGTATAAGAGGGAGGAATTTTAATATGACCTTAAACATTAGTTCGAGCGAATAAATGTACCTGCATAGCCTCCGTTTTTTGCACGTGGGTTAATGACAAAAGCCATGCTGTCAATTACAACTTTACCGCCATTTTTCTGCATTGTACCCCAGTGGAAAGATTGAACACCCGTTTTAGTGTTAGTAAAAGTGCATGCTACAGAACCAAACCAACCTTTTTCTGAAAGGTTTGATTTAGTAGTTGTTACACATTTAATTGCAATCAATTCTCCTTTAGATAATCTCCAACCAGTTGTTAAATGCTGTTCAACACCTTTATTTGGTCCTGAAACAGGCATATAAGTAGTAGTCTTTGCACCTGAGTGTTTTACTTTTTGTTGGTTATTATTGTTATTATAACCCTGATTATTAGAATTATAATTCTTTTTATTTTGTGCCATTATTTTATAATGTGTTTAATTATTAATATGATTTCAGCAAGTTTTTTTACTATGATTACTGCCGAATCTATCAGAAAAACTATAAGATAGATTCGATAGTAATTTTTAGGTTTGTTATCTTTTTCTAGCAACTCTCTTACCTGAATTGTTACGATCACGTCTTATAAACCAAATCAATGCAATAAGACCAGCGATCGCACCAATAACAATTTTCCAGTTTCTTTCAAACCAAACTTTTATAGTTGAACTCACTACAGTAGCACCAACCTGACCAGAACCCTCGACAAATCCAGTACTCAGACCGTTATTTATCCCAGTTGCAACAGCTTTACCGAAAATATTAGCACCCGCACCAGCGACAGCACCAACTGTATTTGCAGTAGTTTGTTTTAAAGCTTCTGTTTGCGCGTTCCAATAATCAGCTTCTGCTTGTTTTCCTTGCGCTTCGGCTTCTTTTGCAAGTTTTTTTGCCTCGACAGCATCAGTAACTTTTCCAATTACTGTTTGAGCAATTCCACCAACGCCCGGAACAAAACCAACGGCAGTAGTCGCAACTTTTACCAAGTTTTTAAACGAGACATTTTTTTTAATGGATTGACCAATTTTTTTAAAGAATCCCATATTACACGGTTTTTAAACATCTTACGACGAAGTTAATAATTGAGCCTTGCGACTTATTAATCTCAATACCAACAACAGCAACTAGAGGTAAGGTTAATCTATCAGTTAAACCTTGAACCACTTTTCCGTCTGCAAGAACTGCTTGAACTGGGTCAATATCACGACTTAAAGTTTGCAGTTCAAAAGGAAGATACTTAACCACCTGACCGTTTGCATACTGGTACGATAAATCACTTACTGAATCATCGACAGTCATAACAGCCAAATCAAATCCCTGAACATCGATTTTTTTGTTGAACTCCTCAGAAGCAACAGACTTTTGTTCAAAAAAGAATAAGTTATTTGTTTGCTGTGGCTCCTCGATACCGTGTAAATCGTAGCGTTTTCCTGCAATTAAATCTTCAAGAGTAATCTTAATACTCTCTTTATCGGCAAGATAAATTGAACCTTCGTCTGCCAATTCACATAATGCAATCAAAGCATTATCTTCATCAGATTGAGTATTTTCAGTTCCGTAGGTGCTTGCTAAAATGAAATCTTTAAGCAAAACTTTATTTGCTAAAATGACATTCGAACCGTTTCCACGCTCAATGTAAATACTGATCTTTTCAGTAGTCAAAGCTGATAAAGCTAAATCACTTGAAAGAATCAAAGCACCGATTGCTTTTGTAACTTGTAATTCTGGCGATTTCGTAACGCCTGTAATAGTTGCAATTTTCATTTGTTATAAATTTTATTTGTTTAATTTCTTTCACAAAGGTTATTGCAACTATCATTTGACGTTTTCCAATTCTTTCTATTCCTTTCTATTTTTTTCTAATTTTTACCATTTTAAGAAAGAATTTTGTACTCAATTAAATCTGAAATCATCAAATATTTTCTTTTTAGCGCAAGACTATCTAAAATAATTTGATACTCTTTTCTTGCAGTTGGATAACTAACTTCAAGAATGTGCATTAATTGAGTTTTGGAAACTTTTTGGCTTGTATTCTGTGTTTTCATGGCTTATAAAAATAAAAGTTGATGTTCGTGGAATAATTCAGAATCAAAATCATTTACTAATTTTTCTTTGGTTCTAAATTCGTGTAGATAGAAATGTAATTTGTTTTGAAACCATACTAACAGTTGGTTTTCAGTAGTCATGTCCATATCTTCAAGTAAAAGATTTAGAGCAACGATATAAGATATATCCTGACTGTTTGCATAATATTCTCTAAATAGAGATTTTGCAAGACGTTTTTTTATGGTCGTTGAAGAAAGAACAACTTTCTTTAAGCGTTTAATTATAGGATTGAATTTTGTAATTTGAGATTGTAAAAAATCAAAATCAAACAAAACAATAAGCTTTTCTTTATTGATCTGACTTTTACCAGTATTCTCACGAAGTTCAAAAAAACCTTTATTTGCAATCTTTAGTAATTCATAAAGGTTTACTTTATCAAAAATACCCCAAGTCATTGTTTGACTGATATTTAAATCTAATTTTGAATACTCATTTAAACCTCTAAAAAACGCTGAATTTAACTGATATTCAAAACGCCAAACATTGTCATTTTTCAAACCGTTATTTGCGTAATATTCGTTTATATATGGTTTTTCAGTCAGTTGCAACGACAGCGTTTTGTTATAGCATCGTATTATTTTGTCAGATGTTCTTTTCCCAATTTGGAAACCGTTAAGTATTGATTTTCCTTTATAGGTTTCAAAATAGCTTTGTAAATTTTTCGGACGCCCTGAAATAAGGTAGTTACCTGCAACAACATTACTATATAAATTACGGTAAGAATTGTTGACATCAGACTTATCAAGGCAGATATCCAGTCTATTAACTGACTTAAATAAATAGTTCGTTTCATCGCAAAAAGCGTTTATGATACCTCTTAAGGCATCGTTAGATAATGTATAAAATAGATTGTTTTCGAATTGTAGTTGTGCAAATTGTTCGCTCATAATTGCCGAACGTGGTCTTGCTGTATAAATTCCAATTTTTAAATCTTCATAATATAAATCTGCTCTAAGATCAAAAATCTTAGTTCCGTATTCATAAGGCTTTAAACGAAACTTTGAATGTTCGGGAAATTCTCCAAACGGCTGACCCTCTAGATTGATAATTAAGTAATCTATATTTATAAGAGTAGGTTTTAAATTATTGTTTTTGAATTTAGTTTGGGCTTGATGCCTTTCTTTATATGAAATCATGGTTTTTTAGTAGGTTTGAGTGAGTTAGTTGCCGTTATACCCTACGGCAACTATTAAAAAATCGAAAGGGGAGTAGCAAAAAATTAATTTTCTAAATTTTGCCACAGTGAATAATGATTTTTGGGTAAATCGTTTATTGTAAATTCCTTTTTCGAAACAGCTTCAGTTATTTTCTTTTCGATTTCAAAAAATTTGTTTTTATAATTTGAAATTTGAGAATTAAAAAAAACATTTACCTGCTGACCAATTTTTATAATTTCTCTGATCGTAAAATCATGCTGATATTTAAGACCAATTAAATCGACAGTTTCTACAGGATTTTTTGAATACTCGTTTAAATCATGATTTAAGCCAGCTAATTCCATGAGTAAATTTTCTCGTTTTTGGATTAAAAGTATAATTGTAGACATATATTAAGGTGTTAAAAGATTATGCTTAAGAAGTTTTGAAATGAGTGTTTTCTGAGAATTGCAGTAAAAAATAAATTCGTGAACACAAAAAGATTGAGTTACTATAAAGCAATCCGTACAAACTCGAATTGTAATTCCTATATTTGAACCACGGATTCTCAGAAATAATGTTTTAAACTTTAAATGAGAGGTTTTGCAAAATGGACGCATTTTTTTCAAAAATGTTTTTGCATTGAAATTTGTGTGACGCATCTTGTTTAATTCTACAAGTAATAGAGTGTAATTCTCTAAAGAAGATCGTTTTAAGGCCATGTGGTAATTGTTAATTAGTTATACCACAAATGAACTATAATTTATATTATGTAAAATAGAATATTTTAAAAACCTTCTACTTACATTTCTTTCTTCATTCTTTTTTCGATTATAAAAACAGATTGCTTAGCCATCAGCGAATTCTTTAGAATTAGTTTTATCTTCATTTTCAAACACACCTATAAGTTTCAAATGATAATAATGTTTTTAAAATCCTAAAAAGCATTTTTTAAAGTCTAGAAATCAGTTAATTTTAACATTTTCTTAAAATAATTACATTCTCTCAAAGATGCTTTCATTGTAAGAGTTTATTTTATTATTTTTACATTCGATACTTTAAAAAAATTATCAAACGTATGAATACAATTGCTGAGCATATTGCAGATTTTTTAAAAGAATACCCGCCATTTGATAACTTAACTTTTCAGGAATTATCTGATATTGCTACAAACATTCGTGTAATCAATTTAGAAAAACACGCTGTACTTTTTCAAATAAACGACTTACTTCATGATAGTTTTTATGTTGTGGCTTCGGGTGTCATAAATTTAACCACAATTGCTGATGCCGAAGAAACTATTATAAACAAATGTCATGAAGGCGATATTTTTGGTTTACGTCCGTTTTTTGCCAAAAATAATTATATGATGACTGCAAAAGCACGCGAAGAAAGCATTATATACGCTATTCCTATCGCTGTTTTCAGACCTTTTGTAGCCAATAACTCTGATGTATTAAACTTTTTGCTGGAGAATTTTGCCATCAATTCAAGACATGCAAAAGACAATGTAAACTCTAATGGAAAACTGATATCTGACACTGCTTTCTATGTAGATCAGCAATCAGAAATGCAATATATTCAGTCACTTGCATACAATAATTCACCATTAACAACTGAGTCTAATCGTATCATTAAAGATGTTGCGATCCTGATGACAGAATCTATGGTAGATAATATCGTTATTTGCGAAAACAACAATCCGATTGGTATTGTAACCAATGCCGATTTATCCTCTAAAATTGCAACTGGCCGCTATCCTATTACAGAAACAATTGACAAGATCATGTCTTCTCCGGTTGTCACGGTAATCGAAAATGTTTCTCTGGCTGAAGCGCAATTGCTTATGCTTAAAAATAATGTAACGCATTTATGTGTTACCAAAGACGGTACAAGCAAATCTGCTGTAAAAGGAATTATTTCTGAACACGATTTAATTGTGGCTCAGGCTAGTAATCCTGGTGTTTTAATTAAAGAAATCAAACGTTCTCAGCTTCCTAAAGACTTAAAACAAATACGTGATCGCTTGTCTGATTTGATTCAGAATTCAATTCAAAAGAACATTCCGATTTCACATATTAGCAATATTGCAAGTGAAATTAATCTGGCAATAATAAAACGTGCTGTCGAATTATCTATTCTGGATTTAGGCTCACCTCCTGCCCGTTTTGCCTGGTTAAGCATTGGTAGCCAGGGTCGTAAAGAACAATTATTATTAACCGATCAGGATAGCATTCTTATTTTTGAAGACGTTTCGCCAGAAAAATACAGAGAAGTAAAAGATTATTTTTTAAGACTAGCCAAAAGAACAACTTCTATCTTAGAAAAAGTAGGTTACGAATATTGCCCAAACGGACATATGGCAAGCAATATGTTATGGTGTAAATCATTGACAGACTGGACAAAGCAATACAATAGCTGGATGAATACTCCAGGTGAAAACAGCAACGATTTAAGCAGTATTTTCTTTGACTATGAAATTGTTTTTGGAGAACCGAAAATCGAAGAAGTGATAGAAAATGTTATTTTTAAGAATGCTGTCAACAATACGTTATTCTTCGACTTTTTAGGTAATGACGCCTTAAAGAAAAATTCTCCTTTGAGTTTCTTCAAGAAATTTATCGTAGAAGAAGAAGGTCCGCATAAAACAAAATTTGATATCAAAACACGCGCATTGATGCCCTTAATTGATGCTGCACGTTTGTTGATTTTAAATGCCAATATCAAAGGAATTAAGAATACCTATTTACGATTCAAACAATTGGCTATAACAGATTCTAAAAATGCTGAAATTTATTTAAGCTGCGCCGAAGCTTTTTTAACGTTATCAAAATTTAGAACTATTGAAGGATTAAAGAATGATGACTCAGGACAATATATAAATTTGCGAGAAATGTCTAAAACAGACAAAGAAAAGTTAAAAAATGCCTTAACCCCAATGAAAGACCTTGAGGAACTGATTAAGAGTAAATTTCAACTTACACAATTCTCATAAGTATGCTAGACTGGATTAAAAATATCAATAAAGACTATCCGGACTTCTGGAAAGAGTACCTGACTAAATTCGAAACAAAACCAAACAGATTTGTAGTTTTATCTACTGAAACTTCCGGGTTAAACCCCAATAAAGATGTTATTTTATCTCTGGGGGCTTTTTCAGTAATTGATGATGGAATTGTAATAAAAGACAATTTCGAAGCTGTTCTGCTTCAATACAAATTTTTGCAGGATAACGGACTTTCGAATGAGTTTATTATTGAAAGCAAAATGCTTAAAATGCCTGAACCAGATGCTATTGAAGCATTTGTTAACTTTATAGGCAATTCTATTTTAGTAGGGCATCATATTAATTTTGATATCGAAATGCTAAATTCGGCTTTAGAGCGGCTGGATTGTGGAAGATTGAAAAATGAAGCATTGGATATCGACATGATGTACAGAAAATTAATGGATATCAATGACAAGCAGTTTTCTTTGGATGATTTAAGTGAAATTTACAAAATTCCAAAAAGTGATCGAAATTCCTCTTCTGAAGATGCGTATAAAATTGCACTGTTGTTTTTGAAGTTGAAATCTAGATTAGGGATTAAGTAAAAAAATTAAACCATATAAGTTATATAAGGAAATTTAAGTTTAAAATCTCTGCCAAGTATAAAAAGATTAAAATGTCAGACTGAGCGAAGTCGAAGTCCCGCAAAGTGATTCTACGCATTTTTGTCATCCCGAGGAACGAGGGATCTTCGTAAGTAGCTCAACAATTTACAAAAATCACTTTGTGTTAGTTTCTTGTAAAGATCCCTCGTTCATCGGGATGACAAGATTGTGGCTACTTTGACAAAAATCATCTAGATAAAACATATAAAAAAATGCCTCTTAAAAAATTAAGAGGCATTTTTATTTATCTATTTATTTTTAAAATTAAGAAATTCTTTCGTTCTTAATTTCTTCTACAATTTCAGGATTCAATAACGTTGAAGTATCTCCAAAATTAGAATAATCGCCTTCGGCAATCTTACGCAAAATTCTACGCATGATTTTTCCTGAACGTGTTTTTGGTAAACCAGACACGAACTGAATTTTATCCAGTTTTGCAATTGGCCCAATATGATCAGAAATGTATTGATTGATCTCTTTGGTTAAATTTGCTCTGTCTCTATACTCTCCTGTTTCTTTTAGAATTACGAAACCATATAAAGCATTTCCTTTAATATCATGTGGAAATCCAACAATTGCAGATTCAGCCACAGCAGGATGCTCGTTGATTGCGTCTTCGATAGGAGCTGTACCTAAATTATGTCCGGAAACAATTACAACATCATCTACTCTACCAGTGATTCTGTAGTAACCAACTTCGTCTCTTAAAGCTCCGTCTCCTGTAAAATATTTTCCAGGGAAAGACGAGAAATAAGTGTCTTTATAACGTTGGTGATCTCCCCAAATCGTTCTGGCAATTCCTGGCCATGGAAATTTGATACACAAACTACCCACAACCTGATTTCCTTCTATTTCATTACGTTTTTCATCCATTAAAACTGGCTGAATTCCCGGTAAAGGCAAAGTTGCATAAGTTGGTTTTGTTGGTGTTACAAAAGCAATTGGAGAAATCATGATTCCACCAGTTTCTGTTTGCCACCATGTATCAACCACCGGACATCTTTTATCTCCAACATGGTCATTAAACCAGTGCCATGCTTCTTCGTTGATTGGCTCTCCTACTGACCCAATAACTTTTAGCGATTTTAGAGGATATTTTTGAATATAATCTAAACTTTCTTTTGCTAATGAACGAATAGCGGTTGGAGCTGTATAAAATTGAGTTACTTTGTGTTTTTCTATAATATCCCAAAAACGGCTAAAATCCGGATAAGACGGAACGCCTTCAAAAATTACGGTTGTTCCACCGTTTAATAATGGCCCGTATAATATATAAGAGTGACCGGTAATCCAGCCAATATCTGCAGTACACCAGAAAATATCATTTTCTTCGTGACTAAAAACGTTTTTAAAAGTATAGGCAGTATACACCATATATCCGGCTGTGGTATGTACCATTCCTTTAGGCTTTCCTGTAGATCCTGAAGTATACAAAATAAACAAAGGATCTTCGGCATCCATGATTTCGGCAACACTATTATCTAAAGCTACGTCTAATAAAGGCTGTAACCATTGGTCACGTCCTTCTTTCATTTTAACCTCTGTATTTGTTCTTTTTACAACCAAAACACTGGAAACAGTTGGGCAGGTATCCAATGCCTCATCTACAATTCCTTTTAGATCAATGTTTTTATTTCCTCTATAACCTCCATCTGAAGTAATTACCATTTTACACTCGCAATCGTTAATTCTTGCAGAAACAGCAGAAGCTGAAAATCCAGCAAAAATAACCGAATGAATTGCTCCTATTCTGGCACAAGCCAATACTGCAACTGCTAATTCAGGAATCATTGGCAAATAAATACAAACTCGGTCTCCTTTGCGAACTCCCTGCTCACGCAAAACATTCGCCATTTTCGAAACTCTTTCGTATAATTCGTTATACGTTATATGTAAAGCACTTTCTGAAGGATCATTTGGTTCAAAAATAATCGCCGTTTTTTCTCCTCTTTTACTTAAGTGTCTATCGATGCAATTCTTGGTAATGTTAACTTTTGCGTCAGTAAACCACTTCACTTCGGCATCAGCCATATTAAAATCAACTACTTTTTCCCATTGTTGGTACCAGGTAAAATTTTCTTCAGCAATCTTTCCCCAAAACTTCCTTGGCTCCCTTATTGACTTATTGTAATGTTTAAAATATTGTTCTAAATTTTCAATTTTATAATAACTCATATGTTTGTGGAATTTTTTTATAAATGTATTAAATATCAACGTATTCTTAAAATTATTTAATTCATAAATTTTGTCTAAAAAAAACACATATTAAAAAAAATACAAGCTTTTTATACGTTTACTGTAAAATTTTACTTTTTTTAACAAAAAAGCATGTTGCAAAAAAGGCATGATAAATGAATACCATGCCTTTATTTTAACAATCTCAATAACAATTAATTTTGTAATTCTGTATTACAATGCAATATTCTATTTCGAAAATAGCAGCATTCTTATTAATTATAATGACTTCAACTAGTATATTTTTTGATAATATACTCCTTCATTAGGGATTAGCTTCACTTAACTTGCTTACTAGTAGAAGCTAAGTGAATGCAATATGCATCTATATCCATTTTTTTTAATAAGTGCTTACTAATTCAAAATATCATATAAAACAAAGATACAGTGCAAATTCCACAATCGAATCTGTGGTAATTCCCAATTTATTATCCAATTTTTTTCATTGCAGTCATCGATTCTCTCAACCATGCTCCTACTTCTTCAATAGGATGTTGACGAATTTCTTTATTTACCGCAATTAAGATAGCATTATCTACTCCGTTAGAAGTTGAAAATGGTTTTCCTATAATGTTAGTTTCAACAGTTTTCATGTAATTTTCCAATAACGGTTTACAAGCATGGTCAAATAAGTAACAGCCATACTCTGCTGTATCCGAGATAACACGGTTCATTTCAAATAATTTTTTTCTTGCGATTGTATTTGCAATTAAAGGCAATTCGTGTAACGACTCATAATATGCTGATTCTTCAATGATTCCAGCTTCTGTCATTGTTTCGAAAGCCAATTCTACACCAGCTTTTACCATTGCAATCATTAAAACGCCATTATCAAAATATTCCTGTTCAGAAATTGGAGCATCCGTTGGAGCTGTTTTCTCAAAATTAGTTTCTCCTGTAGCAGCTCTCCATGTCAATAAATTCTTATCATCATTAGCCCAGTCAATCATCATTGTTCTTGAGAATTCTCCTGAAATGATATCATCCTGATGCTTTTGGAATAAAGGACGCATGATGTCTTTTAATTCTTCTGCAATTTCGTAAGCTTCGATTTTTGCAGGATTAGACAAACGATCCATCATGTTTGTAATACCACCATGTTTCAAAGCCTCAGTGATAGTTTCCCATCCGTATTGAATTAATTTTGAAGCGTATGCTGGCTCAATTCCTTTTTCAACCATTTTGTCAAAACATAAAATAGAGCCTGTTTGCAATAATCCGCAAAGGATAGTTTGTTCACCCATTAAATCTGATTTTACTTCAGCTACAAATGATGATTTTAAAACTCCTGCTTTGTGTCCTCCGGTTGCTACAGCATAAGCTTTTGCCTGATCTAAACCAAAATTGTTTGGATCATTCTCCGGGTGAACTGCAATAAGTGTTGGTACACCAAATCCTCTTTTATATTCTTCACGAACCTCAGAACCAGGACATTTAGGAGCACACATAATTACTGTAATATCTTTACGAATCTGCATTCCTTCTTCAACAATATTAAAACCGTGAGAATATGCTAAAGTCGAACCTTGTTTCATTAATGGCATAATGGCAGTAACTACAGCAGTATGTTGTTTATCTGGTGTTAAGTTACAAACTAGATCAGCAGTTGGAATTAATTCTTCGTAAGTACCTACTGTAAAACCGTTTTCAGTAGCATTTTTATAAGAAGCTCTTTTTTCAGCTATTGCATCTGCACGTAATGCATATGAAATGTCTAATCCAGAATCTCTCATATTTAAACCCTGATTCAAACCTTGTGCACCACAGCCTACAATAACAACTTTTTTTCCTGCTAAAGCTGCAATTCCGTCTGCAAATTCTGACTGCTCCATAAATTCGCAAACACCTAATTGTTCTAATTGTAATCTAAGTGGTAATGTATTGAAATAATTTGCCATTTTGTTTTTAATATTTAATGAATGTTGTATTTTAATAATTGATAATATATAACTAAGATGATACTATTTGAATGTTTCTAACAAACTTGAAATTTCCATTTTTTGTTTAGAAACCGATATTCTGCCCGAACGTACAAATTGCATAATGCCGTAAGGTTTAAATTTCGCATACAATTCTTCAATTTCAGAACGTCTTCCTGATTTTGAAATCACGAAGAAATCACGAGAAACGGTTACGATTGTTGCCTGGCTTTCTTTGATGATATTTTGAATTTGTTTTTCATCAAACAACAAACTTGAAGCGATTTTGAATAAAGCATTTTCAAGGTAAATAGTCTCTTCATCAGTGTGATAAAAAGCTTTTATTACTTCAATTTGTTTTTCAATTTGTCCAACAATATTCTGAACCCACTTCTCAGTTGTATTTACTACAATAATAAATCTTGAAACATTCTCTATCTCTGATTCTGAAACGTTTAGACTTAATATATTAATGTGTCGCTTTAAGAATATTCCTGATATTCTATTCAACAAACCCACATTATTTTCTGAGTATACCGATATGGTAAATGTTTTATCTTCCATGTTATTTTTTAGTTTTTTTTGCTTCAGGTTTCAGGTTTCAGGTTCTACAACCTGAAACAAAAAAACCTGAAATCTGAAACTTTTTCCTAGCTTAATCTAATTTCAGAAACACACGCTCCTGTTGGAATCATTGGGAATACATTATTCTCTTTTTCGACCATAACTTCTAGGAAATATGAATCTTTTGAAGCCATCATTTCGGCTACAGCAGCATCCAAATCTTCTCTTTGTGTTACTTTTTTAGATTTAATGTAATATCCTTCTGCAATGGCAACAAAGTTTGGATTGGTCATATTTGTCGAAGCATATCTGTTATCGAAAAATAATTCCTGCCACTGACGCACCATTCCTAAAAATTCGTTGTTTAAGATGACAATTTTCACAGGAACTTTAGTCTGGAAAATTGTACCTAATTCCTGAATGGTCATCTGAAATCCTCCGTCTCCAATAATGGCAACTACTTCACGATCCGGTCTTCCCATCTTAGCTCCGATTGCAGCTGGCAATGCAAATCCCATAGTTCCTAAACCTCCTGAAGTAATATTACTTTTGGTGGTATTAAACTTAGCATAACGACAAGCAAACATCTGGTGCTGTCCTACATCTGAAACAATAATGGCATCACCATTTGAGTGTTTGTTGATCATTTCCATAGTCTCACCCATAGAAATACCTTTATTATTCGTTGGGTTCAGCTCTTCATTTATAACCGTCTCTACTTCTATCTTAAGTAATTCTTTAAATTCATTATGCCACAAATCATGTGATTTTGATTCAATTAATGGCAGTAAGGCATTTAGGGCTTCTTTTACATCTCCTAAAACAGCTACTTCGGTTTTTACGTTTTTATCAACTTCCGCAGGATCAATTTCAAAATGAATAACTTTTGCCTGTTTTGCATAAGTTTTAAGATTTCCGGTAACACGATCGTCAAAACGCATCCCTAAAGCAATTAAAACATCGCATTCGTTAGTCAATAAATTTGGCGCGTAATTCCCGTGCATTCCTAACATTCCAACGTTTAACGAATGATCTGTAGGTAAAGCCGAAAGTCCTAAAATTGTCCAACCTGCCGGTATTCCTGACTTTTCGATCAATGCTTTTAACTGTTCTTCGGCCTGACCAAGAATTATTCCCTGACCAAAAACGATAAAAGGTTTTTTAGCACTATTAATTAAAGCAGCAGCTTCGGCAACTTTGTCCAGATTTAATTTCGGAACCGGAACATAACTTCTAATTGCCGTACATTTTTCATAACTAAATTCGAACTCATCAAACTGAGCGTTTTTAGTAATATCGATCAATACAGGCCCCGGACGACCGGAACGTGCAATATAAAATGCTTTTGCAATGATTTCAGGAATTTCAGAAGCTTCTGTAACCTGATAATTCCATTTGGTAACCGGAGTCGAAATTCCGATAATATCCGTTTCCTGGAAAGCATCAGAACCCAATAAATGTTTTCCAACCTGGCCTGTAATACAAACCATTGGTGTGGAATCGATTTGAGCATCTGCAATTCCGGTAACTAGATTTGTTGCTCCAGGTCCTGAAGTAGCAATCGCTACACCAACTTTTCCTGTCGCTCTGGCATATCCCTGAGCTGCGTGTGTTGCACCTTGTTCATGACGCACTAAAACGTGGTGTAATTGATCCTGAAATTTATATAATTCGTCGTAAACCGGCATGATTGCTCCTCCCGGATACCCATAAACCAAGTCTACTCCTTCTGCTAATAAACATCTTATAACGGCTTCTGCCCCTGATATTTTCATAGTATATTTTGTTTTATCAATTTCAAAATTCAATATCAATATCAAAAATTCAATGGCAATGTCAAAAATCAATTTCAATGATAAATCCTAAATTGATTTTTGTTTTTTTGCTATTTGATTTTTGATATTGTTATTGTCATTGTCATTGTCATTGATTTTTGATATTGTTATTTAATTAGTTATCGGTAACGCAACCTGTAGAGGCGCTTGAAACCGATCTTGCGTATTTAAGCAAAACTCCTTTTGTAACTTTTAACGGTGGTTGAACCCAAGCCGCTTTTCTAGCTGCAAATTCTTCGTCAGAAATTTTAAGATCAATGGTGTTTTTTACAGCATCAATGGCAATTAAATCTCCATCTTTTACTAGTGCAATTCCACCACCATCGTAAGCCTCTGGTGTAATATGTCCTACGACAAAGCCATGTGAACCTCCAGAGAACCTACCGTCTGTGATAAGAGCACAAGTACTTCCTAATCCGGCCCCAATAATGGCCGATGTAGGTTTTAGCATTTCAGGCATCCCTGGACCACCTTTTGGTCCACAATACCTGATGACGACTACACTACCCGGTTTAATTTTTCCGGCCTCAAGACCTGGAATTACTTCAAATTCTCCTTCAAAAACTACAGCTGGACCTTCAAAATATTCTCCTTCTTTTCCGCTGATCTTTGCAACAGCACCTTCAGAAGCAAGATTTCCATATAAAACCTGAATATTTCCGGTTGGTTTTAATGCTTTTTGAATTTCATGAATTACTTCTTGTCCATCTTGTAAATCCGGAGTTGAAGCCAAGTTCTCAGCTACTGTTTTTCCGGTAACTGTTAAACAGTCTCCATGAATCAATCCTACTTTCAATAAATATTTCATTACTGAAGGAATTCCTCCAACTTCATGAATATCTTCCATCATATATTTACCACTTGGCTTCATGTCGGCCAATACTGGAGTTCTGTCATTAATAGCTTGAAAATCATCCAAAGTAATCTTGACATCAACCGCATGAGCCATTGCAATTAAGTGCATCACTGCATTTGTAGAACCTCCTAAAACGGCTACTATTGTAATAGCATTTTCGAAAGCCTTGCGAGTCATAATATCTCTTGGCTTAATATCTTTTTCTAATAATATTTTAATTGCCTCACCAGCAGCCAGACATTCATCTCTTTTTTCCTGACTCAATGCAGGATTAGAAGAACTATATGGCAAACTCATTCCTAATGCTTCAATTGCTGAAGACATAGTATTTGCAGTATACATTCCGCCACAAGCACCAGCTCCCGGACACGCATTTTGAATTACACCTTTAAAATCTTCCGGAGTAATTTCGTTTTTTACTCTTTTTCCTA
>Ga0247810_10000968_pt1 | contig 20971 bp, 20 predicted proteins | sample UWRJL119311C1_FD_179918 | JGI IMG/M metagenome (GOLD analysis project Ga0247810, IMG submission 179918) | Plant litter microbial communities from Arlington Agricultural Research Station in Wisconsin, United States - UWRJ-L119-311C-1 | ecosystem: Environmental > Terrestrial > Plant litter >... | reverse complement strand
GCGCCACTGCGACCAGGACCGCCGCGTAGGCGAGCACCGAGAGGTACGGCTGGACGACGGGCGTGTAGGGAAGCCCCGGGTAGTCGAGCCACCCGATGAACCAGGGTGTCGACCATGCCGTCATGAGCAACGTGATCACCGTGACCGCGGCCGGCGCGACGAAGACGACCAGGACGCGAGGAAGGACCGCGCCGGCCGCATGGCCGACAGCGAGAGCGATCAGGACCATGGCCAGCTGCGCCGCCAGCACGAGAAGGCCGATGGGGGTCGCCCACGGCATCTCGAACCGGGCGATCATGACGAGAAGCGCGAGCGCGTAGCCGAGAGTCACCGCCCCGAGCAGCGGTGCACTATCGACGGCCACGCGCCGGAGACGGCTGCGGACGCCGGGGATCTGCTCGACCCGCGCGTGGGCTGACGACCAGCCTGCGACCAGAGCGATGACGGGAAGCGCCAGGCCGAGCCCGATGCGCATCGCCGAGAGGAGCCCGGTCAGGGAGCCGTCGATGACGTAGTAGGAATCCACCGTCGCGCCATGCCACACCATCACCGCGATGATGACGAGTCCACCCCAGAAGGCGAAGGAACCGCGCACCCGCAGCCACAGTCCACGTGCGCCGAGCGACAGGATCTCCGCGATCGGAACCCGACCGCCGTTGGCCTCGGCGACGTCCTCGAGGGTGCCGCGCACCTCCTGCGCGTAGCGCTCCCGCCAGTCCTTCGGGTGCAGGGCGATCGCCGCGTCGAGAGCGCGGCTCATGCGAAGGCCAGACCGGTCTCGAGCGGGAGGACGGGTCGGGCGCGGAGGCGGGCCGCCGCCTGGGTGGCGAGGGAGCGCATGCGCTCGACCTCCTCGGCGAGGGTGCCGGCGCCCTCCTCGGTCAGCTCGTAGAAGCGACGGAGACGCCCGTCGACGACCTCCTCCCCCGCAGCGGCGACGAGACCCTCCTGCGAGAGCCGGTCGAGGGCGGCGTAGAGCGTGCCCACCTTGAGCGTGACGCGGCCGTCGGAGAGCAGCGCGGCGTCCTTGATGAGCGCGTAGCCGTGGCGACGCCCCTGCGCGAGGGAGGTGAGGATGAGGAAGGTGGGTTCCTGGAGGGCCATGCCTCGAAGATACTCAACTCATCGATATATATAAGTGACCCGAGTGGGGGTCACCAGCTGACCGGCAGTGCCTTGCCCTCCTCATAGCCGGCGGCCGACTGGATACCGACGAGCGCCCGGTCGCGGAACTCGGCCAGCGACGCGGCACCCGCGTAGGTGAAGGACGAGCGCACGCCGGACGTGATCATGTCGAGCAGGTCCTCCACGGACGGCCGCTGCGGGTCGAGGTAGATCTTGGACGACGAGATCCCCTCGGCGAACAGGGTCTTGCGAGCGAGCTCGTACGCGTCGAGGCGACCGAAGCGCTCCTGCACCGCCTTGGTCGACGCCATGCCCCAGCTCTCCTTGTAGACCCGGCCGGAGGGATCGGTCCGCAGCTCACCCGGCGCCTCGATCGTGCCGGCGAACCAGGAGCCGATCATGACCGACGCCGCGCCCGCCGCGAGCGCCAGCGCCACGTCGCGCGGGTAGCGCACGCCGCCGTCGGCCCAGACGTGCGCGCCGATCTCGGCCGCGGCATCAGCGGTCTCGATGACCGCCGAGAACTGCGGGCGACCGACGGCCGTCATCATGCGGGTCGTGCACATCGCGCCGGGCCCGACGCCCACCTTGATGATGTCGGCACCGGCCTCGACGAGCTCACGGACGGCGGAGGCGGTGACCACGTTGCCGGCGACGATCGGCACCCCGAGACCCAGGGCGGCGACCGCGCGGATCGCCGTCGCCATGCCTGCCTGGTGGCCGTGTGCGGTGTCGAGCACGAGCACGTCGACGCCCGCCGAGACGAGGGCCTTCGCCTTGCCGGCGACATCGCCGTTGATCCCGACCGCTGCGGCGACCCGCAGGCGACCGGACGCGTCCAGCGCAGGGGCGTAGAGGGTGGACCGCAGAGCGGTGCGCCGACTCAGCGTGCCGACCAGCGAGCCGTGGTGCAGGACCGGGGCGAACTGGAGGTCGGCGGCGACCATGAGGTCGAAGGCGGCACGGGCCGATGTGACATCGTCCGCGTCGATCGAGGCGAGCTGCGTCCCGACCAGGTCACCCAGCGGCGCCTCCGGCAAGGCGTGCGCCAGGAGGTCGCCCGTCACGATGCCGAGGTGCTCCCCCGCCGCCGAGCGGACGACGATCCCGTGTCCTTCGATCGCCGGCAGCTGCAGCAACGCCTGGGCAACCGTCGCCTCCGGCCCCAGAACGATCGGGGTGTCCCACCCGACCGGTTGCTCCTTCACCCAGCGGATCGCCGCGTCGAGCTGCTGCAGCGGCATGTCCTGCGGCAGGACACCGAGTGCACCCCGTCGAGCGAGGGTCGCCGCGAGGCGCGGACCGGTCACCGAGTTCATGTTCGCGGAGACCAGCGGCAGGGTCGCCCCTGTCCCGTCGCCGGGGGCGAGGGAGACGTCGAGGCGGCTGGCCACCTCGCTGTGACTCGGGACGAGGAAGACGTCCGAGTAGGTCAGGTCGTGCGTGGGTCGCGTTTCATAGAACTGCATGGGAATTACGGTAGTTCACCCCCCTATACGGCACATGGGTACGGGTGACACCGATTACTCTTGTACACGGTGCGACGGCGACTGTCGTCGCCCTGTCGTGGACGAGAACGATGAATCGAAGGTAGGCGGTCGGCTGTGTCGAGCCAAGTGACCGGAATTGCGCCCGAGGATGGGGCATCCGGCGAGTTCGGAGCCAACGAATGGCTCGTAGACGAGATGTACGAGCGGTACAAGGTCGACAAGGAGTCGGTCGACCGCTCGTGGTGGCCGATCCTCGAGAACTACAAGGTCGCGAAGGACCCGACGCCCACGACCTCGATCCCGATCGTGAGGCAGGAGGCTGCGGCCCCCGCACCGGCGGCTCCCGCCGCGCCCGTCGCCGCCCCGGCTCCCGCCGCTGAGCAGCCCAGCACGAGCACCGGCACCACCCCCGTCGCCCGCACCACGAGCGTGCAGGCCAAGCCGCAGCCGATCCCGGCCGAGGCGCCCGCCGCCGCCGCCGCCCCTGCCGGCGCGGTTCCCGAGAACGCGACGGTCGCCCTCAAGGGTGCCGCCAAGTCCCTCGCGTCCAACATGGACGCCAGCCTCACCGTGCCGACCGCGACCAGCGTCCGCACCATCCCGGCGAAGCTGATGATCGACAACCGCATCGTCATCAACAACCACCTCAAGCGCGCTCGGGGTGGCAAGGTCTCCTTCACGCACCTCATCGCCTGGGCCATCGTGCAGACGCTCAAGGAGTTCCCGAGCCAGAACGTCTACTACGACGAGCCCGACGGCAAGCCCTCGGTCGTCACCCCGGCGCACATCAACCTCGGCATCGCGATCGACATCCCGAAGCCCGACGGCACCCGCGCCCTCGTCGTCCCCGGCATCAAGCGCTGCGAGACGATGACCTTCGCCGAGTTCCTCACCGCTTACGAGGACGTCGTCGCGCGCGGTCGTGGTAACAAGCTGACCGCCGCCGACTACGCCGGCAACACCATCTCGCTGACCAACCCGGGCGGCATCGGCACCGAGCACTCCGTGCCCCGCCTCATGCGTGGCGCCGGCACGATCGTCGGTGCTGGTGCCCTCGAATACCCGGCGGAGTTCCAGGGCGCGAGCTCGAAGACGCTGTCCGAGCTGGGCATCGGCAAGACGATCACGCTCACCAGCACCTATGACCACCGCGTCATCCAGGGCGCAGGCTCGGGCGAGTTCCTCAAGAAGATCCACGAGCGCCTCATCGGCCAGAGCGGTTTCTACGAGGACATCTTCTCCGCGCTGCGCATCCCCTACGACCCCATCCACTGGGCCGCCGACATCAACGTCGACCTCGCGGATGCGGTCTCCAAGACCGCCCGCGTGCAGGAGCTCATCAACTCCTTCCGCGTCCGCGGCCACCTCATGGCCGATGTGGACCCGCTGGAGTACCGTCAGCGCTCCCACCCCGACCTCGACATCTCCAGCCACGGCCTCACCTTCTGGGACCTCGACCGCGAATTCGTGGTCGGTGGCTTCGCGGGTCGCCGCGCCATGCTGCTGCGCGACATCCTCGGCGTGCTGCGTGACTCCTACTGCCGCACCGTCGGCATCGAGTACATGCACATCCAGGACCCGGCGCAGCGTCGCTGGTTCCAGGAGCACCTCGAGAAGCCCTACGAGAAGCCCACCCACGACGAGCAGATGCGCATCCTCGCCAAGCTCAACGAGGCGGAGGCCTTCGAGACCTTCCTGCAGACGAAGTACGTCGGTCAGAAGCGCTTCAGCCTCGAGGGCGGCGAGTCGCTCATCGCGGTCCTCGACGCCGTCCTCCAGGGCGCCGCCGAGGTCGGCCTCGACGAGGTCGCCATCGGCATGGCCCACCGTGGCCGCCTCAACGTGCTCACGAACATCGCCGGCAAGACCTACGGACAGATCTTCCAGGAGTTCGAGGGAACCCAGAAGGCGAGCACGGGCTCGGGCGATGTGAAGTACCACCTCGGCACCGAAGGCACCTTCACCGCTCCCGGCGGCGAGACGATCCCGGTCTACCTCGCGGCCAACCCGTCGCACCTCGAGGCCGTCGATGGCGTGCTCGAGGGCATCGTCCGCGCGAAGCAGGACCGCAAGGCGGTCGGCTCGTTCAGCGTGCTGCCCGTCATGGTCCACGGTGACGCCGCGATGGCCGGTCAGGGCATCGTCGTCGAGATCCTGCAGATGTCGATGCTGCGTGCGTACCGCAACGGCGGCACCGTGCACATCGTCGTCAACAACCAGGTCGGCTTCACGACACCTCCCGGCGAGGGCCGCAGCTCGGTCTACTCGACCGACGTGGCCAAAACGGTCCAGGCGCCGATCTTCCACGTGAACGGCGACGACCCCGAGGCCGTGGTCCGCGTCGCGGAGCTCGCCTTCGCGTATCGCCAGGAGTTCAAGCGCGACGTCGTCATCGACGTGGTCTGCTACCGCCGCCGCGGTCACAACGAGGGCGACGACCCCTCGATGACGCAGCCGCTCATGTACAACCTCATCGAGGCCAAGCGCAGCGTCCGCACCCTGTACACCGAGGCCCTCGTCGGCCGCGGCGACATCACGCAGGAGGAGTACGAGGCGTCCCACAAGGACTTCCAGGACCGCCTCGAGCACGCCTTCGCCGAGACGCACGCCGCTCAGACGTCGTCGATCCCGGTGATCACCGAGGACGCGGGCAACGCGATCTCCGCGACCGACCACGTCGAGGACGAGCGCCCGAGCGAGCCGGAGCAGACCGGGGTCGCCGACTCCGTCATCCAGCTCATCGGCGACGCGCACGACAACCCGCCCGCGGGCTTCACCGTGCACTCCAAGCTGCAGGCCCTGCTCAAGAAGCGCGTCGATATGAGCCGCAACGGCTCGATCGACTGGGGCTTCGCCGAGCTGCTCGCCGTCGGATCCCTCCTCGTCGAGGGCACCCCGGTGCGTATGGCCGGACAGGACACCCGCCGCGGCACCTTCGTGCAGCGTCACGCCGTCTACCACGACCGCGAGAACGGCCAGGAGTGGCTGCCTCTCCTCAACCTCAGCGACGACCAGGCCCGCTTCTGGATCTACGACTCGCTGCTGAGCGAGTACGCGGCCATGGGCTTCGAGTACGGCTACTCGGTCGAGGCGACCAACGCCCTCGTCATGTGGGAGGCCCAGTTCGGCGACTTCGCCAACGGCGCGCAGACGGTCATCGACGAGTTCATCTCGTCGGCCGAGCAGAAGTGGTCGCAGCGCTCCGGCGTCGTGCTGCTGCTCCCCCACGGCTACGAGGGCCAGGGCCCGGACCACTCCTCCGCCCGCATCGAGCGCTACCTGCAGATGTGCGCCGAGGACAACATGACCGTTGCGCGTCCCTCGACGCCGGCGTCGTACTTCCACCTGCTCCGCCGCCAGGCCTACGCCCGCCCGCGCAAGCCGCTCATCGTCTTCACCCCGAAGGCCATGCTGCGCCTCCGCGGCGCGACCAGCGAGGTCGCGGACTTCACGAGCGGACGCTTCGAGCCGGTCATCGACGACAGTCGCGTGACCGACAAGGCGGCCGCCAAGCGCGTGGTTCTCACCTCCGGCAAGATCTACTACGACATCGTGGGTGAGCTCGACAAGCGCGGGACCACCGACATCGCCGTGGTGCGGATGGAGCAGTTCTACCCGCTCCCCGTCGAGCAGCTCAACGGCATCCTGCGCCAGTACCCGAACGCGGACCTCGTCTTCACGCAGGACGAGCCGGAGAACCAGGGTGCGTGGCCGTTCATGTGCCTCGAGCTCAGCAAGCACCTCGAGGGCCGCACGATCGCCGTCGCCTCCCGCCCCGCGTCGGCCTCGCCGGCCGCCGGATCGATGAAGCGCTCCGCGCAGGAGCAGGCCGAGCTCATCGAGCGGGCACTGACCCTCTGACGGCGGTTCGGGCGGCCCACCGCGGTGGGCCGCCCGAACACCGGTCAGTCCGTCGCGGTGACCCCGGCGACCGGGACGTCCGCCCAACTCGTCGACGCCACGAGGCGCTCGAGCGCGGGCAGGAGCCGGCGGAAGTAGACCATGTCGAACTCCGCCGAGCGGAACACGAGCAGTTCGTCGGCCTGGCGGAACACGTAGTCCGCGCGACCGTAGATCATGCCCTCGACCCCGCCCGGATAGGGCAGGTAGCGGTAGCAGCGCACCCCGGTGAGGCCCGACGTCGTCGTGAACTCCTCCGCGAACGGCACACCGAGCTGATCGCGGTCGTCGAGACCCGCGAAGTCCTCCAGGGAGCGAGTGCCCTGCTCGACCGCCGACATCGACTCGCACTCGACGATGTAGGCGGGGCCTGACCAGGTCTCGAAGGCCACGAAGGTTCGGTGACCGCTGGTGATGCCGCGTTGCACGGCCATCCCGAGGATCCCCGTCATGTGCTCGCGCACGTCGGCGTCGAGGCCCTCGGACTCCCCGATCTCGTCGACGACCTGCCGGATCCAGTCGGCCGGCGAGGAGAGCACGCCGCCGTTGGTCAGCGGGAACGGCCAGCGCTCCGGGACCCCGATCCACTCGTCCGGATGATCGATGAAGAAACTCATGCGGCAGTCTCCCGGGGGACGAAGCGCACCGTCGTCATGACGGCATCGATGAGGAATTCGAGAGCGGCTAGGGGCTCCTCGAGCGCTGGATCGCTCCCCCACAGGACGGTCGCGGTGAACATGATCCACTCCGGTCGGTCGGGCAGCCGGCAGAGGTAGGAGATCGCACGCCGCGCGGGGGTCTCGCCGTCGGCGTCGTAGGACCGGACCCGACGAACGGCTGCACGGCCGCCGACCTCGACGACGGTCCCGTTCTCCCGGGCGGCGATGGCGAAGATCCGCTCCGTCTCGGTCAGCGCGTCGCCGCCCTCGGCAGGACGCCGCGTGACGACGATCGAGGCAGGGACCGGGACCCCGTCGACGCGGGCGAGGGACAGGATGATGTCGGTCGCCCCCTGGCCACGCGCCGTGTCGACGGCGGACGCGATGGAGGCGCCGAGCACGGAACGCACTTCGGACTCGCGGCCGGCCGGCGCATTGCCCACGGCTCGCTCCAGGAGAGAGTCCATAGCCGCGTCCCCACGCTCATCCGCGGCGATCCGGACCCAGTCCGGCGGGAGCAGCAGCTCGAACACCTGGTCGGTCGTCATCGTCGTCCTCGTTTCGTGGTCGGGCGGGTCGCCAACCCGCGCGCGAGGGCGACGCCCGCGATCAGGAGGGAGAGGAAGGCCGCCGGGGCCGTATAGGTGAGCACCTCGGCCGGCTCCACATAGTAGCTGCCGATCGCGAAGGCCTCGATCGCCCACACGGCGGCGAAGAACGCGATGAAACGGGGTGTCGCCCGCAGACGCACTATCCGCCCGGGCGCAGGACGGAAATGGGTGCGCTCGTTCCAGATCGCGGCGAGCACGAGTGCGAGCGGGATGGAGGCGATGAGGAACTGCCACCACGTCGGCTCGATCGGCAGGAGCCCACGCCACCGGGAGGCACGCGACTCCCACCCCTCCGGGTTGCCCGGCACGGTGCCGCTGGCGACGACGATGATCATGTTGACCACCAACAGCACCGGGCCGAGGGCCTGCTGCAACAGCACGATGACGAGGATGGCCCTCGACGCCTTCCGGCCGAGATCCTGCGCTGCCGCCCGCCCCTGGGGCGCGCTCACCAGTTGTGGTCCTGAAGGTCGAGCGTCGTGATCTCGGGCATCTCGAAACCAGCCATGTCGAGCCCCCACTCGGCGATGTCGCTGCCGTAGGCGTCCGTGACGACGTAGCCGGCGAACAGGTAGGGCGCGGGGCCCGCCGCAGCGATGACCGACGCCCCGGGAGCACCGGACATGAGCGGCATCTTCGCGAGCGCGTTGATGTCTAGGAGCTGGGCGAACTCGTCGCTAGCCGCTCCTCGTCCGCCGTTGCGGGCGATGTAGCTCGCCACCCGGTCCGCCGCGACGGTGCGGGTCACCCCGGACACACCGGAGCCGGCGGCGCTGCGCATCACGGCCGTCGTGGCGGCCTCGGTGGCATTGCCACCGACCACCTTGAGGGCCTTTCCGAAGCCGGCGCCGAAGGGGATGATCGACAGGCCGATCTCGAGGAGACCCTCACCGAGCGACTTGTTTCCCGACAGCATCTGGAGGACCGTCACAGCGATGACGGCGATGGTGATCGCCGCGACGAGGATGTTGAGGCCCGGGACGAACATCGCGACGACCGCGAGGACTGCTCCGGCGATGGAGGCGATGTCCATCGCCGTCTGCACCCAGGGGTTCTCCTCGAAGAACTGGTCCACGTTCTCCCAGAAGCCGTCGTTGAGGTCGCCGGAGTCCTGTACAAGGCGGATGGCCTCGGCGGCGGCCAGCGCGGCGCGGTCGCGGGCGTCCTCGATGTCGGGGAGGGTCGTGTAGCGGGCCGTGTAGAGCGCACCGTCGGCGCCGTCACGCTGCTCCTGGTAGTGGGTGATGCGCGACTCCGCGAAGGCCTCGGCGGTCGTGTCGCCGGCGGCTCGCGCCTCGTCGCGCTCGTTCTCCCAGTAGGTGATGCTTGTCTCGGAGTCGCCCGCATCGCCGAGAAGGGTCATCGCGGTGACGAGGAGGGCGTCGGCCTGCGTCTGAGCCGTGGTGAGCGGCTCGACGTAGCCGGCCAGCGCCTCCGCGACGCCGTGGTAGCGGTCGTAGGCGCGGCCGATACGCTCCGCCACCTTGAGGGCCTCGCCGCTCAGCGCCTCGATCGCCTGACTCTGCAGGGCGTCCTCGGCGAACACGCCCTCGATGGCGATCTTGGCGTCCTTGATCGACTCGGCGACTCGCCCGTAGTGACTTGCGGCGTTGGAGACGACCGTCGGGTCACCCGGGGTGGGGTCGTAGGCGCGCTCGAGCGGCGACCAGTCGGAGTTGCGGCCCATCAGTTCTCGTCCAATGCGCTCGCCAGCTCGATGTCGACGTCGCCGAAGGCGGTGTCGATCATGTCGAGGTTGTTCTCGACGGTCTGGATCTGCTCGACCAGCTCCTTGCGGCGCTGATCCCAGTTGTGGGCGAAGTCATAGACGCGCTCGCCGAGTGCCATGTGACCGCACGCGGCGGCGGCATCCTCGCTGTACTGATTCGCGTTCTCGAATTCGCGGCGGATACGCGGGAGGTCGGTACGCATGTGGTCGATCACATCGCCCACGATCATGAGGTCGGTCACGGTGCCCCTTTCGTCAGTCGACAGATTATCAACGACGATGGCACCGCTCGATGGGGAGCACTCCCCACCGACTACCCCGAGTTCGGCTCAGTCGCCGAGGGCGCTGAGCACGCGGTCACGCAGCTCGCTCGGTGCCTGCTCCTGGCAGGCCTGGCGCACCTTCTCCGTGAGGGTGAGCCCGACGAGGTGCTCGTGCGAGCAGTCCTCGCAGTTCGCCATGTGCTCGGCGACGTCGGCGGCGTCCTTCTCGCTCAGCTCGCGGTGCAGGAACTCCTCGAGCTCCGCCTTGGCTTTGTCGCATCCGCAATCGGTCATTTCGCGCCTCGTGACATCTTCGGTGCTCCTGGGGAGGGCACGGCGATCCCTCGGTCGCGTGCGTAATCGGACAGCAGGTCGCGCAGCATCCGACGACCGCGGTGGAGGCGGCTCATGACGGTGCCGACGGGGGTCTTCATGATGTCGGCGATCTCCTGGTAGGAGAAGCCTTCGACATCGGCGAAGTAGACGGCCATCCGGAAGTCCTCCGGGACGGCCTGCAGCGCGTCCTTGACGGCGCTGTCCGGAAGGTGGTCGATCGCCTCGGCCTCGGCCGAGCGGGTGGACGTGTGCTGGGTGAGCGACTCCGCTCCGCCCAGTTGCCAGTCCTCGAGCTCGTCGATGGCGCCCTGGTAGGGGGCGCGCTGGTTCTTCCGGTAGTTGTTGATGAAGGTGTTCGTCTGGATGCGGTACAGCCAGGCCTTGAGGTTGGTGCCCTGCTGGAACTGCCCGAACGCCTGATACGCCTTGACGAAGGTCTCCTGCACCAGGTCGGCCGCGTCGGCCGGGTTGCGCGTCATGCGCATGGCCGCCGCGTACAGCTGGTCCATGTACTGCAGCGCCTGCTCTTCGAACAGCGCCTTGGTGGCCTCCCCCTTGCGGAGTTCGGGCTGCACCTCGTCCTCGGTACTCATCAGCATCGAGTGTAGTTCGGCGTCGAGGGAGGACGGTGCGGTGAGAACGGGCACGCGGCTCTCCTTTCGTGGGGCGATACTCTGGTAACCGATGCAGGTATTCACTTATTCCGGCCCCGAGGACTTCGACCTCTACGGCGACGCCCAGCGCGAGACGACGACCGTCCCCGGCCCCTGGCTCGCCCCGCTCGCCGCGCACCCGTTGTCGGCACGGCTGCGCCTCCCCGGCTCGAAGAGCCTCACCAACCGTGAGCTGGTGCTGAGCGCCCTCGCGGACTCCCCCTCCCTGCTGCGCGCTCCGCTCATCTCGCGCGACACGAACCTCATGATCGATGCGCTGCGCGACCTCGGCGTGCAGATCGAGGAGGTCCCCGGTGAGGGCGCCTTCGGCCCCGACCTGCTGGTCACCCCGGGCGAGCTCGTCGGGTCGAGCTCGATCGACTGCGGTCTCGCCGGCACTGTCATGCGGTTCCTCCCGCCCCTCGCCGCCCTCGCCCTCGGGCCCGTCTCCTTCGATGGTGACGAGCACGCGCGGAAGCGCCCGATGCGCACCACGATCGATTCGCTGCGCGCGCTCGGTGTTGACGTGACCGACGACGGCCGCGGCACGCTCCCCTTCAGCCTGTTCGGCACCGGCTCGGTCGCCGGCGGTCGTCTCGACATCGACGCGTCGGCGAGCAGCCAGTTCGTCTCCGGCCTCCTGCTCTCCGCACCGCGCTTCGAGAACGGCCTCGAGTTGCATCACACCGGCGAGCATCTGCCGAGCATCGCGCACATCGAGATGACCATCGCGGCGCTCGCCGCCCGCGGCGTCACGGTCGACTCCCCCGAGCCGGGCGTGTGGATCGTCCAACCCGGCGCGATCGCGGGCCGGGAGGTCGACATCGAGCCGGACCTCTCCAACGCGGGCCCCTTCCTCGGTGCGGCCCTGGTAGCCGGCGGGTCCGTCACGATCGAGGGCTGGCCGGTCGGCACCACCCAGGTGGGCGACGAGCTGCAGACGATCCTCCGCGACCTCGGCGGCGACGTCGTCCTCGAGGGTGGCGCGCTGACCGTCACGGGAACGGGCACCATCCACGGCATCACCCTCGACAACGCGAGCGAGCTCGCCCCGACGATCGCCGCTATCGCCGCCCTCGCGGACTCGGAGACCGTGCTCACCGGAATCGCGCACCTGCGCGGCCACGAGACGGATCGCCTCGCGGCGCTGGCCGCGGAGATCAACGCTCTCGGCGGCGATGTCACGGAGACCGAGGACGGCCTCGTGATCCGACCGGCCGCGCTCGACGGCGGGCTCTGGAAGGCGTATGCCGATCACCGGATGGCCACGGCCGGCGCGATCATCGGCCTGCGCATCCCCGGCATCTCGGTCGACGACATCGGCTCGACGAGCAAGACCCTCCCCCAGTTCATCGACCTGTGGAACGAGATGCTCGGCCGATGAGCTGGCTCAACGGGGACGACGACGACAACGAGCCCTGGGGCGATTTCGACGAGTCCTCCGTCCGGGTGCGACCCAACCCCAAAGGCAACAAGCCGCGCACGAAGCAGCGCCCGGATCACGCCGGGGCGATCGCCGGTCGGGTCTTCAGCGTCGACCGGGGGCGCTTCGGTGTCTGGGTGAGCGAGAACACCCCGGAGGAGCGCCAGCTCATCGCCACGAAGTCGCGCGAGCTCGGCAAGGGCTCCATCGTGACGGGCGACTGGGTGGACCTTGTCGGCGACACGACCGGGGACGAGGGAAGCCTCGCGCGCATCGTGCGGGTGCACGACCGCGCCACGTTGCTCCGTCGCAGCGCCGACGACACCGACTCCGTCGAGCGCATCATCGTCGCCAACGCCGACCAGATGCTGATCGTCGTCGCCGCCGCCAACCCGGAGCCGCGGACGCGGCTCGTCGACCGCTACCTGGTCGCCGCCTTCGACGCGGGCATCCGCCCGATCGTGGTCATCACGAAGACCGACCTGGCCGACCCGGAGCCCTTCCTCGCGAACTTCGTCGAGCTCGACCTGCACATCGTCCGCAGCCGCAGCGACGACCCGCCGGTCGAGGAGGTCCGGGAGCTCCTGCAGGGGCACACGACCGTCGCCGTCGGTCACTCCGGCGTCGGCAAGTCGACGCTCGTCAACGCGCTCGTGCCCGACGCGAACCGGGCGACGGGCGTCGTCAACGACGTGACGGGTCGCGGACGTCACACCTCGTCGAGCACCGTCTCGCTCCGCTCGGGGACCGGATGGATCGTCGACACACCGGGCGTGCGCTCCTTCGGGCTCGGGCACGTCGACCCGACGAACATCCTCAAGTCCTTCACCGACCTCGCGGAGCTCGCCGCCGACTGCCCGCGCGGCTGCACCCACCTCCCGGACGCTCCCGACTGCGCCATCATGGAGGGCGTCGAGGCGGGCAAGATCGGCGAGAACGGCGCTCACCGACTCGAGTCCTTCCAGCGCCTCATCGCTACGCTGGGGTCGTGACCGAGTACACCCCCGCCGATGACCTCGCCCTCGCTCTGAAGCTCGCTGCGGAGGCGGATCTCGTCTCGCTCGACCGCTTCCAGTCGCTCGATCTCGTCGTGACGACGAAGCCCGACCGGACCCCCGTGTCCGACGCCGACCAGGCGGTCGAGCGGGTCATCCGCGCCGGCATCGAGGCCGCCCGTCCCGGCGATGCGATCCTCGGTGAGGAGTATGGCACCCAGGGCACCGGTAGCCGCAAGTGGGTCATCGACCCGATCGATGGGACGGCAAGCTTCATCCGCGGTGTGCCGACCTGGTCCACGCTCATCGCGCTCTGCGTCGACGAGGTGCCTGTCGTCGGCGTCGTGAGCGCCCCGGGCATCCACCGCCGGTGGTGGGGTGCGACAGGTCACGGCTCATTCGCCCAGACGGCCGGCGGCGAACCGCAGCGTCTCGCCGTCAGCGGCGTCCGCGACCTCGCCGACGCGTCCATCTCCTACAACAACATCAAGGGCTGGGACGGCGCCGGTCGCCTCGACACCCTCATCGAGCTGCAACGCACCGCCTGGCGCGCGCAGGCGATCGGCGACGCCTGGTCCTACATGCTCGTGGCCGAGGGCCACACCGATGTCGCCGGCGAGTGGGACATGAAGCCCTACGACATGGCCGCGCTCTGGCCCATCGTCACCGAGGCGGGCGGCCGGATGACCTCGCTCGAAGGTCACGAGGGCCCGTGGAGTGGCAGCACGCTCGCCACCAACGGACACCTGCACGACACGATCGTCCGCACCGTCACCGGATCCTCGGAGTGAAGCGCGCCGCGCTCCTCCTCACGCTCGCCGTCGTCCTCACCGGATGCGGCTCCCCCGCCGTCGACGACGACGTGACTGCTCTCACCGTGGGCGACTGCTTCGATGAGCTCGAGGGGTCGGAGGTGACCAGTGTCCCCCGCGTCGACTGCGCCGAGGAGCACGACTTCGAGGTCTACGCCGTCGCCGCGATGGCTGACGAAGAGTTCCCCGGCCACGACGCGACGGTGACCGAGGCGGGCGAGACGTGCTCGGACGCCTTCGAGGTGTTCCTCGGCCTGCCCTACGACGACGCCCTCCAGGGCGGCTACGACTTCACGAGCCTCTACCCGACGGCCGAGAGCTGGAAGCTCGGCGACCGCGAGATCGTCTGCTCGATCGCCGCGACCACCCCGGACGGTGAGATCCGTCCGGTCACCGGCACCCTCAAGGGCGCCGAGCAATAGGCAGGTCGCCCAGCCCGGACGCCTAGGGCAGGTGCCGCTCGCCTAGGGCAGGTGCCGCTCGTCGGGGCCGACGTACTCGGAGAGCGGGCGGATCAGCGCGTTCGCCTCGAGTTGCTCCATCACGTGGGCCGTCCAGCCGACGACCCGCGCGGCCACGAACAGCGGCGTGAAGGTCGGGGTGTCGAAGCCGAGCAGGTTGTAGGCGGGTCCACTCGGGTAGTCGAGGTTCGGCTTGATGGATTTGCGCTCGTTCATCGCGGTCTCGAGCGTCTCGTAGAGCTCGGCCATCGCCTCCGCTCCGTGTTCCGCGACGAGCCGGTCGAGAGCCGCCTTCATCGTCGGCACCCGGGAGTCGCCGTTCTTGTAGACGCGGTGCCCGAAGCCCATGATCTTGCGCTTCGACGCGAGAGCGTCGTCGAGCCAGGCCTCGGCCTTGTCGGCATCACCGATCTCGTTGAAGACGTGCATGACCGCTTCGTTGGCCCCGCCGTGCAGTGCGCCCTTGAGGGCCCCGATGGCGCCGACGACGGCCGAGTGCAGATCGGCGAGCGTCGAGGTGATGACGCGCGCGGTGAAGGTCGACGCGTTGAACGAGTGCTCGGCGTAGAGCACCATCGAGATCCGGAAGACATCCGCGGCCACCTCGGTCGGCTCCTCGCCGAAGGTCATCCAGAGGAAGTTGCGCGAGTAGTCGAGGTCGTCCCGCGGCTCCACGAGTTCGAGACCGTGGCGCCGACGCTGGTCGTAGGAGACGATCGCCGGGATCGCCGCGAACAGGCGCTGGGCCTTGGCGAGGTTCGCCTCGGGCGAGGCGTCCTCCGCCTGCGGGTCGTTCGCGCCGAGCACGCTGACGGCGGTGCGCAGGACATCCATGGGGTGCGCGGAGGTCGGGGTCAGGTCGATCGCGGCCCGCACGTTGTCGGCGAGGGCGCGCTGCGATCGCTCGGTGCGCTCGAACTGCTCGAGTTCGGAGTCGGTGGGCAGCTCCCCGTTCCAGAGCAGCAGCGCCACCTGCTCGAAGGAGCACTTCTCGGCGAGCTCCTGCACCGGGTAGCCGCGGTAGAGCAGCGAGTTCGTCTCCGGGTTCACCTTCGACACGGCCGTCGTGTCGACGACGACGCCGGCCAGGCCCTTCTTGATCTCGGTCTCACTCATCAGAAAAGTCCCTTCGGGGCGGTGGGCAGGCCGGATGCGTGGACGGTCAGGCCGCCCAACTCGAGGGTGGACAGGGAGGGGAGGCGCTGGGCGAGCTCGAGGAAGCGCTCGGTCTCGCTCGGCTCGAGCACGCCGTCGGCGAGGGTGCGGAACTTCGCCAGGTACTGCTCGCGGGCGAACGGCCGGGCGCCGAGCGGGTGGGCGTCGGCGACGGCGATCTCGTCCACGATGCGGCTGCCATCGGCGAGGTCGATCTCGACGCGACCGCCGAAGGCCTTCTCGGCCGGGTCGGTCGAATGGTAGCGGCGGGTCCACTCCGCGTCCTCGACCGTGGTGACCTTGTGCCAGAGCGCGACGGTGTCGGGGCGCTGGGCCCGCTCCGGTGCGTAGGAGGCGTTGTGGTCCCAGGCGCCGTCCTGCAGGGCGACCGTGAAGATGTACGGGATCGAGTGGTCGAGCGTCTCGCGGCTGGCGGTGGGGTCGTACTTCTGCGGGTCGTTGGCACCCGAGCCGATCACGTAGTGCGTGTGGTGGCTCGTGGCGAGGACGATGCGCTCGACGTTCGCCGGGTCCCGCAGGGCGGGGTGCTCGGCGTGCAGTTTGCGGGCGAGGTCGATCCAGGCCTGCGCCTGGTACTCGGCCGAGTGCTCCTTCGTGTACGTGTCGAGGATCCCGCGCTTGGCCTCGCCGGCCTCCGGCAGCGGGACCTCGTAGCGGCCCTCGGGCCCGTCGAGGAGCCAGGCGATGACGCCGTCCTCGCCCTCCCAGATCGGGCTGGGGCTGGTCTGGCCGCGGATGGCGCGGTCGACGGCCTCGACCGCCATCTTGCCGGCGAAGGCGGGGGCGTGCGCCTTCCAGGTCGAGATCTCCCCCTTGCGCGACTGGCGGGTGGCGGTCGTGGTGTGGAGCGCCTGGCCGATGGCCTGGTAGATGGTCTCCGTGTCGAGTCCGAGGAGGGTGCTGATGCCGGCGGCAGCGGACGGGCCGAGGTGGGCCACGTGATCGATCTTGTGCTTGTGCAGGCTGATCGCCTTCACCAGGTCGACCTGGATCTCATAGCCGGTGGCGATCCCGCGCACCAGCTCCGCGCCGCTGTGGCCGGTGTGCTGGGCGACGGCGAGGATCGCGGGGATGTTGTCACCGGGGTGCGAATACTCCGCCGCCAGGAAGGTGTCGTGGTAGTCGAGCTCGCGCACGGCGACCCCGTTCGCCCAGGCCGCCCACTCCGGGCTGTACCGACCGGGTGCGCCGAACACGGTCGCGCCGGGGGCGGCACTGTGCGCCTCCGCCTGCCCGCGGGCCGAGACGACGGGCGCCCGCGAGAGGGAGGCGACGGCCACGGCCGCGTTGTCGATCACCCGGTTGACGATCATCTCGGTCACCTCCTCGGTGACCTCGACGGGGTCGGTCGCGACCTCCGCGATGCGCCAGGCGAGCTGCTCCTCCTTCGGGAGGGCCTCCTCGCTCCGATAGGTGCGGACGGGGTGCAGCTTCATCGGGGCCTTCCGTAGGGGGCGTTGCCCTCTCACTCTGCCACGGATGGCCTCCACGCCGCCCGTGCATTCCGTTGCTAGCCTCGGTCGGTGAGCTTCGACGACAGGTATGGCAACGACGTGCTCGCCGGCTTCGACCGGCGCGCCAAGGCACCGGACCCGCGGGTCGTCGAGGCGGAGACGGGGCTCGTCATCGAGGAGGTCGCGAGCGACTTCGTCGGCGCCGTCACCCGCATCGAGGGGCGGCTCGTAGAGCTCGAGGACCGCCGTGGGAGTCGTCGCATGTTCCCGCTCGGTGCCGGGTTCCTGCTCAACGGGGAGCCCGTCGCGCTGCGGGCCCCGCGCGCGAAACAGCCGACCGGGCTCGCCCGGACGGCTTCCGGATCCATCGCGGCCCCGCAGGAGCGCGCCCGTGTCGCCCGGGCCAGCCGCATCTACGTCGAGGGCCGCCACGACGCCGAGCTGGTCGAGAAGGTCTGGGGGTCCGACCTGCGCGGGGAGGGCGTCGTCGTCGAGTACCTCGAGGGCGTGGACAACCTGGCGGCGGTGCTCAAGGAGTTCCGTCCCTCCCCCGAACGCCGGATCGGCGTGCTCGTCGACCACCTCGTGCCCGGCTCGAAGGAGAGCCGCATCGCCGACGCGATCGCCGCGAGTCCGCTCGGCCGGCACGTTCTCATCGTCGGGCACCCCTACGTCGACATCTGGCAGTCGGTGAAGCCGGCCCGGGTCGGCCTGCGCGCCTGGCCGACGATTCCGCGCGACGTGGAGTGGAAGCACGGCATCTGCGAGGCGCTCGGCTGGCCGCATGAGGAGCAGGCGGACATCGCCGCGGCCTGGCAGCGGATCCTCGGCCAGGTGCGCACCTTCGCCGACCTCGAGCCCGAGCTGCTCGGGCGGGTGGAGCAGCTGATCGACTTCGTGACGGTCGACCAGGACTAGAACGCGAGCAGCACGATCCCGGCGACGACGACGAGCGATGCCCCGATCCGCCAGCCCGCCTTGCCCTCCCGGAGGACGAGCGCGCCGAACACGCTGACGATCACGACGCTCACCTCGCGGGTCGGGGCCACGAGCGCGACCGGCGCCAGCGTGACGGCGAACAGGATGAGGATGTAGGACAGCGGCGACAGGACTCCGAAGACGAGGATCTTGCGCCACTGCGCCTTCGCCATCGCGGGCAGCTCGCGGACGCGCCCCCGCAGGAGGACCGTGTAGATCACGACCTCGAGGGCGACGCAGCCGACCATGAACGCGACGGGCGAGGCCCCGGTCTCGCGCACGATGTGCGAGTCCCAGAGCGTGTAGCCCGCGATCGCGACGCCGGTGAGGAGCCCGTAGACGATGGCGGGGTCCGGCCCGCGCCGGGTGGACGGAAGCGGATTCGCACGTGCATCGATGACCCCGGTGGCGACGACGCCGACGAGGATCGCCGCGACGCCGACGAGCGCGATGACGGACGGACGCTCGCCGAGCAGCAGGACGGCGGCGATCACGCTGATGGTCGGCCCGCTCCCCCGCGCCGTCGTGTACACCGTCGACAGGCTGCCCGCGTTGTAGCCGCGCAGCAGCACCAGCATGTAGACGACGTGCAGCACGGCCGAGACCGTGATGCCGAGGAGGAACCCGTTCACGTCGTCCGTGCGGATGCCGCCGGTGAGGAGGATCACGGGGGCCCAGATGACCGCGCTCGCGAGCGCCGCCCACCAGAGGAAGGGCAGACCGGCGCGGCTGACGCCGTGCGCGACGATGTTCCACGTCGCGTGGGCGACCGCCGCAGCCAGCACGATTGCTAGGGCGGCGAGGGACATCGTCGCCACCCTATCGCTGCCCGGTGGCCCGTCGGTTAACGGGTCGGTGTGGGCACCGTCCGGCGGGCCGCACGGCGGCACAGCAACGCGGAGACGATCACGGCGGCGTGCAGCGCGATGAACGCGAGGAAGAGGCCGACCGGGTAGCCCATCACGATCATGTAGATGTCGTCGATGATGCCGCGCACCACCGAGAGCGCCACCACGAGCCAGAGCAGCGGCTCGTGCCACTGCGGTCGGAAGGAGGCGAACACGAGGAAGCCACCGAGCACGAGGAGCTCGAGCGAGAACATGACCATGTGGTCGACGAAGCCGGCCTCCGCGGTGCCGCCGGCCGGGCCGTCGAAGCCCGGGATGCTGCTGGTGAGCCGGGCGGAGGTGAGCGGCGGGAGCCACATGACCCCGAGGAAGAGATAGAGGGCCCCGACGGCGCGGAACCAGTACGTGAGTGATCGCATGCGGTCACCGTAGCATTGATTAGAGCGTTGCTCTATTCATTTATGGGAGGCGCAGGACCAGACGCGCGATCGATGCTGCGAGCCACCCCTCATACCGCTCGTCCGACCACCCCGAGTCGCGGACGAAGTACTCGTATGTGGTGGCTGACGTCAGGTAGCCGAGGACATCCGCCGCCTCGTCGATGTCGCCGATGAGGCCGCGCTCAGCGAGCTGCTCGACGCCCGTTCGCACGTCACCGCGACGTCGGGTGTCGAGATCGAGTGCGGCTGCGCGCACCACCTCGTCCGCGTCCGCGGCTGCCGCGAGCGCCCGCCAGATGCCCGCCGATCGTCGATTCGCTGCGGCGATGTAGGCGACGTAGGCCGCGAGCGCCTGCCGCGGATCCTCTTCCGCGAGGACCGCCCGCATCTCCGGGCGCTCCAGGAGCGAATGGCGCCCCTCGTCGCCTGCGAAGGTCCGCTCGAACGCAGCCAGGAGCAGGGAGGACTTCGGCCCGGCCAGGTGGACGGACTGGATGGACACCACGGCCTCGTCGGCGATCGCTCGCATCGGTGTCGCCGCGTAACCATCGCGGACGAACAGCCGCCCCGCGGCGTCCACGATGCGTTCCCGCGTCTGGGCAGCCGTGGCCTCGCGCGTCGGGGAGTTGTAGGACCGGGAACCGGGCACAGAAACCTCCGCTTTTATGGCTAGAGTGCCAATATAGCGAATTGAAGGGCGCCCATGGCCACGTATCTCCTGTGCAGCACCCCCGTCCACGGACACGTCTCGCCGATGATCGCCATCGGACGCGACCTCGTGGCGAGGGGCAACCGGGTCGTCATGCTCACGGGCGCCCGATTCGCCGACCGCGTGACGGGCGCCGGGATGGAGTTCGCCGGGTTGTCCGGCACCGCCGAGTTCGACGATCGCGACGCCGACGCCTATCTGCCGGACCGCCACCTCCACCGCGGCCTCGCGCTGGCGCAGTACGACATCCAGACGATCTTCGTGAAGACGATCCCCGACCAGGCGCGCTCGGTCGAGGCCCTGCTCGAGGTGGTGCGGCCCGACGCGATCCTGGTCGACGGCGCCTTCGCCGGGGTGACTCCCCTCCTCCAGCGGGCGGACCGTCCGCCGATACTCGCGGTCGGCGTCACACCGCTCACCCAGTCCAGCGTCGATGTCGCACCCGCCGGCATGGCGCTGCCCCCGGCCCGCGGTGCGGCCGGGCGGCTTCGCAACCGCGTGCTGCACCGGCTGGCGAAGACCGTCCTCTTCCGCCAGACGCAGGAGCTCGGCACGAGGATGATCGCGGAGGCGGGGGGCGACCTCGGCGACCTCTTCATCATGGACGTGTCGGCGGCGTTCGACCGCTTCCTCCACCTCTCCAGCCCCGGCATGGAGTACCCCCGTCGGGATATGGCACCCAACACCGTCCTCATCGGCCCGCTGCCGGCCGCCGATACCGACGCACCCCTCCCCGCCTGGTGGGGCGACCTCGACGACGGACGCCCGGTGATCCACGTCACCCAGGGCACCATCGACAACCGCGACCTGGACCGCCTCATCCGCCCGACCCTGGTCGCACTGGCAGACCTCGACGCCCATGTCGTCGTGTCCCTGGGCGGTCGGCCCGCCGAGGATCTCGGCGAGGTG
>Ga0247810_10000966_pt1 | contig 21062 bp, 29 predicted proteins | sample UWRJL119311C1_FD_179918 | JGI IMG/M metagenome (GOLD analysis project Ga0247810, IMG submission 179918) | Plant litter microbial communities from Arlington Agricultural Research Station in Wisconsin, United States - UWRJ-L119-311C-1 | ecosystem: Environmental > Terrestrial > Plant litter >... | reverse complement strand
TGCAGCGTCGAGAGGTTGTAGATGGTCTTGTTGGATACGGGATAGGCGATGATGTGTCGTTTCTCGCCGATCCACCGGGTCACGCGGTTTGCGTCCATGAGTTCGAGGAGCTCGGCATCGTCGCCCATCTGCTCGCGCGTTAACATGATGCGGTAGCATGCTTGGTCCGTGTCGAGGATCTCGCCTTCGGTGTTAAGTTCCTTTAGCATTTGGTCGCGGACAACGGATTTTATCCCATCGGCGGCGATTATGATGTCGGGGTTGATGGTGTAAGCATCGCCATTGCGAGGCTTGACCTGGAGAGCTGGCTGAGGGCCCCAAGACCGTACTTCCGTGACAGCGGTTCCGAAGAAGAATTTGATACTCTTCTCACGTTTGCAGCCTTCGTAGAGTGAGCCTGCGAGATTTGCTCGGTGGCCTACCATATGGGGATAATCATACGTCTGTCTGATATATCTCAGATCCACCAACGTCAGTTCTTTATCCGAATCACCCTCTGTTGTTCAAGTCAGCAAAATGTATTTTGTCTGGATAGCTAATGGGGAGTGAGTTACGTCTAATGCTCGTTTCTTCCAAGTCACAAGCTTCTTTTTCTATATCCGCCCAAACCCCCAGCCCGTCCAGTATGCGAGCCATATTCGTCGCCAACTGAATTCCCGCGCCGACAAATCCTAAGTTCGATGCGTTCTCATACACGTCGATATGCTTGAAACCTTGTTTTGCCAGCGCCAAAGCGCAAGCCAGGCCGCCCATTCCTTTCGTCCATTAGCTAACATATCCAATATACCACATCTCCCTGTATCACATAGATAGATAGTGGTATACGAACCTGCTCCCGCAATCGCCACATGAAGATCCTCACTATGTGGCATTTTGTCCTCGCACGTGTGTTTTTTCGCTGCTTCTTCTTCTTAATCTTCTTCTAATCGCTATACCAAATGCGAAGAACCCAATTGCCCAAGATCTACCACCACCAAGAAATCCTCTATCTTAAAAAGGGGGGGATGGTTGAGATGAAATTGATAAAAAAAAAAGTAAAGAACCGGGACCTTGAGAGAAGAAAGAAAGAAAGAAGGAAAAGAACTAGCTAGCTCTCTCTTTATATATATGTATTCTAAAAACGATGCGACACGAAATTCTAGGCTCTGGATTTCTTTTTTTTTGCAACTGCCTTGTCCTGAGTCAATATGAGTTAAAGATTTATCCAGCAACTTTTTTTTTAGGTTACCCGGAGAGCGAGGACGGCAAATTCTGGTTGGTGGTTATGGATGGTATGTATGTATATATGTCGTCAAGGGGGGGGATGACGAACCCGCGCGTGCGCGGAGCGGGCGGGGGTGGGGTAAAGAAAGAGGAGGAGGGGAAAGCAGTTACCGAGCTGGTACGGGTACGGGGTGTTGGTCGGTCAAGTTAGTGTGAGTGTGTTAGCAGCACGTAAGTAAGTAGTAAGAGGGAGGGGAGGGAAAAGGCAAAGGCTAGCGTGAGGTATGATTGATTCTGCTAGTAGGTGGGCTATAGTGACATCTTTTTGAGTTATAGAAATGGGACATCTGGCACAGAACGGAACAGAAATGTGGGTGAAGGATGGGGAGACGGGTATAAGGATCGGCAATCTGAAGGATATATCACGTGGTGTTTGGAGAGGGAAAGGTTGTTGTCTAAGGTAGAAGTGATGATTTAAATGTTGGAATCATAAGAATAGATTGCGGAGATGAGATATCATCTGCAGTAGTAGATTGAGATAAGATGATATTGCAAATTACTTACATTTGGATTTCGGGATTGTCAACTCACTACCGACCGGCTCAACTCATGGAAAGGGGGTCGCTTAGGTCGCTTTCTTGGGCCGTGAAAGGAGATGATTCGTTTATATCAAGTACTGAAGAGGGAAGTGGGACTATGAGTTTCGCATTCGAACAAAAGGAGAGGGTTTCATACGAAAATTGAGTACAGTGTAGCAAATATCAGCAGCGCAATTAGTATCCTTCAGAGCCGCCTTGCAAGTTTTATGCGACTCACCTTAGTACACACCATGTAAGAATGATGTGTGGATCGAAACCATCGAATATGTGTAAGAGTAATGAATAAAGTATATGGGACAAATTAGCTTCCACATACTAGCCTAGCACAAAAGAGATTGACGACTTCACATGTTCACAGCTTGACACCGATATTGAAAGAGTGGCATAAGTCATTAATTCATGTTCCCGCTGTGATATAAATAAAGGAGCACGCTTGCCGACCAACTTCCTATCCTAATTGCCACTTTGCTTGGCTCTGTGAGGTACCCTTCATAAGTAATGTTCCGTCTTTCCTAAAGAAAAAGTGCCTTCTACAAGCTAGAATCAGACCCAACGCGCGCTGCTGGTCCCATAAGTTCCCACGGCCGCTATTGGATCACAATGAATGTTATGAAACTTCGGCAACCTCGTCCTCCATTCTCTTGAGTGCCTCGTCGTGGATACTAGCTCCTTCATTCGAGACCGAGCCGCGGAGACTTGAACCACGTGTGTACGCAGACAGCTCCCCATTCTCCGCAGTCGGGGTGATGACTAGACGAAAGCGTTTCGCTTCGCGCTCGGCCTGTTCAATGCCTTCCTTGCTATCATCGTCGCGATCTTCGCAGTGGTCTCTTTCGCCTTTGCGGACCGGGAGCTCAAGGCTGACAGTCATGCCTTGAGTTCTGAAGAGCTTGTTCCATCGTCGTAACTGGACTTGGTTAGCACGAAATTCGAGAAGTTAAAGACTTCTTGTCTTTATCTAACGAGCTCATTGAATGCGGGTTGCTTACCACTGTGTTAATATCGCTTGTGGAATATGCCAAATCTTTGGTGAGCTTCTTCACCACGCCTTTTCGATGGAATGTCCAAGACCAAGTTGCAGAATGAGAAACTCCGGCAGCGTTGAGTATCCTAAACAATTAGTGATTAGCGTGGTTACTAGTCTGAAGCTGCAAGGTGAGATTCTGAACCCAAATCATGCTAGAAATTGTGACACATTCCGACAACTATCCATGACGAGCTCAAGTCGCTTATCGCGGGCAGATCCAATATGTCACAACTTCCAGCACCATATATGGAACATGAATAGCCTTCTTAGCAATGCACAACCGGGGTCGGCTTACTCCTTGTTGAATTGAGTCCAGCCCTCCTCCTTCACGTTGAATTTCCTGATCCTTGGATCATATTCAAAACCCGAGGCTAGGGAATCGGTCTTGGTAGGTATCCAGATGCGCCTGGGCTCGAAACCCGTACGATCGGGCTCTGCAAAGGAAATTCGACGAGCAGAAACGATGGAGGGTGAGCGGTCGTTGCCCGGTGTTGGCGGACGGAGGGCGGACTCGTCGAGGGGAGCAGGTCGAGATCGTGGTCGAGTCTGTCGTGCTCCTTCGCTGAAATGACATGTTAGATAGAGTTCTGACCTAGGATCTGATCTGCCCGTCGCACAAGATGCAGCATCCCCTTTGCGGATGAGATTGTCCGTGGGGCAACTTACGAGACGTATGAGGACTGAAGCTTCTTCTTCTTCTGTGGTTTTGCCGCCTGGACCTTGACCTGGGTCTTCTTATCTTCCTTCTCTAACTCATCAAAAGCAGCAAGGATATCTGCCATTAGCTATGGATCCGATGGACGATGCACAAGGGAGGGCCGGTATTCCACGAGGTGAATTGTTTGATGATGGGGAGGAGGAGGGAAGAGTTGGTCTGGTTGGTGTGTGCAGTTCTGGGACTGAAGGTGTATGTATGTGTGTATGTATGTATGGGTGGGTGAGAGCAAAAGCAAAGTTACCCCGCGATAACAGATTGACAGCTAGTTCTAGTTAAGCAGATGCCGAGACTGAGACTACTGGGTTTTTTTGCGCAGCGGCGAGACCTTGGGCGAACCTGGATCTTATACCAGCAATAGTCAAGTCCAGTCGCCGTTTAGTTTTACAGCTACGACAGAATCCACACATGAATGGGCTAAAAAGGCTAAAACGGGCTGAGAATGGGGCGATGAGGCATAGACCGTGAACCAACGGAAACTCTGTTTGTTCGACAGCACAACAGCGGTACGACAGTCAGGCCGGATTGCACCCTTTCAACTTACGCACACTCCATGGGAGAGAAAGGAGGGAAAGGGAACGGTATCCAGCGGGTTAAGAGCGCGAGTAACAGTTGCAAAGCAATGGCTGGCGGCGGATGGGTTCTGTCAGTGGTGGTGGCTGTTTAGGCTACATTCTGCTTTCTGTCGTACTGCATATACTTTTATCTACCTCGACTTACTTACACATGCATGCATGCATATCTGCGACATATACATCTGTCATACATACATATACACATTGCACACGTTACTTGCGATTACTCACATTACTCGCATTACTCACAGATCACACATCAGACATCAGACATCCATCCGCCTTGTCGCGCGCTGCCATCCTCTTCCTATACGATCTGTCACCATCGTAATGTCTGGACACCGCTGAGCACCCTGAACCTAGTGGCGTTAGGCATTCAATCGGTGTGATGTCGACCCAAGTATACACCTATTTCCCTTGCATTCAATTCCATTGCTTTACGCCACGACGTAAAAAGCAAGCAAAAGAAAAAGCCTACGATCCGGGCTGGTGGTTCGGGTGGTGGTGGTAGTGACGATGATTGATTGATTGATCGAATAAATAAATAAATGAATGCATGATCCTGTAACTGAATCAATAATAGAGCAATAATAATAATAATAATAAGAAGTGAATGATCAATGTTGGGGCTGAGCAACGCCCGGACTCGGTAAGGCTTCTGGGTCGGATCCACTTCGCGCCCAGCCCGCATCAGTCAGCAAACCCTGCAGAAAACTCACGTGTCAACCCGGCAACCAAAACCTGCAAACTCCCGGATCATCTTCCCCGTGTCGGCTGTGGATTCGGATCACCCAGCATTCCCGACTTGACACGGCATTTTCCATAGAGATACTTCTTTCAACTGTATCAATTATGTCAACTCTGTTGTAGTCGTATTCTCTCATGATATATCTTACACAAATATCGATTTCAGGACTCATTCCTTAGTCATATAATATACTACTTTCACTTTCCAATATTGCTTTGGGACTAGAAAGCTAACTAACTACAGCGCCACATTATATTCTTTTGGTGCATGCATGGTTGTACTGGGTCAAGTCACAGGTCCCGTCCCAACCCGGTGCCAGATGAAAATTACCAACCGGAGGTCCCCCGAGATAGAGCTTTGCATCTCGAAGAGAGCTCCGAGCAACATGAGCTCTTGTCCGGTACGCGTATAGTTGATTCGCATTCGTCATGCTTTGATACCTCCGGGGACGTTGCTCTATATCTGAGAGTCGAGGTGTTGCGGTATCTACATGTTCAGGGATTGGTGGAAATTAACATGGCATTCTCAAGTATTCTCCGATGGTACGGTAAGGAAGTGTTAGTTGTGTAAACATCCGAGGGAAATCGAGCAGAGCTAATGCAACTCATGAGATTCCTGTAAGGACAGGTCTTGAGGAGAGGTGGCAGTGCTTTCGGTTTAGTGGGGATGGTTGTGAATGATGAGCAAAACTTGGAAGTGAACTATATAGTCGGTGATCTTGAGGTACCATCAAGGTATATATTCAAGCTCAGTGATATCATAACCAAGACCACTTCTTGAGCTATCTCTTGATAGCATAGAAGGTTAATTAGTATGCTGCTGGTATACGTAAAGAGTAAGAATGATATCTAAACTTCAGTAATGAAAAAAAGAATTCATAGAGTTTACATACTTCCTAAGAGATACTTAGTTAATACAATGATTCACCCTTATCAAAATAAAGCACTCTTCACATTAAATATACATATGTGTGTGTATGTGTACCTCACACAGCGGAGTATATATATACTGGGTGGAAGAGAGCTAAAGTAAAGAACCTATCACCTCCCTGCCTCCTTCAGCTCCTACAGTAAAAAAAATACCAAACTTTCAAGTCTGAACAGCTAACAGCCTTAAATCTAAGATATTCAACAAGCAAGATCCCATCTTTTCAATCTCCTGTGATCCAGCGAGGATCTATGCGCCAAGTGTACCCCTCCTCCTCGCCTAATAAAGGGGCATCGCCAGCCTCGCCAAGCCGACCCTCACCTTCAGCCTGGTGGGGTTCCTGAACCCAACTCCCACTGCCAACCGAGCCTTCTGCAACGACATCACCCTTCCCGCTGGCTCACCCTACCTTTGATTCCGCCGAAACTACACATCCCAAATGCAGCGGCCACGAAACCGGCAAGGTCACATCCAGCAAAATGATAGAGGACGCGGGCGAGGGCGGGGCAGAGGCGGGTTTCGCAGCGGGCGTGAGAATGCCATTGGCACCGTGCCGAACATACAACAAGTCGTCCCGGGAGCGTTCGTCTCGCTCGTCCTCAAAGCCGATCAGCCGACCGGGCGGGAGGTTCAAGGTGTGGTTGCCGATGTGCTCACGAATGGGAACCATCCGAGAGGCATCAAAGTACGGCTTGTGGATGGCAGGGTCGGACGCGTGCAGCGGATGGTGAGTGAGGAGACTGCTCGCGCGGGCTCGGAGGGCATGAGCGGGCTGGGGAGGAATGGTGAGGTTGCGGGTGGTGGTGCGGCGGTGGGACGCTTTGCATCATCGAGGTATCATGATGTGAGGGAGGATGAAGAGGCGCTGCCGCCCGCGGGGTATAGTCTGGAAGCTTTCCTACCGGTAGGTCATCCTCTGAATCAGACTGCGCCTCCGGGCAGCGGTTCTTTGGGTATGAGTCCTGCTGCGAATAGCATACATCCCACTGAAGGTTCGGCTACGCAGGTCTGTCCGGTCTGTGGGGAGTTTGAAGGGGATGAGATGGCAGTTTCTCATCACGTCGCGGAGCATTTTGATTGATGAAACCAACGACTTCGATCATCAATGCGGTGGTCTAGTACTGGTGCTATCATTCTCAGATCACCCAAGACGGGTTCGAAGTCTTCGGCTTCGCAAGTATCAGTCACTACGAACGTTCTAGATTGAGGTACCAACCTCGTGATAACTTCGGGTCTGAGTCTTGAGAGTATATTCCTCGCAGGTGTTCAGTCATCATAGCATCTCCTGCAGAGTATATATGCTTGGGAATACTTCCAGTGCTCAAGTTCGAGAAACTCTGGACGTTGCAGTTTGTGCCGCGAGATGTTACGCCCGATTATTCATGGCCGTTTACTTCCGCTCACCAATGCTCGACCGCCATTGGAGGTCCTATTCGCTCTGCACTCACTCGCAAACAATTCAGCAGTAGGGTTCAATACCAAGAATCACACAATGCTGCTTAAGAGCGAGATACACGCACTACATACTTTGTTCCCATGAATGCCATATTTTGGACTTGGACATAAAACTAGGCAACATCCCATTTATCACTATAGCAATGTGAAACAAACTGGAGATGCTACTCAGTCTGGGTAAGGAGGTATTTCATCCGTATTTAGAATGTCTCCAAAATCTTAGACTTTCGTCTATACTCATTTTCGACCTAGTAGACTCTGTAGATGACTGTACATAAGAGAATTCATCGCCTATGCATGGCTCGCTGTCTTCTCCAGCATTCTAATGATGCTCGCTTGGCTCACCTCTATATTGTATACTATGATAATTGATGAACATAATAAGAACCTGTTTCACTAAAGACAAATTCACCCCCTTGTCTCCACACATTATGACTGTTACCTGACGTACCCTAGCGACCGATCTGGGGAAATTTGCACCTTCCAAATTTGCACTTCCTAGAATCTATTATAATTATAACCTTCGCAGCTCAACCAATTTTAATCAACGAAACACCATTTTGCAAATCAAGTCCAGAATCCACCTTTCACACCTTAACAGAGGCATCGCGAAGCTAGCCATCTTCCTGTTCCTTAGTTCTACGCCTTGCGATTCTATAAATCTTTCTTTTACGATCTACGGTCTCTCACGCACATTTTGGCGCAGGTACTTCCACTGTCTGGAAAATTACCTGAGAGTACACTTTCTTCTTCTCCTCAATTAGAAGAATTCATTTAGTCTGCCATGACTTACCAGAGGCTTTTCGCCAGCACAAAGGACCTTTTTTGCGGTATATCACCCATCCCTCATCTATCTCTATCAGAACCTGAAATCACAGCATCGTCATCGGACAACCCCAATTCTACCATGGCTTCTACCCAAGATGTGAAGCAGAACTCAGCATCGCTTGCCGCACTATTAAAGAAATGCGAAGGCAGGGGACGAGTACAACAGATCCAAATCCAAGAAGATGGAGCAATAGCCGCCCACGAATTCTTTCGGAACATAGGCACGATTCTAAAAAAGTACTTGCCTCATATTCCATCATGCCAAAATCGTATAGATTCATTAAGTAAGGTCTTTTCGCGATTTTCGTTGGTCGCTCCAATGTGGATGTTAGTCTGCTGACCTCTGTCCTAGCCGTTATTGAGTCTCGAAAGAAAGATATAGGGGTTACGATTGGTTTTCTAGGAAACACTGGTGATGGGAAGAGTTCAGCCATGAATTGTCTCATTGGTATCAACCAACTACTGCCAAACTCGACCGAGATGGCTTGTACTGCTGTTCCAGTGGAAATTTCCTACAATATCAGCAAAAAGCCAGAAGAAAAGTTTATCGCTGTAGTTAAGGGGGTTCCAGCTGGAGATTTCAAAAAAGAGATTGACAACTACTACAAGGATAGGATACTTTGGAAAGCAGGTGGAGAGGGAGAATCCGGCGAAGATGATCCAGAGATAATGGAGCGGATGGAGGGTACTCTCGCCAAAGTCCAGTGCATACTACCATCTATCGTAACCCACGAAGATATGGATAAGACCTTTACCGAAGAGCTCCTGAAGCATCCCAATGTGATGAAGACTTTAGATAAGACCTTCACGATCTGCGCGAAAGACCCTGATGATTTTCGCGGACGTATCAAACAGTACATTGATACGAGTGAATCCAAAGATGAAGATGGCAAGAAATATTCGGTCTGGCCTCTGATCAAGGTGGTCAAACTAAGAGTCAAGGCAGATATTCTGAAATGTGGAATTACTTTGGTAGATTTACCGGGAGGTCGCGATACCAGCGCCGCAAGATCAGCCGTCGCCGCTGACTACCTCAAAAACCTTACCATCGCTTGCGTTTTAACGAGAGCTGCAAGAGCAGCAAACGACAAAGGTGCAAGAGATGCGCTTAGTCAAGAGTCCCGAAGAACAATGCAGTTGGATGGAATTTATTCTAGTGCTTCACTCTTCTTTATCATTTCTCAAATAGATATTGGATTCGACAGTTTCGCTGAAGTCGAAAAGTACATCAGAGAACATGAAAACCTCAAAGAATTAACAGCTGATGATCTTCAGAGATGTACACAAAATTTTAAAAATTTCAAGGAGTTAGATACCAGACAGTCTAAGATCAACCAGCATATTAAAAATCTCGAAGCAGCTCAAAAGAAACCGGAAGCCAGACTACAGATTCTAGAATCTCAAGTTTTGAAAATAGCAAACGGCACTAGTTCAAGATCGAGACCGAACAAGCGTAAATACAACAGTATTGACGAATGTAGTAAGTAGTGTGCCTGGTTAAAGTAAACATCAACTTCTAATTCATAGCTTAGCAGAGAATTTCTCTCTCACAAGTAAGCAAAAGGAGCTTATTTCCCAACATCGAAAGTTGGCAGAACAATTGCGAAACATTCAGAAGCGCATCCGTGATTTTTTTGTCGAGCTGGGTAAGATCGACCAAAAGCTTAAAGCAAATAAAGAAGATCGGACGAAGGTCAAGGCTCGGTTGCAAAAGGTTTGCATCAACAATCGAAGCGAGCTACAAAGTGCACTCATTCAAGAGAATTACGAGAAGGCTAGAAAACGGATGGGTGATGAGAATCCTGACAAGGCATTGAGAATCTACCCAATATCTGCAACCGCCTTCCAAAGTATGAAGCGCAAGGATTTTGAAGATGCGTTAAATCGCGGTTTCTCCATGTGGAGTGATACTGGTATCCCAGATCTGCGAGATGGTCTTATGGGTACAACACTATCAGCCCGCGAAGATTATGCCAGGAGCTTCTTGGAAGATGCCGATAGCCAGATGACATTATTGAAGATGTGGATCGGGGACGGTAAATCTGAATACAGGATGAGCGAAGACCAAAGAAGCATGATTGAGGCTCGTTTCAAAGACAACATTGCACAGTTTCAACAGGTAGGTTTTATCCCTATGTTATTGATTCATCAGCTGGGACTAAGAAGATTACCTAGGAAATTTCAGATTTGAATACCAAGACGGCCGGTAATGTCCTGCAACATGTCAGAACTGGACTTCTTGATGTTCTGCCGATGATCGAGCGCTGCGCAACAGCTAAGGCCAAGGAAGCTGTCCAAATATGGACTCAGAAGCCGGTCATTTGGTCCACACACCGGGCGACAAATCGATCAAATGGCGAGTGGACTAGCTCGAGAGGTATTGACTATGACTGGAATGAAGACCTGTAAGTTCATCCTGGATTTGGGTTTCCATTATATATTAAATTTGAGGAAGCGTGAATCTTTTTCTGGGCGAGATCGTCCGACAATGGGACAAGACGTTCCATCGTGAACTCCCTAAACTACGCCAGAAGTATGACGATTCTTCTGAGCAGGTCATTTCTAGTTTTGTTTCATCGCTTAAAGACTCAGTTCGGGATATGCCACAGGAATTGTCTGATGCGCTTGACTTGCTGGGAGATATTTTGGTCCGTAGTCATCGTGATTTGAGATATCGCATCGATCGAGTATTTCAAGATATCGACATCGCCAAGAAGAAGACGCACCGCCTTGTAAAACCAGAAGTCTTGAAAACGTGGATTTCCGTTTACACTAAGTGTGGAATTGAAGGAGGTATACGTTAATAAAACCCAGTTGTGCGGTTAATATCACTGACTTAATTCAGGTTCTGGGCACTATGGACGCAATAAGAAAGCGCACAAGAAGCATGTGAAAGCCCTAGGAGGTCCGTTGATGTACAAAAATATTAGCAGGATTGTCGAGAATGCGTTGGAGCTGTCTCTTAAAAAACTGCCAGAGCGATTTGCACAGAGCTACTTGGCAACCACTCTCCAGATCGAACAGGAAATCAAAGTCATGCTTGACAAATATAGCACATCCAGCGGCCAAACACATGCAGACAGCCTTGAAGCCATGAAGAAAAAGGCTATGCACGAAGAGTTGGCGGAGTGTTTTAAAGTTTTGGAGAAAGCCTGGGAAATGGAAACCGAGGCTGAGATCGATGACAGTGATGGTACAGAAAGTACTGGGTCTGAGGGCAGCGGATCAGATGATGAAATCTCGGACGGAGAAACGGATTTGGATCTTCTAATTTCTCAGGAAATATAGAACTTCTACAAGTCTGGGACATCCTCTGGTTGGATGGGAGACCGGCTTGTGCTATGGCAAATCCTTCCCTGTAAGTAATAAATACTCTTACCAATTCAAAGCAGCCTTGAGCTGAACGCAACTCAGCAGCAACACCACCTAATTCAAAACATGACCGCTCACCATTTCCAGCATGATCTCCCTTTTATCACATCAACATATTATACTACGCCATTTACTTCATTATTCAATCTCAATCTTCGCAAAGAAGCATAGCAGTCTACGTAAATCCACCAAAATGCCGCATCTATCATCGGCCTGAGCAAGCATCACTATCAAAGATTCCATTTGCTCTTAACACCAGCCTTGCAACCAAAGCCTCAGAACCGTCACTTCTCAGATATACAGCAAACACGTTTTCCTTGATTTACTCAAAATTCAGCTAGCGTTTCCCAACCAATTCATAATATAATTAGAAAATGCTGTCCTTATATTGCACGTCTTTGGTGATCGTTAGAATGTTCTCCCTATTTTTTGTGACGAAGACTAGATATATGGAAGAGGGGATTATTAATGCTACAAAGCATCAGTGATCATGCTCTTCAATTAATCCGATTAGTAAATAGCTTCCAAAGCTGACTTACAACCATGCTGTATTTAATTCTCTAACGAATAAGTAAACCAAAGGCTGATACATGCCTCTTAGAGACTAGGAGAGTGGATAGCATGAGGATTGTAGATATAGGCATAGAAGACTTTTTTCACTGGGATGTCTCACATATGATACACGGAATAAAATAGTTTCTAAACTGTTCTTGTATTTTCTAAAATAGAATCTAGGACGCAATGATTGCGACGCTTGACAGATGGCAGGCATATCGTACATCTACAAGACATCTATGATCGCTGCGAATTTTTCTTCGTGGAATCGTATTCTGGCGCCATGAAATTGAAGCGAAGTAGAGATCTCTAGACCAAGGTCTTGACCTCTCCATCCTTCAACTTGCCGGCGTCAACCAACCGCTTAACCTCATCACTCCACACCTTCTTGACCTCATCCTTGACCTTCAAGCCATTGAGCTTTGCGGCCAATGCAGCGATCTCATCAGGGTCAATCTTTCCTTGCACAATGTCAACGTCGTTGAGGACAGCATCGATATCCTTGGCATCGGGTGTTCCATCAGCGAAGTAGTTGACATCCTTGACACTTCCCTTCAAGATACGCTTGTTCTTCTTGACTGCGGCCTTAGCTGCCTCCTTGGCCTTCTTTCCTTGCTCTTTGTCAGCCTTGGCTTTCTCCTCGGCATCTTTGGCGGCTTGGGCATCGGCTTCTTTCTTGAGCTTTGCGTCTTCGGCGGCCTTCTTAGCAGCAGCCTCCTTGTCGTTCTTCTTCTTGTTCTTGGCAGCGCTGGCTTCTTGACGGAACTTCTTGATGCGCTCATCGCCTGCCATGGCTTGGTCGACTAGGTTACGTAGACGAGCGGAATCCTCAGTCTTCTTCTTCTTACGGGCGTTGTTGTTCTTTTTCTCCACGTGGCGCTTCTGATCACGGTTTTCGTTGTCATCAGGCACATCCTCATCCTGGTACTCGAAAGAGCGCCATGAATCGAAGCTGTAGAAGAAGTTGTAGAATTCCTCGACAGTCTTCTGGTCGCTGTTGGCGTCTCCGAACTTCGGGCAGGGTTGGTTGCGAGAGAATCGTCCCTCGGCTTTGAAAACGCTGCTCCAAAGCTTGTAGAACTTGTCGCCCTTAGCCAGCTTCTTGGAAGGAGGCTCGACTTCAGCGTGCTCATCGACGGAATCGAACTGGCGACGCTTGACGGGGTCGAGAAGGACTTCAGTGGCCTTTTGGATGCACTTGAAAAATCCGTCGTCCTCGGTGCTTCCAGCGGCGGCCTTCTTGTCCGGGTGATGGCGAAGAACCTTCTTGCGGTGGGCTCGCTTGATTTGCTCTTCGGTAGCCTTGTAGCGGTACTTGGAAAGACCTAGAACGGCATAATGATCTTGTGCCTGTGTATAAAAGTTAGCAAATCAAATTCGTATGCTCTTGCATTGTGCACGAATGCCATTGATAAGGTGCTGAGAGGTTCAGTCTCTTAATCCAATACTACGTATTCTTGAAAGAACACCTGAGGCCGAGCCTTTCAGGATATTTCTCAAGGATACAGCAAAGGGTAACAGCACTGTGACCACCCGTAGCGTATCATCTATTTGACACGCGTGTAGCTGTCCAACGTACCTTCCAGTCCTTTGCATCGCGAGAAAGCATCACTGGATCCTCAGCCTCACTGATCTCTCCAGAGTCCTCGTCTTCGACCTTCTTGACGTTCTCTTGTGCCTGGATGCGGTCATCCTCGGAGAAAGTACGCTTGTGGCGGGCGCGACGGGCGTGTGCGAGGAAGTGAGGTCTGAAACAAAATTAGCCAATATACATCTCATAGCTGGTATTTTGCCTCTGTAAACATGGATGGCAAAGCTCAATGAGAGCTTGCTGGCAGAGTATGCAACAACTACTTGAACTCGTCTGTTTGAGATTTACGCTTCCTCGTCCACAATGATCCGCGCAAGGCGGAATATTGAAGCTGTTATGGAAGGGCAATCCCAATCAATTGCAGGAACAGTGAAAAGCCTCGAAACCATTACACAAACTGAACAGCCCATAGCAAGAGCTCTCCCATGCTTAAAACAAAATATGACCCTCGAACTGTACGTACCCGACAGGCTCGATAGAGCGCTGTGTAGCAGGAGAAAGCTTTCCAACGGGCTTGAAATCCTTCTCAGCTGACCAACTCTCAGGAAGAGCTGGTAGCGACAGAGAAACCTCAGTATGTTTCGACATACTGATTTGTGTAGTATTGGTGGTGTTGGTGTTGTTGTAGGGAACTTCGGACTCGGTCATATCAAATTCTGGAACCAACGTCAAAAAATAAAACTGCTGGGCCCCACTATTGGGTCCAGGGGCTTCGAAAAAGATGTCTTGGTTCATCGTGATTGGTGAGTGGGAGGAAGAATGTTGTTCCGAAGGTTATTGTGGGGATTGGGGATTGTGAGGCTGATGGGACGATTTGAGGATGAACTTCAAAATTATTCAAACCTGTGCCAAGATATCAACCAGGACTCATAACTACCTCTCACCTGACATATTCAATTCACTATACACTCTCACCACCAAGTACTGCAGCAGGTGTTTTGTACACACTCAAAGGAATCTATTTATTCAAAGTTCGGTTAGTCTATTTCTCTGTCTTTGCCACCATTCATCTTGCTCGTCCCCCTTAATCTGGGGTTAGTTGCGTTGTTAAATTATTTCAATCATTTTAATGTCATTTGCTTCATCTGAGTGAATAAGTTAGACTCATATGCTTGTCGGGAGATATGATAGAATTTCATAGAAGATTTCATATTGTTCTTGACATTCACTTACAACCAGGAACTTCCACCTATCAAGTGTTCATTGCGTTCAAGATCTTACAAGGAAGCCTAAAGCTTCGATGCAGTTTAGCAAATGTTTCTTTCTGATTTTCTTTCTTCCAATTGTTAGGATTACTGGAGATCAATTGTACTGCTTCTGGATGATTCTCACTTAACCTTACTTCGTAACTTAGCAGAAGTCTGTGTTATTAGGTTTCCCACGGAGCAAAATCAGATGCTATAAGGCGTGTCTCTACAGTTGAGAGCACTCAAAATCTGATTTTCTTACGACATTGGGGTGAGGTAACATTGATCTTGACAGATATCTTGGATTTCTACATTTTCTATCATTTACCTCTAATCATCCTCCTCATACTTATTTTTCGTCTACTGGTTTACTTCAATTCTTTTTTCTGCTAGAAAAAAAAACACTTACTAACAGACAACAGCACCCATCATAGTGTCCACCATCCGGTACGCCAAAATGTCATTAGTAGCCTACCGCCATCTCCTCCGCTCCACGCGTCTCGCTTTTGCCGGTTCGTTACCCCCAAAGTCTCCCTTCTCCTAGCCATGTCTCTTTTTCTATCCTCCTTGAGCAAAAACTAACAACCTCTCAGGCGATGCACCTCTCCTGAAAGCTGCTCGATCCGAAGCACGCAATAACTTCCGCTCCAATGCCTCTCTAGCAGCTGGGTCACCCGAAGCGCTGGCTGCGGTGAAGCATGCTGAAGAGGTTCGTCACCCTTTACTTGTTCCTCATAATGTCATGTGTTGCTCTTGAGCGTCTTGAGCACGATCTAACCTGGTTACAGGTAGCGCAAATATTAAAGCAGAATGTGGTGCAAGGACGACAGCTAGATGATGATCCAGATCGCTACAGTACGTTTTTCTTTCGCGTTGCTATTGCTTTAAGATGGTTGAGGGATGGAAGCTAATGTGATGCAGAGTTGAGGATACACGAACATACGGAGCGAGGAGATAATGATACTATCAAGATGCCTAATGGGAAGACCGTGGTAATTGACGGGAAAACGTGCTGCTCTTAATATGTATGACGGTGGAAGTCCAATAATGTATGAAAATTTAGACAGGTGTAGATAGTAGTGTTTTCAGGATGTCTGATTAGTAGATATTTAAGATAGCGAGTCCAAAGCGAAGACAGCATGCGGAAAGTGTAATATAGGGGCAGGGTTGTGATTGTACTACAATAATACAAAATCTCAACATCTCAATATCTGAACAATCCCTTTGCCCTATTAACTTCAGATGATGCGTGCATCAATCAATTCCCAGCTAAGCTTGCATAATTCACATCATCAGCCCCAGGAGGTGGTGCAACAGCAGACATGCTCGCTAGGTCATCCTGCGGTGGCGCCTCAATGTACGCTTGTTGCGCACCTCCTTGAACCGCTCTACTCGGCCCTGCATTCACAAATGCTTGTCGTCCTTCTCGCCCAGTTGCCATACGCTCCTCCTTGTCCATGGTACCAATCGGTCTGGGTTTCCCCCATTGTACTCTTAATGGGCACCCAGCAATAACAGCCCGGCCTTGTAACGCTTCTGCTGCGGCCTCGGCTCCTTCTCTCGTCGCATAGTTAATGAACGCGCAATGGGACATATGAGAGCAGACCAGTGATCTTAACTTTCCAAACGGTGTAAAGAAGTCTCTGATTTTAAATTCTGGTAAATCATCCTCAACACCAGTAACAAATAATGATGTAATTGTAGGATCCGCCGGTGGTAAGATATCCTTTGGTCCAGGAGGAAGTTGTGCAGCACTGGGGAATGCACGACCTCCTCTCCCACCTCTGCCACCGCGGCCAGTTCCTCTTGGCGCACCTTGTCCTCTGGTGTCTCGTGTTCGTATCGGACCTGGTCCAGGGCCCAAACCCTGATTAGGGCTCGCATTCGTATCTTCGTCTGCAGGTCCTATTCTTCTCTGCTTCTTGAAATATGGTTCGCTGTTCGCTAACCTCCGGAGGAGCTCTCTAGCTTTCTCATCTGTCTTTTCGTAACTCTCCGTCCCTAGGCCTTCTTCAATTTCCTTTTCGTGATTTTGCGCATAGTATTCTCTGTTCACCGCGGACTGTGGACCAGGCGCTACCATTTTCAGAGCTGCGTCGCGTATGACGATAGGCAGGCCAAACGAAAGATCGAGCATGCAGCACTGACAGCAGTTCTTGAGACGAGCGCATGTGAGACAGATGTTGGTGTGCTTCTGGCGAGAGGTACGGTCGGCTTTCCACCTGAAGACTGTAAAAGGACGCGTACATATTTTACACTCTAGACGAATGTTAGTTTCGTTTGGATCAAACTGGGAGGTTAGAGCAAGACGTACCAGCTCCATGGTCTTCTTTGAGCATTTGGACGTAGGGGTTCTCGGGGAGACAGTTTTCGCAAACCGAGGGGAAATCTGTGGACTCCCATCCCGATCTATTAAGATCTTGTTTAATTTGAGGCGCGGCCATTGTTTGATGAGGGGTGGATTCGTGCGTGGATTATTGTATCTACACAACAGTGGCAAGTTCAAGTCATATGCAATTGGTATCAGCCTCGATTGAAAATCAACTAGAATTATCTAAGCCCTGCATCACATGACCAGGCTATAGCCTTGCGGGCAAAAGAGTGATGAATCGGGGCTAAGCTTCATTTGTTAGTCTCCAGCGATAATGAGCCGATCCACTTGGGACCGCGTTTCCATCCAATCACCCAACCCGAATACGACAGCAAAGTGGGGACTCTTGAAGAACCCCCCTGACACAATTTCGGGACTCCCTTCATTTACAGACGGTGAATTTAAAAACATCCAATTCCCCTCTCTCTCTACACAAAACCTCATTCGATCAACTCGAACCATTTCCATACCACAATCAACCTCTTGACTCAACTCACACCATCCTCTTCACCTTTAATATATTCTCACCCTCTTCAAAATGGCACCAGCAACCCTCCAACAAGAAGATCATTCTAGCGATGCAGCCTTCAAGAAGGCCATGCACAAGGATTCCGCTGCTTCAAAAGGCGGTTTCGCTGCCATGATTGGAAAGGACAAGGAGGCACACAAAGCCTCTCTCGACGAGTACTTCAAGCATTGGGATAACAAGGCAGCTAAGGACGAGACGCTCGCTGATCGCGATGTACGAATACCCCCTTTTTAGGACGACATAAACTAACCATTTTCGCAGGCTCGGAAAGCAGAATATGCTACCCTAACCAAGCAGTAAGTCTCCTGTGCTTGTGCAACAATTCAATGTCCAGACTAACTCTGGTATCAGTTACTACAACCTTGCCACTGATATCTACGAATATGGTTGGGGACAATCCTTCCATTTCTGCCGATTTGCATACGGTGAAGGATTCCACCAAGCTATTGCTCGTCATGAGCACTACCTTGCTGCCAAAACTATGATCAAAGATGGAGATAAGGTTCTTGACGTCGGATGTGGAGTCGGTGGTCCAGCCAGAGAAATTGCGAAATTCACTGGCGCACACATCACAGGATTAAATAACAACGACTACCAAATCGACCGAGCCACCCGTTATGCCGCGAAGGAGGGTCTCAGCCATCAACTAGACTTTGTTAAGGGTGACTTCATGGTACGTTGCATACACTATCCCTGATGCTATAACGTGAAGAGCTAACGAACCCAGCAAATGACTTTCCCTGACGAATCCTTTGACAACGTCTATGCCATCGAAGCCACTGTTCACGCCCCTTCGCTGGAGGGTATCTACAGCGAGATCTACCGTGTCCTCAAACCTGGTGGACGCTTTGGTGTCTATGAATGGCTCATGACCGACAACTACGACAACGACAATGTCCACCACCGGGAAATCCGTCTTGGCATCGAGCAAGGTGATGGAATCTCTAACATGGTCAAGATCTCCGAGGGTGTTGCAGCCATGAAAGCCGCAGGCTTCGAACTCGAAATCAACGAGGATCTTGCCAAACGCCCTGATGCTACTCCTTGGTATTACCCATTGGCTGGCGACTTCAAATACATGGGCACGATTTTCGATATCTATACCATCGGACGTATGACAAAGATCGGACGTGGAATCGCACATCAATTTATGGGTGCTTTGGAGATGGTGGGACTTGCCCCTGTCGGAACGAGAAAGACTGCGGATAGTTTCGCGGTGGCCGCGGATTGTTTGGTTGCTGGTGCGAAGGAGGATTTGTTCACACCCATGTACCTGATGGTTGGACGGAAACCTCTGAACGCTAAGGCATAGACGCGAGGTCGCTGAGAGGAGTGGTAGAGTTTTGTTGCTGTATATATATTTACCACAGGTACGCATCTGTTGGAATCGTTTTCTTTCGTGTGAAAATTGGGTATATAGGGACGGAATTAGACCCTAAACTAGAATAATAGTATAATAATTGTGTTAACCACTGCAGTTTTGATCGAACGAGTTCTCAAGGAGAAATATATTGATGGGAAATCTGTTTCCGTACGCGTATTAGAAAAGGGGCGTAAACATTTTTGGAAAATAAGTTTTTCTGAATTCATGCTCGGGTCCGTTTCTAATTCCTTGTGCGTGCTATAAGCCTCCTCGTCCTCCGAGAGGAAAGGGCGAATCGTCACGTAGTGAAATTCATAAAACACATGCAAGAGATTCCAGGGTTCGAAATGCAATGCTTCGTCTAGAACATCAAGATGGATCGACGATGGACGATGAAAATGGTTTCATTTTTCAACGATAATTAAGACAACAAGAAATATGGTACCAAAACTAAGACATCCAAAAGGAATTTAATCATGCCTATCACCTCCTGCCATATCTGCTCTAGGGAATTCAGAGATCAGGCTCGCAATGAGCTCTACTTACTTGTCTCCGTGGTCTGGTTTTTCCATAGGTTCAAGAAAAACGCTCAGCTCGAGCAGTGAGATGAAGAAATAATTAGGTCTGTATAAGGGAACGGGAAATTGGACTGTACATCAACATCAGCAGGGTCGTCTTGGTAATGAGGGAGCCAGATATGGAGGATCCGCAACGACGAACGGTGGACCGTGGCAGCCCCTTTTCCTCGTCGCTTAAATGTCTCTTCGCTTATCACCGTACCCGGTTTTTTCACCTGGTAACGAGACGTATGGATTCTTGGTCTTTGGGTGTGTTAGCGTCGATGTCTTACATTGAGAAGCGAATATCCACATTATGAGTCCAGGGGCTTGTGGGTTTTGCATGTGTTATGTTTACAGGTGGAGGTGTAAGCAGAACCGAGGCGCGTGGATTTTGGATTTTCTGCTGGTTATAAGCATGTGTAGTCATCAGAATCATTTGGCAAACATGTAACCTAAAGGATGGGCACAAAGTTCGCCCGATCACTATTTGGATGACATAACTTCTCATGTGGGATGATCTATTGCTTTGGAAACATTCCGAATTGTATACATCGGGCGACAATATATATTTATTTTTGTGGATATTTCCTAAGTCTACGCATTTGAGAGCGATCATGAACTATTCAAGCTTTCTTGATCCTGCTATCGAAACCTGGGCTGCATAGAGTTCCACAGGAGAGGGTTTGGGGTTTATTTGGTATGTATAGGCAGAATAGAAGGCTGAGAGTTCCTTGAATACCACAAGTAATTTGGTGTGCCTTGGCATATTTCTTATCTGTTGGGCAGAAAATCCGAATCGAATGCTCAGTGAGGACAGTTTTAGGCTCCTATGTGAAATAACTTCTTTCATGGATAGCCTCGGTCACTGTTTATGGCGGTTCCGGAGTCTCCAAATGTTTAGCTATTAGGTTTTCTAAAAGCTGCGATCTTCGTGTCATCAGTACTCCTACTGGTATCAGGCTACACCAACAGAAGCATCAAGAAGCCGTACCAAGATTGTAGATATAAATCATACGAATGAAAAATCATATCCACCTCCCTTCTTTCACAAGTTTAGAAATGATACAATGCTTAGACGATCCTACCTCCTCCTTCTCCAACAGCCTACTTCCAATATAGCACGGGTGATAAAACCAACCGGAAAAAAGCACACTTTCGAATCAACAATGCCGAAGGCAAAAAGCACGACAGCTTTCTTCTCAGCCGCCCATATTCTCTCTCTCTCTCTCTCTATTCATAATCCAAAAAGCGAGACATCAAACAACACAAATGCGCAACCAAGCCTCCACCTAAGTCAACCCACCGCAGCCCAAAAGCCAGCGCGTCGTCACCAAATCCACCCTCGCTGCGCCCACGACGAGAATAATGCCTTGGTCATGAAACCAAAACAGCAACCCTGTCCAGCGCAACCAGCGCATCCATTACGTCGCGGCTTGAGGGATATTTGCATGCGCGTC
>Ga0247810_10000965_pt1 | contig 21110 bp, 29 predicted proteins | sample UWRJL119311C1_FD_179918 | JGI IMG/M metagenome (GOLD analysis project Ga0247810, IMG submission 179918) | Plant litter microbial communities from Arlington Agricultural Research Station in Wisconsin, United States - UWRJ-L119-311C-1 | ecosystem: Environmental > Terrestrial > Plant litter >... | reverse complement strand
GCCTCGGCTGATCCTGCTCGACGAGCCGCTCAGCGCCCTCGACCGTGAGCTGCGCGAGCGCCTCGCGCTCGACCTCCGCCGCATCCTCGAAGACACCCACACGAGCGCCGTCCTCGTCACCCACGACCAGGACGAGGCGGCGGCCATGGCCGACCGCATCGGCGTCATGGACGGAGGGAGGCTGCTGCAGCTGGGGACGGCGGCTCAGTTGCGGGCGAACCCGGCCAGCGATCGCGTGGCCAGGTTCATGGGACTGACGCCGTGATCCTCCTCATCGACGGCCGATCGGGATCCGGTAAGACCGAGCTCGCCCGTGCCATCGGCGCCCCGCAGCTCGTGCGGCTGGACGACCTCTACCCGGGCTGGGACGGTCTCGAGCGGGGGAGTGCCGCCGTGGCGACCCTGCTCACCACGGGACGTTGGCAGCGCTGGGACTGGGCCGCGGGCGAACCGGCGGAGTGGCACGAGGTCGACCTGGATCGACCGCTCGTCATCGAGGGATGCGGCGCGCTCAGTCGCGCCAACCGCGCGCTCGCCACGCGCGGCGTGTGGGTCACCCTCGACGACGTGACCCGCAAGGAGCGCGCCCTCGCCCGAGAGCCCGACTACGCCCCGCACTGGGATGCCTGGGCCGCGCAGGAGGACGCGTTCATCGCCCGGGAGGACCCGGCGTCCCTCGCCGACGAGATCGTCGACGGCACGGACGTGGCCGCCGCGGCCGCCCGCTGGCGCGGACTGCTGAAGGCCTAGGCCCAGCCCAGCTCGTGCAGCTGCGCGTCGTCGATCCCGTAGAAATGCGCGATCTCGTGGACGAGGGTCACGTGGATCTCGTCCTTGAGGTGATCGAGGTCCTCGGCGATCGCGAGCAGCGGCTCGCGGAACAGGATGATCCGGTCGGGCAGTTCGCCGAATCCGTACTGCCCCCGCTCGGTGAGCGCGACGCCCTCGTACAGGCCGAGCAGGTCCAGCGACCCGTCCTCCGGCCGGGCCTCCGTCACGAACACGACGTTGTCGAGCCCGTCGATCATGTCGTCGGGGAGGGCGTCGAGTTCGTCGATCACGAGCGCCTCGAACGCTTCCTCATCCATCTCGATCATGCGTCGAGTGCCCCGACGAGCGTCTCCTGCAGCATGCCGAGCCAGTCGTAGACCTCGCGCAGCATGAGCTGCTCGTCGGTGTCGTGCAGGCCGCGGTCCTCATCCGTCTCGATGCCGAGACGCGACGCGATGACGAGCCGGATGTCGGTGAAGGTCCGCAGCCAGGCGCGCGTCGCAGCCGGGTCGAGGTCGATCGGGTCGGTGCCGCCGGTCCGGAGCGCCAGTTCGACCGCGCGGGCGTTGGCCACTTTCCGCAGGGCGAGCGAGTGCTCGGTCAGGCGGCGGAAGTCGCGCGATGCCTCTGCATCCTCGCGGTAGGCGTCGGGCAACAGGCGGGCGACGGCGGGGTCGGCCGGGGCGGCGTCACCGCCACCGATGCCGATGGAGGCGAGCAGGCTGTCGTCGGGGAGGGTCACGTTCTCGTCGAGCAGGTCCGCGACCTGATTGGCGAGATCGGCGATGATCTCGCCCTCGAGGGCCCCGAACTGTGCCGTGACGTGACCGTCGGCCGCTGGCTGGAAGGGGCTCATGCGTCGGCCTTGCCGACGGTCGCCCAGAGTCCGTAGTCGTGCATCGCCTCGACGTGCCGCTCCATGTCCTCGCGGCTGCCGCTGACGACGACGGTTCTCCCATCGTGATGGACCTGGAGCATGAGCTGCTCTGCCCGCTCGCGGGTCATGCCGAAGTACTCCCGGAACACGTGCGAGACGTAGCTCATGAGATTGACCGGGTCGTTCCAGACGATGGTCGTCCATGGGGTGTCGAGGAGGGTGTCGAGATCGAGGCGCGTGTCCTCGAGGGTGTCGGCCACGTTCATCCCCTCCCGGGTCGATCTGCCACGATGCGGATATGCGAAACGGCCGGACCTTGCGGCCCGACCGTTTCCCTGGGGTGGACGACGGGACTTGAACCCGCGGCCCCCGGCACCACAAGCCAGTGCTCTGCCAACTGAGCTACGCCCACCATGTCGTTGCGCCCTCGCGAACGAGTCGGCAACCAGACGATTGTATTACAAGTACGGGGCGAACTTCTCCACCGCCTGCGCCGAGACAGCCTGCACGTGCTCGGTCGAGGGCCCGGGGTCGGCGAGGAAGACCGCCGCGCGGTAGTACTCGAGCTCGCGGATCGACTCGAGGATGTCGGCGAGCGCGCGGTGGCCGCCGTCCTTGGTGGGGGAGTTGAAGTACGCGCGCGGGAACCAGCGCTTCGACAGCTCCTTGATGGAGGAGACGTCGACGCTGCGGTAGTGCAGGTGGGCGTCGACCCGCGGCATGAACTTGTTGATGAACGCCCGGTCGGTGCCGATCGTGTTGCCCGCGAGGGGCGCGGTCTGGGCGCCGGGCACGTGCTGGAGGATGTACTCGAGCACGGCGTACTCGGCGTCCGCGAGACTGACCCCGTTCGGGATCTCCTCGATCAGGCCGCTCTTGGTATGCATCTCGCGGACGAAATCGTTCATCCCGTCGAGCGCGGACTGGTCGCACTTGATGACGACGGAGTACCCGGGGTCGACCGGCACCAGGTCGTAGTCGGTGATGACGACCGCGACCTCGACGAGCTCGTCGCTCGTGAGGTCGAGACCGGTCATCTCGCAGTCGATCCAGACAAGACGATCCATGGTACTCGGCATTCCTTGAGTCTAGTTCGCGTCGCCCACACCGACCGCCTCGGCCTCCGCCAGCGCGGATTCCTCCCGCACTGATTCCTCCTCCGCGTTCACCCGGGCGAGCGTCTTCCGGCCGAGCACGATGATGACCGCGGCGACGAGCACCGATCCGGCGGCCACCAGGTACGGGGTGCGCGCGTCGAATACGTTCGCCAGCTCGGTGGCCAGCGGCGGGGCGGCCGCGCCGCCGAGGAACCGCACCGCGGAGTAGGAACTCGACGCGACGCTGCGCGGCAGGTCGGTGGCGTTCATGACCGCCTCCGTCAGCACCGTGTTGAGCACGCCGAGCAGCAGTCCGCCGACCACCACGCAGCTGACCAACCCGGCCTGCGAGTCGACGAGGACGCCGGCCGCCACGAGGTCGAGCGCGAGCAGCGGCAGCACGACGGCGAGCACGGTGGTGCGCTTCACCCGTGCCGTCAGCCAGGGTGCGACCCAGACGCTCGTCACGGCGAGCCCGAGGCCCCAGCCGAAGAAGGTGAAGCCGATGCCCATCGCGTCGAATCCGAGCGGGAAGGGCGTGTAGGCCAGCAGCACGAAGAAGCCGATGTTGTAGAACAGCGCGGTCGCGGCGAGCAGGGCGAGGGCCGGAGTACGCAGGGCGCGCAGGGGAGCGGAGAGGCGGGTGGGCTGGCGGGGCGCGTCCGGGTCGTCGCGCAACAGGGTTGCAATCGCGAGGAACCCGACCGCCATCAACACCGCCGTGCCGAAGAAGGGTCCCTTCCAGCTCCAGCTGCCGAGGAGGCCGCCGAGCAGCGGCCCGATCGCGATACCGAGGCCGAGGGCCGCCTCGTAGAGGACGATCGCCGAGCCCGTCCCGCCGCTCGCTGCCCCCACGATCGTGGCGAGGGCGGTCGAGATGAAGAGCGCGTTGCCGAGACCCCAACCGGCGCGGAAGCCGATGACAGCCTCGACGTTGCCGCTGAGCCCGGCGGCGAGGGCGAAGACGACGATGAGGCCGAGCCCGATCATGAGGGTGCGGCGGGCGCCGAGGCGGCTGGAGACGAAGCTCGTGACGAGCATCGCCAGGCCGGTGATGAGGAGGTAGCTGGTGAACAGCAGCTCGGCCTCGGTCGCGCTGGCGTTCAGGTCCTCGGAGATCGCGGGCAGGATCGGGTCGACAAGCCCGATGCCCATGAAGGCCACCACGCAGGCGAAGGCCACGGCCCAGACCTGCTTCGGCTGGTGCAGGATGTTCGCGGATCCGGCGCTCATGCGGCATCCTCGACGCGCGACACCCGGGTCGCGAGGATCTCGGCGGCGTGATCGAGGGCCGACCACTCGTGGGCGCTGAGGCCCGTGAAGACATCGGCCATCGCCTCCGCGAGTTCCCGGCGCCAGTCGAGGAGGGCGTGACGGCCCCGGTCGGTGATGACGAGGAGCCAGGCGCGCGAGTCGGCCGTGTCGGCGACCCGGCGCACCCACTCGTCCTGGACGAGCTGCTGGACGAGACGGGTCATGCCGGGGTGGCTGATGCGGGCGAGGCGGGCGAGGTCGCCTGCGCGGTGGGGGCCCTCGCTCGCGAGGACGGAGAGGACCGTCCAGGTCGCGGAGGTGACGGGGCTGCCGGTGCGCTGGGCGGAGAGGCGGACGAGGCGCGTGCTCGCGGCGAGCAGGGTCTCGAGGGTTCCGAGATTGTTAGTTGCCATAAAGCAACTATATCTCGTCCACTTTCGTAATGCAGGAATATGGGCCGGAATCGAGGCCGTTCCGGCCTCTTTCGTGCCACGAGGGCCCGAGATTCCTGTTTTACGAAAGAGCGGCAGGATGGGGGTGTGATCGTCGCCATACTGCTTGCCAACGCCCTGTTCTCCGTCATCACCTGGCCCACCTTCCTGCGCCGCGTCGCCAAGGACCCGCGGGCACGAGACGAGGCCGGCAGAGCCACCGCCTTCCTTCGCGTGCACGTCGTCCTCGTCAGCGTCGCGATGGTGCTCGCAGCCCTGTCCGTGCTGGCCGCTGTGCTGATCCTCATCGGGGTCTGGTAGACCTGCACCATGACTGACGCACAGCCCACGCTCGCCCACGGCGACGAGTACATCGTCTTCTACGTCGGCGGACCCTACGACGGCCGCAACGACCGCCGCATCAGCACCGACAACAGCTGGGATACCGAGCTGACCGTGCTGGTAGCCCTCGACGGCAAGGAGACCCAGGTCGTCTACGGCGCCCCCGTCGCCGAGCAGGTCGGCGAGCAGGTCCAGGTGACCTACACCTTCCAGCCCGACGCCGGCGAGGCCCTCGAGGACCCCGACGAGCGCGTCTCGGAACAGTAGGCCTCCCGTCGCTGTTGTAGCCGGGGTGAAACTGCTCTTCTTCTCCTCCTCGTTCTGCGAGCCCTGCATGCAGACCCGCGGCGTCCTGGAGCAGGTCTCGGCCCTCGTGCCTACCGCGGCCATCGCCGAACTCGATGTCGCGCAGCACATCGAGGAGGCGGAGAAGGCCGGCATCCGCTCCACGCCGACCGTGATCGTGCTCGACTCCACGGACACCGAGGTGTTCCGGGCCGAGGGCGCGCCCACCGTCAACCAGGTGCTCGTCGCCCTCGCCAAGGCGGTCTGAGGCGGGCCCTGCGCTATCGTGGATGCGCGCCCGTCGCATCCCCTCGTAGCTCAGCGGAAGAGCACGCGGTTTCTACCCGCATGGCCGGGGGTTCGAATCCCTCCGAGGGGACCATCAGGCTCGGTTGGCTCTCCATGCCGCTTGGTACTGTCGGCGGCGCTCCCGACACGGCTCGCAGGTGCAGTTGTGTCGCCCTTTGGAGCCGCCTCCGTGTTCCACGGTGAACCGCGGTCGCGATTCGTAGGCGGGCTCCGCGACTGGTTCGCCTGCGCCGAGTCGGTGCTTCCGGAAGCCGGCCCGAGCAGCCGTCCTGCGGCGATGACAGTTGGCGCACACCACGTCGCACTTCTCGATCTCACGAAGGATCGACGCCCACGATCGCGTTGAGCCGGACACAGCGCGGCCGACGTCAAAGCGTTTTTCGGAGCCGGGAAGATGATCGAAATCGAGCACCACCGGGTCGGTCTCAGCGCAGTCCGCGCAGGGGTGCTCACGGAGATACTCCATGAGGCGCTCGAAATTGCGGTATCGGTGCCGCGCCTGGATCGCGGCCATGCGTTCGCTGTCGACGGGCATGCCCCAGAGTGCCGCCACCCACTGACATCGCGCGGTCTCTTCCACAGGGTGGCCTGGTGCACTGAACTAGGCTCGCTCAGATGACGACGGCGACCGACGCGATCACCCACATCACGAGGACCAACCTCGTTCCGCTCCTCCTTGAACGGGGCTTCACGGCGTCCGGGACGACCTATCGCCGGGCCTCGGGGACCGCCACCCAGGTCGTGAACCTCCAGCGGGGCTCGAAGAACTCGGTCGTCGCGGCGAGCTTCCACCTCAACGGCGGGGTCTACCTGCCCGAGCTCGACAGCGTGATCGGCCTGCCGGTCGCAGAGCAGCCGGACGAGCCCTCGTGCCACGTGCGCATGCGACCGAACGTGGTCGTCGAGACCGGCCAGGACCAGTACGTGGTGAATCGGGGTGCGGACGCGGAGGCCTTCGGGGAGGCGACCGCCCGCGACCTGGCGGCCCTCATCGATGCGCTGGACGCCTTCGTCACCCCGGAGAACGCTGTCGCCCACCTGTCGACCCGGCTGCTCGCCCAGTACGAGCGCGTGTTCGGCTGGTACCTGCACGTGGGCGACCTCGATGCCGCGCGTCAGTTCGTGGAAGGTCTCCAGGAGCGGTTCGGCGAGCAGGAGCGACGGTGGACGATCTTCGCAGCGCGGCTGGACGTCATCGCGCAGCACGTGCGCGGGGATACCTCCTGGCGGGAGTGGATCGACACGTAGCCCGACAGACGACGCTGTGCCCGATGGTTGCCGCCGCGTAACTATCCTTGGACGATGACCTCGACCGTCCGCCGCTTCCCGTGGCTCATCATGATCGCCGTCGTCCTGGCGGCGTTGATGCTGCGCGGGCCGATCGTCGCGGTCGCTCCCGTCATCGACCAGATCAGTGGCGACCTCGGCTTCAGCGCCGCGCAGGCGGGCGCGCTCACCGGCATCCCCGTGCTGTGCTTCGCCGCCTTCACGCCACTCGCCCTGCTGCTGAGCAGGCGGGTCGGGCCGAACGTCAGCCTCACGATCATGCTCGTCGGCGTCATCGTCGGCATCGTCATCCGTTCCCTGGGGGACGCGACGGCCGCCTTCGCCGGGACCATCGTCATCGGCGCATTCATCGCCATCGGCAACCTGGTCATCCCGATCATCGTCCGCCGTGACGTCGACCCCTTGAAGGCGCCCCTCGCGATCGGCATCTACACCTCCGCGCTCAACGTCGGATCGACCGCGACGAGCCTGGCGACGGCACCGCTCGAGGTCGGGCTCGGCTGGCGCGTGGCCATCGCCGCGTCCATCGTGATCGGTGTCATCGCGATCGCGGCCTGGATGGTCGCCGTCGGGACCCGCGGTGCGTTCGTGCCGCAGCGTTCCGTCGTCGCCGAGGGCGAGGAGTCGCCCGCCGTCTGGGGCAGCCTGACCGCGATCCTGCTGGTCCTCGCCTTCTGCGGGCAGGCCTTCTCCTACTACGGTGTGACGGCATGGCTGCCGAGCCTCCTCGCCGACGAACTCGGCTACACGGCGCAGCAGGCCGGGTCGGGATCGTCGATCTTCCAGGTTATGGCCATCGTCGGCGCGCTCGGCATCCCCTTCGTCATCTCGCGCTTCGGCCGCATCGGGGCCTTCGTGATCGCCGGAGCCATGTGGCTGGCCGTCCCGGTCGGGCTGCTTCTCGCCCCCGACCTGTGGTTCGTCTGGTCGGTGCTCGCCGGTGCCGCGCAGGGCTCGGGATTCACGATCGTCATCTCGGCGACCATCGCCCTCGCCGCCAGCTCGCACCACGCGGGCCGGCTCGGCGCGGTGGTGCAGGCGGGCGGCTACCTCGCCGCGGCGACGTCCCCCTCGATCCTCGGCGCGGCCCACGAGGCCACCGGCGGCTGGGACCTTCCGCTCGTCTGCGTCCTCATCGCGCTGCTCGTGTTCATCACGGCGGGCGTCGCGGCGAGCCTGCGGATCCGCCGGGCCACAGCCTAGGAGAACGGAAGGGCCCATCGGCGAAGCCGACGGGCCCGGTTCCTCTCGCCGGGTGGAGACCCTAGAAGGACGTCACGACCACACGGGTGATCGCGGGGTCCTTGAGGGAGTCGTAGCCCTCGTTGATCTCGTCGAGGGCGATCTCCTTCGACATGAGATCGTCGAGGTTGAAGCGACCCTGCAGGTACAGCTCGGCGAACATCGGGATGTCGCGCTTCGGCGTGGTCGAGCCCATGTAGACGCCCTGCACGCGCTTCTGCGCACCGATGACGCCGACGGTCAGGAGCGTGAGCTGGTCGGCCGGGTTGATGATGCCGATCAGGTAGAGGCCGCCGCCGGGCGCGGTCATGTCGTAGCCCTGCTGGGTGACCTTCGCGAGGCCGACGAAGTCGAAGACGGCGTCCGCGCCGCGACCCGTGATCTCGAGCACGGCCGCGACCGGGTCGGTCGTCGACGAGTTGACGACGTGGGTCGCGCCGAAGGCCTTCGCCTTCTCGAGCTTGTCGTCCGCAATATCGACGGCGATGATGCGCGTCGCGCCGGCGATGATCGCGCCGGAGATCGCGTTGAGGCCGACGCCGCCGGCGCCGATGATGACGACCGTGTCACCGGCCTGCACGTCCGCCGTGTTGATGACCGCGCCGGCGCCGGTGACGACGCCGCAGCCGAGGAGGGCCGCCTGCGGGAAGGGGATCTCGTCCGGCACCTTCACAAGCTGGTTCTCGTGGATGAGGGCCTGCTCGGCGAAACCGCCGAGGCCGAAGCCCTGGAAGATCGTCTCGCCGTCCTTGCTGATGCGGGCGCCCTGCTCCTCGGTGCGAAGCGTCTGCTCCGGGTGCAGACACTGGAACACGCGACCGGTGAGGCACTTCTCACAGTGGCCACAGGACTGCACGAGGCAGCCGACCACGTGGTCGCCGACGGCGATCTCGGTGACATCGGGGCCGACCGCGGTCACGATGCCCGCGACCTCGTGGCCGAGGACGGTCGGGACCGGGTACCCGATGTCGTTCTTCGAGATGGTGAGGTCGGTGTGGCAGAGGCCGGAGGCCTTCACCTCCAGCAGCACCTCACGCCCGATGGGGGCGGCGAAGTCCACGTCCTCTGTGACGAATCCGGCACCGAACTCACGAACGACTACAGCTTTCATTGCTCTCTATCTCCTTGGGTGTGGCCGGGCGGGTGCGCTCAGCCGAGTGGCTCCCGGGTTGGGGGAGTGGCGTCGTCGCGCAGCCAGGTCGGCATGAGCGCGAGCAGGTGGTCGACGATCTCCGGGGAGGTCGCCGTCACGTCGCCGCGCACCCACGCGATGAGAAGGCCGATGGCCGCGTTCGCGATGTAGGTGGAGGCGAGGGCCGGGACGACCCCGGCGGGGATGTCGGTCTCGGCGAGCCGCTCCTCGATGAGCGTCGCCATGGTGGTCGCGGCACTGGTGTGCGCCTCGTGGGAGAGGGGGAGCGCCAGCACCGTCGCGTAGAGGATGCGATTCTCCGCGTAGTGGGCGACGAGGCGCTCCTGGGAGGCGCGCATCGAGTCGGGGGAGCCGCGCTCGGACCTCTCCTGCGCGGCGATGTCCTCGAAGGCGCGCTTCTGCAACTGCGCAGCGAGGTCCTGCAGGCTGGCGAAGTGGGAGTAGAAGCTGCTGCGGCTGACCCCCGCCTCGCGGACGATGTCGCTCACTCCGAACTCGGTGCTGCCCTGTGCGGCAAGGCGGTGGACGGCCACGAAGAGGGCATCCCGGGTGCGGGCGACGCGAGGGTCGGTCGAATCCGACAGGTCTCCGCGCAACTTCTCCGTCACGTCCACCACCCTACGCCCGGTTCTGGACAGTCGTCCAGAAAATGCCCTCCAGTAACCTTGCGGCATGCAGATCGCGCCGCGCGACCCCGCGCTCGTCGAACCCCCGTTGCTCGCCCGCGTGCGCGACCAGGTGATCGGCGACGACCAGGTCATGCGCGGCCCCTTCGGCGAGCGCCGCGTCACCTACGCCGACTACACCGCGTCGGGCCGGGCGCTCGGCTTCATCGAGGACTTCATCCGCGCCGAGGTGCTGCCGCGCTATGCGAACACCCACTCGGAGTCGAGCGGGACCGGCCTGCAGACCACCCGCCTGCGCGAGGACGCGCGCGGCATTATCCACCGGTCGGTCAACGGCGACGAGGACACTGTCGTCATCTTCGCCGGCAACGGTTCGACGGCGGCGATCAACAAGCTCGTCGGCATCCTGGGCATCCGCATCCCCGCCGACCTCGACCGCGAACATGGGCTGCGGCTCTCCATCCCCGTCGACCAGCGACCGGTCGTCTTCATCGGCCCCTTCGAGCACCACTCCAACGAGCTGCCGTGGCGGGAATCGATCGCCGACGTCGTCACGATCCACGAGGACGCCGACGGGCACATCGACGCGGCCCACCTCGCCGAGCAGCTCGCCCTGTTCGCCGACCGGCCACTCAAGATCGGGTCGTTCAGTGCCGCGAGCAACGTCACCGGGATCCTCACCGACACGCACGGCATCACCCGCCTCCTGCACGAGCACGGAGCCCTCGCGTTCTGGGACTTCGCGGCCGCCGCTCCCTACGTCGACATCGAGATGAACCCGCTCTCCGGCGACCCGGCCGCCCGCAAGGACGCGATCTTCCTGTCGCCGCACAAGTTCGTCGGCGGGCCGGGCACCCCCGGGGTGCTCGTGGTCTCCCGGAAGTTGCTGACCAACTCGGTCCCGGACACGGTGGGCGGCGGGACGGTCGCCTACGTGAATCCGGAGGAGCACCTCTACCTCGCCGACGCCGCCCACCGGGAGGAGGCGGGCACCCCCGCCATCGTGGAGTCGATCCGCGCCGGCCTCGTGTTCGACCTCAAGCACGCGATCGGGGTCGACCGGATCACCGCCGTCGAGGACGACCTGCTGCGACGCGCCCTCGGGGCGTGGGACGCGGTCCCGGCGATCGAGGTCCTGGGCAGCCCGACCGCACGTCGCCTTTCGATCGTCAGCTTCGTCATCCGGCGCCCTGGTGGCCGCCACATGCACCACAACCTCGTCGTCTCGATCCTCAACGACCTGTTCGGCATCCAGGCCCGCGGCGGGTGCTCGTGCGCCGGCCCCTACGGTCACCGGCTGCTCGGCATCGACCTCGAACGCTCGCGGGAGTTCGAGAGGGAGATCGCGGGCGGGTGCGAGGGGATCAAGCCGGGCTGGGTGCGCGTCAACTTCGCCTACTTCCTCAGCGACCGCGTCTTCCGCTACATCGTGGAGGCGGTGGCCATGGTCGCCGAACACGGCCACCGGCTCACCCCGCTCTACCGCTTCGACCCCCTCACCGGCCTGTGGCGTCACAAGGACGGCCCGGTCGAGCCGCCGCTGCGGCTCTCCCAGCTCGCCTACGACGAGGAGGGCGTGCTCACCTACCCGCGACGCGAGGACACGGCGGGGGAGGAGGATCTCGACTCCTATCTCGACTTCGCGCGCGGGCTGCTGGCGTCGCTGCCCGACCTCGACTCGGAGAACGTCGCCACCTCGCTCGGACCGGACTTCGAACACCTGCGCTGGTTCGACCTGCCGAGGGAGAGCGTGCTGCCGTAACCCTCCAGCGGCGCCACCGACCCGACCGTAGACTCGGAAGACCATGACTGAAGAACGCATGAACGTCGAGTCGTTCAACCTCGATCACCGCACCGTCGCCGCCCCCTACATCCGCATCGCGGACCACAAGGTGCTTCCGCACGGGGACACCCTCACCAAGTTCGACGTGCGGTTCACGCAGCCCAACACGGCGCACCTGGACATGAAGGCCGTCCACTCGATCGAGCACCTCTTCGCCGAGAAGAGCCGCAACCACTCGGACAAGGTCATCGACTTCTCCCCGATGGGATGCCAGACCGGCTTCTACCTGATCCTCGCGGGCGACCCCGAGATCGAGAGCGTCTACGAGCTCATCGAGACGACCTTCACCGACATCCTCGCCGCCTCCGAGGTCCCCGCGGCCAACGAGGTCCAGTGCGGCTGGGGCGCGAACCACTCGCTCGAAGACGCGCAGGAGGCCGTCCGCGGCTTCCTCGCCGAGCGCGAGAACTGGAGCCAGGTCACCGCATGACAGCCTCGGTTCGGGCCATCGTCTTCGTCGCGATGCCGGACGAGGAGGCGCCCTTCCTCGAGAAGGCCGCCCGCGTCGACGACGCCGTGCAGGTGGGCAATTCGCACCAGCGCCACATCGAGTTCGGCGGCTACGAGATCCTGCTCGTGCGCACCGGTATCGGTCTGGTGAACGCGTCGTCCGCGGCGACCTCCGCGATCCTCGGTGCGCCCGAGGCCGCCGTGCTCATCAGCGCGGGCTCGGCTGGTGGGCTCGGCCCGGAGGTACGCGTCGGCGACGTGGTCATCGGCGAGCAGTACATCAACGTGGACGCCGACGCGCGTGCCTTCGGCTACGTGCTCGGACAGGTCCCCCGGATGCCGGCCTCCTACGCCGTGCACGGTCCGGTCCTCGACGTGGCGGCCGCGTCCACCGCGACCGAGCACCTGGCCGGGCGCCAGGATGCGCGCCTGCTCTCCGGCCTCCTCGTCTCCAGCTACGCCTTCGTCTCGCCGGAGCGCTCGCGCCTCATCCTGCAGGACTTCCCGGCGGCCCTCGCCACCGACATGGAGACCTCCGCCCTCGCGCAGGTCGCCCACACCTTCGACCGGCCCTTCGTCTCGGTCCGCGGAATCTCCGACCTGTGCGGACCGACCGGTGACGAGTTCCTCACCCACATCGACGACGCCGCCGACCGCTCGGCCGAGGTCGTCCTCGCGCTGCTCCCCGGCCTCCTCGCCTAGCCCCCTCGCGAGTTACCACTTCTTGTCGCCTCGTGGCTGGTTGACAGCCCCGGAGCGACGAAAAGCGGTAACTCGCGGCTAGTGGGCGGGGGACTCGCCGCGCTCGGCCTCGTCCGCGGCCTGGCGGAGGTCGATGCGGTGGATGACCTCGCGCGCGGCCTCGTCGGTGACGGTGCGACCGCCGACCGCCTGGGCGAGGGACTGACGCTGCGCCTCGGGCGTGGGGCCGACGGCGGCTGCCAGCGCCTCCTCGAGGTCGGCCTCCGCCTCCGCATCCTCCGCCGCCGTGTCGACGCGGAGTGAGCGCGCGAGCAACGGAAGCGTGACTCCCTGGATCACGAGGGTGCCGATCGCCACGACGAAGGCGATGAACTGGATCTGCGCACGACCGGGGAAGTCCTCTCCGGTCGCCGTAACCGCGGGAACGGCGCCCGCCGCGGCCAGCGTCACGATGCCGCGCATGCCGGTCCAGCCGACGAGCAGGCGTTCCTTCCAGTCCAGCACGATGGGGGGACGGCGCGGCGGACGGCCCCGCTGCGCACGCCGTCGGCGACCGAGCGCAGTGAACGCGCGGAACCTCGGATCGGATGCGATCCGTCGCTCCCGAGCCTTGGCGGCCAGGGCAGTGCGGCCGAAGACGAGGAACACGAACACCACCCGCACGACCATGACGATGACGAGCACGAGCACCCCGACCAGGATCGTCACGGTGATGTCCCGATGGGTCTCGATGAGGTCCTCGATGACGAAGCGCAGCTGCAGGCCGATGTAGGCGAAGACGAAGCTCTCGAGCAGCAGGTCGACGACCGGCCAGAGGTTGCGCTCCTGCACGCGGGTGAGGTGCGATGCCGTCGACCGACTCCGCTGGTCGTAGGTCATGTTCATGCTCATGCTGAACCCGGCGATGACCACCGCGATGACGCCGGAGGCGTGCACCTGCTCGGCGGCGAGGAAGGCGGTGAACGGCAGCAGGAGCCCCACGACGGTCTCGAGGGTCGGGTTCGCGATCCGGCGGCGGACGAACGCCGCGAGGCCGGAGAGGGCGATGCCGATGACGAGTCCCACGATGACCCCGTACACGAGCAGCCAGAACGGGTTCTCGATGATCGTCTCGGTGCCGGCGGCTAGGGAGACGGCGAAGGCGAACAGGGCGAGGGCCGTCGCGTCGTTGACGAGGCTCTCGCCGGTGAGGATCGCGATGACCTTCTTGCTGAGCCCGAGCTCCTTGCCGTGGGTGACCGTCGTGACGGTGTCCGGAGGGGAGACGGTCGCGGCAAGGACGAGCGCCCCGGCGACACCGATGCCGGGCAGCAGCCACGCGGTGATCCCCGTCACGGCCGCCGCCGTCACGAGGACGAGCCCGAGCCCGAGGCCCACGATCGGCCGCAGGTTGCGGAGGAAGCTGAAGAAGGAGAAGTTGAGCGCCGCCGAGTACAGCAGGGGCGGCATGACGAGGCTGAGGATCAGCTCCGGCTCCAACTCGAGCCGCTCGAGGCCGGGGATGAACGAGATCGCCCCGGCGATGAGCACGATGACGAGACCTGCCTGGATCCCCTTGCTCCGTGCGATCGCGGTGATGCCCACCGCGCCCACGATCACGATCAGTAGCAGCGCCTCACTCATCGTCCCAGCGTATGACCGCGGAACCGGCGGGCTCTACGCCCGCGGGATGAACCGACCGGACGATCGGGAGGGGCAGCTACACCCCCGGGCGGAAGCAGTCGACCGCGTCGTCCATGATCCAGAAGTCACCGACCGGGAGGAACGACTTGCGCGAGGCCACCATGCGCTTCGCGCGGTACCGGAAATCGCCTCGCTCCAGGAACCGCTCGACGTAGCCGAGCACGTCCCCGTCGGGCTTCGTGACCCGCCAGAGGTCGTCCCCGAGCGGGACGAGCGCGATGGACGATGTCGGTGCTGCGAATGCCAGTGTTGCCATGGTGTCCTCCGTTCGAATCTATGTTCGATACTAGAGGGGGCCTCCGACATCCGGCGGATGACCTCGGCAGGACATCGTCGGAGCCGGAGGCCCACCCACTCAGCGCAGCTTGGTCCCGTGCACGGCGTGTGGCTCGATCGCGGCGATCTCGTCCGCCGTCAGCGGTTCGAACTCGAGCGCTGCGACGTTGTTCTCCAGCTGGCCCACGCTCGAGGCGCCGATCAGGGCGGTCGTGACGGCCGGCACGCGCAGCACCCAGCTCAGGGCGAGCTGGGCGAGGGACTGGCCGCGCGACTCGGCGATCGCGGTGAGGGCGCGGGCGCGCTCGAGGTAGGTCTCGCTGATCGGGCCGGGCTGCAGCCAGCGGCCCTCGGAGGCGCGCGAGCCCTCGGGGACCGTGCCGTCGATGTAGCGGTTGGTCAGCAGGCCCTGCTCGAGCGGGGAGAAGACGATGCTGCCGACGCCGAGGTCGTCGAGGGTCTCGAAGAGTCCCTCGGTCTCGTTGTGGCGGTCGAACATCGAGTAGCGGGGCTGGTGGATGAGCAGCGGCACGCCGAGGTCGGCCAGGGCCTTGTGCGCGGCGCGGGTCTGCTCCGGGTTGTAGTTGGAGATGCCGACGTAGAGGGCCTTGCCCTGCTGGACGGCCGTCGCCAGCGCGCCCATCGTCTCCTCGATCGGGGTCTCCGGGTCGGGACGGTGCGAATAGAAGATGTCGAAGTAGTCGAGACCGGTGCGGGCCAGCGACGCGTCGAGGGAGGCGAGCAGGTACTTGCGGCTGCCGAAATCGGCGTAGGGACCACGGCCGCGGCCCTGGGCATCGGGCATGTCGTAGCCGGCCTTGCTCGAGACGATGATCTCGCCGCGGTACGGGCGGAGGTCCTCGGCGAAGACGCGGCCGAAGTTCGACTCGGCGCTCCCGGCCGGCGGTCCGTAGTTGTTGGCGATGTCGAAGTGGGTCACGCCGAGGTCGAAGGCCCGGCGCAGGATCGCGCGCTGCGTCTCGAGCGACTTGTCGTTCCCGAAGTTGTTCCAGAGCCCCAGCGAGATGCGGGGGAGGAGGAGGCCGCTGCGCCCCGTCCGCTGATAGGGGATCGTCTCATAGCGCTGCGCTGCTGCTTCGTAAGGCATGATGCCCAGCCTATAGAGGAACAGAACCCGGGCTTCCGCTGTTGTCCATGGCACACCCCACCAACAGAAAGTAGGGTCACCCCATGCACACTTTCGTCATCGCCGGCGGTTGTTTCTGGTGTCTCGACGCCGTCTACCGCACGCTCAAGGGAGTGAAGGAGGTCGTCTCCGGCTACACCGGCGGCGCCATCCCGAACCCGAGTTACGAGGCCGTCTGCACCGGGACCACCGGGCACGCCGAGGCCGTCGCCGTCACCTTCGACCCCGAGGTCATCCCGGACACCGTGATCCTCGACGTCTTCTTCAGCCTCCACGACCCGCGACAGCTCAACCGGCAGGGCGCTGACGTCGGCACCCAGTACCGCTCGGCCATGTTCTACGCGGACGAGGAGCAGAAGGCGCTGTTCGAGGCCGCTCGCGACCGCGCGAGCGAGTACTGGGAGGGCGGCATCGTCACCACGATCGAGCCGCTCGGCGAGTACTTCGACGCCGAGGAGTACCACCAGGACTTCTTCGCGAAGAACCCGGGCCAGGGATATTGCCTCGCCGTCGCGCTCCCGAAGGTTAATAAGATCCGCAAGAGCTACGCGGAGTACGTCCTCGCCTCCTGAGGCCGTGGGGCTTCCAGTTCGCTGGAAGCCCCTTTCCCCTCGTCCCGGCCGGGTCTAGGGTCGGGACTGATCCGCGGCGTACTGGGCGACTGTTCAGTAGGCCACTGTGAAAGGAGTTCATAGATGAGCGACACCACGAAGACAGGCCGCAGCTGGGTGGCTTTCGGTCCCGTCGGAGCCCTCGGTTCGATCCGCGAGGTGGACGGCGGCTTCGCCGTCCGACTCCTCGACGACACGGACAACCGCGGACAGTACCCGACCCTCGAGGCGGCAAAGGGCGCGCTCATGGCGCACCTGCCCTCCGGCTCGGAGCGACCGGAATTCCGGGAGCACTGACTCCTTTGCAGCGCTGACCCCTTTCCTCCACCGACCGTCGACGGCCCGTCCACCCCACAACCTCCGGGGTGACGGGCCGTCGCCATGTCCGGGCGGGGGAGGCTGTGGCTGTTCCCGGGCCGGCAATCCCGGCACGAGTGCCGGCCCGGGACATCCGACAGCCAAAGGAGAACCCCATGCCCGACCTCATCGCCGTCACCGGCATCGTCGCGACGACGCCCCGCCACCTCGTCACCAGCGAGGGGCTAGGGGTTGTGTAACTACTATGTCGAACATGGCAACGGTGATCTACGCGAGGCAGTCGCTCGACAAGTCGGGTGAAGCTGCTGCCGTGGCGCGCCAGATCAAGGAGTGCCGAGAGCTGGCCGACCGTCACAAGCTCACTGTCGCTCGAGAGCTGGTCGACAACGACGTCTCAGCCACTAAGGGCACACGTCCCGCCTTCCAGGAACTGCTGAGAGGCGTCAGGAGCGGCGATATCGACACCATCGTCGTCTGGCACACCGACCGTCTCTACAGGCGTGTACGCGACCTCGTGGAGCTCGTGGAACTGGCCGAGAAGCACTCGCTCCGCATCCTCACCGTTCGCGCCGGCGACCTCGATCTCAACAATCCCGCAGGCCGCATGATGGCGCAGATGCTCGGTGCTGCCGCTCGATACGAGGTCGAGGCGAAGGGCGCACGCCAGGTCGCCGCCAATGCTCAGCGAGCCAACGCGGGAGAGCGGCACTTCGCGCAACGTCCCTACGGATACGAGCGCATCGAGGGCAAAATCCAGATTGTCGAGTCTGAGGCCCAGGTGCTTCGTGAGGCCGTCAACAGGGTCGTCGCAGGGGAGTCCTGGTACTCGATCGCCAAGGACTTCAAACGCCGTGGCATCGTCGGAATCTCGGGAAAGCCCTTCAGCTACCAGAACCTCATGCAGCGAGCCACCAACCCGGCCATCGCCGGCATTCGCACCTACCTCGGCGAGGTCGTCAACGAGGAAGGCAACTGGCCTCCACTCATCGATCGAGTGACGTGGGACCGACTGCGGAACGTCATGATCAACCGGAGTCGCACCCAGAAGTGGGACACCAAGATCAAGTACCTCGGATCTCGCCTATACCGGTGCGGCAAGTGCGGGGCTCGCATGGTCGTCAGCCGTGATTACAAGAGTGGCGGAACGCCCGTCTACCAGTGCGAAAACCTCGACACGCGCCGCAACCTCGAGAGGGTCGACGAACTCGTTGAGACAGCCCTCCTCGAGCGGCTGAGCCAGCCAGACGTGCTCTCGCTCCTCACCCCGTCTGAAGACGCGTCAGCGCTCGCGGCTGAATCGCAGGAGACCCGCGAACGCATCAACGGCTTGGGGGAGCTCTACGCAGACGGGATCCTCACCATGGGAGCCGTGCGTGAGCAAAAGGCGAAGCTGCAAGCCCGCCTCGATGAACTACAGGCGCGCCTCAACGCGATGGAAGGCGGCACGATCCTCAACGACCTCGTGTCCGCGAACAGCCTCGAGAGTTTCTGGCGCGACTTCATGACCATCCAGAACAAACGACGCGTGGTCGACGCGCTAATGGAAGTGACGATCATGCCCACCAAACGCGGCGGAACAAACCAATTCCGACCAGAAGACGTCACGATCGAATTCAGGTCGTAACGAAGAATGCCCCCGAACCGCGGCAACGGTACGAGGGCTGTCCATGAAACCCAGTGAAAGGCAAAACCATGAACACCATCAACGGTATCTCAGCGCCCACGTTCAACCTCGAGCGGGTGCAGAGCGTCGCAGCCGCCAACGGAATGCAAGTTGAACAGCTGTTGATGCCGGATGGCGAGGATTCGCGCATGTGGACCATCAAACTCCTGTCCGGAAATCCCAAGGCAGGGGTGTTGTTCGCGGAGATCAACGACGACGAGGAAGGCCCGAAGTGGTCGATCTACTCCGACGTCGAGGGTGACGGATGCATCTACTCGACCGATGACGCCCGCGAATATGCGGAACTACTCACCCAGTTCGCTTCCGTTTGCGACACCCTCAACGTGACGGTTTAGGCAGATGGCACCTGGAAGGCGCTCCCGGGTTCCGATCCCGGGGGCGCCCTTCGCTCAGTGGGGCATCGTGGTTCGCAAGCCGCCGCGCGGTTGGCCTCCGATACGACACGAATTCATCGAACTCGACGGTGGCGAAGGCATCCGACGAACTTTCTTGGGTGACGCTGTCCTTGTCGGTGAGGAGAATCGCATTCATCTCCGTCTTGTCAGCGGGGTCGAGCCGCGAGACAGGTATGAGCTTCTGAGGCTCCTCGAGAGGGAGAGAAACAGCGGGGACATGGGGCTCACCGTCTCACCTGAAGAGGCCACGCAATCCACCGAGGTTGTCGTGATCCGAGACTTCCACCTCGAGCGGAAGCTTAGGAGGTGTGTCCAGATCGGGTGTGATTGCTTCGGAGGTTGGCATCCCAGATCCCAGGCGGATCTGCACATCGCCCACGACATGGGCAGTGGTGACTACGTGTGCCGGCTCCGCTTCGTGAATGGAAAATGGCAGCCCGAGGTCGAAGCATCAGTGCGCGCAGACAGAGATTCCGGGCCGACCGCAGCCCAACTATTCTCAGATCTCCAATGGATCACACGCGAGGCAGAGCAGATGAATAGGAGGGTTCAGGATGCCTAGGACCAAGCGAGGCAATCCGTCTCCCCGCTCTCGAGCAAGCACATTCAGCGTCGAAGACACAGAGGTCTATCTGTCCATCTATTGCTCGGGTGTAGGCAAGGCAGAACACAACAAGTGGCGGATCACGACGCTCCTTCCCGAGAAGACCGGGGAGCGAACGGTGTGGGTCGTCTACCGCAAGGGCTACATCGAGCCAGGATCCGCCACCCTCTTCCCGGTGGCTGGAGACGTCGTCCAGCGACTTGTGGGTGATACGTGGGTTCCCTTCGGCGGCAAAGAGTCTTACGACAGTCCTGACTTCCGCACTCGATGGAACTTCAAGTGCCACGTCTGCGGCGTCGGTCCTGCCATTAGCAAGAAGGAAGATCTCTACGACGCCTTCACTCTGGCGGCCCTCACCGGAACACGAGAATTCCCCCTTGAGCACGTGCTCTTCAGGGAAAAGGGCAAGAGACTCTGAAAGTTTGTTCGATTGGCCATTGCTGCATGTCGAACGTAGGTGCTAATCTGACTTAGCACGGAGTCAGGGCACTTAGACGGCCCCCCGGTTGCAACAGCCTCTCAGCAGAGGAAGCTCTTCTCTGCCTGGAGGCTTCCAATGTCTTGGACCACAGAACGTGCCAAGGTCGCATCACTCTCTCGCTCTCGTTCGGACGACGATCCCGAACTCAACGACGCTCGCCGTGATCTGAAGGCCGCTCGCCTCGAGCTCGCCGCGACGGATATTGCGACCAAGGCGGATCAGTATCCGCCGCTCACTCCTGCTCAGCGGGACGCTGTCCTCGCAGCGTTCGCCGGCTTCGCGCCTCTGGCTGGTGGTGCCTCTTGAGCGCCGTCACGAACGTCTCCGGGATCCACGAAACGGCGACGGTAGAGGATCTGGTCCGCTACGCCTGCCGGCGCTTCGAGCAGCGCGGGGTGCTCTTCCGCCCCAGCCGTGTGTCAAAGCTCATCCGCAACACGATCCGTGCATTCGACGCCGACACGGCCAAGCGCGCGATCGACAGCTATCTGGCCGAGGAAGAACACGCTCAGTCGTGGGCCGGCTTCGAGCTCTACGTCAACGGATACGCAGATCCCACCGGAGAGCGTGCTGCGGTGAACGTCGACAACCAGCGACTCGCAGCACGCATCGGAGCTGGGCGGGTGATGCCTCATGCGAACCGATAAGAACGAAAGCCGCCCCACGAACGGGACGGCCTCGATGAGTGATCTTGCTGGCGGGCTGATCACCACCGATTCTACTCGACAGCCTCTCCGATACATACCGGTAGACCTCACTAAGGCCGCGTGGATGTCGGGCGCGGGCGGGACAGATTTGCTCGTCCTCCTCGCGCTCGTGACCTACACGAACAGCGAAACCCGAACCTGCTTCCCGTCGATCTCTGAGCTTCACAAGCGGACGCAGCTTGCCCTCAAGACGATTCGTCGGTCATTTGTCGAACTCGAGAAGGCCGGCCACATCTCGGTCACGAGGCGAGATCGGAAGACGTCGATCGTCCGCATTCTGCTCACAACTACTAGTCAAACGACTACTAGCAACAAGGGCAGTAGTGACCAGACGACTACTAGTCAAACGACCTCTCACTACTCCCCAAATGACTCCTCAACTAGTCCCCAAATGACAGGAGTAACTAAAGAAGCAAGTAACCAAGGGGAGCCGCCCAGGTATTGCAACAAGCACATGCCTTACGGACCCAATGGAGTCGCGTGCGGCGGCTGCCGAGACGCACGGTCAAACCACGATCACTGGAAGGCCAACAAG